>ERZ650312.409-NODE-409-length-23796-cov-5.912978_pt1 | contig 23796 bp, 22 predicted proteins | sample MGYA00376248_ERZ650312 | MGnify/ENA primary metagenome ERZ650312 (study PRJEB26733, sample SAMN07839316) | wastewater metagenome | biome: urban; feature: wastewater treatment plant; material: waste water | place: USA: North Carolina | collected 2016-07-28 ... | reverse complement strand
AGCGGAGCGGTCGTGCTCGAACATGTGTTCAAGGGCCTGCCAGAGCAGATCGAGGTCGAGTTCGCTGAAACCGGTCTGCTTGGCGAGGAAGGACGACACGAAGCCGTGCGCTACATAGACGCCGTAAGGCACGGTGTGCTTGCGGCCCATGGTTCGCTCTTTCTCCAAGTCTTTCTCGTTCGTGACCGCCATCCGAGTAATCGAATGTTCAAGAGCTACGACAGGATCGACGGAACGAGCAAACGTCAGTTGAACGGGGCCACGTACTTGACCTGCTGTTTTTCTAAGTTTGCTCTCCGAATCCTCATCACCGGTACTCATGACAGCACCGAAGGTTCGCACATCGAAGAAGTTGTCACACATCCAGTCGCGAGCCACATCTTCGTAGTGGCGAGCTGGCTTTTTGTTGTTTTTCTTATCTTTCTGCCAAGCCTTCCAAGCGTCCATTGCGCGTTGCACTTCTTCACTGGTCTCGTAAGCGCGCTCAATCTGCTGGTTCAGGACGGCTTTTTCCTTTACGAATATGTCGAAACCAAACTCCTCGCCCTTCACCAGCCCGACGAAATTGCGTACCTTGCGCTTGAGCGATACATCAGTCACCAGTCCGTGGCCGGATTCGGCGTCGAGGCGAGGCAGGTTGCCGGCATCTGGGTCGCCATTGGGATTGCCATCGCGCACATCGAAAACGAGAACGAAGTCATAGCGGTTGTTCAGGCTCATTTGGAGTCTCCCTGGGTGGATTCGTCGGATTGGGTGGGTTTGTTAAAGAAGTCTTGGCGCTGGTGGTAGTAGCCGATCGCAAAACGGCCCTGATCTTGCAAACTTAAATGCTTTGGGAGGTCATCCAAACCAACCATGATTTCCCCGATCAGGCGCTCGAAATACTTGTTTTCGCGCTCTCCAAGCTTTGCCAGGTGATGGTTTTTTAGCCGCAGCAAAGTTGTGAAAACGCTCACCGGCGTACTAGATGCGGCTCCGTAGTAGCGCTCTCGAATAGTGGTATTCGGGGTAATCGCTTTCTCTTGAATTCTTTCCAAAACGGCAAAAAGGCAACCGAGCCGATAAGCCGGGTTGGTATTGGCTGGATCACGCATGTCGGAAAACTCCTGGATAAAAGAGGAATCGGGGGAGCGGCGGGAGCGGTTGAGGCAGGCCTTGATCGCGGCCGCGCGCAGATAGGTGACGTTCTGCTCGGCGCGGCAGCGTTGCACCGCCGCGTTGAGCCAGGTGGCCGGAAAGGGTCTACCGGAAAGAATCGCCCGCATGATGTCGCCGCCCAGGTTGGGTGGGATGTTGTCGGCCTTGCCCTGCTGGGCACAGGCTGCCAGCAGGCGGAACAGGCTGGGATATTCCGGGTCCTTGCCGCCGCGTACCATCTTGAGGTCGGCGAACCACTGGCGGATGCGCTGGGCGACTTCATGCAAGGGCGCGGCGTACCAGAAACGAACCGAAATCCGCGCCGCATTTGGCGCCAGTCCGAGAACGTAGAAACGGTTTTCACCGCGCCCGCCATCGAACTGACCGGATTGAACGGCGCTCAGGACACCGCGCACCAGTTCGATACGGGCATCGGGATCGTCCTGCTGTTCGCCGAAAACCGCAGCAAAGACCGACTCGGCCTCGGCGTCTTCCTTCTGCGCCCAGAACACCGTCGACGCATCGCCAACCTGAAAACGCTGCCGCAAATTGCGGTCGAGCAGGTGATTCAGGGCAGTGGTGTAGGCGAAGGCGGCAAAGGGGCTGACTGGAGCGTTATCGCCTTGCTCCTTGTTGAAAGAGGTGAAGGCGTCGAGGTTGAAGGAAACCAAGGTTGCACCGGAGCTCTGGGCCCCCCAAACCCCTTTGATGACCGTGTGCAGGCGCTCCGTCGTGGCTTGCTGGCCAGTCACCAGGCAGATAGCCGTCGCATCTCCTGAATCGTCGTCGCAGCGACAGGCTGACACGACGGCAGGCCGCTGGCAAATCAGATCGCCATCGTTGTACAAACGAAAAGTCATGACCGGATTGCCTTCGAGGATTTCGGGCCAGGCGGCGTCGCTGCTCAAATCCGCTACGCCGCCATTGACGTAGAAGCGCTCAAGCGCCTGAATGCCTGCATCCTGCCGCGCCGATTCCGGCAAATCGGCAATGCGCTGACGAAAGGCCGCATGCTGCTCGGCAACCCGCTCCGGCTTGCCGCGCGTATCGACGCCCAGCACGTATTCGGCGGTATCCCAAAGCAGATTGGCTGCCACGCCGGACGAGCGCTTGACGCCCTTGGGCACCAGATAGCGCTGAGCGATTTTCTTTTTGCCGTCACCCTGTTTGGTTGGTGTTATCCCCAAAGGCCTGCCATCGGCACTCAGTTCGATGATGAAGGGAATTTCCTTGTCTTCCAGGCCAAAGGCCGGCAGACGCCGGGTTGGGTCGGGATCGGCTACCTTGCGCTGGTAGTAGTCGTAAAGCGCCTGAAGGATCATCCCATCACCTGCGCTTTCGTCAGGTCGATCACTCCGCGCCGCATGTCGGCGCGGAAAAACTGCGGTTTTGGGTCGTTGCCCGCAGTAAAGTCCATGTCGAAGAGCATCCAGCCGAGATCGCGGGTTTCGTCGATGGCTGGGGTCTCGTCGGCGGGCTGATCGACCAGCCGAAAGCGGGCCGCGAATTCCCGGCAGCCGAGGTAGGGCTGATTGACGCATTGCCCCTTTTCCGCCCGCCGCTGGAACATCTCGCGGTACTTGGCCGGATTGCTGCGGGCATCGTCGCCCACCGGCACCAGTTCGGCATGGATGCGATAGGCCACGTCGCGCAGGAACAGGCCGGCACGCTGCTGCCGGTCTTCCTCCACGTACAGGGCGAGGTTGCCCTTGCCGGCGCCCATCGCCGTCTGCGCGTTGCGCACCGACACCTTGGACGCTACCTCATTGCGCCGCACGCTGATCCAGCGGATCGGTTTGAGCACTTCGATGCACTTTACCTCCCAGCGGATCGCCGGCTTCCACAAAATGGCCTCGAACACCGAGCGCGCAGCGGAAGGCGTCATCACGTCGTAGGACACCCGCTCAACTTTCATTTCCGGGCGCGTAAAGCAGGCGAAATCGCCTGCGACTTCAAGGCAAAACCTTTCCAAGATTTCCTCCTTGTTACGTCATAAAAATCTCGACAGCAACTCCATCATCAACGTCGAGCGAAAAAACAAGCCACCGACAATGACTGTTAGAACCAGCAGCCACGCCGCGTAATAGCGGTGAGATGACTGATCTTTCATCAACCGCAACTCCCGCAGCAATCCGATTAGGTTGTTCATTTGCGCTGTTCCTGGCCAGGTAACGGCGCAAATTATAAGATACTTCTTATAGGGTTCGTTAGTGTGTTTTATTTCTGCCTTATCTGATACCATCCTTTCATCGTCGTAATAGCGACGTGGATTGAAACTTAGAAGGGTTTGTTAGCAACAATGTGGGCCGGGCTTGTCCCGGCCCTTTTACTGTCATTGTCTGAATAGACGGTCTCATAGAACGAGACTCCCTGGATCACCCGGCACACCATCGACATTGATCCCCAGGACCTTGTCGTAAAGCACGTCGTTATCCGCCGACTGCACGTACAAGCCGGGGAAGTCGCCGCCCAGGGGTTCGATGTCGCCTTGCTTAAGCAAGCGCTGCAGGTCGGTGTGGTAGATGGTCACGCCGTAGCGTTGCAACTTGCGCAGGAGCCAGCGGTCCGGGCCGTGCTTTTTCAGGGTGTTCAGCCACATGCCGATACTGTCGTCGTTCGGGGCGCGGCGGTAACGGACGAAGACGGTGGCTCCGTCCTGTTCGTCGATCAGCCGGAAACGCTCGGCGGCGGTGCGGAACATCACGTCGGCTTCACGACCGACGCGCAGCAGCCGGCAGATGTCTTTTTCGTCCAGCCGTGCATCGCCGTAGAGCCTGCGGAAGAACTCGCCAAAGCGCTCGACACCCATAGGATCGGTTTTGGGCGGAAGGGCGGCCCAGAGAATCCGGGTCGCCTGTTCGGCCATGCGCAGCAAGCCCGGCGGTGGCGACTTTGGGGGTACGAAGACATGGACCTCGCCGCGCTCCAGCCGCCCTTCGCGGTTGCAGCGCCCAGCTGCCTGTGCGATGGAATCGAGCCCGGCCAGCGCCCGATAGACCACGGGGAAGTCGATGTCGACACCGGCTTCCACCAGTTGCGTGCTAACCACCCGGATCGGTTTTCCTACCTGCCCCGCGCTCAAAGCCTGCTGCCGTTCGGCCAGCGCGGCCTTGATGTCCCGGATGGTGTTACTGCGATGCTCGGCGCACATCAGGCCGGATAGGTGCCATAGCCCATCGGGATTTTCCGTCTTGAGTTGTCGGTAGAGGTCGCGGGCATCGGCGCGGCGGCCGACGATGGCGAGTACGGCCTCATGGCGGGCGATTTCCGGCGCCAGATCGTCCCAGGTTCGCATCGCGTTGAGATCGGCAGGGAGATGCACCCGCACCCGAGCCAGATCGGCGTAAAGGCTGGGCACGTCGTCGACGATTTCGCGCACTTCGCCGGCCTTGAAGCCGCGCAATGCCCTGGCCTGATCGAAGCCGGTTCGGCTTTCCAGCGTCGGCTGGGTGGCGGTGCACAACACCAGCGTGACGCCGTAATCCTTGACCAGCAGGCGCAGGGTGTCGACCACCGGTTGCAGGTAGGTGACCGGCAGCAGTTGCGCTTCGTCGAGCACAATGACGCTACCGACCAGGTTATGCAGCTTGCGGCAGCGCGAGGTGCGGTTGGCGAACAGGCTTTCCAGCAACTGCACGTTGGTGGTGACGACCAGCGGCGCGTCCCAGTTCTCGCAAGCGAGCCGCAAGCGGGCGGTTTCCTGCGTTTCGTCGACTTCGACGTTGCTGTGGTGCTCGATGACGTTCTCGTCGCCGAAAATGCCCCGGAAGATACCAGCTGTCTGTTCGATGATGCTGGTGTAGGGGATGGCATAGATGACGCGCCGCTGGCCATGGAGAACCGCGTGATGCAGCGCGAAAGCCAGGCTGGACAGCGTCTTGCCGCCGCCGGTGGGTACCGTCAGGCTGAATACGCCAGGCGGCAGTTCGGCCTTGGCGAGGCAGGCACGTAGGACTTCGGCGCGCTTGCGATTGACCTTGCTGTCGGTTTCGCCGCGCTCGGCAACGTCGTGGGCCATTCTGGCGAGATGTTCGGAAAGCGACTGCTCCAGTACGTCGAGACCGGGAAAGCCCTGCCGTACCTCGCTTTTTTCCGGCGACATGAAGGCCTCGGTATCGAGGAAATCGGCATCCACCAGGCAGGAAAAGAGCATGCGCACCCAGAGCGCGAAGCGTCCGGGAATGGGGTCGCCCTTGTCGTCATCGCGGTAGCGGAGCAGGTCGGCCAAATCGGGCATGGGACCGGCCGGTTTTAGGAGGTGCTCGGGAATGGATGCGGCGCAGGCCGTCGCGAGTTCCCTTTGGGCGTCTTCGGAGGCAAAGCGATTATGCAGGCTCTTGTTTTCGCCGGCCCAATCCGACAAGCCGGCATGGTGGCCAGCGATGAGGTAGGAAAGCACGCGGGCGACGACCGGTCCCGAGCGTTTATCCACTTCTTCCAGATAGCGCTGCGCCCACAGCGCGCCGGCAGCCGAATGAGTTTTATCCGTTCCGGCGACCCGCCCCTCGATATGCGCATCCGGATCGCCGCATTGGCGGATATAGCGCTGGAACCCGTCGCGGAATTTGCCGAGGTCGTGCCATAGCCCGGCCAGGGACGCCCAGGGTGAGGATTGGAAGGTGGTTGCAAACTCGGCTGCGAGAGTGGACACAGCCTCGTTATGGCGGGACAAGGGATGCGCTACCAGCCGCTCCCCATCCTTCCGTATATGCGCAATGAAATCGCAGTCGTTGAGATCGACTTCGTCACTCATCGCCATATTTCCTCGCAGCTTCTTTCAAAAACCCGATGACCTTCACTCGTAACTCTGCCGGGGCCTGTACTTCACAATCCGGCCCGAATTTGAGGATGTCCATGATGAGTTCCGGGTCGTTGCTGTACGGCACCTTGAGTTCGTAGGATCCATCCTCCAGCAGCCGGCCGTCCTGCTTTGAATGCCATTTCTCGCTGGCGACCCAGCGCGCACGCAGGGGTGAGAAGCGCAGCGTGGCCCATTTCACTTCATGGCCGGAGAAGATGCCGTAGCCGGCGCCAAGCGTTTCGTTGAGTCGTTCGTCGGGGATGTCGTCGGCGGCGGTTTCGAGTCGTTGGACGTGTTGGATGGCGTCGACCGAGAAGCTGCGCAGTTCGTTGCGCAGGTGGCACCAGGCGTCGAGGTACCAGTTGTCGCGGTAGTGGATGAGGCGCTGCGGCGAGAGTTCTCGTTCGGTGGTGCTGCCGGTGCCGCGTGCGGCGTAGCGGATGATCACGCGCTTGCGACGCAGGAGCGCGGAGGCGACGGCCTGGAAGTGTTCGAGCGGAACGTGCCGCGCGCCGAGCGAAAGGATGCGGATGCGCTTGGCTACTTCCCCTGCCGGGTTGTCGGCGGTGTCGATGAGCGCGGTCAGCCGGGCGAGCAGGGGCTCGATGTGCGGGCCGAGTAAGCCGCCGGTGTCGAGGTTGGCGAGCAGGTGTTGCATGGTGAGCAGGGCGTGGATTTCTTCGGCCGAGAACCAGAGGCCGGGCAGTTCGTACGGGCGGGCGGTGGTCTGCGTGAGGTGCTTGAAGCGGTAGCCGCCCGCCACGCGGTCATGGACGATCGGTGCGTTGAGTCGGTCGCGCAGGTAGGCGAGGTCACGTCGGAGCGTTGCGCGCGAGACTTCGAGTGCGTGCAACAGGTCGTCGAAGCTGACGACGCCGCGGTCGTTGAGCAGTTGGTCGATTCGGTAGGCGCGTTCCAGCTGGCTCATGGCTCTCCCTTTGTTCTCATGGCGCGATGCCGTGCATGTTATTCGGTTTGACAATGTCTTTGAACGCGCCCGACGCGGCGCCAGCAGGCGGGCTTCTCCAAGGCGCTGGCGTCGATGCTCGGGGCGGTGAATATCCAGTGGGCATTGTCGCGCAGCGCCGCTTCGCATTGCGCGACGCCGATCAGTCGGTCGAAGAGTCGTTGCAGCAGGTTCATATTGAAGACCTCGTGGTTGATCAATCGGGAGAAGTCTCTGCCGCACGGAGAGGTGTGTCGGGCAGTGAGATCAGTATCGCGAACGAGAGTCTCACCAGATGAGACTCTCGTTTTCGGGCGAAAAAATAAGTTCGGCATTGGCGTCACCCGTTGCTGTTTGCGACCGTTCTCGACTCGCAATGCGACGTCCGATGAGGCACACTCGCGCCGGTTACGACCTGTCTGCCCGTCTTCGAATGAACCTGCTCCCTGCCCGCCGCGCCGTGTTCTTCCTGCTGCTTCTCGCGGGTTGCGCCGTGAGCCTGCCGGCCACGGCCGCGCCGACCTTCCGTGAAGTCCGCGCCGCCTACGTCGAATCCGACGCCTGGTTGCTGGCGCGTGACGGGCGACCGTTGCAGAGCAAGCGCATCGACATGAAGGCGCGGCGCTTGCCGTGGACGCGCATCGAGGATGTTTCACCGGCCTTGCTGCGCGCGCTGCTCGTTTCGGAGGATCGCCAGTTCTACGAACACTCGGGCGTCGACTGGGGCGCCGTGGCGGTGAGCGCGTGGCGCAACCTGTGGAACACGCGCACGCGCGGGGCGAGTACGCTGACCATGCAGCTTGTCGGTCTGCTCGACGAGTATTCCGCGGCGCCGGATGATCCCCGTAAGCCGAAGGCTTCGCGGCGCAACGTGACGGAGAAAATCTCGCAGGCGGCGAGCGCGCTGTGGCTGGAAAAGCGCTGGAAGAAGGACGAGATTCTCGAGGCTTATCTCAACCTCGCCGGCTTTCGTGGCGAGATGGTCGGCGTTGCAGCGATGAGCCGCGGCTTGTTCGGCAAGTGGCCGGACGGTCTGGACGCGCGCGAGGCGGCGCTCGCCGCGTCGCTGTTGCGCGCGCCGGGGGCATCGCCGCAAGTCGTCGCGACGCGCGCCTGTGGCGTCTTGCAGGCGATGGCGCAAATGCAACGCGCACGGGCCGCTGATTGTGAAGGGCTGGAGGGTTTGGCCAAGATCGCACTGGCCGGCGGATTGCGCGATCAGGCGGTCGATTCCGGTGCCGCATGGCTGGGGCGCGAGCAGTCGCCTAACCTCGCGCCGCATCTGGCGAGCAAGTTGCTCAAGTTGCCTGGCGAGCGCTTGCAGACGACGCTCGACGCCGACCTGCAGCGCTTTGCCGGCGAGAGCCTGCGCCGCCAGTTGCAGGGCATCGCGCAACAGAACGCCGAAGACGGCGCGGTGCTGGTCGTCGATAACGCGAGCGGTGAGGTGCTGGCGTGGGTCGGTTCGAGCGGCAGCCTGTCGGCCGCGCCCGAGGTCGACGGCGTGACGGCCTTGCGCCAGGCCGGGTCGACGCTGAAACCCTTTCTCTTTGCGCTGGCCTTCGAGCAGCGCCGGCTGACGGCGGCGTCGTTGCTCGACGATTCGCCGCTGGCGATCACCACGAGCAACGGCCTCTACGTGCCGCAGAATTATGCGCCGGCCTACCGCGGCTGGGTTTCGGCGCGCATGGCGTTGGGCGGGTCGCTCAACGTGCCGGCGGTGCGCACGCTGGTCCGCGTCGGCCCCGACGCCTTGCGCGACCGGCTGTACGACTTCGGCTACAAGAGCCTGACCGAGCCCGGCGATTATTACGGTTACAGCCTGGCGCTCGGTTCGGCCGACGTATCGCTGCTCATGCAGGCCAACGGCTTCCGAACGCTGGCCAATGGGGGTGAGTGGGCGCCGCTGCGCGTGTTGCGTCGCGGCGAGCGGCTGCCCTGCGCGAGTGGTGGTTGCGCCGGCATTTTCGAAGGTGCCAAGCGGCAAGCGGCGGCGGCCGCGCCGGTCTTTATCGCCAACGACATCCTCGCCGACCGCGCCGCGCGTGTCGGCACCTTTGGTCTCGAATCCTGGCTGGCAACGCCGTACTGGAGCGCGGCGAAGACCGGCACGAGCAAGGACATGCGCGACAACTGGTGTGTCGGCTTTTCAAAGCGCTATACGGTGGCGGTGTGGGTCGGCAACGCCGCGGGCGAGGCGATGCACGACGTTTCCGGCGTCTCCGGCGCCGCACCGGTCTGGCGCGAGGTGATGGACTGGCTCGAACGCAGCCATCGGTCGACACGGGAGAAGGCCAAGACACCACCGCCGGGCGTCGTGCGTCAGGTGATCCGCTTCGAACCGGCGGACAGAGTCAGCGAAGCCGCTCGCGCCGAGTGGTTCATCGCGGGCACGGAAATGGATGTCGTGCGCCTGGCCGACGCCAGGGCGCTGGCGCATATCGCCTATCCGGGGCAGGGGGCGATCATCGCGCTTGATCCCGACATTCCGCCGCAGAACCAGCGTATCGCGCTGCAGCTCTCCGGTTCGCCGGGGCCGGGGTGGCAATGGCGCATCGATGGCCGGACGCTCGGCCGCACTGCCGACGAGGTTCTTTGGCGGCCGTCGCCCGGTCGCCACCGTCTGGCGCTGATCGACGCCGATGGCCGCGAGCTGGAATCGGTGAGCTTTGAAGTTCGTGCGCTCAAAGGCTTGCGGACGAAGTAAGCACTAACCTTCGGTCGAAGCGCTTTGAACGATTGCGCTGCGTCGCGTTAGCGCGGGGTGCGTGTAAATCTGAAACAAAGTTGCCTGAAATGGCCGGCGACTCACGTATGATTGGCCCGCCCCATGCAGGGCAGCTCGGCGACAAACCGCACGAGCAAACTATAACGACAGGGAAAACGAGGGGTTCTGAGATCGCGCGAGGCGAGTGGCGGCCGGGTTGATGCTTGTCGCCGGTTGCTGCGGTTCGCGGTGAATCCAGGGGAGTCAGGAAGCAGGATGTTCAGGGAAGACAGCGTTTATCGCAGCCTGTTCAGCAACATGCTGAACGGGCTGGCCTATTGCAGGTTGGTGTACGAGGGCGAGGACGACAAGAAGGCCGTCGATTTCATCTATCTGATGGTCAACGAGTCCTTTTATCGACAGACGGGACTGGTCGATGTGGAAGGTCGTCGGGCGACCGAGGTGACGCCGGGTCTGCGCGACACCGACGCCGATCTGTTCGAGGTCTTCGACCGCGTCGTGGCAACGGGTAAGGCCGAGTGCTTCGAGCGCTACGTTGAGGCGCTCGACATGTGGTTCTCGATCTCGGTTTACAGCCCGCAGGCCGGGCACTTCGTCACGATCTTCGACGTCATCACCGAGCGCAAGCAGGCCGTCGAGGCCTTGCTCAAGAGCCGCAGCCAACTGCTGCGCGTGATCGAGGGCTCGGACCAGGGTTTCTGGGACTGGAATCTGGCGAACAACACCTTCAGCGTCAGTCCGTACTTTGAGCGCATGCTCGGCTACGAAGCCGGCGAAATCGGCCGCAAACCCGAGAACTGGATGCATCTCATGCATCCGGATGATCTCGTCGTCGCCAAGCGCTCGATTGAGCAGCACCTCGCCGGCGAGACGTCTACACATCAGGTCGAGATGCGCTACCGGGCGAAGAGCGGCGACTGGCGCTGGATGCTGACACGCGGTCGCGTCGTCGAATACTCGCCCGAAGGCCGGCCGCTGATGATGGCCGGGACCCACACCGACATCACCGAACGCAAGGCGACGGAAACCGAGCTGCGGCAGGCGGCGACGGTGTTCGAGAACACGCAGGAAGGCGTCATCATCACTGACGCCGACATGAGCATCCTCTCGGTCAATCGCGCGTTTTCGCAGATCACCGGCTTTGCGGCGGAGGAGGCGATCGGCAAGACGCCGGCAATGCTCCAGTCCGGTCGCCACGACGCCAGGTTCTACGGCGAGCTTTGGCAGCGCATCCGCAGCGAAGGCAACTGGCAGGGCGAAATCTGCAATCGCCGGAAGAGCGGGGAGATTTATCCGCAGGTGACGACGATCAATGCTGTCCTGGATGATGCCGGGCAGGTGACGCACTACGTCGGCGTGTTCACCGATGTGTCGCAGATCAAGGCCTCCGAAGAGCATCTCGAATTCCTCGCGCACCATGACCCGCTGACACGCCTGCCCAACCGCGTCATGCTGTTTTCGCGAATGGCGCATCTGATGGGCGCGATCCGGCGCGAGGGCGGCCTCATCGCCCTCCTGATGATCGACCTCGATCGTTTCAAGGATGTGAACGAAAGCTACGGCCACGTGCTCGGCGACGAACTCCTGCAGCAGGTGTCCGAGCGATTGAAGTCGCAGCTGCGCGGTACCGATTCGCTCGCTCGCCTCGGTGGCGACGAGTTCACCATCCTGCTCGAAGACATCGATCATCCCGGCGACGCCGGGCGTGTGGCCGGCAATGTGCTTGCCGCGCTGGCCGACAGTTGGCGCCTGGGCAACGGCGCCGAAGTGCGCGTTGGCGCCAGCATTGGCATCGCGCTCTTTCCGGGGCCGGCCGAGACGCCCGAAGATCTCCTGCGCCAGGCGGACGCGGCGCTCTATCGCGCCAAGCAGGAAGGGCGCGGGCGCTTCCACTACTTTTCCGAGGATCTGACGCGCAACGCCCGTTCGCGCATCGAATTGCAGAATCGTCTGCGCAACGCCATCGAAGGCGGCGAACTGCGCGTTTTCTTCCAGCCGCAAGTCGATATCGGCAGCGGTCTGGTTGTCGGTGCCGAAGCGCTCGTGCGCTGGGAAATGCCGGGCGAAGGCCTGGTCATGCCCGACCGCTTCATCGCGCTCGCCGAGGAAACCGGCCTGATCTTGCCGCTCGGCCGCTGGGTTCTGCACGAGACGTGCCGCATCGGCCGGCAATGGCTCGATCAGGGACACCCGCCGCTGGTGCTGGCGGTCAACGTTGCCGCGGCGCAGCTGCGCGACAGCAATTTCGCACTCGAGGTGCTTGCCGTGCTGGCCGAAACCGGCTTCCCGGCGCGCATGCTGGAACTGGAACTGACCGAGTCGTCGCTGATGTCCGGCCACGAGGATGTGATCTTCCAGTTGCAGAACCTGCGCAAGCACGACGTCCGGGTCGCCATCGACGACTTTGGCACCGGTTATTCTTCCCTCGCCTACCTCAAGCGCTTCCCGCTCGACGTGTTGAAGATCGACCGCAGCTTCGTCGAGCATATCGGCCATCGCAAGGACGATCGCGAGATCGTCACGGCGATCATCCAGATGGGCCACACGCTCGGCTTCCGCGTCGTTGCTGAAGGCGTCGAGACGGACGAACAGCTCGCCTACCTCAAGGAGAAGGGCTGCGACGTCTATCAGGGCTACCTGAAAAGCCGTCCGCTCCCGGCCGATGCCTTCGCTGCGTTCGCCTTGCGCTCGCGTAGCTGATCGCTGTCTTTTGTCGCGTCCGGCGCCTACACTCATGAGTGACTGAGTGTTCTGCTTCACATCGGTGTTCGGCTCGATACGGAGGACATGATGGCTGCGACGACCGGGGTTTACGATATTTCCGCCATCCGCGCGAAGCTGCGGGACAAGATGGGCGAGTTGGCTGCCGACAACTTTCCGGAAGCCATCGCGCAGCGCTTTCCGCACATCCTGGCACGGCTCGCCGACCTCTGGGGCAGCGCCGCGCTCGACGCGTATCTGGACGAACTGATGCTAGATGATCGCGGCGGGCGGCAGGGCTTCCCGCCCGACGTAGCTACGGAGATCTTCGGGCTCATTGCCTTGCACGCAAGCCTTGGCTTGACGAAGGCGGGTAGCGGTCTCGGCTGGAGTGCCGCCGAGGATCCCGAACTGGAGAAGAACTCGCTGCGCTAACCGCCGCGTGCGCCGCTCCGCCATGCCTGCTGCTCGCGTAGCGAGAGATACGTCCAGGCGACGATGCGGCTCTTCTTCTGACCCTGTGCCATCTCGATCGTGCGCCGCGCACGCACGCCGGCTGTGTTGAGCGCGGACTCGATTGCACGCAGGTTCTCGGCCTTTGCGACCAGGGAAGTGAACCACCGGCATCGTTCCGGCATCAGCGCGCTTTCCTCTATCATGCGCCGGACAAAGCCCGCTTCCCCTCCGGCGCAAACGAGCTCGGCGCTACGGCCGCCGAAGTTGAGCAGCGGCGTGCGCGCAGAGCCGGAACCCTTGCCCAGGTTCTTCCATTTACGTGTACTGCCGGCGCGGGCATCTTCCATCGAGGCGTGGAACGGCGGGTTGCACATGACGAGGTCGAAGCGCTCTTCACGCCGGACTATGCCGTGAAGAATGCGGGCGGGCGAAGGCTGGAGGCGCAGCTCGATAGCGTCGGCGAGTCCTTCGTTCGCGTCGATGATCGCCTGCGCGCTGGCCAGCGCGCCGCGTTCGATGTCGCTGCCGACGAAGCGCCAACCGTACTCGGCGTGGCCGATCAGCGGATAGACGAGATTGGCGCCGGTGCCGACGTCGAGCACGCGCACACCTGCGCCGCGTGGAATCTCGCCGCCATTGCTCGCGGCGAGAAGGTCGGCCAGGTAGTGCAGATAGTCTGCTCGGCCCGGGATCGGTGGGCAGAGATAGCGGGCAGGAATATCCCAGGCCGCCACGCCGTAGAAGTGGCGGAGTAGCGCGCGATTGAGCGCGCGCACGGCCAGCGGGTCGGAAAAGTCGATCGAGTCGTCGCCGAAGGCGTTCGCCGCGACATGGGCGGCGAGTTCGGGACAACAGGCGGTGAGCACGGCAAAGTCGTAGCGCCCGCCATGCCGGTTGCGCGGATGGAGGCTGGACTGGGGCGTGCTCGATGGTGCGCCAGGGTTCATGCGGTCGCTTGTGGTCTGTACGGGTGATGGATGGTGGCAAGGCGCTGCGGTGCCGTGCCCGGGAGGGCAGCCATTGTCCCACATGCCTGTTTTCAGACTGAAATTAACGTTTGCTATTTCGCCGGATAGCGTGCATAGTCCGTTCCGCGATTTCAAGCATCGTGTTGTTTTTTGCAGGTTCTTTCCCCGCAGTTCTGCGGTGCAATTCCCCCAATTTCCACATCGCCGTCTTGATATTCGCCCTATGTGCGGGGTTCGCCCCGTTTTATTTTTTTCGGAGTTTCGAGATATGGCAACAGGTACAGTCAAGTGGTTCAACGACGCCAAGGGTTTCGGTTTCATTACGCCGGACGCTGGCGGTGAAGACCTCTTCGCGCACTTTTCGGCAATCCAGGGCAACGGTTTCAAGACCCTGAAGGAAGGCCAGAAAGTGTCGTTTGACGTCACCACTGGCCCGAAGGGCAAGCAGGCCGGCAACATCGTTCCCGCCTGAGGAAACTCGCAGGCATGGTCTTCCATGCCGCCGTTTCCCCGCCCGGTCTGGAAAGACTGGCAAGAGGCCCGGTTCGCGCCGGGCTTTTTTTCATCCCTACCCGCCACCCAACACAGGAGCAGTCATGGCCAAGGAAGAACTTATTGAAATGCAAGGGGTGGTGACCGAGGCGCTCCCCGATTCCCGCTTTCTCGTGACGCTTGACAGCGGACACACGCTCGTCGCCTACACCGGCGGCAAGATGCGCAAGCACCATATCCGCATTCTCGCGGGCGACAAGGTCTCGCTCGAACTCTCGCCGTACGACCTCAACAAGGGGCGCATCACCTTCCGGCATATCGAAGGCCGATCGGCCAGTACGCCGGCGCCGGCCCCGCGCAGGAAGTACTGACCCAGCGGGCATTCAGGCGCGGCTTCGGGTCGTGCTTGTCGTCGGGTCGGCCGCTTGGGACAATGCCGGCTTCGTTGATGGAGATTGCCCACCATGAGTTCCCCAATGCCTGACCTCTCCCCGCTTGAAGCCCGCATCCTCGGCGTGCTAGTGGAGAAGGAAAAAACGACGCCCGACACCTACCCGCTGACGCTGAACAGCCTCGCCGCGGGATGCAACCAGAAGACTTCGCGCGATCCGGTGATGAGCGTCAGCGAGAGCGAGATCCAGGGCGCGCTGGAAGAACTGCGTGGCCGCCTGCTGGTGATGGAAACCTACGGCGCCTCCGGGCGTGTCCTGCGTTACGCGCACAACTTCGGCAAGTGCTACGGCGTACCGGCCGGCAGCGTCGCGCTGCTCGCCGTCCTCATGCTGCGCGGCGCGCAGACGGTCAGCGAACTGCGGGCCAATTGCGAGCGGCTCTACCGCTTCGACGACGCGTCGTCGGTGGAGGGCTACCTGGAGGAACTCGCGACCCGAACGGCCGGCGCGCTGGTGCTCAAGCTGTCCAAGCAGCCGGGCGAGCGCGAACACCGTTGGGTACATCTATTGTGCGGCGCGGTGATCGTTGCCGAGAGCGCGGTGCGACCCAACGTTGGCGGTGGTGACAATGCGGCGCTTGAGGAGCGGCTCACTCGTCTTGAGCAGGAGGTCGCCGATCTGCGTGTGGAGCTGGCGCAGTTGGCTGCTGGGATTGCTGGGAACAAGAGTGCGTGATAGCGGCAGGACCGCATGCGGAAGGTGCAGTCGGTGCTAAGATCGCCAACCGACACGGCATGTAACGTGGTCGGGTAAGTGCGGAGTGCGTATGGTTGATCGGGGTGGAGACAAGGTTGGGGAGGCGCTGAGTTCGCAGCGTTTCCAGATGCTGACCGACATTGCGCGTGACCTGGCCGGCGATGTCGTCTTCCCGACCTGCTTCGATACCGCCGTGTATCTGCGACAGGAGTTGCAGAACCCCGAGGTGCCGATCGCGCACATCGTCCGGCTGGTCAGCGTCGAGCCGCTGATTGCCGCCAAGCTGTTGCACATTGCCAATTCCGCTTACTACAACCCGTCAGGCGCAGCGATTCGCGGCTTGCCGGAAGCGATCACCCGGCTTGGCGTGAATCTGGTGCGTACCACGGCGCTCGCGGTGGCCATGAACCAGCTCATGCGCTCGCGCGAAATGGCCGCGTTTTCCGAGCTGACGCGCGACCTCTGGCAGCATTCGATCAAGACGGCGGCGGCTGCGCGCATCCTGGCGCGAACGCATACACGCGTGCCGCCGGACGAGGCGATGCTCGCCGGCCTGGTGCATGACTTGGGCGCTTTCTACATGCTCTATCGCGCCATGCAGTACGCCGAACTGCGCGCGCGTCCCGAGAGCATGCGTTACCTCATCATGCAGTGGCACGAGAGCATCGGCGTGACCTTGCTCAACGCCCTGGGCCTGCCGACCGAGATCGTCGATGCAACGATCGATCACGATCAGCCGCGCCCGTTGCCGACGACGTTGCGCACGCTCGCCGACGTCGTCTATGTGGCGAATCTGCTGACCTGCGAAAACTTCGACTGGCTCTACCCGGAATCTGCTTCTGCTTCCGCTTCCGGTCCCGATGAAATCGCGCTCGCGCGTAGCGCGTATGGCGAGATCCTTCCGCAGATGGACGCCGACGCGCGCGAGATGATGGCGGTGTTTTCCTGATCGATGACGCAACCGACAGACGACAATAATTCAGTCGCCGCTGGCCGTGAGCCGACGCGCGCCGAAATCGACGCTTTCCCCGAGGCGCTGATCGTCGAATTCGGCGCCCAGTGGTGCGCGCACTGCCAGCGGGCTCGCCCGCTCGTCGATGCTGTATTGGTTCAGCACCCGGCGGTGCGCCACCTGCGCATCGAAGATGGCCCCGGGCGCCGGCTCGGGCGCTCGTTCCGCGTGAAACTCTGGCCAACGCTCGTCTTCCTGCAGCGTGGCGTCGAGGTCGCTCGCCTGGTTCGCCCGACGGAGGCGCATGAAATCGAGCAGGCAATCGCGCAACTGCTTCAGGCCGAGGATTAGCGCCACCGCGCTTACCGCCCCGACGTCGCAGCTTCAACCTCATTTGTTCAGAAAGAACCATGACTTCAGTTTCTCTGCACGACTTTATCCGCGGCTTGCCCAAGGCCGAACTGCATCTGCATATCGAGGGTTCGCTCGAGCCCGAAATGATGTTCGCGCTCGCCCAGCGTAACGGCGTCAAGCTGCCTTGTGCGTCGGTGGACGAGGTGCGCACCGCCTACGAGTTTGCCGATCTGCAGTCGTTTCTCGACCTCTACTACGCCGGTGCCGCCGTGTTGCAGACCGAGCAGGACTTCTTCGACCTGACCGCCGCCTACATCGAGCGCGCTCGGGCTGACAACGTTCGTCACGTCGAGCTGTTTTTTGACCCGCAGACGCATACCGTGCGCGGCATCGACCTGGCGACCGTGTTCTCCGGCATTGCGCGGGCCTTGCGCGCTGCCCAGGCCGAGGATGGTTTCTCGTCGCGCATGATCCTCTGCTTCCTGCGCCATCTTTCCGAAGCGGACGCCTTTTCTACGCTCGAGGCGGCGTTGCCCTTGCGCGCCGAGTACGCCGACTTGTGGCACGGCATCGGCCTCGACTCGGGCGAAGTCGGCAATCCGCCGGCAAAGTTTGCCGGGGTATTTGCACGTGCGCGCGAACTCGGTTTTCGCGTCGTCGCTCATGCCGGTGAAGAAGGGCCGCCGGCCTATGTGCAGGAAGCGCTCGACGTGCTCAAGGTCGAGCGGATCGACCACGGCGTGCGTTCCGAGGAGGACGCAAAGTTGATGGAGCATCTCGTACACAAGCGCATGCCGCTGACCGTCTGTCCCTTGTCAAACCTGAAACTGCGCGTCGTCGAGGATCTGCGCGAACACAACCTGGCGCGGATGTTGCGCGCCGGAGTATGCGTCACGATCAACTCCGACGATCCTGCGTATTTTGGCGGCTACATGAACGCCAACTTCATCGCCACGGCCGATGCGTTGCAACTGGGGCGCGACGAACTCGTCGCCATCGCCAGCAACGGCTTTGATGCGTCCTTTCTGCCGGCCGCCGACAAGCAGCGCTGGCTGGAGGCAATTCGCAGCTACGCGGCGGCGCTGACCTACTGAAACGGTGTTTCGTCGCGAACGTCAGTGCTCGTCGTCCGGGTCGGTCAGGCTGATGAAGCGTTTCGACAGTTCGACTTCGGCCGTCGGCAGATCCGGGCCGTAGACGATGCGCGTCTGTTCGCACGGCGCGCGCTCGTCATGACGTTCGCACGATTCGTAATAGACCCAGTGCGGCTGGCCGTCGACGTACTCGGCCTCAAAGTTGCCCATGCGCCCGCGCTGGTCGCGTACGCGTGCATCGGCGCCATAAACCAGCAGGATTTCATTGAATTCGTCGTGCAGTTCGACGGAATCGTGGCGAGTATTCAGGACGTGGGAAAAACTGCGCTGCCCAACGTGAAAGATCTTGATCGTCGCAGACATGTTGGCCTCCCTGTGACTATAGAGTGGCAATGCGTCGCTCCTGGCCGTGAGGCACGCATTTTTGATGCCAGCCACTTCAAACAGTTGTTTCAAAAGCGCTTGCGGAAATGGCGAAAAACGTGCCATCGATCGCCTGTAAAAATTTCCGTCACTGTCCGATGCAAGGCTGATTCCTGCCCGCCAGCGTGTTCTTGCCAACGGCTTTTCGGCTGCTAGAGTGAATAAGTAAGGAGTATGCCTCTGGCGAATGAACTGGCCGCTCCAAGGCATCACTCTTTCATTCCGAAGGAAGGAGTCATGCGATGAACATCGACGAACTCAAATCAGTCGCCCAGGCCATCGTCGCCAAACAGAAGGGTGTGCTGGCCGCCGACGAAAGCAGCCCGACGATCAAGAAGCGTTTCGACTCGATCAGCGTCGAATCGACCGAGGAAAACCGCCGGCGTTACCGCGAAATCCTGCTCACCACCGCGGGACTGGAGCAGCATGTTGGCGGCGTCATCCTCTTCGACGAAACGCTGCGCCAGAGCACGCGCGAAGGCGTGCCGTTCGCGCAGGTGCTGTCAGCGCGCGGCATCGCTCCCGGCATCAAGGTCGACAAGGGCACCAAGCCGCTGCCGTTCTACCCCGGCGAGAAAATCACCGAAGGGCTGGATGGGCTGGCCGATCGTCTGGCCGAATACAAGCAGCTCGGCGCGCGCTTCGCCAAGTGGCGCGCGGTGATCGAGATCGACGAGAACGCCATTCCGTCAACCTTCGGCATCCGCGCCAACGCCCAAGTGCTCGCGCGCTATGCGGCCTTGTGCCAATCGCTCGATCTCGTGCCGATTGTCGAGCCTGAGGTGCTGATGGACGGCGCGCACGGCATCGAGCGCTGCGAAGTCGTCACCTCGGCGGTCTTGGAAACCGTGTTCGCCGAGCTTGACGCGCATCGTGTTGCGTTCGAGGGCATGCTGCTCAAGCCGAACATGATCATCCCCGGCAAGAAGTGTCCGCAGCAGGCGAGCGCGCAGGAGGTCGCCGAAGCGACGATCCGTTGCATGAAGCGCTACGTCCCCGCTGCCGTGCCCGGCATCGTCTTCCTCTCCGGCGGACAGAGCGCCGAGGAAGCGACTGACAACCTCAACGCCATGAACGCCATGGGCGCGCACCCGTGGCAGGTCAGCTTTTCCTACGGCCGTGCCTTGCAGGCGCCGGTGCTGGCGGCGTGGAAAGGCATCGAGGCGAACGCGACCGCCGCGCAGAAGGCGTTACAGAAGCGCTGCCGCTTGAACGGTCTGGCGCGTGACGGGGCGTATGCGCGGTCGATGGAGAGCGAAGCCTGACGCCAAGCTTCGTCACTCGAGCTTGAAGCTCGACACGGCTTTGAGGGTGACTTCGGCCAGCGCGTCGATGGCAGCCATGCTCTGCGCGCTGGCCTGGTTCTTCTGCGATGCGGTGCTCACCGACTCCATGTTCTGCGAAATGCGGTCGCTGGCATCGCGTTGTGCCTGCGCGGCGATGCCGATGCGCTCCATGCGCTTGGCAAAGTCATCCATGAAGTCGCGGATCGAGCGGATCGCCTGATCGGCGTTTTCCGTGCTATCCACGCCAGCGGTAATCCGGCTGATGGCGGCGGCGAGGCGCTGCAGCGCGTCGGCGGTGTCCTGCTTGATGCCATCGATCGTGGTCGCGATCTCGTGCGTCGACGCGCCGGTCCGTTCCGCGAGCTTGCGCACCTCGTCGGCGACGACGGCAAAGCCGCGGCCTTGTTCGCCGGCACGGGCGGCCTCGATGGCGGCATTCAAGGCCAACAGATTGGTCTGGTCGGCGACGTCCTTGATCACCTGTGTTACCAGATCGATCCGGGTCGAGCGTTGCTCGAGGCGCTGCATCGACTGCGACAACTCGTCGGCCAGCGCTTGAACCGCATGCAGCGTCTGCGTCGCTTCGTCAATGCGCGCGACGGCCTGGCTGCTCTGTTCCAGCGCGTGCCGCGACTGGTCGGCCGTTTCGCCGACGAGCGCCGAGACTTCCTGGATGCCGGCGGCCAGCTGTTGCATGTCACCGGAACTCCTGCGCAGTGCTTCGCCCTGCGCGATCGACGAGCGGCTGACACTGTCGGCGGCCTCATGGCAGCGGCTCGCTTCATGCTGGAGATCGATCGTCGTGTCGCGCACCTGGCGCATCATCGTCGACAAACGCTCGACGAAACGGTTGAAGGCGCTGGCGAGCTGCCCGACTTCGTCACTGCCGTCCACCGGCAGACGTACCGTGACGTCGCCGTTCTCGGCGCTCAAGGCTTCCAGTGCGCGGCTCGTTGCCACCAGCCGTTGTGCCAGCAGGCGGCCGATCAGGCGCGCGGCGATGGTGGCGACGACGACAAGCGCCAGACCGATGAGCACGCTTCTGACGACCGCGTCGCGGATCGCAATGTTCACTTCTGCGAGCTGCACGTCGGCCGCGATGACGAATGCCTGGCCCTTGGGGCTCTTCGCCGGCAGGTAATAGGTGCGGAACGCGCCGTAGTCGGAGCTGTACTCAAGATGGTCCGGTTTGCCGGAGGACGCCACGCGCAGGATGGTCGCTTTCGGGGCTTCCTCGTCGTAGGCGGCGAGGAACAGGTGCTCGTACTTTGAAGGATCCTTGAACTCTTCGTCGGTCAGCGAGCTGTAGATGTACTTCACCTTGCCGCCATCGGGTACCACGCTGTAAAGATAGGACACGCCGACTGCGCGGGCATATGCGGTCATGCGCCGCGAGATGGCCTTGATGCGCTCGACGTCGGCGGCTTCACCGGCATCGACGAGCTTGTCTTGTTCGGCAAGATCGACGACGTAGGCGTAACTCTGGGCCGCCGAGGCAAGGCGGCTGTCGAGTTCGCCGTAAGCGAGTTCGCGCGCAGAAAAGTAGCTGACGACCGAATACACCAGCACGGTCAGGATCGAGACCGAGGCAATGCCCAGCGTGATTTTTCCCTGAATGCCGAGATGACGCCCGGCACGACTGCTCTCCGTCGATGTCGCCATGAGCTGCTCCCTGTGATTGTTCTTGCATTGCGTGTGCGCTGAGTCTAGCGACAGTAAGGGGGCGCCGGCAATCACCGTGAATGCGGGGTGTCGGGATTTCTTACAATGCTTTGGTCAAACTTCGAACGGTTGGGCGATGCCGCTGTACAGGTTTTCCAGTACCCGCCGTTCCCGCGTGTCGATCGTGTCGAGAAAATCATGGGCGTCGCCCATGTGGCGGAAGGCGTCGAAGCCGCCTTCGAGGAATTCGTGCAAGTCGCCGAGTCCGGCCAGATGCGCCGGGCCGCGCATGAGCTTGAGCAGTGTCGTGAGCAACGGCTTTCGCGCCAGCCGGTCGAGCGCCTTGCCGGTGGACTGGATCAAGTCGATCTGCCGTTCGCGGTCGGCGCGCCGGCCGACCTTGCGGTAGGCCTTGGCATAGGCCGTTTCGCTGATCGCGGCGATGTCCTTCGCTGACTGGAAACAGCCGGCCTTTTCGAGCTCGGCGATCATCACGGCGTCGAGTTCCTCGCTCAGCGCGTCGACTTCGATGGCGAGCGAGAGCGTCTGCAACGCCGAGAGCGGCAGGATGCTCAGCATCAGCGGCATGATGCGTTCGACCTCCTCGTCGCGGCTGCTGAAGTCTTTGGGGCCGTACAGATCGGAAAGGAAGAAGTGTGCCGCCTTGCCGAAGCGTTCGCTCGTCAAAAGGTCTGGGTAGGTGCGTGACAGGCGCGCGGCTTGCCATTCGCGCAGGAGGAGGCGCCTGTGCGCGGCTTCCGGTGCGTCGTTGGCCATCCGGCGCAGCGCCTTGGCGGCGTGCAGGTGCTGGCGCAGCTCGTTCGCGCAGTGGAGTTTGTCGTCGTCGTGGGCTGACGAATCGGGGGCTTCCATGGCCGTGGATTATGCCCGGACGATGCAGGTTCGATTAGAGGAATTCCCCTAGCGGACATCGGGACAGCGGCATACACTCGGGGAAGCTTTTCCGGGCCGGAAGCGACGAGACGTCTGGAAGCCGCCGAGAAAGCAGCCGAAATTCGGAGTAAGCCCATGAACGATCCGAAGTCCTTTCATCTGCTCGAATCCCGCTTTCTGCGCCTGCGACTGGCGGCGCGCGCCGAGCCGAATCCGCCGCTGGAAACGCGCTTGCGTCGCTTGCGGGCGCTCGATCGCCTCTTGCGTGATAACGCCGAAGCGCTCGCCGAGGCGGTGAGCCGCGATTTCGGGCATCGCTCATCGGCGGAGACCCGCTTGCTCGAACTCTTCCCTTCCCACGAGGCGATCGCCGACGCGCTCGACCATCTGCGCGCCTGGATGCGTCCACAGCGCCGGCGCGTTTCGCTGTGGTTCCAGCCGGGGAGCGCCGAGGTGCGTTATCAGCCGCTCGGTGCGGTCGGCATCATCGTGCCGTGGAATTACCCGATCTACCTTGCCGTCGGGCCGCTTGTCGCCGCGCTGGCGGCCGGCAACCGCGCGCTCGTGAAGATGTCGGAATTCACGCCGGCGACGGCGAGCCTCTTTGCCGAGTTGATCGCCGCGAACTTTGCCGAGGATGAGGTCTCTGTCGTGCAGGGCGACGCCAGTGTGGCGCACTCCTTCTCGCAACTGCCGTTCGACCATCTCCTTTTCACCGGCTCGACGCCAGTCGGGCATCACGTGATGCGCGCGGCGGCGGAGAACCTGACGCCAGTCACGCTCGAACTCGGCGGCAAGTCGCCGGCGATCATCGGCGCGAGAGCGAACTTCGAGAAGGCGGTCGAGCGCATCGTCGTCGGAAAATCGCTCAACGCCGGGCAGACGTGCATCGCGCCCGACTACGTGATGCTGCCGGCTGGCCGCGAACAGGATTTCATCGACACGGCGCGCCGAGTGTTCGCGGCGTGCTATCCGGATTTCGCGACGACACCCGACTACACGGCAGTCGTCAACGAGCGCCATTTCGCCCGCCTCACCGGGTTGGTCGACGAGGCGCGCACCGAAGGTGCCGAGGTCGTTGAACTCGTCCCGGGTGTGGTGCCCGACCCGACGACCCGCCGTTTCCCGCCACTTTTGCTGAGTGGCGTCAATGCGGGAATGCGCGTGATGCAGGAGGAGATCTTCGGGCCGCTGCTGCCACTCGTTCCGTATGACGACCTCGCTCAAGCCATCGACTACGTCAATGCGCGGCCGCGGCCGCTGGCGCTCTACTACTTCGATAACGATGCGTCGGCGATCGCCACGGTGCTTGACCAGACCGTTTCGGGCGGCGTGACGATCAACGACACACTGCTGCACATCGCGCAGGACGATCTGCCTTTCGGCGGCGTCGGTGCGAGCGGGATGGGCTGCTATCACGGCGTCGAGGGCTTTCGCACGTTCTCGGCGAAGAAGGGCGTGTTTCGGCAGTCGTGGCTGTCCGGGATCGGGCTGTTCAAGCCGCCCTATGGGGCGCGCTTCGAGCGGATGATCCGCCTGCTCCTGCGGTGATGTCATGACGGATACTCAGCAAACCATGGCTTTTGACTACGTCGTCGTCGGCGGCGGCTCGGCCGGCTGCGTGCTGGCCAATCGCTTGAGCGAAGACCGCGCCGTCACGGTCTGCCTGCTGGAAGCCGGGCCACCCGATCGCCATCCACTGATCCACATGCCGATGGGCATCATCTGGATGATGCGCAGCAAGACCCTCAACTG
>ERZ650312.405-NODE-405-length-23861-cov-10.295556_pt1 | contig 23861 bp, 25 predicted proteins | sample MGYA00376248_ERZ650312 | MGnify/ENA primary metagenome ERZ650312 (study PRJEB26733, sample SAMN07839316) | wastewater metagenome | biome: urban; feature: wastewater treatment plant; material: waste water | place: USA: North Carolina | collected 2016-07-28 ... | reverse complement strand
GACGTAAAGCATGTGCGAGCGCTTGAATACCTGGTGCAAAAACACCATCGTCATTAGCTATTAAAATATTCACTGATGGATCTTCTTCAATCTATATGAGTCGGTAAAAGCCTTATACATCTATTTTGCACTCGTCTTCGTCTTTTTAATCTGCAATTCAAACAGGTAGATTTATGGGTAGCTTGAAAAAACTAAATTTTTAAAGCGAAAAGAAAAGCTATAGAGTCCTCGATGCAGAACGACTATACATTGAGATCAGGCAATCTGAAAAGATGAAATCATTGATCTGGGTGAGTACTTTACTCTTGCATGAGCAGAGTACAAAAGAGAGAGCTTAAAAATAGAAGAAGCTAAGCATACGTTTAAAGTGTTTACTAGAGAGTACGCCTTCAAAAAGATAAAATATAGATCTCTTGATTCTGTAAAAGCACTCTTCTCTTACATAGAAAAATAACTATAAAGCAAAGAGTTAAAAAATCTAAGAAAGCGAGTTTAGCTATCACTCACTATTACAGAACACGCTTTAAGCATGAGTATGTTGAGCCAAGTTATTCGCGTTTTTTACTCATTTCGGATAACAAATCCAGTTGTATTTCTTGTATTTGGGCTAACCTATTCCACTGATGCATCAACAGATGATCTAGTTTTTCATTTAAATGTTGAATTTCTAACTCTGCCTTTAAATTAATTTTATAATCGTTTTGCGAGCGCAATCTGTCTTTGGCCTCCTGTCTATTTTGGCTCATCATAATCACAGGAGCTTGAATCGCTGCAATACAGGATAAAATTAAATTTAATAAAATAAAGGGATACGGATCGGCAGGATGCGTGACCATAACCACTGTATTCACAATAATCCAAATGGCTAGGAAAGTCGCAAAGCACATGAGAAAAGCCCAACTACCGCCAAAGGTCGCAATTTTATCTGCCAGCCTTTCCCCTAAAGTCCAATTTTGATCCAACTGATTTTCAACATTTTTGGTGATCACTTCATGTTGTTGCAAACTTTTAATCACCTCATATTCAAGATCAGTCACTTCCCCCTTTTCAGACTTTAACAGTGAATGAACATACTGAATTCGATATTTGGTTAAGTCCGCTTGGCATATATAACTTTGAGGCGACCATTCTGGAAAATCATGTGAAATTTCTTCGGTAATAGATTTTCGTATTGCCCCCATAGGAATGAGATTTTTAATGAGGAATTTCTGCCCACAGACTAAACATTCATGACTTTGATTTTTTTCGCTCATGCTCGTTCTCTTTTATAATCATTATTGGTTTTGGGGAGATAAACATCATCGAACAAATTTTAAACCAATGTCAAATTTTCAGGATCACTCAGAGTAGCTCCTCATTAAGTTTTTTCTAGACAGTAGCTATGAATAAAAAAATGCCACAGATATAATCATAATTCTGTGTCTTAAATAAGACTAAACAAGTTCATATCATCAGGCTAAAAATTAAAAAAATCCAGCTTTAGAGCAAGGAGACAATCAATGTCTAACTCCGCAAGGCCTATGCGCTTAGGTCTACTTTTTCATACCATATTACTCACAGGTATCACCGCTAACGTAGATGCAAATACACCACCTGTAATGTTGACTTCTCCTAAAAATTTTATATACCCAGATGTAGATCATGCTCTAAGTGAAAGTCTTTATCCGAATGAGACCACCACGGCTAAAGAAATCGCGAACATCATTGAAATGACAATCCGAAAACAATATGCCACAGAAATTGCGCTACGTGATGCGCACCCTAAAGCACATGGTTGCGTACGCGCAGAATTTAAGATAAATGAGGCATTGCCTCAAAACATGACCCATGGTGTTTTTATTCCGGGAAAAACTTACCAAGCGTGGATTCGTTTTTCGAATGGATCGAGTAATGCAAAACAGGCGGATATAAAAAAAGATGCACGCGGCATGGCGATCAAACTTTTAGCCGTGCCAGAGAAAAACCTTTTAGATGAACCTGCGGCTACGCAAGACTTCATTATGATCAATCACCCTGTATTCTTTGTAAATGACCCTGCTCGTTATCTATCATTTATGCAAGATATCAACAGCGATCGTTTTCTAAAAAAACTGCATGTCCCTTTTGCTTTAGGAGCCAAAGGAACTTGGATTGCCTTGAACACTAGAAATAAAATTTCAAATCCACTGCAAACCAGATACTGGTCTATGGTGCCCTATCAGTTAGGAGTTGGCGATCATCGCCAAGCGGTAAAGTACTCTGCTCGTGCATGTTCAACTGTTGTTAGCCCGATTCCAGTTACTCCTCAAAAGGACTTTTTAAGAGCGGCACTTCGAACGACCTTACAAGATCGTGATGCCTGCATGGAGTTTTTAGTACAACCTCGGACATCCAGCGCAATGTCTGTTGAAGACTCAATGACGGAATGGAAAGAAGACCAAGCTCCTTTCTATAAGGTGGCCACTATTCGTATTCCTCAGCAAGTTTTTGATACCCCTGAGCAAAATAAGTTTTGTGAAAATCTATCCTTTACACCATGGCATGCATTAGCTGAACATAAACCACTGGGTGCGATAAACCGAATGCGCAAAGTCATATATGACCAGATTAGTCGCGTCAGACATGAGATGAATTCGGCTAAACAAACCAACGCTAACAATGTCGGAGATCAATAAGGAGTCCTATGGTTAAACTCAATGGCCTGTTAATCTGTGTGTCTAAAGAAGAAGTCCGTATGGTGATAGAACTCCTCCCAGCGCATATTGAATTAACTCATCAAGAAGAAGGCTGCATTTCTTTTGAGGTCAAGCAAAGCCTCGACCCTTTTATCTGGGAGGTGCAGGAAGTGTTTGATAGCATGAAAAGTTTTAAGCATCACCAAAGTAGAGCGGCATCTTCTGTTTGGGGAGTAAAAACGCAAAATATTAAACGGCAATACAAAATATCTGAGGGTGAATAAGGTTTAAGTTTCTAACTATAAAATGACACTTCGACTAGAACTTGAAATAGCCCTCAAATGAAAGCTACCTCTATTCAGACCTTAAAATTTAAAAATGTTCTGCACTTAAAAACACAATGAATAATAGCGGTTTTTGTATGGATCATCATGCATTGATCAGGTGTTAAAGCTAAGAGCTTTTTTAGTGAGCAATCGCTGCTGCTTTGGGTTTAAAAGCCACCAAACAAAAGACGATAAAAGCACATAGAACAAAGGATGCACCAAATCGACTCAGATCCAACCCTCCGTGACTAATGGGCTTATCTAGGAAATCCCCCAGTACGGCACCTAATGGTCGCGTGAGTACAAATGCAGCCCAAAATAAGAAAGTTCTAGAGATTTTGGTCCACATATAAAGCATCGTCAGCAATAAAAGTAAACCGCCAAAGATAAGTGCGGCACTGGTATAGCCCAGCCCTTGTGTATCTGCTGTCCAATCCCCTAGCGCTGTGCCCAATGTTTGGGAAAACATGATGGTCAGCCAATAAAACGCTTCACTTTTGGAAGATTGAATACTTTGTACCGCAATTGACCCGCTGCTGTAGTACCACGCCAATAAAGATAAAATAAGTAAGCCGAATAAGATTAAGCTGCCACCTAGATAGCCCAGTCCTAAGGTACGATCAACATAGTCCGCTATAGTTGTCCCTAGAGTTGTTGTTGCAATAATTGTAGACCAATAAAAAAATGCATTATATTTTTTGGCCTTAATCTGTGCTGCAACGAATATTGCAAAAATAATGGCGAAGATGCCCGTACTTACGATATATCCCAGATTAAGCGACATGGATAAGGCATCCCCCGCTGTTTCACCCAGTGTTGTTGCCGCAATTTTAATGATCCAAAACAACAAAGTGACTTCAGGCACCTTGCTCAGCACCTCATGCAATGTTTTTTCTTCAGTCATGATACGCACCCAAACCTTATTCTTTGTCTATGCTGAATAATAGTGCTCACAACTGAAATCAATCTTAAATTTCAAAGACCTCGCCCATAGAGGCTGTTTATGGCTTTCAACACCACAACATCTATAGACTTTTCATTCGCTTTCTAAATCGATTTAAAACCAAGCTGAGCTGAGTTAAACAGCTAAGCTCATGTTGTCGCTCGCTACCTGTAAAGACAGCTGTAAAATAAGCCATAACAAATGTTCTATTCGCATCAATTTATTTGCGATATTTTTGAATTCACCTGATTGACCCGTCTATAAGTAAAGGGTTTAGCTTAATGGAACAATGAACGAATGATGGAAACTATGCTTACTGTATCTCGCTTAGCGAAAAAACTCGGTTTATCCAGAACGACTATTCTCTATTATGAGAAACAGGGTTTATTAAAACCAAGCTTAATCGCTGAAAATGGATACCGATGGTACGGTGAAAGTGAAATTGAGCGTCTTAAAAGCATCATCTCCTACCGTTCTTACGGACTATCCATTTCAGATATTCGTTTGCTTTTAGAACTACTTAGCATATCCCAAGGGCAGATCTTGGAAAATCATTTTCGTGCATTGGAACAATAGATCAATAACTTAAGAGCTCATCAAAAAGCCATCATTGAGTTATTGAAAAAGTCCATTTTATTAAAGGAAAAGTTCGTGAATAAAGCCAAATGGGTAGAGATTATGATCGCAGCAGGTTTATCAAAAGAAGATATGATTAAGTGGCATCAAAAATTTGAAGAGATGGAACCTGAGGAGCATCAAAAATTCTTAGAGTCACTCGACATGACACAAGATGAGATTACGGCTATTCGAAGCTTATAGTGCTTTTTAGCTCTCCACCCTTGAACATTTGAACATCAAGACTCAGTAGCCCTCATCTAAGGGCTATTGTGGATTTACTGCTTACCTATCGTAAGCGTTTTTTATCCCTAAATATTATCCCCTTGCACCTAACAAGCAGCTCATCCTAAAGACCGCCAAAACTGAAGATTAGAAGTCGTTAGGATGATCATTGGCGATTAAAAGGTCCAAAACAAAAAACTTTATTAAAAAATGACTGGTCAGAACTTTTCATTGAATTCTAACTGAAAATATATATATTGAGTCTCCGCATCCACCATAAATATGTGATTTTAAAAATGATTAAAAGCTTAACATTACGTAATTTCTTCGGATTAGGCATGGCTATCATGATTTCTCAATCTGCTTTTGCACTAGAGGGATTAAGCACAGAAGAAGCCAACACCATCGTAAAAGAAGATATTGCAGCAGCGCAAGTCATGACCGAATTTTGCCCTGCTTTGGTGGGTCAAGGCCCTAAAATTGAAAGCAACATTCAAACTTTAATTCAAACCTATTTACAAGACTACTCAGATAAGTCGATGACCTATGCAAAATTACAGTCAGACAGCGAATACCAGTCGATTCTGCAAGAAGCTCGTACAGATGCAAAGGGTACTGACAAAGCAGAACAAAAGTCAGTATGTGATGACGTTGTAAACTTTGAAGGTTAATTCAAGTTCTACATCTATATCGTAAGAAAGGATGAATAATGGGGTTATTCATCCTTTTTTATTGGACTGAAAAATGTAAAAACAATGAAGCGACTTCAACAGCTTCTATACATTTTTGCGCTTACATTTACTTAAAATTTGTTTAAGCTCATCCTATTATGGCAACAACATGTATGCACTTAGGGTTTAGAATGAATTTAAATGTAATGAAAAAAGTGATTTTGGCAGTTTGTGGTTCTTCTTTGATTGCCATCGGTTCGGCTCATGCAGCCAATAAAGACGAAAATATTGAAGTGACTCCACTGCAACAAGTGACGCAGCAAGAGTTGGCTGCAATTTATGTCCTATCAGAAGTTTGTCCAAGTCTCGTTTCAGACCAGAGTCAGTTTGAAAATGGCTACAACACTTTGGCCAAAGAGTATCTACCGCAACAGAAAAACCCGACTGAATACCTTAAAAGCCTCAGCAAAGAGAAAAAATTTAAGCCTATTTTAGCCGAAGCTCAATCCGATGCGAAAAAAGCAGGTAAAGCGAAAAACCAAGAAATTTGTAAAGAATTGAGCACTTACAGCAAATAATACCAATTGGTTACAATATCTTTGAAATAAGCCGATTTCTCCCGTAGAAGTCGGCAGAACTTTGTCCTAAAATGCAAAGCTCTCGTGCTTATACTAAAGAAATCGGAACCCCTTAGAATGATTCAAAAAAGCGCCCTTGCTGCGGCATTACTCGTACCAAGCATTTCATTTGCAGCAACTGTCTTATCCTCACCACCAGAACTAAATAATAAATCATATGTGCTGATGGATTATGAGACTGGGCAAATCCTCGCATCTAAAAATGAAAATGAAAAATTAGCACCAGCGTCAATGACAAAAATGATGACGAGTTTCATTATTGAGCAAAAGTTGTTGGCGGGCGAGCTAACCGAAGATGAAAAAGTTCGGATGAACGAGTCTGCTTGGTGTCGTGGTAGTAGTTCAGAATCATGTATGTATGTGCCATTAAATGGTACTGCGACTGCATTAGAGATGTTACGCGGCATTATCATTCAATCGGGTAATGATGCATCTAAGGCTATGGCTGAGCACATTGCCGGGAACGAAGGCACTTTCGTTCACATGATGAACACTGAAGCAAAACGTATCGGCATGACCAATACCAGCTTCATGAACTCAACAGGTATGCCTGCTGAAGGTCACTACTCGACCGCTAAAGACATGGCAACGCTTGCACAGCACATCATTCACGACAGTTCAAAATATTATCCGATTTATTCTGAAAAAGAATTTACCTTTAACGGTATCAAACAAGGCAACCGTAATGCCCTGCTTTATACTGACCCAAGTGTGGATGGTTTAAAAACTGGTCATACTGACGAAGCGGGTTATTGCTTAACAACTTCGGCTAAACGTGGCCCAATGCGTTTGATTTCTGTGATTTTTGGTGCGCCAAGCATGCAAGAACGCGCAACGCAAACACGTGAAATTTTAGCGTGGGGTTATGCAAACTTTGAAACTAAAAATGTTCAAGCTGCGAACCAAGTTTTAGCAAAATCAAAAGTGTGGTTTGGTAAAGAAAGTGACGTACAAATTGGTTTAGCTGAAACCTTTAACGTGACTATGCCTAAAGGCCAAGCCAACGCAATCAAAACACAACTCGTGGTTCAACCGAAACTGACTGCACCGTTGAAAAAAGGTCAAGTGGTTGGTAAATATGTAGCAAGCCTTGATGGTAAAGTGATTGCTGAAAAACCACTTGTGGCGCTAAAAGATGTTGAAGAAGCAGGTTTCTTTGCACGTATGCTTGACCACATCAAACAATTCTTCTCAAACTTATTCTAGTAATATTTAGACTTAAGTTAAAGCATCCACACCTCGGTCTGGGTGCTTTTTTATTTTATAATGGACACCTACGCAAAGGCAGAACACCAACATGGCTAAAAATATTCGCCCCTATTTGAACAGCACTCCACAGCTTGGCAACAACTGCTATATCGATGAAATGTCGGTAGTGATTGGTGATGTCATCTTGGCTGAAAATGTTTCTGTGTGGCCTTTTGCTGTGATTCGTGGTGATGTAAATCATATTCGGATTGGTAAAAACTCGAATGTACAAGACCATGCAATGCTGCATGTTAGTCATAAAAAAGCAGATAAACCAAATGGCTCGCCGTTAATCATTGGTGAAGATGTTACCATTGGTCACCATGTCACCTTACATGGCTGTACCATCGGCAACCGTGTTTTGATTGGTATCAATAGCATTGTTTTGGACGATGCCATCATTCCTGACGATGTTATGATTGGCGCAGGAACACTAATTCCACCAGGGAAAGTGCTTGAGAGTGGCTACTTATATGTCGGTAGTCCTGCCAAAAAAGTTCGTCCTCTGACAGAAAAAGAATTAGCATTTTTACCATATTCAGCACAAAACTATGTCAAAGTTTCGGGGCATTATTTAGAGTCATAATCATTGGGGCTATTTCCCCTGCATTTGGCAGATACAATAATGTTCTTAGAATCTGCTGCAAAGCCTTTGAGCTTTTTTGTTCGCATATCATATTGCCTGACGATGCTGTGAATATAAACACCGAAAACTCATACAAGGAAATCATTTAATTTTTAGCCTCTTAATAGCACTTGATAAACCTTGTGCAATCTGACTAAAATTTCAACAACTATTATTAATTATTAAAACGATGCCATCTATCTATCAATTAAAACCAGCATTTCAAAATCTATTACGACCTTTTGTACAACTGTTATATAAATCTGGAATTACAGCAAATCAAGTCACTTTATTGGCGATGTTGATTTCGACTTGCTTAGGCTATTTTCTATATCAACATTATTTAGCCCATCCTATTTCTGGGCTTTTATTGTTATTTCCATTGTGGATGCTCATTCGTATGGCCTTCAATGCAATTGATGGCATGTTAGCGCGTGAGTTTAAACAGCAGTCCAACTTGGGCGCTTTTTATAATGAATTGTGTGACATTATTTCCGATACTGCACTCTATCTTTGTTTTATTGCCTTTGGTTTTATTAATGCAAAACTATTATTGCTTGTCGTTTTTCTTGCCCTGCTCAGCGAATATGCAGGTGTAATGGCGCCACTTATTGGCCAAGAACGGCGTTACGATGGCCCAATGGGTAAAAGTGATCGCGCTTTTTGGCTCAGTTTAATTGCTGTTATTATTGTGATATTTCCATACATCAGTACAAATCTACAACTTCTCGGTAGAATTTGTAATGGCATTCTTATTCTCATTGCTCTACTGCTTCTGCTCACCATATTTAACCGAATTAAAAATAGTTTAAAGACAACTTCTTCATAATTTTATTATTCAGAGTAAAAATAGATGTATAACAATAGTCAACACACTTTTACCAGTCATGATGGGACCGAACTGTTTTACCAACACTGGGCAACGGCTACACCATCTACAACAAAAAAAGCCATTATTCTCTTTCACCGTGGCCATGAACACTCGGGGCGTATGGCGCATTTAGTTAACGAACTTAATTTACCAGATTTCGATTTCTTTGCATGGGATGCACGCGGCCATGGTCATTCGCCCGGTGAGCGTGGTGATGCGCCAAGCTTTTCTGCATGTGTCAAAGACATTCAAGCTTTCGTACAACATATTGAACAGCAATATGCCATTTCTGCGGAAAATATTGCCGTAGTCGCTCAAAGTGTTGGTGCTGTTTTAGCTGCAACTTGGGTGCATGATTATGCACCTAGAATTCGTGCGCTCTGCTTAGCCTCTCCTGCTTTTGATATTAAATTATATGTGCCTTTTGCTGAACCAAGCTTAAGGGTGATGGCAAAGTTGCGTGGCAATTTCTTTATACAAAGCTATGTAAAAGCCAATATGCTCACGCATGATAAACAACGTGCTCAAAGCTATGATACCGACCCCAAAATTGCCAAAGCAATTTCAGTCAGAATGTTATTGGGGCTATATGATGCTTCAAAACGTATTGTCGCGGATGCACAAAATATCTTTGTTCCAACACAAGTTTTATGTTCAGGCTCAGATTTTGTGGTCTTCCAAAAACCACAACAGCAGTTCTATCAAAAACTACCGCATCCAAAAAAAGAATTTCATATATTAGATGGCTTCTTTCACGATACTTTGGGTGAAAAAGACCGTCATATAGCGACTGAAAAAATCCGTCGTTTTATTCAGCAATGTTTTGCTGTGGAATATCAAGCCCCTGATCTTTTAAATGCAGATAAAATTGGTTCAAGTTGTGCCATTGCAGAGGGTCTTAGTGCGCCACTCCCAGCGAAATCCATGAAGAATGCATTTTGGGAGTTGACTAAAAAGAATTTGAAAATAGGAAGTCATTTATCTAAAGGCTTAAAAATTGGCGAAGATACAGGGTATGACTCAGGTAGCACTTTAGACTTCGTTTATCGTAACCAAACAGAAAGTGCTAATCTGATTGGTAAAATCATTGACCGACAATATCTCAATGCGATTGGTTGGCGTGGTATTCGTGTCCGTAAACAGAACATTGAGCATCTGGTGCAGAAATACGCTGACATTCTTATCAAAAAACGTAAACCACTCAGAATTATGGATATTGCTTCAGGACACGGTCGTTATATTTTAGATGCGGTTACACAACTTCCAAAACGTCCAGACTCGATTTTATTGCGCGATTATAGTGATATTAATGTCCAAGCTGGGCAACAAATGATTGCAGAGCGAGGATTAAGTGATCTCGCTGAATTTGTTCAAGCAGATGCTTTTGATACGCAATCACTTGCATCAGTCAAACCAAAACCGACGTTGGCTGTGGTTTCTGGCTTATATGAATTGTTTAGTGATAATGACCTGCTGCGACAATCACTGGAAGGCTTAAGCAAAGCCATCCTCAAAGATGGTTATTTAATTTACACAGGTCAAATTTGGCATCCTCAGCAAGAATTTATTGCACGCGCCCTAACCTCACATCGTGAAGGTGATGCATGGGTCATGCGTTTACGTTCTCAGGCTGAAATGGATGCCCTTGTAGAAGCAGCAGGCTTTAAAAAAGTAGATCAATGTATTGATGAGTTTGGAATATTTACCGTGTCCGTTGCCCAAAAGCTTTAAAATCACAGGATGACATGATCAGTCTTTGGATCATGTCATCTATGCAAAACTTTAAAATAATAATCTGTGGACGTTTTATGCAAATACTGAACAAAGAAACAGGCACTTGGAAATGGGGAATCCTGTGTTTGATTTTCCTTGCACCGTTTTTCTTTCTCACTTATGGATTTGCAAATCACTATGCATCACAACTGCCCAATGTGCCGAGCATTGTCTATGACTGGGAAAAATACATTCCGCTTTGGTCATGGAGCATCGTGCCATATTGGTCCATTGATCTTTTTTACGGTCTATCTTTGCTGTTATGTTGGAATAAATTTGAGCTGAAACAGCATGCACTTCGGCTATTTAGCGCACAGCTGATTTCGATCAGTTGCTTTCTTCTTTTTCCACTCAAATTTAGTTTTGAACGACCACCTTTAGATGGCTTTTTTGGCCTATGGTTTGATGTTTTGATGGGTTTTGATAAACCTTTTAACCAAGCACCTTCTCTCCATATCGTTTTATTGGTCATCCTTTGGGACTTCTTCCGCAGACACAGCTCAGGTCAGTGGAAATACCTTGTCGACCTTTGGTCATTTTTAATTGGCATATCGGTACTCACCACATGGCAACATCATTTTATAGATATTCCAACAGGTTTATTGGCAGGTGCATTATGTTTGTGGTTATTTCCAATTACGGCAAAATCACCCTTTAAAAAAGATGGTTTGCAGACTTTAACGCCAAAGCATTTAAAGTTAGGCAGTTATTACCTATGCGCCGCATTACTTTTTCTAATCTTGGCCTATCTGTTCCAACCTTGGGGATTATGGTTACTTTATCCAGCAATCAGTCTATTTGGCGTTGCTTTAAGCTACTATTTAGTTCGCCCTCATTTCTTCCAAAAGCAAGCAGATGGAAGTTTGAGCATTGCCGCTACAATGTTATTTGCCCCTTACCTAATCTTTGCGTGGTTGAACAGTCGAATCTGGACAAAGAAACATCCCGAAGACTCCCAAATTTTAAAAATTGAAAACACAACCATTTTTTTAGGGCGCATCCCAACACGTTCTACAATACAAAAATATCAGGCCGTTTTTGATTGTGTTGCAGAGTTGCCAGTGAATTCAAAAAATTCATATTTTCAATACTCAAGTTTAGACTTAATTCCTTTACAGGCCGACCAACTTCAACGTGCGGTTGAAGTGTTCAACCAATTAATGGCAGCAGCTTCAAGCCAGAGCACACAACAGCATGTATTAATTTTCTGTGCGCTGGGTTATTCCAGAAGTAGCGCTATTCTCTGCGCTTGGCTTATGCAACAGCAGCATGCAACACAGGTAAATGAGGCCATTCAAATAGTTCAATCCGCTAGACCATGGGTTAGACTGAACGACGTACAAATCAAAAATCTCAATACTTATCAGTTAAAACTCAAAGGATCGGCCTCATGAAAATGCACTTTTATGTGGCGGCAAAACTTTTATCTGCAACGTATGGTTTGTTATTTTCAGGCTATGTCGCATTTGTCTTAACCGTTTTGGCTATACTACTTAAAAGCTGGCAATCTCTTGAGTTTTGGATATTAATTTTTTTATGTTTCGGTTTGATGGCAATACAGCATTACCTAGCACTCAGGTTGAAATTTGATGCTGAACTCATTGAAGTGATTGCGCAACAATCTGATACAGTGGCCATCGAAGACTTAACGCAACAGTTTGATCAATCATTACTGCAATTTAAGCTCATACCAAAATCGAAAGTGGGTCGAGATTGGTCTTTGCGCTTTGCAGGCTGTTTCCGTTTGTTTAAACTGCAAATAACTATATTGTTTATACAATATATAGTTCTAATGATTCTAATTTATAAATTATTGGCACAATAAACCTCTTTCTACTGGCTAAAAGTCCATTGAAATTATTGATAAAATTGGTTTATGCAATGAATAAAACTCCGCTTCAAAACGAGAAAAAAACAGCTTTAGAGCAAACCCAAAGTCATTTTGCGACTCATTCTATTGCCCGTTTAATTGCATTTTTTACACGGCGTGGAGCGCGTCTGCTAACGGGTACACGTAGTTTATGGATCGGTTGTCAGCCTGTGCCCAAACAGCGTATTTATTATGCTAACCACAATAGCCATATCGACTTTATACTGCTGTGGTCATCTTTGCCGACAATCATGCGACGGAAAACCAAGCCTGTGGCTGCTTCTGATTATTGGCTGAAAGATGGCTTTCGCCAATTCCTTATTAAAGATACCTTCAATGGTATAACGATTCAGCGTAACCGAGATGATCATACTGATCCATTACAACCCGTTAAAGATGCACTTGAACAAGGCTACTCGATTATCTTTTTCCCTGAAGGTACGCGCAATCTAAATGATGATATTGAATTACTACCCTTCAAAAGTGGCTTATATAATTTGCACAAACAGTTTCCAGACATTGAAATTGTTCCCGTTTGGATTTCAAATTTAAGACGGGTTATGCCCAAAGGCGCATTTATCCCTCTACCTTTGCTTTCTACAGTATGTTTTGGTTGCCCTTTAGAACAACATTTAGACATGGATAAGGCCATCTTTATAGATTATGCGCAAAAACAATTATTAAAATTAAAAGAGGTTGAAAATCAATGATGTTAGACAACCTTAATAAAACCTATGCCCTATTTGCTATTTTTGCAGGCATTTTAGTTTTTGCTTCAACTGTTGGTTTTATTCTCAAACAAAAAGCAGGCTCTCAATCTTCACCAGTTATCGATAACTTAAATGCACGAATCAATGCATGGTGGGTCATGCTCATCGTGATTGCTGCTGCAATTTTACTCGGAAAAACCGCATTTATTGTATTATTTGGAATTATCTCTTTGTTTGCCCTACGTGAGTTCATTAGCTTACTGCCGACCAGACGGGGCGATTATTTTCCATTACTGATTGCATTCTATTTTGTTATTCCCTATCAATATTATTTGATTTATACCGACTGGTATGGGCTGTATTCAATCTTTATTCCACTCTATGTATTTTTATTAATTCCTATTGCCAGCTTAAAACAAGAAGACACCACCCATTTTCTAGAACGTAGTTCAAAAATTCAATGGGGACTCATGGTCAGCGTATTCTGTATTTCACATGTTCCAGCATTGTTGAATTTGAAACTCCCAGAGTTTAAAGGTGAACCAATTTGGCTAGCCATTTGGTTAATTATGGTGGTTCAAGTCTCTGACGTGTTGCAGTATGTGTGTGGAAAATTATTTGGCAAACACAAAGTTGCACCCGTTTTATCCCCGTCAAAAACAGTCGAAGGCCTACTCGGTGGTATTTTCTTAGCCACAGCTTTAGGGACTGCAATGGCTTGGTTAACGCCGTTTAGCTATGTTCAAGCTGCTTGTATTGGATTGGTTGTTTGTATCTTTGGCTTTTTTGGCGGCCTCGTTATGTCTGCGATTAAACGTGATCGTGGTGTTAAGGATTGGGGGCAACTCATTCATGGCCATGGCGGAATGCTAGACCGCATTGATTCTATTTGTTTTTCTGCACCTATTTTCTTTCATATACTTAGATATTGGTGGAGTTAATTGGAAAATTGGGTTAGGCAAATATTTAAACGATAAATTTCCCCTAGTCCAACCCAGTTCCAGCACTCGCTTGGCTTGCATTCTGCCTCATAATATTTTGTCGATGCTGCCTAACGTCTATGTGGTATTACCTTACAAGCGTCCTTTTGTAATTTTCTTAACCGCTTCCCAACACGTCTCAAACCAAAGCAAATCTCCATAGCCACGCACTGCTAAATTTTGTAGAATAGCCCTTTTACCCCATGGTGCTTTTATATGACCGCTTGGACAGCTCACGTCACCGTCGCAACTGTTGTTGAAAAAGACGGAAAATTTCTATTTGTAGAAGAGCATACTGCGGGTGTGACACACACTGTATTTAACCAGCCTGCAGGCCATGTTGAATCAGGTGAAACACTCATCGAAGCTGCCATTCGTGAAACTATGGAAGAAACTGGACATGAAGTGTCTATAGATGCGTTATTGGGCATTTATACTTATACACCACCCATGTTTCCAGACCGCACGTATTATCGTTTCTGCTTTTTAGCGCAGTCACTCCATCACCATCCAACCGCCGAACTCGATACAGGTATCGTGGGTGCAGTATGGATGACTTTGGATGAACTACTTGAAACGGCCCGTGCACGTAGTCCATTGGTGATTAAAGCAGTTCAAGACGCACTCGCGGGTCAAAAATATCCTTTATCGCTCGTTTATGAGCACCAAAATTCTCCCCTTATTTCAAGTTTGGATGCCTAGTCCTATGCAACAACGTGTCATCGTCGGTATGTCGGGTGGTGTAGATTCTTCTGTTTCTGCTGCTCTTCTTCTTCAACAAGGTTATCAAGTTGAAGGTCTTTTCATGAAGAACTGGGAAGAAGATGACGGTACGGAATACTGCACAGCGATGGAAGACTTAGCCGACGCTCAAGCCGTCTGTGACAAACTAGGGATTAAGCTACACACCGCTAACTTTGCTATGGAATATTGGGATCGTGTATTTGAGCATTTCTTAGCGGAATATGCTGCAGGCCGTACTCCAAACCCAGATATTTTATGTAATAAAGAAATCAAATTCCGTGCGTTCTTAGATCATGCTATGCAACTGGGCGCAGACTTTATTGCGACTGGTCACTATGCACGTCGCGGCGAAACTATGACCAACTCTAAAGGTGAGGAATACGCACCTTTACTGCGTGGTTTAGATAAAAACAAAGACCAGACCTATTTCTTACATGCTGTGCATGGCCGTGAAATTAATAAGACGTTGTTCCCTGTCGGTGAAATTGAAAAGCCTGAAGTACGTAAGATTGCCGAACAATATGACTTAGTCACAGCGAAGAAAAAAGACTCAACAGGCATCTGTTTTATTGGTGAACGTCGTTTTAATGACTTCTTAAAACAATACTTACCTGCACAAGCTGGAAAAATCGTCTTAGATGATGGCAAAGAGGTTGGTGAACATCACGGCTTAATGTACTATACGCTCGGTCAACGCGGTGGTATTGGTATTGGTGGTTTGAAAGGTGTGGCTGAAGGCGCATGGTTCGTTCTACATAAAGATATTGAAAACAACCGTTTGGTGATTGGTCAAGGTCATGAACATCCACTGATGCAAAGTACTACACTTTGGAGTGAAACGATTGACTGGGTCGCAGGTGAAATGCAGATTCCTGAAACAGGTTTCCGTTGTACCTCTCGGACGCGCTATCGCCAAGATGACCAAGATTGTGTGATCTTTAATGATCCGACTACCCCAGGTGGCGTACGTGTTGAGTTCGATGAACCCCAACGTGCCGTGACTCCGGGTCAGAGTGTCGTATTCTACTCAGGTGAAGTTTGTTTAGGCGGTGGTGTGATTCATCATACCAATGCTCCTAAACCTGATTTTATTTAAAGGATTTTAAGACATGGCTGAGTTACCGTTTCAACAGCCTCAAACTTTGAACGAACGCCAAAACCGAGCTTTGGCGTTGGCGGCTGTTTTTCAGTCCGCGCAACTGACGCATATGACCGCCTTGAGCGGTCAGCAAAGTATTGGGGAAAGCGGTAACTTCTATTTAGAGCAGTTGATTAAAGCCAGTTTAAATATCCGACCAAAGGGCAACCAAAGCGGACAAACTTTAGACTTCTTTCATCAGCTGGCGGACATCTCCTTAGGACTAAAAACCTTAGAAAGTAGCATTACCCAACCCTTTAATACCTCACCAAAAACTCGAATTCCCAAATTATCCACTGCTAAACTTCCCATGACCTATGCCATGGCACTCTTACAACTCGAAAAGAAAGTGTATAGCAACCCCAAATTCGTTGAAATTATTGAACAGTCCCAACAAAAAATCTTAAGACAGCTTTCTTTTTTCGATAATAACTATTTACACCCAAGCATCATTGCCAACCTCGCACAAACCTATGTCGACACTGCTGGGCAAATTAACCCACGCATTATGGTGCGAGGTAATGCAGAAGCATTTAAAGACTCATCGCATACCAACCGCATTCGAGCTTCCCTCTTCACTGGCTTACAAATGGCACATTTATGGCGTCAGCTCGGTGGAAGTTCATGGGGCATGGTGTTTAGCAAACGCAAGTTGCTTAAAGATATTCAAGATCTCGCTCGTTTACAGTATCAGGTGATTTAACACATGATCGACGGGCTTTTTAGTTTTACGTTTAATTCCAAAGTTTAAGGAATCGCTATGAACGCTTTAACCGCACTTTCTCCATTAGATGGACGCTACGCTAGCAAATGTGATGCGCTTCGTCCTTTCCTCTCTGAGTTTGGTTTAATCCATGCTCGTGTGACTGTTGAAGTGCGTTGGTTACAAGCGCTTGCAAACCGTCCAGAAATCACTGAAGTGCCTGCTTTCAGTGCTGCGACCAATGCTGCACTTGATGCAATTGTTGCTGACTTTTCTGAAAACGACGCCAACCGTATTAAAGACATCGAACGTACTACAAACCATGACGTCAAAGCGGTTGAGTACTTCCTGAAAGAAAAAATTGAAGGCATCGAAGAGCTTAAAAATGCGGGTGAATTCATTCACTTTGCATGTACGTCTGAAGACATCAACAACTTGTCTCATGCATTAATGCTGAAAAGTGGTCGTGATGTATTGGTTGCATCTATGCAGCAAATCATTGACTCAATCGTGGCATTGTCTGAAAAGCATGCTGACCAACCTATGTTGTCTCGTACACATGGTCAGACGGCAAGCCCAACCACTTTGGGTAAAGAAATGGCAAACGTAGCATATCGTCTTGCGCGCCAAATCAAACAATTCAAACAAGTTGAGCTTTTAGGCAAAATTAACGGTGCAGTAGGTAACTATAACGCTCACCTTTCTGCTTACCCAGACATCAACTGGCCTGCACACTCACAAGCATTCGTTGAGTCTTTAGGTCTAAGCTTTAACCCGTACACCACTCAAATTGAACCGCATGACTATATGGCGGAACTGTTTGATGCTTTACGTCGTTTCAATACGATTTTGATCGACTTTAACCGTGACGTTTGGGGTTATATCTCGCTTGGTTTCTTCAAGCAAAAACTCAAAGATGGTGAAGTGGGTTCTTCAACGATGCCACACAAAGTAAACCCTATTGACTTTGAAAACTCAGAAGGTAACTTAGGCTTAGCCAATGCAGTACTGGCACACCTTGGCGAAAAACTTCCAATTTCTCGATGGCAGCGTGACCTAACGGACTCAACTGTACTACGTAACATGGGTGTTGGTTTTGCACAAAGCTTGATTGCTTTTGAAGCTTGTTCAAAAGGCATTGGTAAACTTGAACTCAATGCTGCACGTATTGATGAAGACTTGAACAATGCGCAAGAAGTTCTAGCTGAACCAATTCAAACCGTCATGCGTCGTTACAACGTTGAAAAACCATACGAAAAACTAAAAGCATTAACTCGTGGTCAAGCCATGACACGTGACATGATGGTTGACTTCGTCAATGGTAATGAACTTGAAGCTGTCCCTGCTGCTGACCGCGCACGTTTAGCGGAAATGACACCTGCAACCTATACAGGTAACGCAGCTGAACAAGCAAAACAAGTTGCTGACTTAATTTCTAAAATCTAATTTTAGAAATTGAAAAAAAGCGAAGCTTCGGCTTCGCTTTTTTATCTATAATGCAAACAAGAATCTCCTATATGCATAATTGAAAAACCAATAAAAATGATGACAATCCTGAAAAGTACAACACCGAAAGCTCACATTGACTATCAACTGAAAAAGCCGCATTGGATTGCTCTCACTGTACTCGCTGTCGCCATTGCTTTCGCATCGATCCACCCCCTTGAAGTCAGCTCTTATATTTTGCATCAGGTCGGAACCGTATTCATGTTGGTGACGCTGATCATTTGTCTTTATAAAATGGGGCTCAGCTTAATCAGCTTTATGCTTTATATTGGTTTTTTGCTGATTCATATACTCGGTGCGCATTATCTATATTCTTATGTGCCCTATAATGAATGGTCTATGCAGTATTTAAATCTAGACCTCAACCAGAGTTTCGGTTGGACGCGGAATATGTATGATCGCTTTGTACATTTAGCGTACGGTTTGCTGCTCTACCCGTTTTTCTACCGTCTGTTTCAAGTGTGGCTGCCTCAACTTTCTAAACTCACCCTATTCTTGCTGGTCATTCAATTTGTGATGGCAAGTAGCCTCATTTACGAATGGATTGAATGGTTTATTGCGATGGGCTTATCGCCTGAAGATGCTGAAAACTACAATGGGCAACAAGGTGATATCTGGGACGCACATCAAGACATGCTTTTAGCCACAGTTGGCGCGATCATCACAGGCATAGCCTGTCTATTGAAAAAGTAGTCATTTTGCCTACCATTCGTCTAGCACAACAATTAACGACGATACAGGACTCATTCAAGCACAAGTGATTTGTACATCAGTTTTAAAAAACAAAAAAAAAACCACGTCAAGCGTGGTGTTTTTTAACTCTCTTAGTCTTTCGCAGACTCATCTGTTGGCACTTCAGTAATTCGGCCACCGCGAGCAAGGAATGCCGCAACTTCGTCTTCAAGTGCTTGGCGTTGTTTTAATTTTGCAGTCACCGTCAGTGTTTCAGCTTCGGCAACATCACCATCGCTTGCAGCATTATCAGAAGAATCTGATGCGCCTTTTTCCGCTGCTTGAGCTTCGTCTTCGTCGACTGCTGAGTCTTCTACATCATCATAATCATTTGAATCAGTCATCTTAATCTCCCCACAAATGACATTTTAGGTTCCCATGAATTACTGGTTTCCAATTATGTTGAAATTTAACAAGCTCTCAGCCTTTCGCATAGTCTTATTCAACGGAAAATCGTATCTTTTTTAATCAAAATCGTAATCTTATTTTACGACTGGCTAAAAAATAACACTTCCCGTCTTAGACGGCATAACGCGTCTCTTTGAGTAACCCTAAACCATTGGCCTGTGCCATAAAAGCATCTTTTAATACAGGCAGTTTTTCAACCTGTTTCAAACCAAAGTTTCGCGCCCACACCACAGGAAAGAGTTGTGTGGTTTCCATCCAACCGATGGCAGACATGCTATGCATCATGGCATCATTTTGTCCTTTACGGCGGTGTTCATAACGCTTCAGTGTTTGCTCATGTGCCCACACGCCACGTGCTAGATCATGTAGTAATACATCACACAGTACAGCCGCATCAAGACAACCAATATTCACCCCCTGTCCTGCTAAGGGATGAATCACATGAGCCGCATCACCAATTAAAGCCAAGCCTGCTTTAACATATTGCTGTGCAGCACGTGCTTTGAGTGGGAAAGTGGCACGCGGTGTCGCTTCCAACACTTCGCCTAACATGTGATGACTTTCTCGCGTTAACAGCTGGGTAAATTCAGCATCTGAAAGTGCAGCATATTCTTCTGCATAATCATCGGGGAGCGTCCATACGATGGACTGCCAATGCCCTGCTTGCTCTGGTTTTAAACTCGCCATTGGTAAAAATGCCAAAGGCCCCGTTTCTAAAAAAATCTGACGTGCAACGTGTTGATGAGGCTGAGCTGTACGAATGGCACAGCTTAAACCAGCCTGTTTGTAGTCCAGCACATCGATATCGATAAACGCTTGTTCCCGTACAAAAGAGTTTGCACCATCTGCACCAATCACCAGTTTGGTTTTCAACACCGTGCCATCTGCCAAATGGATATACCATACCCCAACACCTTCTTCGACACGGGCAACTTTAACTTGGGTACGGTAATCGTTGAGTACAGCAAGCATCTGCTGTTGAATCGCTAAATTAAGCAAACTTGGCTCAACCATAGAACCGAGGGCTTGTTCGCCATGTGGTTCCTGCTTGGACGCATGACCAAAGTTAATTTCACCATAGCCATTTTTATTCCACACCTGCATGCCGCTATACGGCATCTGGCGGGCAATTTTATCCCAAACATCAACGGTTTTAAGTAGGTGTATCGTCGCTTGACTGAGTGCCAAAACACGTGGGTTTGCAACACTTAAGTTTTTTTGTTCATCTAAAATAGGTGCAGCATCCAGTACGGTAGCTTGCACACCGCCTTGCGCTAAAAGCAAAGCGGTCAGCCCACCGACCAAACCACCACCAATGATCACGACATCTAAAACATCAGTTTGAACATGACTCATGCTTTTAGCCCCATGGCATAGTTGGCAACGAGTGGTTTAATGCCTGGAATCGTATCAAACGCGACCAAACCAGTATTACGAATAAATTTTAAGATTGGATTGCTATTGCTAAAGCCTCGTACCACCGAATCACAGAACTTAATTACGCGTTGTTGATCGGTCAAACGTGAAGCCTCATAGGCTTGCAGCATTACAGCATCGCCCAAGTCGGCATTTTGCGCAATTTGCTCCGTTAAATAACGTACTAAGACGTGCGCATCTCGCATACACAGGTTAAAACCTTGCCCCGCAACAGGGTGAATAGTATGCGCAGCATTACCCATTAAGACCACCCGTCCTACGACCTGCTTTTCTGCTAGCACTTGTGACAATCGAAAACTAAAACGCTTACCTGTTTTTTGAAACTTTCCTGCACGGTCGCCATAGGTTTCTTGCAAAGCATCTAAGAAATGTTGATCATTTTCATCGCCCAACCATTCACCTTCTGTGCCTTTTTTCACAGGCCAAACCACGGAGCGACGGTATTCACCTGGAAGCGGCAACAGTGCCAATGGCCCTAAGCTACTAAAACGCTCAAAACCCACATGGTTGTGCGGTTTTGAAGTTTGCACCGTAGTGACGATAGCGACCTGATCATAATCATGTTCTGAAGCACCTATTCCTAAGGCTTTACGGCAGAATGAATCACGTCCATCTGCAGCAATGACAAGTTTTGCTTGCAATGACAGTTGTTCTTCTCCACGACTCGCTTCTATGTAGGCCATATCGGCATCTTGGGTCAGTTGGGTGACTTGTACACCATCAATCAGCTCAATGAATGGTTGTTTTTGAACTTCCGTCAGTAGTACACGACCAAGCCATGCGTTTTCTATGACCTGCCCGAAGCTTTCGACTTTTTCTTGTTCTGCTTTGAGTCGCGCCTTCCCAAAGCTACCTTGCTCGGTGATATTTACTTCAAAAATAGGCGTTGCATGTTCTTGTAAAGCGCTCCATAAACCCAGTTCTTGGTAAATTTGAACTGTACGACGAGACAGTGCGCTGTTTCGTGCATCAAAACTAGAATGGTATGGCGCAAGGTTTACATCATCATAATTTGGGTATTTGATCGCCTCTAAAAGTTTCACCGCAATGTTTTGTTTGGCTAACATCAACGCCAGACTCAGTCCGACCATACCACCACCGACTATGATGACTTCTTGTTGCATGCTTCTATCCTTTTTATGGCGTACCTAAAGTAAAAAACTTCAAATACCTATAAGTTTTAATGGATTTATATTACATCAAAGATTTTCTTTTTTATAATGAAATGGATGTTTTTACGTATTTTCACCGTAAAGTGTCCTGCCATGATTTCTGAAAAGATAGTCTTTTCAATTTCCATCAAAACTTGTTCAGAACACTGTTTAAGCAAACTTTTGGAAAATGTGGAGCTTCGACCTAATAAAAAATCGCGCAAAGTGAAAAATGCCTTGGTAAACCTAACCAAGTTAGATTGAGCTTTTCAATATAAGGTAAGCCATTGAATTAAAAAATTTAATTTAAGAAGTTTCGAATAAGGTGTATTGTGTTAATTTTAGAGAAACTTACATATTACTCACCAATTAGTTTTATCTCTTTTTCATCCCACCAGTGTTGAGCATAAATCGTAGGATTAGTTATGAGTATTTCATTCAAAATAGTGGCTAGGAATATGAGTTGCTCTGATATATCAATTTTCTTAAAGAAACCTTTCTTAACTATTGGCTTAGATGGGTTTATAAAAACTAAGAAACCATCTTCATACTCTTGATAATGATTGCATCCAATCCAAATATCTTTAAATTTTTCGTCTGCTAAAGGTATTAAATATCCCCAATCCTCATTTACGAAATCTAATACATTTACGCCATGCTTAGGAAGTTCTTCTGATAAGAATTTAGCTAATGTGTGCCCCCAAATTTGTCCATCCCACTCTTCTTTTTCCTCAGCTGTTTGAGGGAAGTTATCAGATCGAAACTCTATATGTGTTTTTAATAAGGTCATAATTTTTATTCTTTGATATTGGATTTTTAAAATAAAAGCTCTTATAAAAATTTCCTACATTACCACTTAATTTTCGAATTATTTATAAAATTAAGTCGTTAATCCAGTTTAGTGCTTTAACTTTAACATAATAGTGCTTATTCGAAACAAGAGTATAGAATCCACTCAAAGTGCCTCTAGCTCCGTTAATGCAAGCCTCAGTGTCCTAATTGCGGAAGCGCGGAAAATAGTATTAGTTCCGTCTAAAGACGGATTTTTATCTGTCCAAGCGATTGCCGCAAGACATTGAATGCCAACATAGAATAGTAATTTTATTTGAGGCACTGTCTGCTTATATGTACACTCCCAACCTTCTAAAAAAGCATTCCGTAATTCTAAATCAGAGAAATCTATATCCACCCAAATAATTTTAGCTAAATCATAAACCGCATCTCCAATACGAGCAGCGTCAAAGTCTATAATACCCGAAACCCGATTTTCACTGTCTACAAGGATATTTCGACCAATATAGTCACAATGCAGTAAATGAAGCTGTGTCGGCTCATATATCGCTTTACCGTATTTTCGTATCTCGTTCAATTGGTCACAAAATTCGTGATAATCAGATGACAATGGATTTATACGAGACATCCATTTTGAGATCATTAATTCTAATTGTTGCTTCCACAATACCCAATCTGTTGATAAGCCATCTCGATCTTGCCAGAACCTCATATTCAATATGCGCGTTTGTGGAAGCGCACGATGAAGTTCGCCCAAAGCTCGTCCTGCATTCCCAAGCAAAGAGATTTTCTGTACCCGCGTACAATTTTTTAATACTTGATCGACTTGCCTACCTTCTATGGCACTCATGACAAGGATAGAAGAACCTTCCCATTCAAACTTATTTAATACCTTTGGTGTTAGTGGAAATTCTTTGAGAGCGTCTAAGATTTCACAGTAACGATCATTAGCCGTTTGATTATTTGCTATTTTGATAAAGACTTCTCCTTGAGAGGATTGCCCTTGATAAACTGAAACCCCATTTCTCTGTGTAACTAAATTTAACGTCTTTGCCTGAATCCTATTAAAAGGACTACGAATAGTGACCATAATCGAGCGAT
>ERZ650312.398-NODE-398-length-24092-cov-5.641303_pt1 | contig 24092 bp, 25 predicted proteins | sample MGYA00376248_ERZ650312 | MGnify/ENA primary metagenome ERZ650312 (study PRJEB26733, sample SAMN07839316) | wastewater metagenome | biome: urban; feature: wastewater treatment plant; material: waste water | place: USA: North Carolina | collected 2016-07-28 ... | reverse complement strand
ATCCGAACAAAAAATCATAAAAATTACGATTAAAGAGTAAAGCCCCTTCGCCCTTCTCGGGTGTCGGCTTTACCGCTTTTTGCCGCTATCGGCGGTTTATATGTTATAATCCAAAAATTTAGTAATCACAAAGAGGGATAGATGAAAGACGTACCTATCATAGTATTTGATTTTGGCTCACAATATACTCAGCTCATCGCTAGAAGACTGAGAGAGGAGGGGGTGTATTGCGAGATAGTCCCTTACTCTGAGAGCTTAGAGGCGGTAAAAGCCAAAAATCCAAAAGGGCTTATCCTATCCGGCGGCCCTGCTAGCGTATACGAAGAAGATGCGTATATGGTGGACAAAGGTGTGTTTGAGATGGGACTCCCGATCCTCGGTATCTGCTACGGTATGCAACTTATTACACACGTGTTTGGCGGTGAGGTAGTCAGAGCCGACCATCACGAATACGGCAAGGCAAAAATACTATTTGATGACGTTCACGGCTCGGTTAGCCCCTTGTTTATAGATATCGAGACGAATCACACGGTATGGATGAGCCATGCCGACAAGGTAACCAGACTGCCGGAGGGGTTTGTAAGGATAGGCCACACCGATAATGCAGAGTTTGCCGCAATCGCAAACGACGAGAAAAAACTATATGCGCTTCAGTTTCATCCGGAGGTTGCACACTCCGAGTTTGGGCACAAGATGCTAAAAAACTTTGCAAAACATATCTGCTCCCTTGAGAGTACGTGGAATATGGGGCATTTTGCCAAAGAGCAAATAGCTAAGATAAAAGCGCAGGTCGGCAACGACAAAGTGCTTTGCGCCGTATCGGGCGGTGTCGATAGTATGGTAACCGCCGCACTTCTAGTGGAGGCGATAGGGGATAATCTGGTTCCGGTATTTGTCAATAACGGCGTACTTAGGGCAAACGAAGTGGCTCAGGTGCAAGATATATTCAGGCACTCCATCAAGCGAGAGCTAATCACGGTAGATGCCGAAGAGCTGTTTTTGGGGCGTTTAGCCGGTATTACCGAACCTGAGGCAAAGAGAAAAATCATCGGGCATACGTTTATCGAGATTTTCGAGGCTGAGGCAAAAAAACACGCAGATTGCAAATATCTAGCGCAAGGTACGCTCTATCCGGATGTTATCGAATCCGTAAGCGTCAAAGGTCCGTCAAAAACCATCAAATCGCACCACAATGTAGGCGGTCTGCCTGATTGGATGAAGTTTGAGCTTATTGAGCCGCTAAGGGAGCTATTCAAAGATGAGGTACGAAAGCTGGGTCTTGAGCTAGGACTCCCGTCTTATGCTGTAGATAGGCACCCGTTTCCAGGCCCCGGCCTTGCTATCCGTGTGATGGGCGAGGTGAATAAGCCAAGCCTTGAGATGCTACGAAAAGCCGATGTCATCATGATAGACGAGCTAAGAGCTTCAGGATATTACGGCAAAGTATGGCAGGCGTTTTGCGTCCTTCTAAATGTCCAAAGTGTAGGCGTAATGGGCGACAATAGAACATACGAAAACACGGTATGTATCAGAACGGTCGAGAGTACGGACGGTATGACTGCGGTGTTCGGTAGGCTTCCGTTTGAACTTTTGGAGCGTATGAGTAGTCGTATAATCAACGAAGTAGACGGTATCAACAGGGTAGTCTACGACATCTCCTCAAAACCGCCTGCTACTATAGAGTGGGAATAACAATACCGTTATGGACAGGGCTATCTATCTCCTCTCCGCCGCAAAAGTGGAGGGGGCAAAAAATCTTCCGCTGATTAGAGCCGAGTTTTTCGATGTCGATATATCGATCGATGATTACGACGTTATAATCTTTACCTCCAAAAACGGGGTTGAGGCTATGGAGAGGCTAGGGGTTGACTGGAAACGAAAACCGTCAATAGCTATCGGGGATGCAACTGCCGAGAAAATCAAAAAACTGCACGGCAGAGTATCATACGTCTCTACGGAGGCTTACGGTGACGAGTTGGCTGCTGAGATAACCAAAAGATATAGATTTCTTAGATTTTTATACCCGAGAGCCAAGACGATAGCCTCAAATCTGCCGGATATTTTACGCTCCAAGGGATCCGATATCACCGAGGTCGTAGTATACGAAACCGTTTGTAGTGATGAGGCACTAGAGGTTCCGGAGGATGGCTCCGTAATTATATTTTCCTCACCGTCAACAGTCAAATGCTTTTATGAGAGATTCGGTTGGAGAGAGTCGTACAAGTGTGTAGCAATAGGCAAAACCACTGCTAATGCGGTAGAGTTTACGACCGATATATCAATCCCCCCCGAACAGACACTAAAATCTGCCGTAGCGTTGGCTAGCCGTTTGTGATATAATTATTGTATGGGAAAAATAGACGAACTTAAAGAGTTATCGGCGACCAAGAGAGAGTCGCTACGAGCCGCTTTTTTGTTTTTACTAGCATTCTTATCCGGAAGCGGTACTGATTAATAGGTGTTTTATCAAAAAGCATACCGTCCTATATGGTATGGGTCGGCGTTCTAGGTGTTATAACAAGTCTGTTCGTGTCTATTTTGATTGTAAAATACTTGAGAGAATTAGACTCTCTTGCGGAGGAGATAAGAGATGCTTGAGATGATAACGGCGGCAGGTATGTTGGTCGGATTAACCGCTATTGTTATTTATGTATTTATTGAGGCCGGTAAAAGAAGGGTTCACTAAAATTAAACTTCTGATTAATTCTCACATTTTAGGCAAAGCCGCAAATTGAGCCTTTAGCGGCTCACTCTCGCAACTGATTGCTCTGATAAATTCATATTTATTCAGAGGGTTCATTCAAACTAACCGCTGCAGACTGCACAAACGCAAGTAAATCAACAGAAAATAACAAGCAAATTTTGCTCCAAATTAAAAAAAATTTGGTATGATAATCCTATAAACTAACACATAAATTTGGGTTCGGTATGAGGATAGACAAATACATAAATTCGGTTAATATCGTAAAGCGTAGAAGCGTAGCGGCGGATATGATAGATCATGGTGTGGTCTATCTAAACGGCGTAGCGGTAAAAGCCTCAAAAGAGGTAAAAATCGGCGATGCGATAGAGATAAAATATCTTGAATATTCAAAAAAATACGAAGTCCTCAAGATCCCAACCACAAAGACTATCCCAAAAACACAAACGGACGAGTACATAAAGGAGCTATCTTGAATTACGAAGAGGCAAAAAAGGCTTTTAGTGCACTTTTTGACGGCGTGATGAGCCATGATGAGGCAAGGGCGTTTTTGGTCTCTATGTATGAGAGCGGTGAGGGCGAAGAGGAGATTAGGGCGGCCGTGGAGGTGATGAGAGGCAGAGGTGTCCCGTTTGTCGTATCCGGCGATCTAAAAGAGTTGCTCGTCGATAACTGCGGTACCGGCGGGGACAAAAGCGGAAGCTTTAATATCTCTACGACCGTAAGCTTTGTCCTTGCCTCTTTGGGGCTTTACGTCGCAAAACACGGCAATAGGAGCATAACCAGCAAATCCGGAAGCGCCGATATGCTGGAGGCGCTCGGAATCAAAATAGATTTGGATGAGAAATCAAGGGTTGCTATGCTTGAGGAGACCGGATTTGTATTTTTGTTTGCACCGTTGTTTCATCCGGCTCTAAAACACATAATGCCGATACGAAAGAGCATTGATCATAGGACAATCTTTAATCTTTTGGGCCCCCTTTGTAATCCGGCAGGGGTTGAGAGGCATCTGATCGGCGTATATGATTTTTCATTTGCAAAAAAGTGTGCCGAAGCGCTCAAAAATACAGGCTCCAAAAGCGGGATAATAGTGAGTGGGAGAGACGGTATGGATGAGGGGTCTATCTGTGCCGTGAGCGATTATGTCTATTTTGACGAAAAAGGGGTAAAAAGTTTTGAACTAGACCCTGAGGCGTTTGGATTAAAGCTTCATAAAAGCTGTGAGATAGCAGGCGGTGAGGCAAAAGAAAACGCCACGATAACATATAACCTTCTAAAAAACGGTGACGATACGGCAAAACTATCGGCGGTTATGCTAAACACCGCCCTAGCCCTTGTCGGGGCACAAAAAGCTTCGGATATAAAAGAGGGGCTGGAGATGGCGGAATATGCCGTCAAGAGCAAAAAGGCGTTTGCGACATTAGAGAAAATCATAGATTTTTCCAAAAAGGTGTAGTGTTGAAAAAGGTTTTTGAGGTAAAAAACGAATCTGAGCTTGCGGCTCCTGCAGAATATGTAAAAGAGTACCTACAAAACGGCGGCGTAGTGCTTTTAAAAGGCGACTTGGGATACGGAAAAACAGCTTTTGTCCGCTCTTTTTGCTCACTTTTTGGATGCGATGGGGATGTCTCCTCTCCGACGTATACGATAATGAACGAGTACAAAAGTGAGCCGAAAATATTTCACTACGATTTTTATAATGCCGGAGCCGATTCTTTTTTCTCAAAGCTGATGTTTGAGTATTTGGAGGAGGGCGGTTACCACCTGATGGAGTGGGCAGATGAGAAAATTGAGAGATTTTTGGTTAAAAACGCTATAGACACCCTCAGGATAGATATCACAAAAAACCCCGACGAATCCAGAACCTACGAGATTTACGATGCATAAACTAGAGTTAAAACATATAACCAAAAAGTTCAAAAAACACACCGCTCTAAGCGACGTATCGGCTGTATTTCACTCCGGTGAGGTTGTGAGCCTTTTGGGGCCAAACGGTGCCGGAAAGACTACTCTGTTTTATTCGATATGCGGACTTGTCGTGGTTGATAACGGCAGTGTAACCCTTGACGGTATGGACGTTACCAAAAAGTCGTTGAGCGAAAAGGCAAAAATAGGATTTGCATATTTACCGCAAGAGTCAAGCGTATTTAAGGATTTGACGGTTGAGGAGAATATAGAGATGGCCTGTGAGATCGTCTGCAAAAAAGAGGACGAGACAATGAGGCGAACCGATAAGCTTTTGGAGATGCTCTCCATTGAACCAATCAGGAGTCGTCCCGCTTATGCGTTGTCCGGCGGGGAGCGGAGAAGGGTTGAGATTGCCAGAGCGTTAGCCGTAAATCCGAAATTTCTACTGCTCGATGAGCCTTTTGCGGGGGTAGACCCTTTGGCCGTTAGTGAAATCCAGAAAATTATAGAGGATTTGAAAAACTCAGGTATAGGGGTTGTGATAACCGATCATAACTTTAGAGAGGCTTTGGAGATTAGCGATAGAGCGTATGTGCTAGGGGGCGGCAAGCTCCTTGCGGAGGGGACTCCGGCTGAGATTTATGAAAATGAACTGGTCAAAAAATACTATCTGGGCGATAAGAGTAAAGCATGAAACAAAGGGTATCGGCCTCCCAAAAAGGGAAACTCTCTAGCACCCTAAAAAACTGGCTCCCGCTACTTCAGGCAGGGCTAAATGAGCTTGAGGGGAAACTGGCCGATAATCTATCAAATAATCCGTTTTGTACTATCACAAAAAAATACGAGGATGAGTACAAGGATCCAGAAGAAGAGGAGTATGAGGACGACGAATACTACAAAAGCTATGAGTTGTCGGCAAAAAGAGAGTTCAAAGAGGATTTGGCGGTTAGCCATACATCGCTTTTTGAGGATGTCTGTTCACAGATAGACGGTGGGTTGTTTCCGACTGAGAAGTCGAGAAAAATAGCGCTAAAAATAGCCGAGCATCTGGATGAGGGTGGTTTTTTTGACGGCGAGTACGGTGAGATAGCGGCTGAGACCGGAGCTAGCGGTGAGGATATAGAGAGGGTGAGGATGAGGTTTAAGTACCTCTCCCCGTCCGGTATCGGGGCGCTGGATTTTGTAGAGAGTTATCTGTTTCAACTGGAAGATGCCGGCTTGGATGACAGTACGTATGAATTGGCTGTTCAAATCATAAAAGATCTGGAAAACTTCTCCGTTTACGCCAAAAAAATAAAATTTAAAGAGGCTATGGCGGAGATCAAAAAACTCAAAAATCCTCCGGCTATTGAGTATCTGGAGAGCTCCACCGAGGTTATTCCGGATATTTTCGTTTTTGACGACGGCGAAAAGCTGGAGGTCAAAATCAACGATGCCCACTATCCGGAGATTATCATCGAAGCTATGGACAATCTCGAAAAAGACGAGTTTGTCAAGCCGAAGATAAAAGAGGCAAAAGATTTGATAGATGCGCTGAATATGCGAAAAGCGACTCTTTACAAGCTTGGCCTTATGATTATCGAGTTTCAGTACGATTATTTCAAAGGTGGTCAAATCCGCCCGATGAAACTTCAAAATATCGCCGATGAACTTGATCTAAACGTCTCCACGATCTCCAGAGCGATAGCAAATAAATATCTGGCCTCCACAAGGGGTGTGTGGCCTATAAAAAGCTTCTTTTCGACTGCAATCAGCGAGGACACCTCGGCGGCGGCCATAAAAGAGTTTTTGAGAGAGTTGTTTGCTACCGAGAGTAGGAAAAAACCGCTCTCCGACGAGGCGGCTCTAAAGTTTGTAGAGGAGAAATTTACCGTAAAACTGGAGCGGCGGACTATTACCAAATACCGTCTGGCTCTGGGTGTCGCAAGCTCATCGGAACGTAAAAAGTTATACCAAATAGACCAATGAGGCTTTATCAGTACAAAGAGGGGTTTCGCTATACCTCCGATACGATTTTTTTGTGGGATTTTGCAAGCCGTTTTATAAAAAAAGGTGATACTTTAGAAGTTGGCGGCGGGTGCGGGATTTTGGGGTTACTCCTTGCCAGAGATTTTAAAATAAACCTGACGATTGTTGAAAAAGAGCCGAAAATGGCAAAACTCTGCACTATGAATGCGAAAGAAAACTCAATCGATGCCAATGTCCGAAATATAGATTTTTTGGATTTTAGCGGCGAAAAATACGATTATATAGTCTCAAATCCACCATACTATCCGGATAGGGTGGTAAAAAGCCAAAACTCTCCCCTGATTAGCGCCAGATATGCTCCGAGTCTACCGCTTGATATTTTTTTGCAAAAAGCAAAAAAGCTTCTAAAGCCGCAGGGGGAGATAATATTTTGTTACGATGCTTCTGAGAGTTGCTTTGTGATAAACGAAATCTCAAAACTAAAAGGCGCAACCCTTACCCACCTGATGTTTGTCCACTCCAAGCTCCAAAAGCCGTCCAAATTGGCTTTTTTTAGGGTCAAAAACTCCTCCAAAGCACATTTGCAAATACTCCCGCCGCTGATAGTGATGGACGAAAATAACAGCTATACAAATGAGGCATTGCAAATCTTTGGGGCGGCAAATACCGATAGTATCGATATCGACCCTATTTGATCTTATTTTTAAAAAACAATACTGCCCCGAAAAATGAGATAGCCCCCAGAAAAAACATCGGTAAAATCTCATACATGGCAGAGACAAAATCGATGTCCTTCAAAAAAACACCTTTGATCAAAACTATATAGTATTTGAGCGGTATGACGGAGGTTATCGGCTGTAGCCACTGCGGCATATTTTCGACCGGAGTGGCAAAACCGGATAACAAAAAAGAGGGGAGCAAAACGACAAAACTACCCAAAATCGCCTGTTGTTGGGTCTTTGAGATTGTGGATACGAATAATCCGATACCGGACATCGAAAACAAAAAAGCCGCTACGCCTAGATATAGTATAAACACCGAGCCGCTCAGCGGGATACCGAATATGTTGACGGCGGCAAACAAAATAATAGTCGATTCGGCTACACTGATTGAAAGTGCCGGAATCAGTTTGCCTAGCAGTATCTCTATCGGTCTAAGCGGTGAGACCGTAATCTGCTCAAAAGTTCCAAGCTCTTTTTCTCTGGCTATGGAGAGGGATGTAAGTATCATGGCGACCGTCATTGTGATGGAGCCGAAAAGGTTTGGGACAATCCACCAAAAATTATTCAAATTCGGGTTATAAAAATTTCTGGAGACAATCTGTACGGAGCGTTTTGTGTTTGCCTGATTTTGGTAGTTTAAAACCATCTGAGAGATATACCCCTCCGCAACCTGAGCGGTATTTGAGCGCCTTCCGTCCAAAATCAGCTGGATGTTTGAGTTTTGGGTTTTGAGGTTTTTTGCAAAACCGTCAGGAATCACTATAAAGGCGATTGCCTCCTGTGTATTTATCGTTTGCGCCCCGTCCTCGTAATTTGTTACCTGTTTTACTGTCTTGACGTAGGTAGATCCTGCAAACTCTCTGACAAGTTCACTGCTCTGCCTGCTCCCATCCATATCAAGCACCGTAATGCTCATATTTTTGACCTCCAGAGTGGCCGCAAAAGAGAAAATAATCAGCTGGATAATAGGGGGGATGATGACTACGACAAGGCTTTTTTTGTCGTTTTTGATAGCCAGAAACTCTTTTTTTATAAGCGCAAATAAACGGCTAAACACTATAGACTCTTTTTTGATTTTTTAATAACCAGTGCGAAAAAGATGGAGCCTATCAAAACCATCATAGCGGCATCGATGATAAAAATAGAGTATATATCTCCTGCCAAAAAAATAGTTTGGAGTGACTCGACGAAATATCTTGCCGGAACTATATGGGTTGCGATTTGAAGCCCCTTTGGCATATTCTCTATCTCAAACAAAAAACCAGAGAGTATAAAAGAGGGCAAAAATCCGGCGATAATCGATGCCTGAGCAGCGACAAACTGGTTTTTTGCCGCTGTCGAAATAAGCAGTCCTATACTAAGGGAGGGGAACAGATATGTTGCACTAAGGGCCAACAAGATGACAAAACTACCGTTAAACGGGATCTCATACCAATAGTAAGCGACGATAAAGCAAAGCAACATCGACCCCATCCCTAAAACAAAATACGGAATGAGTTTGCCTACGATAATCTCTAACATAGAGGCCGGAGTCGCCATCAGAGCCTCCATCGTCCCTCGTTCCCACTCCCTTGCTACTACAAGTGCGGTCAAAAGGGTTCCGATAAGGGTCATAACGACCGCTATGGAGCCGGGTAACAAAAAATATCTGCTGGATACCGGAGGGTTAAACCAAAATCTCGATTCGATATTTATACTTTTAAAACTATCTCCACCGAGACCTTGCCCCCATAGTTTTATCACCCCTCCAGCGTAATTTTGAGCCATTCCGGCAGAATTTGGCTCCGAGCCGTCGGTGATGATCTGAATTTCGTATTTTCCGTTTTTACCGAAATTATCCCCTAATTTAACAACCCCTTTTATAGCTCCTCTTTGCATTAGATTGAGGTACGGCTCTATGTTTTTACCGACTTCGACCTCGAATGATTTGGAGTGGATAAACGATTGTATGAGCTTTTGGGATGCTTGATTTTCGGTGTTGGATATAACTGCAATATGGATTTTTTTTGCGTCCAGAGATACTGCATACCCCATCAAAAATAGCAAAATAAGCGGCAACGCAACAGCTATCAGTATTGCGCTAGGATCCCTGAGTATCTGAAGAGCCTCTTTTTTTATCAGAGCCTTTAGCCGTTTTGTATTCATTGTTTTTTGCTTTTTGCATCGTAGCTTTTGATGAGGGAGATAAACGTCTCCTCCATCGACGCATCGGCTCCGATCATCATTTTTAGCTCATCCGGCGTTCCGTTTGCGATCGCCTTTCCGCCGTATATGAGCATGATCTTGTCGCAGTATTCGGCCTCATCCATAAAATGTGTCGTCACCATAATCGACATCCCTTTTTTGACCATTCCGTTGATATGGGTCCAAAACTCTTTTCTAGTGATCGGATCAACCCCGGATGTCGGCTCATCCAAAAACAGTACATGCGGTTCGTGCATCACGGAACAAGCCAGAGCCAACCGTTGTTTTAGGCCGAGGGGGAGGGTATTTGCCGCCGTATGAAGATGGTTTTTGAAGTCGAAAATATCGATCATCTCCTCGATTTTTCTTTTTTTGACGGCACCGCTAAGACCGTATACTCCCGCAAAAAAATCGAGATTGTCTTTTACCCCTAGGTTGCCGTAAAGGGAGAATTTTTGAGCCATATATCCTATAGAACCTCTAACTTTTGCACCCCCTTTGTATAGATCCTCCCCCATAACCGTTGCAGTTCCGTTTGTCGGAGTGATAAGCCCGCAAAGCATTTTAAACGTGGTCGATTTACCAGCTCCGTTTGGCCCCAAAAACCCAAAAATTTCACCTCTGCCGATCTCAAAATCAATCTCGTCGGTTGCCGTAAAATCTCCGAAACGTTTTGTTAGCTTATTTGCCGCTATCAACTTGCCGCCGTAATACGGTATCTGACCCATTGTCTCTGCCAGTTTGGATGTTGGCTTTGTTTTTACGTTTAGAATATCTACAAAGGCATCTTCAAAGTTTGGAGGGGCAGAGGTGATTTTGATATCAATACCTAAAGGGGTGAATCTCTCTTTTTGCAATGTGGTATTTTTTTTGAGGATAACTCTGATTTTTGAGCCGGCCAAGACCGCATCCAATACCGATTCGTCGGCCAAAACGGTGCTCAACGTCTCACGTTTGTCCAAAAAGGTACCGCCGATTAGGTATGTCCTATCTTTTAAGCTCTCCCTTGCCGCTTTCGGGGAGCCTTGATAGAGCGAGATTCCGTCGTTTAGGAGTATCACCTCGTCACATCTGTCTGCCTCGTCCAGATATGATGTGCTCCACACTACAGCTACACCTTCAGCCAAAAGGTGCCCGACCATCCCCCATAGCTCTTTTCTGGAGACCGGATCCACCCCGACACCCGGTTCATCCAGAAGCAGCAGTTTCGGTTTTTTGATGAGGGCGCAGGCGAGACCCAGTTTTTGTTTCATCCCTCCAGATAGTTTTCCGGCTAGTCTCCCTCGAAAAGGTTTCAAAGAGGTAAAAGCCAACAGCTCGTCTATCCTCTCTTTTTTGTTTTCAACCCCTTGAAGTTCGGCATAAAGGTTCAGGTTTTCATCTACGCTCAAATCCTCGTAAAGACCGAATTTTTGCGGCATATACCCTATCATCTGCAAAAAATCGCTTTTATTGCAAGGCATCTTTTGCCCCAAAACATATAGGCTTCCGTCGGAGTAGGGCAGTAGTCCGGTCAAAATCCGTATAAGGGTCGTTTTTCCGGCACCGTCGGGGCCTACGAGTCCGGTTATTTTTCCGCCGACGATAGAGAAGCTAATCCCTTTTAGGGCTTTTGTGCCGTCTTCAAAACGTTTTGTTAATCCAGTAGCCTCGATAATCGGCATATTTTGTTAATCTTTGGAGACTTTTAACGTTACCGGCATCCCTTGCCTTAAGCTATCATCCGGATTTTTTACGATTACCCTAAAACGGTATACCAGATCGGCTCTAAGCTCTTCGGTTTGGATATTTTTTGGAGTAAATTCGGCATTTGGAGCTATATATCCGATACTTCCCGTATACGGCTCTTTTTTTGAGTCGGTAAAAATCAACATTTTTTGCCCCGGCTTTATTTTCCCCAGATTTATTTCGTCTACGTATGCCTTTATCCAAACCTCGTCGTTTTTTGCAATTTCCAGTATGCCCTCACCGGGGCTTGCTATGCTACCTTGCTCTTTAAATCTTGTGAGTACTGCCCCATCGGATGGCGACGTGATGACATAATCCCGCAGGTCTGTTTTTAGTTTTTCGGCTTGAGCCTGTAGCGCTTTTAGCTTCCCCTCTTGTGACGCTATATCCTCGGCTCTGTAGCCGTTTTTTCTAAGCTCGTAAACCGCCTCTGCTCTGTTTAGCTGGGCTTTTGCCTGATTATAGGAGGCTTTTGCGTTTTGATAGATCTCCTCTGAGGTTGCGTTTGATTCTATGAGCTTTTTTTGCCTCTCATAGTTATCGGTTAGCTTTGCTAGATTTGCCTTTGCCTCTTCAACCTGAGCCTTTGCCTCCTTGATCTCCTCAACCCTAAAACCGGATTTTAGTTTTGTCAGCTCTGCTTCCGCCGTTTTTATGTTTGCGTCTATCTCCCGAATGGAGTTTAGTAGGTTTGAGTTGTCCAGTTCGGCTAGTTTTTCACCTTTTTTGACACTCATCCCTTCGTCTTTTTCGATACTTTTTATCTGCCCTAAAAACCTAAATCCCAGTGTTACGGTTCTTGTCTCCACGTTTCCGTAGTACTTTATCCCTTTATCATCCGATGTGCCAAAAAAAGCGTATCCTCTCCACCCTAATATGCAGATTCCGACAGCCGCAACCAGAATAATCAATTTAGTTTTCATATTATTCCTAACTCAGTAGTCTTGTTTGTAGAAAATATCTATCGAGCTTTTCCGCCCCGCTTGCGACTCTACGTTTACGTTTTTGTTGACTTTGTACTCAAAAACAACACTGCTCTCTATATCGTTTTTGTAGATAACGGTCAAATCTTTGGTGATTTTTTTCCCTATCTCAACCTTTGTGGTCTGCATGGTCTTCCCGCTTTTATCGATGGTCTCCGTCGGGCTGATCTCTATCTTGTCGAGCCTTATCCCAAACTCCATAGCAAGGTCTCTGGATAGGGCGTTTGACAAAGCTCCGATTGCCTTTGAGGAGTATTTTGCGTCGCTTTGTGTTTTGGTGAAGCTACTATCGGGATCAACCCCGAATAGCAGATATGAGATGATCTCTTTTTCGCTCATTGCCGGTTTGGATGAGAAGCTGATATGCGGAGAGGAGGCATACTCTTTTACGTAGACGAATATCTCCGTATCTTTGTCGGCGTGTTTGAGGGTCAAATCGAGATAAGGGTTGTTGTCTTCACCCTCTAGTAACGTTATCTGGCTAGGGAGTAGTACGAATTTTTTGCCCTCAAAATCGTAGTACCCCTCTTTGGTTTTTATGAGGCCGATAAGAGACGGTTTTTTGCCGAAATCTTTGTAATATACGAGATCCATATCGAGCGGGGCGTATGCCTCTTTGGATTTATATTTGCCGTTTGCCGTCGTAATGTTTAGCCTTAGTGTCACATCATTCAAAAACCTCTTTTCGTCCAGTTCCAACCTTTTCGGTTTTAGGATTACGATGTCTTTGTCCTTTGTGATTTTGGAGCTTTTTAGCTCAAATCCGGCCTCAAAACTATCCAGATACGCATCTCCGGTTACATAGAGTTTTGAATCTTTCATAAAAGCATTGACTTTTGAGGTGAGGTAAAACTTCATTTTATTGCCGTCTTCGTAGTGAAACTTTGTAATGTCGGCAAATCCGTTTAGTTGACCGTTTTTGTACTCAAATTTTGCATCCAGCGTGTTATTTATTTTGAGAGACTCCATAGTAAATCCGTGTTCGTCAAAAACGGTAATTGAGGGTGAGGAGAGGTGATAATTTTTTGATTTGTAGTCGGCGGAGAGCTTCTCAACGGTCAATTTTTTGTTCTCATACACACCCTCGGTCACTACCCTTTCTATCTTCTCTCCGGCAAACTCTACGGCAGGGGAGGAGAGGGCAAAAGTGATTTTCGGGTTGTCGGTTTTGCCGATCAGTTTTGCGTTGAAACCGGTTTGACCTTTTATATTTTGCGGTTTCTCTCCGGTTAGCGATGCGTACTCTTTTGCCCCTTTTGCCAAATCCAGCCCCCCGCTGATCTGTAGCGCTTCGTTTATCATTCCGTGAACGTTGATGTTTAGTGCCGATGTCAAAAGCTTTGCGTCTAGTTTTTTATTTTCCGTTTGCGCCGATACTAAAGCCTCTATCTCCCCTATTTTTATCTTTGTCTTAGGGATTATAAGGAGGTTTGGATTTTTTCTAAACGATATAGCGTCGGCTTCAAGTTTTTTACCGAATAAAAAAGAGTTTTTAGGTGTTATCTTTGCAGAGGTTTCATCTGTTTTGTAGTCGTAATAACCTGTGACCGCACCGGTAAAAACAGAGTTTTTCAAAAACGATAGACGGCCGTCAACAAGCGGTCTTATGCCGGATAGCTCCCCTTTGAAATTGTAAATGCTAAAGCCGTTTGTATCGACGTATACCAAGCCGTCTCTTGCCTTTGCGGTCACGGACATCCTGTTTTCATCTCCCTCGTATGTTGCAAAAAAATCTTTTAGTGCCGTATCCTCCACCTCTATCTTTTTGCTCCAGAGTGTGTTTTTTACCGTTCCGTAATATTTTAGATTTTTACCGTCCTCTACCGTACTCAGAACATCTGCCGTCATATAATCTGTTTGGAGTTTTGCTTTTGTGTCTACCTTTAGCTCATATTTGTCTATGTTGTAAATAACGGTCGTGTCGGAGGAGTCAACGTCAAAGCGCTCCCCTAGCAGGGTTGCTTTTACCTTGTTTTTGGCGGTTACCTCCACCTTGTGGACATCCCCTTTAAATGCAATCTCGGAGTTTTCCGCATGTCCTATAACTAGACTTTTCTCAAACGGACCGAGGGGGATTTTTTTGAATCTAATCGCTTTGCCTTTGCCGTAATATATTGTCCTGTTCCCGTCATATACTACGTCAAACTGTGCATCCACATCGCCGTATGTAGATTCTACCACCCCTTTTGAGGCTACTTTTAGGGCGTAGTTTTTGAGTGACATATTCAGTTCCGATATGACATCTTTGGCTTTTGCATCTACACCGTATTTGTAGATTGCACCGGAGTTTTTTATGTGTGCCTTTGCGTATAGCGATTCGTCATCACCCCTGATTAGATACTCCGTCTCTTTTAGTCCGTTAAAATCAAAATCTACGTCGCCGACTATTTTGTTGATATAATCGGAGCCGTTTGAAGAGAGTGTCCCTCTGACTGAGTAGTTTTTGTCTAGGATATGCCCTCTGGCGGATGCGTTTAGGATGTTGGATGAGACTGTGCTATCGATGTCGGCGTAGAATTTTTCAAAATCATAAAACAGATAATCTGATTTTAATGATAGTTGCTTGACGATTATGTCCGAGTATTTAAAATCACGTAGGTCAACCGATATATTTTCGATTTTTACCGCATTTGGATAGGACGGTTTTTTGCTATCCCCTTGCATTAGCTCTTTTATCTCTTTTTCGAGCTTTACATAGTCGATTCTTAGGTTTTTTATATCAAGGAGGGCTATCCCAATATCACCGCCGATAATCTCTCCGACGTTCGGCCTTAGTCTGATTTCGTCGGCGCTCAAAATATCTTTGTAGGTTACTTTTTTTAGCTCCAAACCGCTTAGTAGGCCGCCGTTTGCTTCGGATACATTTAGGCCGTAACCTGGCAAAACTGTTTTTATCGCTATCTCCATCACTAATCCGCTTTGGATAACTGCAAAAATTATAGCAATGCCCCACAAAGAGCCTATGACGGCCAGATAAAAACTCTTGTAGCTGGCAGCAAATATCTCTCTCAAAACGCCTGTCCAAAGCTAATATGAAATACCGGAGAGCGCTTCTCTTCTTTTAGCGGTACGCCGATGTCAAACCTTATGGGGCCGATTCCGGTATCGTATCTGATTCCGCCCCCTACCGAATGTTTATATTCGCCGTTAAACATAACCGATTTTTCGTTTAGTAGCGTTGAGTCGGCAAACAGTACCCACCAGAGCGATTTTGTCGGTTTGTATCTACCCTCAACCGAATAATCTATGATAGAGTTACCCCCTACGTAGTTGCCGTTGTCGTCTTTTTTACCGAGTCTTCTGTATGAGTATCCCCTGTTTGAGAGGCTCCCCCCGGCAAAATATCTTTTAAAAACCGGAATATCGTTTTTTTTGTAATCGTCTATAGTTCCGATATTCCCTTTTAGGGCAAATATAAAGTTTTTAAAGTAGGAATTTTCGTCAAAACTAAAGATTTTCCTCCCCTCCAGATTGCTTTTTAGGTAGCTAATCGTAGAGCCGAATAGCTGATCCGAAAACTCTACGTTAAAGGCTACCATGTGCCCCTTTTTTGCATCTATCTGGGAATCTCTTTTTTCCAAAACATACTCGTATAGCGGGGCATTGATAAAAAACGTTTCGCTTTTTATATCCTTGCTCTCCTCCGAGGCATCGATTTTTCCGGATTCGGTCAAAAGCCCTATCCTGTGAGTTGTGGTTTTGTAAGGGATTTTTACTTTAAAAGTGTTTGATTTGAGTGTTTCGGTATATCCGTCGTATCTGGCCTTCTCCAGTTTGGCCAAATCCTCAAAATCAAATATATAGATGCCGGGAACGTCCAGCTTTGCTCCGATATTTTGTCTGATTTGGGATATTTCGGCTATCGCTTCAAACCGTTTGAGATTTCCGAAAAAGTTTTTATGCAGCCATCCGGCCTTTGCCCGAAATCCCTCGTCGGTATCGTATCCGACCCCTATTTTGTAGCTTTTTTGTTTCCCCATTGTCAGGTTGATATCCATCGGGACATCGTCGCCTTCACTACCGAGATCCGGTTTTATTACGACACTCTCAAAAACCCCTGCGGCGTATAGGTTTTTGTAGCTCTCTTCGACTTTTCTGATATCGTATCTTTGGCCTGATTTGAATTCGAGTTTTTTTAGGATGTGCTCTTTTTCGATATTTTCGAGCGGGTTTATCGATATTTGTGCAAAATTTGATTTTGTGAGATTTGAGACGTTAAAATCCAGTCTGGCTTCGTATTTTTCGATGTCTATATAGGCTTTTGCATCAAATTTTGTTTTTGGATATCCCTCTTCCAGAAGGTATCTTTTGATGTTCTCTTTGCTCTTTACAAAACCGTCGGCATCAAAATAATCACCCTCTTTGAAAGCGATCATATTTTTGATATAAAAAGGGGAGTTTGCGTTTAGGACAGATATTTTTATCCTCTCCCCTTCGTGTATGTCAAACACGGCCTTGTCGTTTTGCTCCAAGACGTTTACTGTCGATCCAAAAAACCCTTTTGACTCGTAAAAATCGGCTAGATTTTCACGTAGGCTCTCTACCGTATCCTTTGAAAATTCCGGTTTTTGTTTCCAAAATTTATAAATAGGGGGTTCTTCTACGCCTATTGCCTCTTTGAGCGTAAAACTACTAAAGGCATCATTGCCTTTAAATTCTAGTTTTTTGTATACAAAATCGTCGCCCAAAAGGGGTAAAAACAGTACAAAAATAATCCAAAACGCTGTTCTCATCGACGCTCATTCTAACCGCTTTTTGGTTCATTTTAGCCTAAAAAGGTTTAAGCGGTTTGACCTATAATATATCCCAATGGAAAAAATATACAAAACAAAAGTCTATAAAACCATCCTTTATTTCGGATTCGGCGCTATTTTTATAGTCGTATCGGCTCTACTGTTTGTGTATACGCAAAAAGTTGAAGTATACAAAACCGCAAAACTGGCCGACTCTATGAATGAAGCGGTAAGGGCCGAAAATAGAGCGCAGATAGAGTCTTTGGCCTCACTATCTCTTGCAATCTCGCAAAACGGTGTTTTGGCAAAGGCGATAGAGGAGGGGGATAGAGAGGGGGCATTTGCCATCGTCGATAAGGTTTTATCGTCTTTTGAGGATTACTCGTCAAAAGAGAGGCTGAGGGTTCAGATTCACGATAAAGATATGAAAGTCTTTATGAGAAGTTGGGATAAAAACGTTTACGGCGTTTCGTTGGAGGGCTTTAGAAAAGGGGTCTTGTATGTCAAAAATACGAAAAAAGCGTATGCGTCCGTGGAGCTAGGGAAAAAACTGAACTTTAAGGCCATAGCCCCGATCTTTTTCGAGGGGAGATATATCGGCTCTTTGGAGGTGATAAAAAACTTTGACGATGCCGTGGATACCTTCAAAAGACACAATGCGGCTTTGTTGGTTTTGATGGATGAGAGTCATCTCAAAACAGCCGAATGGATGGTTGATTATCCGAGGCTAAACGGGTATGTGTTGTGTCATAAAAACTTTGATTCAAAACTCGTGGAAAAACTAAAAGGATACGATATAAACACCCTTGTCGGAGAGAAGAGCGCTATGTTGGACGGGTATTTTTTGTCGTTTGAGCCGCTTAGGGATATAGACGGCAAGAGGATAGGTTTTTTTGTTTCGGCAATCTCGGAAAAAAACGCCGATATAGCGATCCGCTCCTCAGATGATTCGTTGTCGTTGTTGCTTCCTGCCCCGAAAGAGGAGATTTTGTCAGGTTACAAGAGCAGACTCTCATCGGCAGATGCCGAGTTTAGGGAGAGGTACGAAAAAAGCGAAGAGAAGGCGGCAAAAGCCAAAAAAATGTCCAGAGAGGAGCTAGAGAGGGCTTTTGTGTACGGGGCAAATAGTGAGATAAAAACCGGAGAGGTGAGATGAATATACTGCTACTTGAAGATGAATACACTCTGAGGATGAGTATAAAAGAGTATTTGGTTGAGTGCGGTTTTTTTGTGGATGACTACCGCAACGGCGAGGAGGCTTTGGATGCCGTATTTTCAAAGCGCTACGACATTTTGCTACTGGATATAAAAGTGCCCAAAAAAAACGGGATGGAGCTACTAAAAGAGATTAGGGGCTCCAAGATAGATACTCCGGTCATTTTTATCAGCTCGATAACCGATGTAGACGAGCTTGAGAGGGGGTATGAGGCCGGATGTTGCGATTATGTCAGAAAGCCGTTTGAGCTAAAGGAGCTGTATCTACGGATTATGCAGGCATTTAAGTCCAATATCCTAAAAAGTACGAGCAATACGATAGATTTGCCTCACGGGTTTTGTTTTGACGTAAAGAGGGGGGAGCTAAAAAAAGCAGGGGAGAGGGTAGTGCTTACAAAAAAAGAGGCTCTAATCATAGCCCTACTCGTTGAGAATATCGGAAATATCGTAACAATAGACGATTTTCAAAGCTATGTTTGGGGGGAGGATATAGACCCCACAAACATTAGAGTTCAGATTAATAACCTCAGAAAAAAGCTAGGCGACGAACTGGTTGCCAACGTCAGAGGTTTTGGGTATAAAATAGAGAAGCCCTAAATTTTTGTATTTAGGATTCTTGCGGCGTTGAGGACGGCTATTAGCGCCACACCTACATCTCCAAATACCGCCTCCCACATCGTAGCGACTCCAAACGCCCCCATAACCATAATAATCCCTTTGACGCCTAGAGCAAATGCTATATTCTGCCAGACTATGATGTGCGTTTTTCGGGCGATTTTGACAGCCGATGATACCTTTGATATCTCGTCGTTCATGATGACGACATCGGCCGCTTCTATAGCTGCGTCACTACCGACCCCGCCCATAGCGATACCGATGTCGGCTCTGGCTAGCGACGGGGCATCATTGATGCCGTCCCCGACAAATATCGTTTTGCCTCCGTTTGCCGTTTTGGAGATGATTTGCTCCAATATTTCAACTTTTTGATGAGGTAGTAGTGAGGCGTATACATTGGTTATCCCAAGTTTTTGGGCTACAAGATTTGCACTCTCGTTATTATCTCCGGTTAGCATCGTTATATCGGTTATTCCGGCCTCTTTTAGGGTTTTTATCGTATTTACCGCATCTTCTCTTATCGTATCTTCAAGTGTTATCCATCCCGCATATACGGAGTCTATCGCTATATATACCGTTGTCGTATCGGATTTTTTTTGCGGATGGGTTATGCCCTGTTCGGTTAGTAGTTTTTCGTTTCCGGCCAAAACTACCTTACCCTCTATGACCGCTTTTACCCCGTATCCGGATAGCTCCTCGTGTGATGATATTTTTTTCTCGTCTATCGTTTTACCGAATGAGTTTTTAATCCCTTGTGCTATCGGATGATTTGAGTAGTATTCGGCGTATGAGGCTAGCTCCAAAACCGTTTGTTCGTCAAATCCGTTTTCGGTATGGATACCGGTTACCCCAAAGACCCCTTTTGTGAGCGTCCCCGTTTTGTCGAAAACAACGGTTCGGGCTTTGTTTAGCGCCTCTAAAAAATTTCCCCCTTTGACCAAAATACCGTTTTTAGAGGCACCCCCTATGCCGCCGAAAAATGCGAGAGGTATCGATACTACAAGGGCGCAAGGGCACGATACGACCAAAAATACCAAAGCCCTCCCAAACCATTCGGGCAAACTCTCAAGCCCGAAAAACAGAGGTGGGATAAAAGCCAAAGCGATAGCCGAAAACACGACAAAAGGTGTATAGTATTTGGCGAATCTAGTGATAAAATTCTCCGTTTTTGCTTTTTTGGAGCTTGCGTTTTGGACTAGATTTAGGATTTTTGAGACCGTCGATTCGCTAAAGGGCTTTGTGGTTTTTACCGTCAAAAGTCCGGTTTTGTTTATGGAGCCGGATAGTACCTCGTCTCCCTCTTTTATCTCTTTTGGGAGCGATTCGCCGGTTAGCGCCGATACGTCTAGTGTTGATTTTCCGGTTTGGACTATGCCGTCAAGCGGTACTTTTTCACCCGCTTTTATGACAATTAGTTCACCTACGGCTACATCTTCCGGTTTTACCGTTTCTGTTTTTTCGCCCCTAATCACATTGGCGTAGTCTGGACGTATATCCATCAAGGCCTCAATCGAGCGTCTACTTTTTGCGACGGCTAAATCCTGAAAAAACTCTCCGACCCTGAAAAATAGCATAACGGCAACCCCTTCCGGATACTCTCCGATAGCGAATGCTCCGATTGTTGCTATAGACATCAAAAAGTTCTCGTCAAATACTTTCCCTTTGACTAGATTTTTTATAGCCGAAAACAGTATCTCCCACCCGACAAGTAGATACGCCGCCAAAAACACAAAAAGGGTCTCGGTCTTTGCCTCATCCATAAAAAGAGCCGCCGTAAATAACGCCGCCCCCGCCGCAAACATCGCTATGTCTTTTTTCTCTATCTCGCCGTGATGGTGATGGTCGTGATCATGGTCATGGTGGTCGTGGTCATGGTGATGTTCGTCTTTGCATTTGATTGCTACCGTAGGCTCTATAGGTGTGCATCTGGAGCAACATTTTGTATCGCCGCTCATACTCTGCTCCTTGTTTCAAAAATATGTTCCAACCCCTGATCAAAAATATTTTTTATATGCTCGTCATCAAGAGAGTAAAAAACGGTTTTCCCGACTTTATTGTTTTTTACTAGTCTGGCCTGTTTGAGGATACGGAGCTGGTGGGATATTGCCGATTGGTTCATCCCAAGCAGTTTTGCGATATCGCAAACGCACATTTCGCTCACAAATAAAGCCGATATGATTCTAACCCTCGTGGAGTCTCCAAAAACCTTGAAAAGCTCCGCCAAATCGTATAGCGTCTCCTCTGTAGGGATATTTGTCTTGACGGTTTCGATGAGATCGTCATGGGTGATGAAGCAGTCGCAATTGTATTCTCCCACTCTCTAATCCTTTATATGAATATATGAACAGATATTCATATATTATTCCGTAAAAAGTTAGAGTTTGCTTAAAACAATAATTGCTCTCAAAAAATATATTTTTAATTATTGACCCATTTGATTAATTCTCAAATTTCCGGCAGAGCCGTAAATTAGGTCTTCAGCAGACGACTCTCGCAACTAGTTGCTCTTTTGAGACCTCTGTTTAATCAGAGGTCTCTTCTAGTTTAAGTAAAAACTCTTTTCTCCATACGCCGCCAGCGTAGCCCCCTATGGAGCCGCCGGAGGTGATTACTCTGTGGCACGGTATGATGATTGATATTGGATTTTTGCCGTTGGCATTTGCTACCGCTCTGACGGCTTTTGGGTGGGCTAACATATCGGCCTCGACAGCGTATGAGACGGTTTTGCCGTAAGGTATTTGCCTGAGGGTCTCCCATACACGGAGCTGAAAAGGTGTTCCGAGAGGTTTTAGCGGGATTGTAAACTCCTTTCGGTTGCCGTCGAAATATTCGGATAGCTCTATCGCTAGAGTCTTTAGTATATGATTGTCGGTTGCTTGGTATCTGTCGTCGTCGCAAAAATCAAGAGAGAGGAGGGCGGAGTCATCGGCGCAAGCCAACATATTCCCGATCGGTGTTTTAAGTGACAAAAAATCCATATTTTCCCCCGTATGTTTTGTTTTTGAAATTTTTTAGTTTATCTCCATCGTATAGACCCCATACTCCACGCCAAATATATTCGGGGCGGCTTTTTTGTACTTAAAACCTATCCGTAGATACATTGCAAGGGCGGTCTGCATAATCTGGCTCGTGTGTAGGGCGACGGTTTGTGCTCCGTCTCTTTTTGCCCGTTTGATACACTCCTCGGTGAGCGCTTTGCCGATTCCCAGCCCTCTAGCTTTTGGCGTGACAACCAGCATACGGACTACCGCCCATTCAGGCTCAAAAAACTCCGCCTTTGGTTTGTGCGGCGCTACATATCCGACCGCCCCGACTATCTCACTATCAATCTTTGCGACTATAATCTCGGAACTCTCGACAAGAGAGGGCATAGCGGCTATACGAGAGATGAAAACGTCCCAGTCGTCGTAAATATCTTTGTACTGCTCAAATGCCGATACGGCAAGCTTTGCCAGTTCATCACTATCTTGCGGCGAAAAATCTAAAACTTTAAAACCCATATTCCCTCTCAACCTTGCACACCCTAACCCTAAAAAATCTATAAAAATCCCTTGCTTTTCCCATTGCGCTTTTGTGTAGGGTGTTTGCTTTCCATGTTTCTATCGCCTCTAGGCTCTTCCAGTATGATATCGATATCCCTATCTCGTTTCTAGCCGATTCAAAGCCCAAAAAGCCTGCTTGTTTTGTCGCCTCTTCGAGTACTTTGTGTGCTATCTCGCCGTAGCCGTTGTCCGTCTCTGTCCGGATTGAGGTAAATATCACGGCGTAGTATGGTGGAGTTGTTGTTGTGACAGGGGTTTACATCTGCTACTCCAAAATAAAAAATACGGAGATTCTATCAAAACCGTCCGTAGTTTTATGGTGTTTTTCAGATGTGCATTGCGTGGTGTTTGCCGTAGACTTTTTTCCAGTATTTTTCCAACTCTTTGTTGACGTGGCTGATTATGAGTTGTTTTTTCTCTTTTATAGTAGTGTTTTTGTTGATACCGTGTTCGTAAGGGATACATAGGTATGCGACTACGTCATCTATCAGCCATGTATTTGGGACGACAGAGCTGGAGACTACCAGTCTTGGGTTGTCCAGTACCTCTTTTTGCACCTCTTCGTATGACAAAAGAAGTTTTTGGTATCTTTGAAACAACATATTTTTGAGAGTGTTTTTAACGCCGCTATTGGTCATCTTTTGCACCTCCATATCGGCTCATTATGTTTAAAAAAAACTTTACCAAACATAATTAACCTTAAAAATCATTAAATAGGACAAATTATATCAGAAAATAATGCGTTTTGCGAGCGTTTTTGTTATTTTTTTATATTATTTTGTGAAGTTTTAAAAATATTTTACTTATGGGTTGCAATAGGATGAAAAAAGCTACAAAAAAAGAGATTGTAGAGATAAAAAAAAGATTTTTGGAGCGTTACGGCTCGGCAAAGACCGAACTGGAGTTCAAAAGCGATTACGAACTGCTCGTTGCGATTATACTCTCGGCGCAGTGTACAGACAAGCGGGTAAATATCATCACAAAAGGGCTTTTTGCCGCTTTGCCGACCGTAGAGGCGATGGCCGATTCCAGTGTAGAGGAGATAGCCTCGCTCATAAAATCTTGTAGTTATTTCAACAATAAAGCCAAAAATTTGTTAGCCATGGCGCAAAACGTAGTTGCAAATTTCGGCGGCTCTATACCGCACGATGAAGCCTCACTCAAAAGCCTTGCCGGAGTAGGGCAAAAGACGGCACATGTGTTTATGATAGAGTTTTTGCAAAGCAACCATATGGCAGTCGATACCCATGTATTTCGCACGGCGCATAGACTGGGGCTATCAAGCGCAAAAACAGCGGTAAAAACCGAAGAAGATTTATCAAAAGCCTATGTAAGCGAACTGGCGACGCTCCATCAGGCTATGGTACTTTTCGGGCGGTATATCTGCAAAGCCAAAAATCCTTTGTGTGAGACGGAGTGTTTTTTGGTCGAGTTTTGCAAAAGCCGTTCAAATTTTAAGCCTGCGTAACACCACTTGCGGCTAAGATTTCGACGAGTTTTTCTTCGCTGATATTTTCAATCTCGGTTTTTGAATATATTTTCATTAGATATATATTGTTTTTCTCGTCTATGTAATAATAAATCACCCTAAACCCACCGCTTTTGCCGCTGTTTGTAGAGCTATTTTGGAGTCTTAGTTTGTGTAGTCCGCCGGATAGAGCTATTCCGGCTTTTGGATTTTCACTTAGCGTGTCGTTTAGTTTTTGCAGGTCGATTGATAGTTTGGCGTATTTTTTGGCGAGTTGTTTTGCGTCTTTTCGGAAACTATCGAGGCTAATTATTTGACAGTTCAT
>ERZ650312.397-NODE-397-length-24092-cov-6.231851_pt1 | contig 24092 bp, 23 predicted proteins | sample MGYA00376248_ERZ650312 | MGnify/ENA primary metagenome ERZ650312 (study PRJEB26733, sample SAMN07839316) | wastewater metagenome | biome: urban; feature: wastewater treatment plant; material: waste water | place: USA: North Carolina | collected 2016-07-28 ... | reverse complement strand
AATTATTAGTAGCAGTCACATTTTCCATGTAAATTTTATCATTGAACAAATCTTTTAATTTGTTCTTAATGCGATTAATCTGAATATTTGCCATGTTTACTCCTTGTTTTAAATGCGAACACTTGTATTAAATATTTGATCTAATGTTAATCACCAAAACCTTCCGCTTCCTCCCCCAACACCGTCACATGTCCCATCTTGCGGTTGTGCTTGGCTTCTAGTTTACCATAAAGGTGGAGGTGGGCGCTAGGGTTTTCTTGGACAAAGGCCTGGGCTTTTTCCATGTGCTGGCCGAGGACATTGAGCATGACAGCGGGCGCGTGTTGCCGGATGGCCGGCAGGGGCAGGCCCAGTACGCCCAGGATATGGGTATCGAATTGGGAGAAATCGCAGGCTTCGATGGAGTAGTGGCCTGAGTTGTGGGGCCGTGGGGCGATTTCGTTGACCAAAATGTCATCACCAGCCACAAACATTTCAACGCAGAGGGTACCTGACAGGTCCAATTTTTTGGCAATTTGAACTGCCATGGCCTGAGCTTTTTGCGCTAGTTCATCGGAAATGCGGGCGGGAGCGATGGTTTTGGACAGGATGTTGTTGCGGTGAATGTTTTCCTGAACAGGGAAGACGGTCACATCTTGTCCATTTCCTGAGACGATGACCGAGATTTCCAGGTCAAAGTCCACAAATTCTTCCAAGACACACTCGGTTGAATTGGCCAGGCGATTGGCCTCTTCCAGGTCAGCCTGCCCACGAATCACCTTTTGGCCATGCCCGTCATAGCCGCCAGTGCTGGTCTTGAGAACATAGTTTTTGGAGAGGTCCAAGTTTTCCAAAGCCAGGCTAGAGGTGACCAGCTTAAAGGGTGCCACGGTCACTTGGGCCTTGTCAGCTAGGAAGTTTTTTTCAAAAATACGGTTTTGAGAAATCCGCAGCAAGTCAGTACCTTGGGGAAGCTGGCCAGGTTTGACCACCGCATCCAGGGCATCCGCATCGACATTTTCAAACTCGTAGGTCAAGACATCGCAACGCTCGGCCAGCTGATGGAGGGCGCTAACATCATCGTAGTCTGCCACGATAATCTCGGCTACGCGAGAGGCTGGGCAATCCGCAGCTGGGTCGAGGGCAATGACCTTATGGCCCATGTAAATGGCTGAAATGGCCATCATCTGACCCAGCTGGCCGCCACCGATAATTCCGATTGTCTTAGTCCAGCTCATTGGTTGACTCCTCCGCGATACGGCCCTGCTCGGCATGAAAATCAGCCAAGGCTTGGGCGATGCTAACATCTTCGATGGACAAGATCCGAAGGGCGGTCAGGGCTGCATTGGTAGCTCCTGCTTCGCCAATGGCCATGGTCGCCACTGGCACACCACCCGGCATCTGCACGATCGAATAGAGGGAATCCAAGCCAGATAAGGCCCGTGATTGCACGGGAACACCGATGACCGGCAAGGTGGTTTTTGCTGCCACCATGCCTGGCAGGTGGGCAGCTCCGCCTGCCCCTGCGATGATGACCTTGATGCCACGCGCCCGTGCTTCTTCCGCATGCTTGAACATGAGGTCTGGTGTACGGTGGGCAGAAACCACCTTCTTTTCGTAGGCTACACCAAATTGGTCTAGTAGATCAGCTGTTTTTTTCATGGTGGCCCAATCTGATTTAGAGCCCATGATGATGGAGATGATTGGATTTGACATATGATTTTCCTTTGCTCTTGCCTGTTGTGCTAGAATGACCCTTATTCTTTTATGGCCTTGCTTCCGATATCATTTCGGTAAAAGAGGCCTTCTGTTTCTTGGTTCTTTAGTTGGGCATAGATTTTTTCTTGAGCTTCCTTGACGGAATCGGCTGTGGTAACCAGCATGTAAACCCTGCCGCCATTGGACAGCAGCGCTCTGCCTTTTTCATCGAACTTAGCCCCAGCATAGTAGGTGATGATGTCGTCCTCGGTCTTTTCTGGCAGGACAACGCCCTTCTCGTAATCGAGGGGGTAGCCCTTGGAGGCCACCACCACACCGAGGGTCACGCCTTGGTCGGTCCAGGTCACTTGGGTCGGTTGTTGGTCCAGGATGTCGCTGATGTTTTGAGCCAAATCTGAGGTCAGGCGAGGGAGGATAATCTGGGTCTCAGGGTCGCCAAAGCGGGCGTTGAACTCGATGACCTTAGGGCCTTCGGCGGTCACGATGAGGCCCGCGTAGAGGATACCCAGATAAGGACGGCCTTCCGCAATCATGCCCTTGAGGACTGGCTTGACGATGGTCTCGATGGACTGGTTGATGAGGGCTTCAGAGAGGTGAGGCACTGGCGCATAGGCTCCCATACCACCCGTGTTTGGGCCCTTATCGCCATCATAGGCCCGCTTGTGGTCTTGGGCGGTCGGCATGATGTAAAAAGTATCCCCGTTGACAAAGGCAAAGAGGGAGAACTCCTCACCGTCCAGGAACTCCTCGATGACGACACGGGCGCCAGAGTCGCCAAATTTGTTGTCCAAGAGCATTTCACGGGCCGCATCGACTGCCTGGTCCACGGTTTCAGCCACGACGACACCCTTGCCTAGGGCCAATCCATCTGCCTTGACGACGATAGGTGCGCCTTGCTCTTCGGTGTAGGCCTTGGCTTGCTCGAAATCTGAAAAAGTAGCATAGGCTGCGGTCGGAACCCCGTATTTGACCATGATTTCTTTGGCAAAATCCTTAGACCATTCCAGCTCCGCAGCGTTTTTGGTGGGACCAAAGGCCTTAAGGCCCGCCGCATTGAAATCATCAACAATGCCTGTTGCGAGGGCATCATCTGGTCCGATAAAGGTCCAGGCAATGTCATTTTCCTTGGCAAAGTCAATCAACTTGGAATGTTCGGAAATGCCGATGTCAACCAAATCCAGACCATCTAGGGTCATGCCATCATTTCCAGGAGCCACAAAGACCTGCTCCACCTGCGGAGACTCCAACAACTTCTTGGCAATCGCATGCTCGCGACCACCCGAACCAACAACAAAAAGTTTCATAGTAAGCTACCTCAATAAACAGAAAAAAGACTGAAAAACTTCCAAAAATGGAAACATTCACGCAATTTCCAAAGATTTTGCGAATTTTACAAGACTATTATAACATATTTGTTCGTAAAAGTTCAAAATCCGTGGACAAAAGAGCCCCCAGTTCAAGCTTTTTGAAGTAGGAGGAAAAGAAAAAACCTGTTCAAAATGAAACAGGAAATATTTAGAATTTTAACAAAACCAGGGACGATTATGAGGAATTGTCCCCTTAGGAAATTCATTTACAATTTGTTGACAATATTTAAAAATCTCCTCATTCCTATTTTTTTCTAGATATGAAATCAACTCTTCTGTAGCATCAAAAAACTTATCATTATAAATATATGGTGGTGGACAATATGCTTCGGCGTTACCTTCTGAAAGCAAATCCAAACTAATCATACCATCAGAATACCCTAAGTCATAGTAAGCCAAATTAAAATTTCTTTCTTCCAGTCTTTTTTCATAAAAAGTATTATATTGACGAGCTACCCCATTTAAATATCCATGTCTCAAAAAAGAACCGTTAGCCTCATTAGAAATACACCTTTGATAAGCGTGGATTAATCCATCTTGATAGGCAATTGTCAATAACAATTCTGGATACTCGGTTAAAATATCTACAAAATTTTCATGATTAGTTAATTCCGTATGTTCCTCTAGTAATAAATGATTACATTCTTTAGCATAATCATAGATATTATTTTTTACCAAAAAACCTCGAGTAATTAGTTCTTCTTTCAAAGACTGAATAAAGAAGGTTCCATCAGTAATAATGGGAATTATTCTTTTGTCTTTATTTTTCTCCCAATTCTTATCAATTGTGACTAAATAATATTGGTTCGAAAAGTCACCTAGTTTTCCTGATAGAACATCAAGCAACTCATTTAAATCTTCATCACCAAATGAAAATCCAATGAAAACAACCGTTTTAGTACTAAGAATTGTTTTTAATCTATCACCAATTGGGTCTTCCGATAGTCTCTTATGACATTTTTGATAATCTTCTTCTGTAGCAACTATTGAACCAACATTTTTTATTGAACCATGAATTTTGAAAACTCGTTTTTCGAATGTATCCCATAGTGCAGCGTCTTCATTATAGATAATTGGAAACATGTCGCATTCATCTTCAAAATAAGTATCCCAATTTGTTGTGATAACAGTATTTATTTGAGGAATTTGTCTAATCTCTTTATGAAATTCTGTTGCTGAATTATACAATTCTGGGAAATTCTTTATCATTTGAAATCTATTTTGAATTTTCTGATATAACTTCTGTCTTCCGTTACGTTGATTTTTACAATAAAGCGACATCACTTGTGAAAACGGCATATCATCTCTTATATCAATATTTGAATCTACCAAAATCTTTTTTATTTCATTATAAAATGTATAAGGCATAACCTTTCTAGTTTCTGTACTTATACCTGCACCACAAAATAAAATTAGGTCATGATTCAATGCTGCATCTATTACATCTTTAGGTAAAGTGAAGTCATTGTGATTTTCACAACAAATACAACAATCAATCTTTTTCCCAGCTTCTTTAGCAAACACCTTTAAATACCTCTTCCCAAAATCTTCTTTATTCTCATTGTTCATTTTCTTAATTATACCAAAAAAGCAAACCTTGCAGCTCACTTCTTGTATATATCTTTACGATGTCCCACTGCAAAAACTTCAATGACAATTTCAGCTTCATAAATAGTGGCGAGAATCCGGTAATTGCCAACTCGATACCGCCATTCTCCTGAATGGTTTGCAGTCAAACCCTTGCCATGTTGACGTGGATTTGATGTGTTTGCCAAGTTTTTGTCAATCCAATATAAAATGGTTGATCTGGTGAAAGAATCTAATTTTTTAAGCTGTTTAACTGCTGTTTTCGTGTATGTTACTCGATAGTTCATAGACCAAATTCTTTCATGAGTTCTTCGTGCGAAATTCTCACCCCATCATCTTCTGCCATGGCTTGCCGCAAAACTTGCAAATCATATTCGTCTTCTATTTTTTCAAGCATGGCCTGTCTGGCAAACTCTGAAATCGTCAAGCCGTGCATTTGAATATATTTCTTAATCAACTCTCCATCTTGGTCATTGATGCGCAAAGTCATTGTTGCCATATTTTTTACCTCATGAATACTTTGTATTCTCATTTTATTCCTTTATCCTCCTTTTGTCAATTTCTACTCAATAATCTAGTTCGCATTCCCACACAAAACCACCCCAATCATCAGATGGGGTGGTTACTTTCTAAAAACTTATCTTATGGATTAAAGGAGACATGAACGTGGTCATAGTGGTTTTCGGTGATACTGCCGCGGTCTGGCATGAGGTTCCAGGTGTAGGCTGGTCCGTAGATGCTGTTGAATGGGGCGTAGAAGCGTTGCTTCCAGATGATATACGATACGCCGCGTGAGGCCATGTTGGCTGCAGTGTATTCAGCAATCTGGTCACCTAAAGCGGAACTTTCTGGCACCATAAAGTCTACTGCCAACCCTTTACCGTGGTCACCAGAGTCGCCTGGTCGGTAGGTCGAAAAGCTTGTAATGCCATAAAGATTGGCAATTTCCGTCATGTAGGCTGCTGCCTGTGGTTGTAATCCTGTTGTATTGACATTCACTGGCGTTGGGGTTTGGGTTGTTGCAGGTGTTTCAGCAGCTACTGGTGCTGCAGGAGCTTCCGTGGTAGCTGGCGCTTCTGTAACAGGTGCTTCCGTAACTGGGGTTTCCGTGGTTGGAGCCTCCGTAGTGGCAGGGGTCTCAGTGGTTGTTTCAGGTACTGGGACTTCTGTGGTTGCCACTGTTGTCTCTTCTGCCGGTGCTTCTGGAAGTGGAACCACCTGGTCTTCCATGATAACCTCTTGATTGGCAACATCGACTGTGGCTGAGTCTCCCTCTTGAGCATCAGAAGCAGCTGGCTGCTCAATTTCAATTTCGACCAGTTCATGGTTTTCATCATACTTAGTTTTCAAGGTCGTATCAGGGAAAATCAGATCCAGGTTGCTGATTTGGTTGATTTGGGCCAACAGAGTCATATCGATATCCATGGCTGTTGCGATTGTACTGAGGGTATCCCCATATTGAATGGTGTAGGTTTTGCCCTCCGAGGTTTCAGTCACTCCGGCACGGATGTCCTCCACTGAACGGGCAACCCAGGGAAGGGTAAATTCAGCTGCCTGGGCATTTGCTGCGGTAAAAAGACTCAAAGCAAGAGTTGAGGCTAAAAATAGTTTCTTCTTCATCTTAGATGATCACTACCTTTCATTTTTGATGTAGGGACATCTTAACATAAAAAAACCATAAAATGCCACTATCTAGTGCCATTTTACAAAAGCTTAACCTGCCTGTTATCTCCTGTCTTTTCTGTAACACAATACCAACATGGGTGATATATTTGATATATAAAACAAAAGCCACCGGCTCTAGATGCCGATGGCTCTCATTCTCTATCAGATAGATAGAAAGGAGGGTTATGAAAAAGAAAAGTTATTTAGGATTGAGTTTAGTATAATCCCTTAATCTTAAATTTACCTAAACCTTGCCCTATTCTTTCAACCAAGTATTCTTCCCCATCCCAGGCATAGTTCTTTGATATTTATGGTAAAATACTAGTAAGAAAAACTTTTGTTCCCCTATGTAATAAAGGAGTTTACTGATGAAAGTTCTAAAAATTTGGTTTTTAGGCGGTCTTACTTTACAGGCCATAATTTGGGCTCATATGATTATTCTCGGCGCGGTTGATTTTTTAGCGGTCTTGCTAATCTTCATTTCCATCTACGCCCTTATTATCACTGGGTTGCAACTCCCAGTTTTGGCTGGCTTTTACTACCTCTTGAAAGATAAAGTTGAAAGCTGGAGCTGGTGGTATTCTTTCTTAATCTGGTTGAGTAGCTTTCTCCTCATCTTGTTTCTGGCCTATTTCATCGGTTGATAGACTTAAATCCCCCAATCGGATTGATTGGGGGATTGTTTTTCAACATTTTTTCGGCTTAATGTCTAAAATGTCTGACACCGGTAAAGACCATGGCGATGCCGTGCTTGTTGGCTGCATCGATGGAATCTTGATCGCGGACAGATCCACCTGGTTGGATGATGGCCTTGATGCCGGCTTGGGCGATTTCCTCGATATTATCAGCAAATGGGAAGAAGGCATCTGAGGCAAGGACGGCGCCATCCAGGCGATCCTTGGCCTGCTCGATGGCAATGCGGACAGAGGCCACACGGTTGGTTTGTCCTGGTCCGACACCTAGGGTCATCTTGTCATTGGTGATGATGATTCCATTGGACTTGACATACTTGATGGCTTTCCAAGCAAATTCGAGGGCGGTGGCTTCCTGCTCGGAAGGCTGGCGCTCGGTGACCACCTGCCAGTCAGCTGGGCTTTCCTTGATCACATCTTGGTTTTGAACCAAGAGACCGCCTACCACACCAGTGTATTCCGCTTCCACTTCGCTGGCATCCTGGGCGTCAAATGGCAACTCCAGGATACGCAGGTTTTTCTTTTTGTTGGTCAAAATAGCCAGGGCCTCTGCTGAGTAACTTGGTGCAATGATGATTTCCAGGAAAATTGGGTGCATTTTCTCTGCTGTCGCAGCATCCACTTCCCTGTTGAGAACAACGATGCCGCCGAAGATGGACACAGGGTCCGCTTCATAGGCATAGTCCCAGGCTGTCTCGATGTCATCTGCCTGGCCGATGCCGCAAGGATTCATATGCTTGAGGGCCACCACGGTTGGGCGGTCCTTGAAGTCACGGATGATGCGAATGGCTGCATCCGCATCACGGATATTGTTAAAGGACAGCTCCTTACCGTTGAGTTGCTTGGCTGCAGCGATGGAATACTCTGTTGGCAAAGCATTTTGGTAGAAGTCCGCATCCTGTTGCGGGTTTTCACCGTAGCGCATAGGCTGCTTGAGGTCGTAGGTCAGGGTTAATTTCTCTGGCTTTGTCTCACCAACCTGAGCGGTGAAATAGTCCGCGATGAGGGCATCGTAGGCTGCGGTGTGGCGGAATACTTTTGCGGCTAAGCTTTGACGGGTTTCATAGCTGGTTTCTCCCTTTTCAGCCAGTTGCTCCAAGACCACCGCATAATCAGCTGGATCGACCACGACAGTGACGCTGGCGTGGTTTTTTGCAGCCGAACGGAGCATGGAAGGTCCGCCGATATCAATGTTTTCCACCGCCAAATCATAGGTCTCATCTGGGCGCAAGATGGTTTCTTTAAAAGGATAAAGGTTGACGACCACCAGGTCAATCAGGCCAATCTCGTGGTTCTGGGCCGCCTCCAAATGGCTGTCAAGGTCCCGGCGGGCCAAGAGTCCACCATGAATCTTTGGATGGAGGGTCTTAACGCGGCCGTCCATCATTTCTGGAAAACCTGTCACATCATCGATGGCGATGGTGGCAACTCCAGCATTATCAAGGGCAACCTTGGTCCCTCCAGTTGAGATGATGTCCCAACCTAGTTTGGTCAATTCTTGGGCAAGTTCCACAATGCCCGTCTTGTCTGATACGCTAATCAATGCGCGTTTGTTTGTCATGTTTTCTCCTTTTAAAATAATATTCCAGCTATTGTCAAGAGTAGCAATAGGCTGAGCGGTAGGCCAACAAAGACTATTCCAAATCCATTTACCCAGGTTCTTGTCCTTGATGCCAGTAGCTTCAAAAACAGTTGATACAGAAGAAGACCCAGACAGACACCCAGGGTATTCAAGAGCAAGTCAGTCACATCTGACATCCCTATGGCCAGGGCAAATTGCAGACTTTCATAGAGCAAACTCAGTAAGAAACCAAGGGCAATCACCTTACGATAAGACCAGTTGGACTTTATCAGGGGTAGGCAAAGACCAAAGGGGACAAAGAAGAGGAGATTGAGAACCATCTCGGCTTCAACAACCTCTCCATTGACAATCGTGGGTTGCGCAAATGGAATCCAATTGATCACCCTGGTATCTCTGAAAAAAACGATATTCTCCAGCTGAGTTTCAAATTTCAGCAAAATGCACCAGCTCAATAAGAACAGGTAGGCCACAAACAAATACTGGGTCGTCTTTTTAGATGAAAGCATTCTGATCCCTCCTTTTACCAAGTAAAACGATGGCAACATCATTCTCTCTCCAGTCTACTACGACTTTCTCAGTAAATCAATTGTTTATGGGTTTCCTCTCCACTCCCAAACTATCCAAGACCTGTGGATAAAGTTGGTATTCCGCTTCATGTATTCTGGCTTCAAAGGTTTCCAGGGTATCATCAGCCAGTCTAGGCACGCGCACCTGTTGGATGATTTTTCCGGTGTCAATGCCACTGTCAACCCAGTGGACTGTCACGCCGGACTGGCTGACGCCTGCTTCCCATGCATCTTGGATACCATGGGCTCCTGGAAATTCAGGCAGATAGGCTGGGTGGATATTGATGATACGGCCCTCGTAGGCAGCTAACAAGGTCGGTCCGACAATTTTCATATAGCCTGCCAGGCAAACCAGATCAATCTGGTGCTCTTCCAAGAGCCCGATAATGGCTTCTTCGTAGTCGGCCTTGTTGTCAAATTCCTTTAATTCAAAGGCATAGGCTGGCACGTTCAGGTTTTGAGCCCTTTCCAACACATAGGCATCGCGGTGGTCTGAGAAGAGAAATTCCACCTCAAAGCTTTCCGCGATGACCTGAAAATTGGAGCCCGATCCGCTGGCAAAAACGGCAATCTTTTTTGTCATTATTTTATCACCACACTGGCATCTGCCTTCTTCACAATCCGACCGATTTCGTAAACAGGCTCATCCAGCAAGGCCTTGACACGGTCCACATTTTCTGGACTAACTGCCAGCATCAGACCGATACCCATGTTGAAGATTTCAAACATTTCTTCGTGCTTAATTTCGCCATATTTTTCAAGAGCCTTGAAGATTGGTAGCACAGGCACCTTGCCCTCATCGATTTCCGCGGCCAAATCATCCGCAAACATGCGGGGAACGTTCTCAATAAAGCCTCCGCCTGTGATATGGGCGATGCCATTGACCACTTCTTCCTTAATCAGAGGCAGGACAGCCTGCACATAAATACGAGTCGGCTCCAGCAGAACATCTTTTAGCTTTTTGCCTTCCAACTCTGGCAAGACTTCCTCACCTGTGTAGTCAGAAAAGACACGGCGGACCAAAGAGTAGCCATTGGAATGGATCCCGCTGGAAGCAAGGCCCAGAAGGACATCCCCTTCCTTGACCTTGGAACCGTCGATTATCTGGCTTTTTTCTGCAATCCCCACAGCAAAACCAGCCAGGTCGTAATCGTCTTCACCATACATGCCTGGCATTTCGGCAGTTTCGCCGCCAATCAGGCCAGCACCCGCTTGAACGCAGCCCTCAGCCACACCAGCCACCACCTGTTCCAGTTTGGCTGGGTCATTTTTCCCAGTTGCGATATAGTCTAGGAAGTAAAGGGGCTCAGCACCCGCTGCAATGATGTCATTGACACACATGGCCACACAATCCTGGCCGATGGTATCGTGCTTGTCATACTGGATAGCCAGCATAAGCTTGGTTCCGACACCATCTGTTCCAGAAATCAGGACAGGCTCTTTGACATCTATTTTCGTCAAGTCAAACATGCCACCAAAGCCGCCAAGTGCTCCCATCACACCCAGGCGCTCGGTCCGGGCCACATGTTTTTTGATCCGCTCCACCACTTCATAGCCAGCTTCTACATCCACACCCGATTGGGCATAAGCGTTTTTAGACATAGGATTCCTCTTTTCTATTTTTCAAGATAAAAACTTGTTTTTTCCTTTAAGCTCTTGAGATAGGGCTCTTCGTAGTCGTACAAAGGCGTTGGGAAGTTGCCATCAAAGTAGGCCACACAGAGACCGCCATTGGGAGCATCCGTGTCAATGCCGATGGCTTCAATCATGCCCTCGATAGACAGGTAGGTCAAGCTGTCCGCCCCAATGATTTCACAAACCTCATCAACCGTATGATTGGCTGAAATGAGTTCCCGTCTGGTTTGAATATCAATCCCATAGAAACATGGGTACTTGAGTTCAGGGCTGCCGATGGCCACATGGACTTCCGCTGCCCCTGCCTCTTTCAAGAGTTGCACAATACGGCGAGAGGTGGTACCGCGAACAATGGAATCATCAATCATGACCACCCGCTTGCCCTTGACCACGCTGGATACAGCTGATAATTTCATGCGGACACCCTGTTCCCGCAATTCCTGGGTTGGCTGGATAAAGGTCCGCTGGGTGTACTGGTTTTTGATGAGACCCATCTCATTTGGCAGGCCGGATTCTTCCGCAAAGCCCATGGCTGCAGACAGGGAAGAGTTGGGCACTCCGACTACGATGTCTGCCTCATGCTTGAACTCTTGGGCCAGTCGTTTGCCCATTCTTTTACGGGCGGTATGGACATTGACTCCGTGAATGGTCGAATCTGGTCTCGCAAAATAAACATATTCCATGGAACAGATTGCCAGCTGAGTATCATCTGTGTAGCTGTCATAGCGGATGCCTGTATCATCAATGATGACCATTTCCCCCGGTTTGACATCCCGTACCCACTCGGCACCGACCACCTCAAAGGCACAGGTTTCGGATGACACCACCCAGGCTCCATTTTTCATTTTTCCGATGGAAAGGGGACGAAATCCGTTGGGGTCCAGCGCCGCAATCATCCTGTCCTCGGTCATGAGGAGGTAGGCAAAGCCACCCTTGACCGTATTGAGGGCCTCCTTGACCTTGCCTAAAAACTCTGGATTGTGGCTCCGGCGAATCAGGTGCATGAGGATTTCCGTGTCAGATGACGCATTGAAGATAGCACCCTGATCCTCCAAGGCCTTTTTCAGGGTCAGGGCATTGGTCAAATTGCCATTGTGGCAGAGACCAAACTGTTCATCGGTAAAGCGATAGAGGAAGGGCTGGACATTGCTGATGGAGGCTTCGCCAGCTGTTGCATAACGGACATGGCCAATGGCGGCAGACCCAGACAGTTTATCCAGGTCTTCTGGTAACCTGAAAACTTCTGATAAGAGGCCCGTATCGCGGTGTCCCCGCAATTTTCCTTGATTGTTTGCTACAATACCCGCTCCCTCTTGACCGCGGTGTTGCAGACTGTGGAGACCAAAATAAGTCACCTGGGCCGCATCTGGATGGCCCCAAATACCAAAGAGACCACACTCTTCATTGAGCGATTTTACTTCGTATGTCATTGATGTTTCCTTTTAAAAATTGCAAGAGTTATTCCTGGTGAATGGCCATTACTGACCTGTAAAATACCGGACCGCTGATTCAAAGAGTTTTTGGTCCTTATTTCCAGGAATGTTTTGGAACAGTCCCTCTTCAAATCGTTCTGAGTGGCCCATCTTGCCGATGATTTGGCCATTTTCACTGCAAATGCCTTCGATGGCATGGCTGGAGCCGTTTGGATTATAGAGCGAATCCATGGATGGTTGGCCATCAAAGTCTACATACTGGCTCCAAATCTGACCCTTATTGCGCAGTTGAACAAATTCCTCATCGGTGACCACAAATTTTCCTTCCCCGTGGGAGACTGGGATGGCATGGATATCTCCAACCTCCACTCCCGCCAACCATGGCGAATTAACATTGGCAATCCGGGTTTCCACCATCTTGGCCACGTGCTGGTTGGCATCATTGTAAAAGAGGGTCGGGCTGCTGGCATGGGCATCCTCAAAGTTTCCGTAAGGCAGAAGACCTGATTTGACCAGGGCTTGGAAACCATTACAGATACCGATGATGAGACCGCCTTTGGCGATAAAGGCATCAATGGCTGCCCGTACCTTTTCATTGAGCAAGATATTGACGATAAATTTGGCAGAACCATCTGGTTCATCGGCCGCTGAGAAACCACCGGCAAAGAAGATGATGTTGGCTTCTTGAATATTGGCGACCATATCCTCCACAGACTGGGCAATGGCTGCCTCATTAAGGGTTACAAACGGCACCAGTTTGACCTTGGCTCCGGCCTGTTCAAAGGCCTTGGCCGAATCATACTCGGAGTTGGTACCAGGGAAGACAGGAATGTAGACCAGGGGCTGTTCCACCTTTTCCTTGGCTTGGATGACTGCATCGGATGCCACTGCTGGCACGGCTTGCAAGTCTGTCGCCTGTTCAAATACGGTTGGATACACCTCTTCCAGCTTCCCTTCATAGGCAGCAAGGAGCTTGGCACCTGCAAGGACCTGGCCATTCACTGTCAGGTCAAAGTCAGCTACCGTTTGACCAAGTTGGACGGCTTCTGGAATCTCATCTGTTGAGGTGAAGACAAAGCCGCCTAATTGACCGGCCAAGCTGCCAGCCACTTCATCCAGCTCGATTCTGGCACCAATCCGATTTCCAAAGCTCATCAGGGACAGGCTTTCCAGCAGGCCTCCATACTTGACGGCTGAGGCAGCTGTGATGGCATACTTGGCTTGAATAGCCTCGAAGCTTGCAAAGTTTGATTTTATCAAGTCAAAGTCGATAGTTTCTGAAATGGTTTGGCCTGGCAGATAGTAGATAGAGTGGCCAGCGGCCTTAAATTCAGGTGAGAGAACCTTGTCCACATCCGCTGTTGTCACCCCAAAGGCTACCAGAGTTGGCGGAACCGTCAATTCCTCGAAGGTTCCAGACATGGAGTCCTTTCCTCCGATGGAAGGCAGACCCAGCTGGATTTGGGCTTCAATAGAGCCCAGCAAGGCAGCCACAGGCTGGCCAAAACGTTCTGCCTGCTTGTCCATCCGCTGGAAGTATTCCTGATAAGAGAAGCGGGCCTGGGACCAGCGACTACCCGTCGCAACCAGGCGGGCAGTTGCTTCAATGACCGCATAGGCCGCCCCGTGATACGGAGACCATTCTGCGATATAAGGGTTGAAGCCTTGGGCCATCACAGAGGCTGTCTTGGTCACACCATTTTGAACTGGTAATTTCTGCACCGAACTTTCGGTTGGTGTAATTTGGTAGCGGCCACCGATTGGATGATTGACCGTTGAGCGGCCGACTGAAGAGTCAAAGATGGTTTGGAGGCCCTTTTGGCTGGCATGGTTGAGGTCAGACAAGACCTTGACCGTATCAGCTTCTAAATTTTCAAGAGAGGTCGTCCGTACTTCTGGTACAGCTACCTGGCTATCCACCACCTTGGCATCTACCATGACACGGACCCCGTTGGTATCCAGGAAGCTCCGCTCAATATCCACGATGGTCTGTCCATTCCAGGTCATGACCAGGTTTGGTTTTTCCGTCACAGTCGCCACGACAACTGCATCGATATTTTCCTTGGCACAGGCTGCGATAAAGGCATCCGCATCTTCTGGACGAACGACCACGGACATGCGCTCTTGAGACTCGGAGATGGCAATTTCGGTTCCATTGAGACCCCGGTACTTGAGCGGCACCTTGTTCAAATCGATTTCCAGACCGTCCGCCAATTCACCGATGGCCACACAGACACCACCAGCTCCAAAATCATTGGATTTTTTAATCAAACGTGTCACATCACCATTGCGGAAGAGCCGTTGAATCTTGCGCTCCTCGATGGCATTCCCCTTTTGCACCTCAGCGCCAGCCGTTTCCACCGACTCGACCGTCTGCACCTTGGAGGAACCAGTAGCACCACCGACACCATCACGGCCAGTTTTTCCACCCAAGAGGATAACCAGATCACCAGCCACAGGCTTTTCCCGGACCACATTGCTCTTAGGCGCTGCACCGACAACCGCCCCCAGCTCCATCCGTTTGGCTACAAAGCCTGGGTGGAAGTATTCCTTGACATAGGTTGTGGCCAAACCGATTTGATTTCCATAAGAAGAGTAGCCGTGTGCCGCCGTTTTGGAAATGACCTGCTGTGGCAGTTTTCCTGGACGGGTTGTTGCCAAGGGTTGGGTGATGTCGCCTGCACCAGAAATGCGCATGGCCTGATAAACATAGGACCGCCCTGACAAGGGATCCCGAATGGCTCCGCCAATACAGGTCGCAGCCCCACCAAAGGGCTCAATCTCTGTCGGGTGATTGTGGGTTTCATTCTTAAACATGAGAAGCCAAGGTTCCTTAACACCATTGACATCAACTTCAATCTCTACCGAGCAGGCATTGATTTCATCTGAAACTTCCATATCATCCAGCCGACCATTTGCCCGCTCGTAGCGGCCAAAAATAGTCGCCATGTCCATAAGGGTTTGAGGTTTGTCCGAACGCCCCAGCTCAGCCCGCATCTTCAGGTATTTGTCGTAAGTGGCCTGCAGCTGAGACTGGAATTGTGAGGCTGAAAAATCAATCGCCTTCAATTCCGTTTCAAAGGTCGTATGACGGCAATGGTCAGACCAGTAGGTATCCAAGACCTTGAGCTCAGTCTCTGTTGGCACCCGCCCGATAGACCGGAAGTATTCTTGGATAAAGACCAGGTCATCCACTTCCATGGCCAGGCCTTGCTCTGCCTTATAGGCCGCAAAGTCTTCTGCAGAATAGGTCGCAAAGAAGTCCAAGTTTGGAATGGTCTTATCGGATTCAGAAAAATCCTGCTGGGCAATGCCCAAACGAATATCCTTGAAGCGAGAATCCACCGAGTTGAGAAGGTAGTTCTGAATAGCCGCCAATTCGGCTGCATTGATGTCCTTGTTGACCAAGTAAAGTTGAGCCGTATGAACCACCACATCATTGGAACTGCCTAAGAGCAAGAGAGCCTCCTGGGAGCTGGCCGCCCGCTGGTCAAACTGGCCCGGCAAACTTTCAATCGCAAAAAAAGCATACTGATCCAAATCAGCCTGAAGATCTGCTTCTGCCAAGAGATTGTCTGTCACCTGCTCGGAAAAAATATGTTTTTCAGCCCGCTCAAATAAGGCTTCAGCCAGATTAAAGACATCATAAACCTGCACCAGACGAAGACTGGTCAGGCTAGACAGCTGCAAATTATGGGTCAGCTCCTTCAGCAAAGCCTGTGCCTTAATCCCAAAATGAGCCTTTTTCTCAACGAAAATTCGCTTATCCATCAGTGTAACTCCTCTAATTTTTTCAAAACAATTTCATAGACATCGGTCAAGGAACCCAAGTCTCTGCGAAAGACATCCTTGTCCAAATGATTCCCATCCGCATCCCAGAGCCGGCAATTATCAGGCGAAAACTCATCCGCCAAGATGATTTTTCCATCCTTATCTTTACCAAATTCTAATTTGTAATCCACCAAGGTCAGACCAAGATTAGCAAACCAAGCCTTCAACAAATCATTGATTCGATAGGTTTCCGCCTTGATATGGGCCACTTCCTCTGGTGTCGCAATCTGCAGCAAGTCGATATGATCCTCATTGATAAAGGGATCGTCCAAATCATCATTTTTGTAGTAAAACTCAATGATGGGCCGAGATAAACTCTGGCCTTCCTCAATCCCAAAGCGCTTGGCAAAGGAGCCCGCTGCCACATTTCGCAGGACCACTTCCAAGGGCACCACTTCCACTTTTTTATTCAGTTGCTCCCTATCGGACAAACGTTTGACAAAGTGAGTCGCCACCCCAGCCGCATTTAACTTCTCAAAGATCAGAGAGGAAATTTGATTGGCCAAGCTTCCCTTGCCTTCAATGGTCTCCTTACGAGCGCCATTGAGCATGGTGGCCTGATCCTTATAAACCGAAACGATTAAGTCTTCATCTTCGGTTGAAAAAATATCCTTTGCCTTTCCCGAATAAAGCAATGTTTTCTTCATGTATTGTTCGCCTTTCATAGTGCTTCTCTTAAATTATAACACACCCATATATAAAACAAAAGAATTAACAAATTATTAAATTAAAAAACAGAAAAAACGTCCGTAATTAACGAACGTTTTGTTTGTTGAAAATGTAGGAAACGATTTCTGAAAGGGTATGCAAGTTTTCAATATCCTGATCAGGAATTTCCAAACCAAATTCATCTTCCAAGCTAATGATAAATTCCATGACCTCGACAGAGTCATCAGCAATCTGATTATTCAAGGACAAATCTGGACTGACAAGAAAGTCTTCGCCCTTTAACTCTGACAAAATCTGTTGGATTCGCGCGTAAATTTCTTCTGTTGTCATCTTATTCCTCCTTGATAGAAAACTTTTCGACCGATTTTTGAACAACCTGGCTGTCCAACATGGTCCGAATCTGCTTGATGGTACTGAAAACAGCCTTGGCATCACTAGAACCATGAGCCTTGACCACAGGGGCATTGAGGCCAAAGAGGACCGCTCCACCCGCATCCGAATAATCCAAGGTCTTCTTAAGCGAGCGCAGGGCATCCTTCATAAAAAGGTAGCCAATCTTCGCCTTCCAGCCCCCATTTTCGATGGCCGATTTGAGCTGGCCCATGATGGATATAGCTGTTCCTTCTACGGTTTTCAAGACAGCATTTCCCGTGAAACCATCCGCCACAATGACATCTGCCACTCCGTTTAAGAGCTCACGCGCTTCCACATTGCCCACAAAATGGAGACTTTCATCCGCAGCTAGGAGAGCATAGGTTTCCTTGCGAAGAGGGTCACCCTTGCTGTCCTCGGTCCCATTATTGAGCAGGCCAACCCGTGGTTTGGCCACCTCCCGCACATTTTCTGCATAAAAGGCTCCCAGGACCGCATACTGATGGAGGTGCTTGGCCGTATTTTCAGCATTGGCCCCCAGGTCCAACATATCAAAGCCCTTGCCATCTGTGGTAGGCAAAGTCGAGAGCAAACCAGGCCGTTCAATGCCCTTGATGCGACCGACCACAAAAAGCCCCGCTGCCAGGAGCGCCCCAGTATTGCCGGCTGACAGAACTGCATCAGCCTGCCCCTCTTTCACTGCCCGGGCTGCTAAAACCATCGAAGCATCCTTTTTCTTCCGAATGGCCTTGGCTGGCTCGTCATCCGAATTAATTTTTTCACTTGTATGAATAATGCTGACCCGTTCTGTTTCTGTTAAATATTCCTTGATTTTTGCCTCATCCCCATAGAGCTGAACCTCAATATCTGGAAAGGCTGCCAGGGCCTGATTGACCCCCTCCACAATGGCCTTTGGGGCATGGTCTCCACCCATGGCATCCACTGCGATTTTCTTCATTCTTTGATTCCTCCCTCTTACTACTGGCCTTATTATAGCATATTTTACTGGCATTTTCAGTTTCAAAAAGACTGCCTTCTCAGACAATCTTTTCTCTTATGGTTCATCCTGGCTTTTCATGATGCTGCCCCACTTGCCCAAATCATCAATAAATTTCTTGCTTTTGAGATGAATGCCGACATATTCCTCATAGAGCTGGTCGATAAAAAGCCGCAACTTCCGCTTCATCTCAGGCTTGATGGAAATGGTCTCCAACTCCGCAAAAGAAATGGATTGGAACTGGTCCAGCAAATACAAAAGATTGGGATCCAGATGAGGTCTCCTTTGATCTTCCTGGTAATGCTGGGGACAGAGCACCCCCGAGTACTGATAAGAATAATCAAAGGGCAAGCCCACCCGATGGCAAAAGACACATTCATGAAAATTCAAGGAAATCCCAAAACGCCCCAGAAGCTGAATCTCAAAAATATTGGTCAGCACTTCCGCATCCAGGCCAGCTTCCATCAAATCCAGCGTCTTTTCTACAAACGCAAAGAGTGCCGCATCTGCTACCCCATCCTGCATACAGGCATCCGCCAGCGATACGACATAGGTCGCATGGGCCAGCCGAAAAATGTCTCCCTGAATCTCCTTAAAGGTCTTGACCTGATGAACATCGTCAATATAGCCCAAACCCTCTTCATTCAATTTGACACTATAATCTGCCACAGTCAAGGCCTGAAGCCCAGCTGTCAGCTTGGACCTGCTGGCATGTTTGACCAAGAACATGCGCTTCCCAGCCCCTTGGGTAAAAATCTTGACCAACTTATCATCTTCGCGAAAGTTGCGATTATAGAGGACCAGGCCCCTTGTTTCTAGCCTTTGCATTCTTCCATGTATTCCTTCAAGCGTTTCATGGCTTCTTGGATGGTTTCCATGCTGGCTGCATAGGAAATCCGAACATAGCCCTCACCAAACTGACCAAAGGCCGCTCCTGGAATCAAGGCTACTGCCTTTTTCCGGGCAAAATCCTGCAAGAAACTAAAGGAATCCTGATTAAAGTCCGCTGGAATCTTTGCAAAGATATAGAAGGCCCCGTCTGGTTTGATAATTTTATAGCCCAAATCGGTCATTTTTTCGATGATATAATCCCTGCGAACCCGATACTCCTCCCGCATCGGCAGGGCATCATCCTTGCCGTTTTTAAGGGCCTCAATGGCCCCATACTGCATAGGTGTCGCCGCCGCCGTCACCAAGTACTGGTGGCTCTTAATGAGCTGGCTGATAATCATCGGAGAAGAGAGGATGAGACCAATCCGCCAACCGGTCATGGCATGGGATTTGGACAAACCTTGAATCAAAATCGTCTGCTCAGGCAAGTATTCTGCAATGGAAACATGGGGTTCTCCAGTGTAGGTCAGCTCAGAATAGACCTCATCGGACAGGACAAAGATGGGGTATTTTTTCAAGACTTGGGCAAAAGCCTGAATCTGCTCTCGAGAATAAGTCACCCCAGTCGGATTGGCCGGATAGTTGAGGATAACCGCCTTGAGCTTATCCCCCTGCTCTAGGATGGCCGCCTCCAGCATCTCAGGCGTCAAGACAAAATCATTGGCTGTAGTATCAATTTCGACGATATCTGCCCCCACCATATTGACAATGGGCTCATAACCAGGGTAGGCCGGTGCTGGCAAAAGGACGGTATCTCCCGCCTCCAAGATACCCACTAAAGAAGCAGACAGGGCCTCTGTCGCCCCAATGGTCACCAAAATCTGATTGTCTGGCGCATAGGATAAATTGTATTTTTCTGCCAAAAATTCCGAAGCAGCCTCCCGCAAGGCCGGCAAGCCAGCCATCCCGGTATAGCGGCTCTCGTTGGCATCAATCGCCGCCTTGGCCGCTTCTTTGACATGATCAGGCGTCGTAAAATCAGGTTCCCCCAAGGTCAATTTTAAAATTCCAGGAATATCTGAAATTGACTGATCAAATTGCCGAATCATCGAAACCTCGATTCGGTCTAACTGCTTATTAAAACGCTGGCTCAAATCCATCTTAGCACCTCATATTTCTTTCGTCTTTTTATTATAATATAATTTTCAGAAAATTAACACTAGAAAAAGAGCCATTAATTAGCAACGACTCTCATTCTTTACATATATTTATTAGCTGTTAAACAAAGGAGACAAAGGCCGTTTCTCATGGATACGGATGATCGCTTCCGCCAGCAGATCAGCTGTTGAAATCAATTCAATCTTATCAATCAAGCGATCCTCAGGAATTGCAATGGTATCCAAGACTACCAATTTCCTAATGGCAGACTTGCTGATATTGTCCATAGCAGGACCAGACAAAACAGGGTGAGTACAAGAAGCATAAACCTCAACCGCACCAGCTTCCGCCAAAGCATCTGCTGCATGACAAATAGTGCCAGCCGTATCAATCATATCATCAATTAGGATACAGGTCTTGCCTTCAACATTTCCGATGATATTCATGACCTCTGAAGTATTCATTTTGTTAACGCTACGACGCTTATCAATAATAGCAATCGGCGTCTTTAGGTACTGGGCTAACTTCCGAGCACGCGTTACTCCACCATGGTCTGGAGAAACGACAACATAACCCTCTCCTGTCATTCCTCTACGTTCAAAATAATCAGCAATCAAAGGCGCTCCCATCAGGTGATCGACTGGAATATCAAAGAAGCCCTGAATCTGTGCTGCATGCAAATCAATGGTCAAAATCCGGTCCACACCAGCTGTTTCCAGCATATTGGCTACCAATTTGGAGGTAATAGGTTCACGGGCCCGTGCCTTTCGGTCCTGACGGGCATATCCATAGTAAGGAATGACAACATTTACTGACTCTGCAGAGGCCCGTTTCAAGGCATCCACCATAATCAAAATTTCCATTAAATTATCATTAACAGGTGAACTCGTTGATTGGAGAATATAGACATGAATACCACGAATAGACTCTTCAATATTGACCTGAATCTCACCATCTGAAAATTGACGAACTGTAGATTTCCCAAGTGGAAAACCAATTTGCTTTGCAACCTTTGCTGCTAGTTCCTGATTGGACGAAAGTGCAAACAACTTTAAGTCAGAAAACGCCATGATATCCTCCAAATTTTTCTTCTCTACCATTTTAACGTTTTTTCAATCATTTTTCAATCAAAAAAGAAATGTGGAAAACCACATTTCACTAATGCTTATGGATAGATATAGCCTGCAACTCCATCAGCTGCTGGATTGAACCAACCACGGTAGTTCGCAACTGACATATTACCTGCATAGTTTGATTCTACAACTTGAATTTGTGAACCATTAACAGCTGTTACAACAGCAACGTGACCATAGTAGCTATTTGTCCATACTGCCACAGCACCAACTCGAGGCGTTGAACCTGTGCTGAATCCAGCTGCACGTGCACTGCCGAGCCATTGACCGGCATTTCCCCAATAGTTACCAACCCAAGGAGCTGCTTGTTTAGCACCCCAAGTACATTGACCAACTGGGTAAGTGTTACCTGCACTGCTGTATGTCACCGGAGTGGTTACTGGTGTAGATGTTGCCGGTGTAGATGTCACTGGCGTTGATGTTGCCGGTATAGATGTAGCTGGTGTAGTGGCAACTGGTGCAACCGGCGTTACTGCCGCTTGTTGTTGCTCACGAATTTTTCTCTGCTCTTCTTCATAGGCTGCCTGACGTGCTGCAGCTTCTCTAGCTGCTTTCTCAGCTGCCTCTTTTTGAGCAACTAATTCTGCTTTTTTATCTTCAGCAGTTGCTTTTTCAGCCGCTAAGTTTAACTGTGCTGCTTGAAGAGCTGCCTCTTGTGTCTCAAGGTTTTTCTGATCAGCTGCTAACTTCTGTTGGTTTTCCCAAACCGTATTGATAGCTGCTTGATTTTCTTCTTGTTTCTTAGCAAGGGCTTCCTTATCAGCCTTTTGCTGTTCCAACATACGATTATTAGCTGAAACAATTTCACGCATCGCATTAACACGAGAAACAGCATTTACAATCGATTTTGAATCTAAGATTGTGTTGATATAGCTTGTTGCTGAAGCGTCTGTCTGAGCGCTACGTGCTTGTTCTTTCAAAGCACCATCACGGGCAATAATATCTGCAGTCAGTTGTTCAATCTCTGCAATCAACTTTTGAGATTCTGCTTCTAATCTTTCATTTTCCGCAGTTAATTTTTCTTGTTCTGCACGAATGGTGTCTACCTGAGCTTGAATAGCATCAACCTCTGCTTGAGCAGCTGCTTGTTTAGCAGAAATTTCATTAATTTTGCTATCCTGTGCTGCAATTTGACTATCCGTATCATCCGCTTTTACTGATACTACACTAGCAAAGCTTGTTAAAGCAATTGTACTCAATAAAAGTGTTGCTACGATTTTTTTCTTCATAACTAGATAAACTCCTCTATTCTTTATGACTATATCATTTTAACAAAAAAAACGCGCTTGTATGTTACGCGTTTATTACAATTTTATGTCTTATTCGTGATTCCAAATAGCGGTTTTAGTAAGGGTTGCAACAAAAGCAGAAGAATTGAATTAAAAACTAAGGTCGGCAACAAATCGTTGAAAACAAAAATAAACATAGATAAATTTGTCAAAGAAAATAACCGAGCCAATAAAAATGCAAAAAATTTAAAAACAAATAAAATAACAACTAAAATAATGTGGTTGGTAATGGTCTTAAATGATAGATTTTGATAAAAATAATAAATCAGGTAAACAGCCAAAGGCAAGAGGGTGACAGCAATTCCAAGAACACCAAAATAGTACAAATCGTACAATAGACCCATAACAGTAAAAAGGGAGACACTATAAACGATAGACAACTGAAAGGAGAGAAAGATAGCTATCATCAGCAAGATATGGCTCGAAACGAGGATCGAACCTGGTAACCAATTAATCAATAGTGTGGATAGCTGTCCATCTAGAAGAAAGGCCAAAAAAGTAATCAAGGGCGCCAAATAAGTGAGATATTCTTTTTTCATCGTTACTGCCCCACTACCATTGCGGCATAAATATTGGAAAAATTAGCTGTTGGCGTAATATACAATTCTCGATTAAGATTGCTTGAACTTGTCTTCACAGAAATAACCTTTCCAATCGGAATATTAGACGGAGTCCCCCCAGCCAAATCACTAGTAACCACGCTACTACCTGCTGGGATTTCTACGTTACTATTCAATTGATTGACCACAAAAGAATGACTATCTGTATCGTAACCAGAAAGAATGCCATAAACATCCGTGGAGTCTAGAGCAATTTTGACGGGAATTTTAGAAAACTCATCTGAGTTTGTTAAAAGCTTAACCGTTGTGGAATGCCCATCAAGCGAATCAATCGTCCCAATTAGAGCCCCATTGGCAACCACGAGCATATCTGTCGTTAATCCATCATCCTGACCAATATTCAGCATTAACTTCTGATTCCAAGAATGCGGGGACCGTTCAGAAACCAGAGCAGAAAAGAAACGCTTGTCCGCATGTTGTTCTTTCATCTCAAGGTTCTTTCGTAGACTTTCATTCTCATTCTTCAAAGATTCCATCTCCGAAACATCATTCTCCAAATCTACCAGAGTACTCTTTAATTCCTGATTCTCTTTATAGGCAGAAATCAAATCAGTCAAGTATTCCTTTTGTTTTGATAAAAACTGAGTTGGTCTTGAGACTGCGTTACCAAAGAAGGAAACAGCTTGCCTAGCTCCACTTGTGAGAACTGGAATTTCTAGACCCTGATAGGCAGTTAGAAACAAAAGTGATAAAGAAAAAACCGACAAAACTGAGACTACAACAATCAATTTAGATTTTTTATACCGATTCATAAAAACACCTCAACATGCAGATACAATAAAACGAGAATATCCTAAGATAATCTCGTTAACTACGGAGAATAAGGGATTCGAACCCTTGCGCCAGTTGCCCGACCTAACGATTTAGCAAACCGTCCTCTTCAGCCTCTTGAGTAATTCTCCATATTATTTTATGGGCACGAGTGGAATCGAACCACCGACCTCACGCTTATCAGGCGTGCGCTCTA
>ERZ650312.394-NODE-394-length-24129-cov-13.949821_pt1 | contig 24129 bp, 20 predicted proteins | sample MGYA00376248_ERZ650312 | MGnify/ENA primary metagenome ERZ650312 (study PRJEB26733, sample SAMN07839316) | wastewater metagenome | biome: urban; feature: wastewater treatment plant; material: waste water | place: USA: North Carolina | collected 2016-07-28 ... | reverse complement strand
TGGCGTGGCGGGCCAGGAAGTCCTTGGTGAAGGCCTTGGAGCCTTCCAGCTGGGCGGCGGCGGCGGTCGGGCCGAAGATGGTCTGATCGGCGGCGCGGAAGGCATCGACCACCCCTTTCACCAGGGGGGCTTCCGGTCCGACGATGGTGAGGCCGATCTGGTTCGCCTTGGCGAAGGCCAGCAGGCCCTCGATGTCGGTGGCCTGGATGGCGACGTTCTCGATGCCCGGCTCAAGCTGGGTGCCCGCATTGCCCGGTGCCACGAAGACCTGGGTCACCAGGGGGGAGTGTTTGGCCTTCCAGGCCAGGGCGTGTTCACGGCCGCCGTTGCCAATGATCAGTACTTTCATCGTCTCGCTCGCTTCTGTCTGAGTTCACTGGCGCTGCGGTGGCAACCTGCCAGTGGAAAGGATCCGGTGCTAAAGAGGCAGGGCCGCCATCGGCGGCCCTGGGCTGTCAGTGACGGAAATGACGCATGTTGGTGAACACCATGCACATGCCGTGTTCGTTGGCGGCGTCGATCACCTCCTGGTCGCGCATCGAGCCACCTGGCTGGATGACGCAGGAGATGCCCGCGGCAGCGGCGGCATCGATGCCGTCGCGGAACGGGAAGAAGGCGTCGGAGGCCATGACGGAGCCCGCCACGGTCAGCCCTTCATCCTCGGCCTTGATGCCGGCGATCTTGGCAGAGTAGACGCGGCTCATCTGGCCGGCGCCGACGCCGATGGTCTGGCCGTTCTTGGCGTAGACGATGGCGTTGGATTTGACGAACTTGGCGACCTTCCAGCAGAACAGCAGATCCTGCAGCTCGGCCTCGGTGGGCTGACGCTGGCTGACCACGGTCAGATCCCCGAGCGTCACCATGCCCAGATCGCGCTCCTGCACCAGCAGGCCGCCGTTGACGCGCTTGAAGTCAAAGCCTTGCGCCGGGGCAGTCCACTGGCCGCACTCCAGCAGGCGCACGTTCTGCTTGGCGGCGACCGCCTCGCGGGCTGCCTGGCTGATGCTGGGGGCGATGATCACTTCCACGAACTGGCGGGCGACGATGGCCGCGGCGGTCTCGCCGTCCAGTTCGCGGTTGAAGGCGATGATGCCGCCAAAGGCCGAGGTGGGGTCGGTCTGGTAGGCGCGATCGTAGGCTGCCAGCAGGTCGTCACCGATGGCGACGCCGCAGGGGTTGGCATGCTTGACGATGACGCAGGCCGGTTCGCTGAACTCCTTCACGCACTCCAGCGCCGCATCGGTGTCGGCAATGTTGTTGTAGGAGAGGGCCTTGCCCTGCAGCTGGATGGCGCTTGCCACCGAGCCCGGCGCGGCCTGCTCTTCGGCGTAGAAGGCGGCAGCCTGGTGGCTGTTCTCGCCGTAGCGCATGTCCTGCTTCTTGATGAACTGGCTGTTGAAGGTGCGGGGGAAGCGGGACTCTTCGTCGCCTTCCTTGTTTTCGCCGTAGGAGGGCACCAGGGTGCCGAAGTAGTTGGCGATCATGCCGTCGTAGGCGGCGGTGTGCTCGAAGGCGGCGATGGCCAGATCGAAGCGGGTGGAGAGGGTCAGGCTGTTGCCGTTGCCATCCATCTCGGCGATGACGCGGTCATAGTCGGAGGCCTTGACGACGATGGTGACGTCCTTGTGGTTCTTGGCAGCGGAGCGGACCATGGTCGGGCCGCCGATGTCGATGTTCTCGACGGCGTCTTCCAGGGTGCAACCGGCTTTGGCCACGGTGGCGGCGAAGGGATAGAGGTTGACGACGACCATGTCGATGGGGGAGATAGCGTGCTCGGCCATGATGGCGTCATCCCGGTCGCGACGGCCGAGAATGCCGCCGTGTACCTTGGGATGCAGGGTCTTGACCCGGCCGTCCATCATCTCGGGGAATCCGGTGTAGTCGGACACCTCGGTCACCGGCAGGCCCGCATCGGCCAGCAGCTTGGCGGTACCACCGGTGGAGAGCAGGGCCACACCACGCGCGTCGAGTGCCTTGGCAAATTCCAGGATGCCAGTCTTGTCAGACACACTCAGCAGTGCACGGCGAATGGGTCGAGCTTGTTCCATCACACTATCGTCCTCAGCATAACGGGGACCGTTCCATGGGAGGCGAGGCTCAACACACAGAGAGTCCCCAAATAAATGGAAGTGGGGGATTTCGCAAACCACTCTCGCCCGGGGCGGCCGTTGGCAAAAGCGTTTTAGGAAATGCCCGCTTGACGCGACGCTCTCTTGTGGGCGCGTATTCTACACAAAAAATGTGACCTGTGGTGGATTTTTTAAAGAGACAAACCCTTGTGGGATGCGGCGTTAAACGTTTTCTGGTGAATTTTTGTGAAACGTTTGTCTTTTCAGTGTTTTGGGGATAAATGGCCGGCAAGTGAGGGGTTAGCTGCTGCTTTCCTGCCTTTGACTGGCAATCGCCGGGCAAAGAGGTGATAGTGGAGGCCGGTTTATATTGAGTACCATGTCGGGAATGTCATGCGGGGGGAGAGGACCATGTATCGGATCGGTGAACTGGCCAAGGCGTGCGGGGTGAAGGCCGACACCCTGCGCTTTTACGAGAAGAACGGCCTCATCTCGCCGGGCATTCGCAACGAATCCGGTTATCGCCTCTACGGGGAGCAGGACAGGCGGCGGCTGGAGTTCATCATCCGCGCCAAGTCGGTGGGCTTTTCCCTCGCGGACATCGGCGAGCTGCTCACCCTGGACACCAACAAGGCCAAGGTCACCTGCCAGGAGGTGAAGGCGGTGGCCGACACCAAGCTCGAACAGGTGGAGCAGAAGCTCCTGGAGCTGACCCGTTTTCGCGAGAACCTGAAGGCCCTCTCCGACATCTGCTGCGGCGGCCCGCGCTCGGCGGAGCATTGCGCCATCCTCGAGACCCTGGAGTCCGGCGCCCCTTCCCGCCACGAGCACCACGACCATGAGCACTGAGCTGCGCCGGCCCCGGGTCTCCGCCTTTCTCGCCCTCTCCCTCGACGGTTTCATCGCCGGGGAGGGGGGCGATCTGGCATGGCTGGCCCCCTATGGTGGCGACGGGCCGGAGGAGACCGGCTACAGCGCCCTGATGGCGAGCGCGGACACCCTGCTGATGGGGCGCAACACCTACGATATCGTGAGCGCCTTTCCCGAGTGGCCCTACGGGGACAAGCCGCTGGTGGTACTGACCCACAGGCCCGCCGACCCCCGTCCTCGGGTCTCCTTTCGGCAGGGGGCGCTGGCGCAGGTGCTGGACGAGTTGTGGCAGGGGGGAAGCCGTCACCTCTATCTGGATGGCGGGGAGCTGGTGAGGCAGGGTCTGCAGGGGGCCCTGGTGGACGAGCTGACCCTGTTCTGGGTGCCGGTCACTTTGGGACGCGGGGTGCCGCTCTTTGCAGGATCCCTGCCCGGCGCGCTGAGACCGGTGTCGAGCGCCGTGCTGCCAAGCGGCCTGGTGCGGGTTATCTATCACCCCGCCTGACAGCTTGCACGGGGGAGGCAAGAGGCGCACAATCGGCGCGTTTTTCGCCACCTGCCCTTCCAGGCAGGGACGATAGGCAAACACGACAACCCCATCAAGGAGCCCATATGGCCAAGAAGAAGGTGACCTGTGTCACCGCCGAACCCGCCTGCGAACATCAGCGCGGCATCATTCAGGACAACCACCTCAAGGCACTGGTGACCTCCCCCCTGTTCCAGGCCCGGGTCGAGCCGAGCAAGAAGGGCAAGGGCAGCTATCAGCGCAAGGCCAAGCACGGCAAGCGGTGGGAGCCCGGCCAACAGCAGATGGTAAGCGTCTGCTGCTGAGCGGGTTTCTGCCGCAAGGCATCAGCTAACACAATCAGGGCGCCAATGGCGCCCTGATTGTTTTTCTATTCGCTGGTGCTGACTTGCGGTCTTGACGCAAGAGAGTGAACCCGTGCTCACTCGTCCATAAAGAGTTCGAGCAGCACGTTGAGGTAGCGATGCCCGAGGGACGTGAGCTGCCAGCTGTCGCCAAGATCCTCGATCAGCTCCTTGGTCCGGGCGATGGCGAGCATGGTCTCTACCCGCTCCAGCGGTAGCCCCGTGAAGGCCTCGAACTCCGCCTTGGGGGCGGGTTCAAACAATCTGAACCGGTTCATGAAGTACTCGAGCGGCAGATCGTCCGCGCTCACCTGCCATTGGCTGTCCAGATAGGGGCGGCTCGGATCCAGATAACCTTTCGGATGCTTCACCTTGGCGGTGCGCAGGATCTGCTGGTTGGCAAGATCCGTCACCTTGCCGTGGGCGCCGCAGCCGATCCCCAGATAGTCGCCAAAGCGCCAGTAGTTGAGGTTGTGGCGGCACTGATACCCCTCTTTGGCATAGGCCGAGATCTCGTACTGCTGATAGCCCTGGGCGGTCAGCATGGCGTGGCCCTGCTCGTAGATGTCCCACAGGGTGTCATCTTCCGGCAACGTGGGGGGCTTGGAGGCGAATGCCGTGTTCGGCTCTATGGTGAGCTGATACCAGGAGAGGTGCGGCGGCGCGCAGTCGATGGCCTGCTGCAGGTCGTAGAGCGCATCGTCCAGGCTCTGATCCGGCAGGCCGTGCATCAGATCCAGGTTGAAGGTGGGAAGCGCGATGGCGTGGGCCAGTTCGGCGGCCTTGCGCGCCTCCTCGGGGCCGTGGATGCGGCCGAGCCGGGTCAATTTCTCCTGCTGGAAGCTCTGTACCCCGATGGAGATGCGGTTGATACCGGCCCGCTGGAAGCCGGCGAACTTGTCCGCCTCCACCGTGCCCGGGTTGGCCTCCATGGTGATCTCGCAGTCCGGGGTCAGTGCGATGCGTGCGCGCACCCCGTCCAGCAGCGCCTGCATGGCGTCGACGGAGAGCAGGCTCGGCGTGCCGCCACCGATAAAGATGGAGGAGAGGGGGCGCCCCTGGGCCCAGTGCAGATCCTGCTCCAGATCCTCCAGCAGGGCCGCCACGTACTCGAGGTGGGGCAGCTCCCCCTTCTGGGCGTGGGAGTTGAAGTCGCAGTAGGGGCACTTCTGGACGCACCAGGGCACGTGGATATAGAGGGAGAGGGGCGGCAGTTGCAGCATGGGATTTCCAGTATTCAACAATCAAAAGGGGTCGGGTGGCCCTGGTTGCCGGTGACAACGGGCGGGGCGCCGCGAACGAAACGGGGGCCGACGGCCCCCATTGTAGATGACAACGCGGCGGGAGACAGCGCTTTAGTTGACCGCCGCCAGGGCCGCTTTGAGCTTGGCCAGGGCCTGGCCACGGTGGCTGAGCTGGTTCTTGAGCTCCGCCGGCATCTGGGCCGAGGTGCAGTCGTGGTCGGGGACGAAGAACACCGGGTCGTAGCCGAAGCCGTGCTGGCCGCGGGGTTCGTCGATGATCATCCCCTCCCAGCTCGCCTGGCAGATGATGGGGGTGGGATCGTCGGCGTGGCGCATGTAGACCAGCACGCACCAGAAGCGGGCGCTTTTCAGGTAATCCGGCGCGCCCTTGAGCTCGGCCAGCAGCTTGTCGATGTTCTCCTTGTCGCTGGCACCGGCACCGGCAAAACGGGCGGAGTAGACGCCGGGGCGGCCGTGCAGCAGATCCACTTCCAGACCGGAGTCGTCGGCCACGGCGGGCAGGCCGGTGACGCGGGCGGCGTGGCGGGCCTTGATGATGGCATTCTCGACGAAGGTGGTGCCGGTCTCGTCGGCATCGGAGACTGCAAACTCGCTCTGCGGGATCACCTGGATCTTCATATCGGCCAGCATGGCGGCCAATTCCTTCACCTTTTTCTGGTTCCCTGTTGCCAGGACAAGCTTGTTCATCACACACCTCCGCAAAAATAATCTGCGCATTCTATGCGGGGGAGGGGTTTAGTAAAAGCGCCAATTGCCCGGGATCCGGTGCCAACGGGGGATCCTGGTTCCACCCCCTGAGAAGTAGAAGAGATACATGTTTCCAGTGGGGAATAACCGAAGTGATTAAATACCATTTCAATTCATTACTCTGAGTCAGTAGACTCGCGGCCCAATCGATATTCCTAGGGCTTGAGGTGACTGATGCCATTGATTCTTTTGCTTGTACTCCTGGTGTTGTTCAGCCCGCTGGCCATCGACATCTATCTGCCTGCCATTCCCCAGATGGCCGAGCAGCTGGGGGCCGAAGTGACCCTGATGCAGGGCACCATTACCTGGTTCCTGTTCAGCATGGGGCTGGGGCAACTGCTGGTGGGGCCGCTCGCCGATCGCTACGGGCGCAAACCCATTGCCCTGGGGGGCGTGCTGCTCTACGGCCTGAGCGCCCTGGCAGCCGGCTTTGCCGCCAGCCTGGGCGAGCTGATGCTGGCGCGGGTGCTGCAAGGCTTCGGGGCCTGCGCCACCTCGGTGGCCGCCTTCTCGGTGGTCCGTGACAGCTATGGCCCCAAGAAGAGCGGTCAGATGATCTCCTATCTGAACGGTGCCATCTGCTTCATCCCCGCACTGGCGCCCCTGCTGGGTGGCTGGCTCACCGCCAAGGCGGGCTGGTCGGCGAACTTCTGGTTCATGGCGGGTTACGCCGTGGTGGTCGGTAGCTGGCTGCTGTGGCGGATGCCGGAAACCCGCCCTGAGGAGACCAGCAGTGCTGGCCCGCTCATCAGCTGGTCCCGCTACAGCCCGGTGCTGCGCTCCCCGAGCTTCCTGTTCAACGCGGCGCTGTGCATGCTGGCGATGGCGGTGATCCTCGCCTACGTGACGGCGGCGCCGGTACAACTGATGGTGACCCTGGGGCTGGACATGAGTGGCTTCAGCCACTGGTTCACCGCCAATGCGGCCCTCAACATCCTGGCCTGCTTCCTGGCCCCGCGCTTCATCGCTCGGGTAGGGCCAAGACGGACTCTGCGCATCGGCCTGCTGGTGGTGCTGCTCTCCGCCATCACCCTGACCCTGGCCATGCACATCCCGCACCCGCTGGCCATGATGGGCCCGGTGTTCCTCTCCAGCATCGGCTTTGCGATGATCCTGGGCGCCGCCGCCGGTATGGCGCTGGCCCCCTTCGGCCACTGCGCCGGCACTGCGGCCGCCCTGCTCGGCCTGTTCCAGATGAGCGGCTCCGGCGCCCTGGTGGGGATCACCGGTTGGCTGATGCCGGATCCCCTGAGCCAGCTGGCCCTGCACATGTGGCTGCTGCTGCCCCCGCTGGTGATGCTGATGACCCGCCAGGGCCGGCGCTTGTGTTTGCAATAAATCCTGTGCTCTGATGAGCACACTCAGGGGGCCTTGAGCCCCCTTCTCTTTTTCAGGCGACCCGCCTGCCTCGCATGATCACAGACCCGTGGAGAAAACCGGATGAGCCACACAATCAACGCCGCCCTGGTGGGATACGGCTTCGCAGGACAGACCTTTCACGCCCCCTTCCTGGCCACGACCCCGGGCCTGACCCTGCGCTGGGTGGTGAGCCGGGATGCCGCCAAGGTACAGGCCGCGTTGCCCGGCACCCGGGTCGGCACCCTGGAGCAGGTGCTGGCCGATGACAGCCTCGATCTGGTGGTGATCGCCACCCCCAACGACACCCACGCCCCCATCGCTCGCGAGGCCCTGCTGGCGGGCAAGCACGTGGTGATCGACAAGCCGTTCGCCCTGGATCTGGCCGAAGCGAAGGCGCTGGTCGAGTTGGCGGAGAAGCAGCAACGGCTGCTCAGCATCTTCCACAACCGGCGCTGGGACGGGGACTTCCTCACGGTGCGCCGTCTGCTGGCGGAGGGGGCGCTGGGGCAAGTCGCCCAGTTCGAATCCCACTTCGACCGTTATCGCCCCGAGGTGCGCCAGCGCTGGCGCGAGGCGGGCGGCCCGGGCTCCGGTCTCTGGTTCGATCTCGGCCCCCATATCCTGGATCAGTCGCTCCAGCTGTTCGGCCAGCCGGACTGGTTGCAGGCGGATCTGGGCAAGCAGCGCCCCGGGGCCCTGGCGGACGACTACTTCCATGTGGTGCTGGGTTACGGCGAGATGCGGGTCATTCTGCACGGCAGTTGTCTGGTGTCGGCCGTGATGCCCCGCTTCGTGGTGCACGGCAGTCAGGGCTCCTTCATCAAGTTCGGCATGGACGTGCAGGAAGAGCAGCTCAAGGAGGGCAAGCGGCCTCCGGCGGCGGACTGGGGCGTGGATCCCGCCCCCGGCCAGCTCAGCCAGATCCGGGACGGTCAGCTCCTGCAGCAGACCGTGGCTGGCGAGGCGGGGGACTACGGCGCCTACTATCGCGGTGTCTGCGCCGCCATCCGGGGAGAAGGGGAGAACCCGGTGCCGGCCGACGAGGCCCTGGCGGTGATGGCCTTGCTGGACCTGGCCCGGGAGAGCGACCAGCAGGGGCGGCGCCTGCCTTGTCAGAAGCTGTCTGACTGACGGCGTAATCCGGCAGCGCCGAGAGCCTGACAGAAAGACAATGGCTGACTGGCAATCGCCAGGTAATTGGCGATTTGTTGTGCGAATTTGGTGGTGAATGGGTGTTTTATATTAATATTTGTCGTTGCAGCAGTGTTTCTTATCATGCCAACGAGAAAATATCATTGTGATACGCGTTTTCATCGGCCGCATATGGGGATATATTTCGCGCGCCTTCGGGCTCCAGCGGCCGGTGTGCCGACAGGAGCCGGGGCGTACAGTGATGGTCCCTGCACCATCTCTCCATCTTTTTTTGAGGGTATGCACATGAACAAAGTACTGGTAGCCGGTATCCTGGGTCTGATGTTGACCGCCTGTGGTCAGAAAGAAGAAGCTGCCGCTCCGGCTGCGACCCCGGCCGCAGACGTTGCTGCCACTGTCGAGAAAGCCGCTAGCGAAGCGTCTGCTACCGTCGAGAAGGCTGCTTCCGAAGCTTCCGCTACTGTCGAGAAGGCTGCCGCTGACGTGGCCACCAAGGCTGAAGCTGCCGTGAGCGATGCCAAGGCCAACTAAGCCAGCACCTCATTGAAAAACGGGCCCGGCGCACTCGCGCCGGGCCCGTTTTTTTATGGCCATGGCGGGGCGTTGCCCGGTCAGCCGAGGGGTTCCACCAGCAGGATGTGGGAGTCGGCCCCCACCACCTTGACCCGGCTGCCGGCCGGCAGCGGCGCGTTGCAGCGCACCGTCCAGACGGTGTCGTCCAGATGCACCCGGCTCATTCCCTGGCTGACCTCGTCCAGCAGGGTCAGCTCGCGGCCCATGTAGCTTTGCATCCGCTCGTTGATGGGAGCGGCGGCATCCAGCCCGGAGCGATCCCGGCGATGCTGCCAGCGCCACCAGGCCCAGGTGGTGAGCAGGGATTGCAGGGCGAAGAGCAGCAACTGCGCCTGCCAGCCGAAGGGCCAGACCAGCAGCAAGAGTCCCACCTCCAGGGCGGCGATGCCGGTCCAGAGCAGAAAGCCCACCGACCCCATCACCTCGATGGCCAGCAGCACGAAGCCGAGCCCCAGCCAGTGCCAGTGGGTCAGCCCCTCGAACAGGGCTGTCATGATTTGCCCGCCTTGCCGTCTTTGTTGAACAGCTCGGCCATGCCCGCCACCGAGCCTATCAGGCTGCCCGCTTCCAGGGGCATCATGATGATCTTGCTGTTGGGGCCTTCACCGATGCGGGCCAGGGCCTCGGTGTATTTCTGGGCCACGAAGTAGTTGATGGCCTGCATGTCGCCCTCGGCGATCGCCTGGGAGACCATGTGGGTCGCCTTGGCTTCCGCCTCGGCGGCCCGCTCCCGCGCTTCGGCGGCGAGGAAGGCGGCCTGACGCTCACCCTCGGCTTTCAGGATCTGGGACTGCTTCTCCCCCTCGGCCTTCAAGATCTTGGACTGGCGCACCCCTTCGGCCTCCAGCACCTCGGCCCGCTTCTGGCGCTCGGCCTTCATCTGGGCGTTCATGGCTTCCACCAGGGCGAGGGGCGGGCGCACATCCTTGATCTCGATCCGGGTCACCTTGATGCCCCAGGGGGCGGTGGCGGCATCCATGGTGCGCAGCAGCTTCTCGTTGATGGTGTCGCGCTGGGAGAGCATCTCGTCCAGCTCCATGGCGCCGAGCACGGTCCGCATGTTGGTCATGGTGAGATTGCGGATGGCGCTGGTGAGATCGTTGACCTCGTAGCCCGCCTTGCGGGCATCCACCACCTGCACGAAGCTGATGGCGTCGATGGTGACGTTGGCGTTGTCCCGGGAGATCACCTCCTGGGCCGGGATGTCCAGCACCTGCTCCATCATGATGATCTTGTGGCCGATGCGGTCGATGTAGGGGATCAGCAGGTTGAGGCCCGGGGAGAGGGTGCGGGTGTAGCGGCCGAAGCGCTCCACGGTCCAGTTGTAACCCTGGGGCACTATCTTGATGCCGGCACTCAGGGTGGCGAGTACCAGGAATATGAAGATCCCCAATACAATCAATGACTCATTCATGATTAAGCTCCTTATGAAACACTTTCACTAGCCTAGGGTCTGGTGCCATCCACCACAAGCAGATTCGCTTCTCTATTGCCGCCACACGGCTTTACTAATTACCAAAACGCATTAAAGAGCATTTTTTATTATTTTGAGGGATAAGCGCTCCTGCCTATAGTCGCCCCAGATGTCGCGATGCCGAGGAGCGGGCCCTGATGGATTATTTACCTATGTTTGCCAGGTTGGAAGGCCGCCCGGTACTGCTGGTGGGCGGGGGCGAGGTTGCCCTGCGCAAGGCGCGCCTGCTGCTGGCGGCAGGTGCCCGGATCACCCTGGTCTCTCCCGCGATCGAGCCCGAGTTCCATGAATTTGCCGGTCGCTTCACCCATGTGGCGGCGCGTTTCGACCCGGCCCACCTGGCAGGGCAGATCCTGGTGGTGGCCGCGACCGACGATCTCGAGGTCAACGCCCTGGTCTACCAGAGCGCCACCGAGCGCGGTCTGTTCGTCAACCTGGTGGATGACCCCGAGCGCTCCAGCTTTATCTTCCCCTCCATCATCGATCGCAGCCCCATCGTGGTGGCCGTCTCCAGCGGCGGCAAGGCCCCCGTGCTGGTGCGTCTGTTGCGCGAGCGGCTCGAGAGCCTGCTGCCCCGCCACCTCGGCGGTCTGGCGGAGCTCTCCGGCCGGGTGCGCCGCCGGGCCAAGCAGGTGCTGGCCTCCCTCTCCGATCGCCGCCGCTTCTGGGAGCGCGCCTTTGCCTCCAACACCCTGGCCGGTCTGATTGAGAAAGCCGATTGGCAAGGGGCCGAGCAGTGGCTGAACGAGGGACTGGACAAAGCCCGTACCGAAGTGGGCGAAGTGGTGCTGGTGGGGGCGGGCCCGGGAGATCCTGGCCTGCTGACCCTCAAGGCGCTGCAACAGATCCAGCAGGCCGAAGTGGTGCTCTATGACCAGCTGGTCTCCCCCGAGATCCTGGACCTGGTGCGCCGCGACGCCACCCTGGTGTCGGTCGGCAAGAAGGCGGGTGCCCACAGCGTGCCCCAGGAAGAGACCAATCGCCTGCTGGTGGAATACGCCAAAGCGGGCAACCGGGTGGTGCGCCTCAAGGGGGGCGATCCCTTCATGTTCGGCCGTGGCGGCGAGGAGCTGGAAGTGCTGGCCGAGGAGGGCATTCCCTTCTCCGTGGTGCCCGGCATCACCGCCGCCGCCGGTGCCACCGCCTATGCGGGCATTCCGCTCACCCACCGCGACCATGCCCAGAGCGCCGTCTTCATCACCGGCCACTGCCAGAAGGAGGGCAAGGAGCCCGACTGGCAGCAGCTTGCGGCCACCAACCAGACCCTGGTCATCTACATGGGGCTGATGCGCTCCGAGCATATCCAGCAGCAACTGGTGAGCCATGGCCGACGCGCCGCCACCCCCATCGCCATCATCGAGCGGGGCACCACGGCCCGTCAGCGGGTGCTGACCGGCACCCTGGCGGATCTGGCCGAGCTGGCCCAGCAGGCGGTGAGCCCGTCGCTTATCGTCATCGGTGAAGTGGTGGCCCTGCGCCAGCAACTCGCCTGGTTTGGCGAACAGGGGCAAGGGCAGGAGGCAGAAAGCGGCCACGAGCTCAAGCTGGTGAGCCTGACCTGAGAGGCGAGACCCGAATCGATTTGACGGTGCGGCCAAGGCGGCACCGAACTGAACCAACACCGCGCCCCGAGCAGGTGCGATAGCAATGAACCGAGGACCCAGACATGGACCGTGAAAGACTGACCCAACTGCAGCCATCCGATGCACAGAGCATCCGTGCAGGTGTCACCCGCGAGCGACTGACTCACCTGCAGCAACTGGAAGCCGAGAGCATCCATATCATCCGCGAGGTGGCCGCCGAATTTGAAAACCCGGTGATGATGTACTCCATCGGCAAGGACTCCTCCGTCATGCTGCACCTGGCCCGCAAGGCCTTCTACCCGGGCAAGATCCCCTTCCCCCTGCTCCACGTGGACACCAACTGGAAGTTCAAGGAGATGATCAAGTTCCGGGACGAGACCGCCAAGAAGTACGGGCTGGATCTCATCGTCCACAAGAACCCGGATGGTCTGGCCATGGACATCAACCCCTTCGTGCACGGCAGCAGCAAGCACACCGACATCATGAAGACCGAGGGGCTCAAGCAGGCGCTCAACAAATACGGCTTCGATGCCGCCTTCGGTGGTGCCCGTCGCGACGAGGAGAAATCCCGCGCCAAGGAGCGTGTCTACTCCTTCCGCGACAAGTCCCACCGCTGGGATCCGAAGAACCAGCGCCCGGAGCTGTGGCGCGTCTACAACAGCCAGGTCAACAAGGGGGAGAGCATCCGTGTCTTCCCGCTCTCCAACTGGACCGAGCTGGACATCTGGCAATACATCTATCTCGAGAACATCGACATAGTCCCGCTCTACTTCGCGGCCATGCGCCCCGTGGTGGATCGCGGCGGCATCAAGATCATGGTGGATGACGATCGCATGCCCATCGGCCCGGAAGACGAAGTGAAGCAGGAGCTGGTGCGCTTCCGTACCCTCGGCTGCTACCCGCTGACCGGGGCCATCGAATCCAATGCCACCACCCTGCCGGAGATCATCGAAGAGATGCTGATCACCACCTCGAGCGAGCGGCAAGGGCGGCTCATCGACCACGATCAGGCCGGCTCCATGGAGCAGAAGAAGCGTCAGGGCTATTTCTAAAAAAATGTTCTAAGGAATCGCAACATGAACAACCACATTCAGACCGCCATCAGCGAACAGGGCATTGAAGCCTACCTGCACGCCCAGCAGCACAAGAGCCTGCTGCGTTTTCTCACCTGCGGCAGCGTGGACGACGGCAAGAGCACCCTCATCGGCCGCCTGCTGCACGACTCCCAGCAGATCTATGAAGATCAGCTCAAAGCGCTGGAGTCCGACAGCCAGAAGCTCGGCACCACCGGCGAGAAGCTGGACCTGGCCCTGCTGGTGGACGGCCTGCAGGCGGAGCGCGAGCAGGGCATCACCATCGACGTGGCCTACCGCTATTTCTCCACCGCCAAGCGCAAATTCATCATCTCGGACACCCCGGGCCATGAGCAGTACACCCGCAACATGGCCACCGGCGCCTCCACCTGCGATCTGGCCATCATATTGATCGACGCCCGCAAAGGGGTGCTGGATCAGACCCGCCGCCACAGCTTTATCGCGAGCCTGCTCGGCATCAAGCAGTTCGTGGTGGCAGTGAACAAGATGGACCTGGTGGAGTTCAGCCAGGAGGTGTTCGATCGCATCAGCCTGGAGTACCGCGAATTCGCCAAGAAGCTCAGCGTCGACACCATCCACATCGTGCCGGTCTCGGCCCTGGACGGTGACAACGTGGTGAACCCGAGCGACAAGCTGGCCTGGTATCAGGGCGAGACCCTGCTCTCCTTGCTGGAGTCTGCCGAAGTGGAGCGCGAGCTGGAGCGTCACCCGGTGCGCCTGCCGGTGCAGTACGTGAACCGCCCCAACCTCGATTTTCGCGGCTTCGCTGGCACGCTCGCCTCCGGCATCCTGCGGGTGGGCGACAAGCTTGCCGTGCTGCCGTCCGGCAAAGAGAGCACGGTGACCCGCATCGTCACCTTCGACGGGGATCTGGAGTACGCCCTGCCGGGTCAGGCCATCACGGTCACCTTCGCGGACGAAATCGACATCAGCCGGGGCGACCTGCTGGTGGACGCGGCGAAAAAGCCCCAGGTGACCCAGAACGTGCTGGCTCACATCGTCTGGATGGGGGAAGAGTCCCTGCAACCGGGCCGGGTCTATGACGTCAAGCTGGCCACCAAGAAGAGCCGTGGCCAGGTGGAGGCCATCCGCCACCGCATCGAGATCAACAAGCTGGACGAGCTGCCCGCCTCCGAGCTCAAGCTCAACGAGATCGGCCTGTGCGAATTCAGCCTGACCGACCCGGTGGCGTTCGACCCCTACAAGGAGATCCGCGACACCGGCAGCTTCATCCTCATCGACCGGCTGACCAACGTCACCGTCGGTGCCGGCATGATAGTGGAAGGGCTGGCGGCCAAGGTGATGGCAGGGCAATACAGCGAGTTCGAAGTGGAGCTCAACGCCCTGGTGCGCAAGCACTTCCCCCACTGGCAGGCGCTGACCATCAGCAACGATTCCGGCAAGGAGTAAGCCCATGACCTGGCAACAATCCCTGGTGCTGGGTCTGCTGGCTGCCCTCGTCGCCCTGCTGATCCAGGGCAAACTCCGGCCGGCGCTGCTCTTCTCGGGCGCCGTGCTCATCACCTACCTGAGCGGCCTGGCGGACATCAACGCCGTGGTGGCGGGCTACACCAACAGCGCCCTGCTGACCCTGGTGTTGCTGCTGCTGGTGTCGCTCGCGGTGGAGAAGACCCGGGTCATGAGCTGGTTTGCCAACCTGGTGGGCACCGGCTCCTTCAACAAGGTGCTGGTGAAGGTGTGGTTTTCCACCGCCTTCCTGTCGGCGTTCGTCAACAACACCGCCGTGGTGGCGTCCATGCTGGGGGCGGTCAAGCGCAACCCCAACCATGCGCCCTCCCGGCTGCTGTTGCCCATGTGCTTCGCGGCGACCTTTGGCGGCGTGCTGACCCTGATCGGCACCTCCACCAACCTCATCGTCAACAGCTTCCTCATCAAGATGGGGGCCAAGCCGCTCGGCATGTTCGACTTCTTCATGGTGGGGGCGGGGACCCTGCTGACCGGCCTGGTCGCCGTGCTGCTGTTTGCCCGCCACCTGCCGGAGCAGGACACCGAGATGAGCCGGGAATCCGGCTATTTTCTCGAGGCCAAGGTGGGCCCCGGCTCGCCCATGGCCGGGCGCAGCGTCAAGGAGAACGGCCTGCGCAGCCTGAAAAGCCTCTATCTCGCCGAGATCATCCGGGGCAACCAGGTGATCTGCCCGGTGCAGCCGGAACACGAGCTGCACGAGGGGGACATGCTGCTGTTCTGTGGCGACGTGGAGAGCGTCGGCGTGTTGCAGGAGCTCAAAGGGCTGGATCTCTACGGCCAGCACCGCCTCAACGGCCAGCACCTGGTGGAGGTGATCGTCAGCCACAGCTCGCGCCTGGTGGGTCAGACCATCAAGGATGCGGAGTTTCGCACCCACTTCGATGCGGTGGTGCTGGCGGTGCGCCGGGGCGAGACCCAGCTCACCGGCGGCCTCGGCCAGATTGAATTGCATGCGGGGGACACCCTGCTGCTGGCCCCCGGCCCCAAGTTTGCCAGCAACAAGTCCCTCTCCCGCGAGTTCGTGGTGGTGAGCGGGCTGGAGGCCTCCACCCGGCTCGATGCCACGCGCAGCGCCGCCGTGGTGGCGGGGTTCCTTGGGGTGCTGACCCTGTCGGTGCTCGATCTGGTGCCGCTCTTCAAGGGGCTGCTGGTGATGCTGGTGGTGCTGCTCTTCTCCCGCATCCTGACCCTGGACGAGATCCGCCGCCGCTTTCCGCTGGATATCTGGCTGGTGGTGGGCGGGGCCCTCGCCATCGCCGATCAGCTGGAGAAGAGCGGCCTGGCCAAGCTCATCGCCGACTGGCTGATGGGGGAGTTCAACGGGGCCAGTCCCTTTATCGCCTTCGTGGGGATCTATCTGTTTACCCTGGTGCTGACGGAGCTGATGAGCAACAACGCGGCGGCGGCCCTGGCCTTCCCCATGGGATTCCAGCTGGCGCTCAGCATGGACGTCTCCACCATGCCGTTCATTCTGGCGGTGCTGTTCGGGGCGAGTTCCAGCTTTATCCTGCCCTACGGCTACCAGACCAACCTGATGGTCTATGCGGCGGGCAACTACAAGATGCCGGATTATCTCAAGCTGGCCCTGCCGGTCTCCCTGGCCTACAGCATCGGGGTGATCGTCATGGTGCCCCTGCTGTTTCCGTTTTAAGGTCTGATACCGGGGGATGTGTTAAGGGCTGCTTATGTTAACGCAGCTTTTATCAAGGCTGCTTATGATGCAGGGGAGTGCCAGGGCACTGGCATCCAGGCGTGAGCGCCAATCAGGGGGGGTTGCATGCGCAATATCAGGGCATCAGCACCTTGCCGCCTCATGGTGCGAGGCGGCTTCCCGCGGTAGCGGACAGTTTTCAGTATTGCGGCGTGAGCGCCAATCAAGGAGTGTTGGATGAGCAATGCCATGGCATCAGCACGTTGTCGGCTGATAGTCCGAGGCGGCTCCCCGTGGTGCCGGACAGTTTAAGTTTTGAGGCGTGAGCGCCAATCAAGGAGTGTTGGATGAGCAATATCGTGTGGCATGCCCATGCCGTCGACAAACAGAGCCGGGCCGAGCAGAAGGGGCAAAAGCCCCTGGTGATCTGGTTCACCGGGCTCTCCGGGGCGGGCAAGTCCACCCTGGCGGGGGCGCTGGAGCAGGCGCTGGCCGCCTCGGGCAAGCACACCTATCTGCTGGATGGGGACAATGTGCGCCACGGCCTCTGTGGCGATCTCGGCTTCGATGACGCCGCCCGCCAGGAGAATATCCGCCGGGTCGGCGAAGTGGCAAAACTGATGGTGGATGCGGGCCTTATCGTGCTCACTGCCTTTATCTCGCCGTTCCGTGCCGAGCGGCAACTGGTGCGCAATCTTGTGGGTGAAGGGGAGTTTGTCGAGGTGTTTGTGGATGCGCCGCTCGCCGTCTGTGAAGAGCGCGACCCCAAGGGGCTCTACAAGAAGGCGCGAGCGGGGGAAATTCGCAACTTTACCGGTATCGATTCGGCCTACGAGGCACCGGAGCAGCCGGAAATCCATCTGCTGAATGCCGGTAAACCGGTGGATGCGCTGGTGGAGGAGTTGCTGACTGCGCTAAGGTTGCGGGTGTTGATTGACTAAGGTCGGTTGTTCATACAGAGCAGTGATATAAGGGAGGGGGGGGCATTTCCCCCCTCCTACTTATTGCGTTCTAACTATGTTTATTCACCTAATAGTGCGAGAGTTGCATCTCGGCCAATAAGTTTTGGAAGATCAAAATCTCCATCGGGAAGATTAGAAATGTCAAGAGAGCCGATGGACTGACCAACAACAACCTCCCACGGTTTTCCGCTTCCGCAAATAGCACAGATTAACTGTCGGATTGTTTTTATCTTAGTATTTACAAGCCGAGTTGGTGAGTCTATTAATTCCTGAATCTTCTCGCTATCTTTGTGTTTTTCATTTTCTTTTAGCCAAGATGTAGCAGTGTATTTAAACTCTTCCCAAGTTTTACCTAATACAGAAAGGCATTGGTCTGAAAGTAATAAGTTCTCGATCGCATAACATTGAAGTCGATATCTAATCACCGATTTGATATTGGTCAGTGGTCCTGAAACTCCATCGCCATCACGAAGAGAAAATGCTTTTGGTTCATCATAAAGACTATCAATTAGATCTGCTGTAAATTTCTCTAGTTCCGTTTGCTGGTTCACCGAGCTAGCAATGACAGGAAAGATTTTTAATCTTCCTTGTGAACTTCGAGATGCTTGCTGCCATACCCTTTCATCATCTTCCCCCTCAAGAATTAGCATGACGTCTTGACTTAGACTTAATGACAGAGGATGTCCGAAAAATGGTGCGATTTTCTTTAGTTGATTACTTATTTCAACAAATGAAACATTATTTGAATTGAATTCTTTAGTGCCAATTGATGTGTATTCTGACTGAGAAAGAGAACATATTAGGGGAGTGCTATGAGTTGCGAGAATAACTGCCACATTTTTTCTTCTTACTTCATTTAGCCCTTCTACTAAATTTATTAAAAACGTTGCTAGCCTGGCTTGGAGATCTGGGTGCAAGTGAACATCAGGCTCATCCAATAATAGTAGATTGAACTTCTCTTCTTTAAGATTATCAAAGAAATACATCATTTCGACTGCGAGAGAAACCGATTCAGACTCTCCGCTACTGATTTGATCTGGCTGAACTTCTTCACCATTAATATTTCTAAATACAAAGTTCGAGCCCTCCTGGCAAATTTCCAGATTTGAAAGTAATCTGTTAATAGAGTCTAATCGCTCTGTGCGAAAGTTCTTAGTTTGATTAAGCCTTATTTCAGGGTTGTCCTGCAGTTTTCTTAAATATGCTGTTTCAACCTCCCTAAGTAGGTTTGCAGAAGCTGCCTTAAAGTTAGCAGCTTGATTCATTCTTCGCGCATAGCCAATCCAGTTTGGATCACTTTCCATGTTGGTCATAATGTTTCCATCTCGCTTGAAAACACCTGCGCGCTCTGGGCTTATATACCTCACGTTAAACTCACTGTTTCCCATAAAGTATTGGTCTATTGCTCGAAGAAACCTACTTTTACCGGCACCATTTCTCCCTAGTAGTATATTTATACTTTTTAGGTTATTAGCTCTTACTTCACCGATGTCTAAAGTATCTCGTATCATATATAACTCTTGGTTTGTATGTGAATATACTGGTAATTAGATGGAAAGCGGTACGGATTTGACAATCTAGCCTTCCATGAAACTCTGCTCAATAAATAGAAGTATTAATTTAAATTATAATCTTATTCGACTATCTCTGATATAGTGACTTACTCGCTTGGATTATTCTTTTCGCTATACCTTTCCGCAGAGAAAAACATAGATAATAAAATAAGGACTATCACCATTTTGAGTAATACCTAGCGTGTAGCCACTCGTGTGCCGGTTTCATCAGGCAACGCTACCGCCCCTGAATTCCAGCCTCTAGCTTGCTGCGCTTTCCCTGCGATATGGCTCCGGTCTGGCTCATGGATAACTCCGACGAGAGGTAAATTAATTAACTGCTTGTCGTTAGTCTAAAGCGGAGATTGACCCGCCAGCTCCATCCTACCTCAATCAGCTGACGCTGGGTTATTGGTTGGGTTACCTAGCTTCGACTTTAACCACATATTCATATCGCTAACGACCTCTTTACGCAGGTTTTTCCCGTCACTGTCCTTCAATCCATGATCGAGTTTTTCGTAACGCCGATATTCAATATTGTTTTTCCCTAGGTCTTTAAGGCGCTGCCACAATTCATCTGTTTTTTGCGGTGATACCGACGTGTCTCTCCCTCCCTGAATGATCAGCAAAGGAGATTTTACGTTTTGCAGGGTATCAAGCTGATCGAGGGAGAGCATCTGCTGCCACCAATGATAACCATGTCCGCTCACCTCAAGCTCAAAGGGTTTGCTGTGAAGAACATGCTCGGCAAACTCTTTAAAGTCATCGACCTCTTTTCTCGCCGCTTCGGGGTTTTTATGCTTTACCTCGATGCTGTGTGAAACGTCATCGATAAACCAGCGGCCACCGCCATTAAAGGCGATGGTGGCATCGATAGAGTCAATATCTGCGCTCACCAGGTTGGCGATAACGGCACCTTCACTGCCGCCCAATTGGATGAGCTTTTTGTATTGCCCGTCTTTTCGAACGATATCGAGCACAGTGTTGATATCCGCGACTCGCTGCGCAGGATTGTCCTTTTCAAGGTATTGAGCAGGGCAGTCCTTGCGTGCCGGGTCGGTACTGTATTTTAACTTGCGATTGATGCCGTACTTTTCGATTAGCAAAACATCAGCTTCTGGCCAGACATTTTCATACTCGGTGAGTATGGACTCTATTTTCAAGACACTATTGCAATCAGAGCCTTGCAGGATCAACAGCAGTGTATCTGTGTCATGGGCATGTTGGACAAGATAATAGGAAATAAACGAACCATCATCTCTGCTAACTGTGCGAGTCATGATCGCTGTTGCGCTTACCGAGCAGGAAAAAATGAGCAAGAGTAAAGATATTGCGCGGACTTGCATATTATTCCCTGAGAGTCATGATAGAGGCAGTACGTTAATAAGTGCTGAAACCTTCATTCCTCTTGAATGGAAAAAGGGCTGAGGAAGCGTAGTGAAAACCGCCCCAGCCCGGCTTTTATTGGTTCTCGCACCCTGTTATCAGTGATTAACCACCAAATTCACGGCTAATAATTTGTGTGGGGACAACATTCTCTGGCAAGTCACTCGACATTTTTTGAGCAAGTTCACCAGCCAAACCAAACGCGTTGTCAATGGGGTCGACCTTTATTCCGCTTTCGACAGCCAACTCCAAAAACTTCTTGCCAATCTGATTGCACGTATCAACCCAGTTTTTGGGCAGCTCCCCCATGGTGAGCTTGGGTTGACAGACCAGTTGAAATGTATTTTTTCCTTCTTGTATTTGAAATGCCACATCAACAAATTCACTTTTATATGGGTTGGCTAGCGCACTTGAACTAAGTAAAAAAACAGCACCAATAGAGGATTTTTTCATGACACGTCCTTGTGAATAGTAATGCCCATCAAGGGGCTGATAACATATAACCGCTAAACTCTGCGGCAACAAAAATAACCATTTAGGTCAATGGGGCTGAAAACACCGAGCGATGAAAGTTTCTTTTTACCCATCGATTGTGCATCCGTTTCGTGACCAGGTTCCCTCTGGCTTTTGACCTCATTGCCAATCAATATACTCTTGAGGTGGTCGTTCAATATCGATCATGTGTGCAGCAGAAAATAGAATTTCAACGCCAAAACCGAGAGGGACATCAACCTCATCAGGAACAATACAACGTGGCTGGAAGTCCAGTCTGACTTTGGTTGCATCACCTATTTTTAGTTACCGTTCGACCCCATCCCTCTTTATCCCACTCTGGTTCATGTGACCATGCTCGTTTGTTGGGCGCCGCTGCGCTCTGCACCAACCGGCAAAAAACACGCTACCGCCCCTGAATTTCAGCCTCCAGCCTGCTGCGCTTTCCCTGTGGCTCCGGTCTGGTTCATGGCTGACTCCGACAAGAGGTGATCCCGATTGCCATGTTACCGAACGGAGCTGGTTAGGGAAGGGGGATCGGGTGATTTCTCGGGCAAGATCAATAAATTGGGGGGACAGCGGGGCCTGCGTCAGGTTGGATAAGAAGGCTCTCAAGGCGCAACGCGTTCCCGCTTTCCCGCTCAAGGCCCACGATTCACGGTGTATGGATGGGAGAGTGAGCGAGGTCATTGCCCTGCCGAGTGCCATGCGGTGCAGCCGAGAGGGGTGGCCTGGCACGGGCGAGCAGGTGGTTGGGAGGGGGCGAAAGAGCCGCGGGTTCAGTCGAGGACTCGAATTTGAAACCCGCTCAGACGCCCATGCACCACCCAAAAGAGGGGCCCGCTGCCGGTGACGGCAGGGGCCCGTTTTTATTGTTAGCGCACGGTCTTTGGGTCTGGTTTCCTCCGTGAAGGCTTAGCGGGCCAGCAGGGGTTGGCCGCTGGTCAGGGCGGTGCTGGTTGGCCGGGTGGCGGGATGCTGCTGGAACTGGCGTACCAGCCGCTCCAGATCCCCGAGCTGCTTCACGAGGGCAATGATGCCCTGCACGGCGTGGCGGCTGCCCTGGCTGGAGTCGTCGGCCAGACGCTTGATGTCCAGCACGCTGTGGTGGATGTCCTGGGTGACCAGGGATTGCTCCTGCACCGCCTGGGCTATCTGGTTGCTGCCTGCGGTCACCTGCAACAGGCGTTCGCTTATCTGTTGCAGGATATCGCCAGTGGCGGCGGCCTTGAGGCGGCAACTGGCGGAGAGCTGTTCCCCTTGCGCCATGGCCTGCTGGGCATCGTCGGCGCTGGCCTGCAAGAGGCTTATCATCTGCTGGATCTCGCCGGTGGAGGATTGGGTCTTGATGGCCAGGGTGCGGATTTCGTCCGCCACCACCGAGAAGCCGCGACCGGACTCGCCCGCCCGGGCCGCCTCGATGGCCGCATTGAGGGCCAGCAGGTTGGTCTGGTTGGCGATGTTGTTGATGACGTCCAGGATGCCGTCGATGGCGCGGCACTGGCTGGCCAGCGCCTCTATCACGGCGCGGGAGGTGAGCAGCTCGCCGTGAACCCCTTCCACCGCCGCCACGGTATCGAGCACGCTGCGATTGCCCTCCCGAAACAGCACGGCGGTGTTGTCCAGGCTGTCCGAGGAGGCGCTCGAGCTGTGGGAGACCTCGCGAATGGACGCCGTCATCTCGGTGATGGCGGTCGCGACCTGGTTGGTCTGGGCCTGCTGTTGTTGCAGGTTGCCGGTGATGGACTCGGCATTGTTCAGATCCGTCTGCGCCGCCTGCACGATCTGCTGGCAGGTCTGCTGGGTGCGGGCCAGCACCGCATTGAACTCGGCCTGGTTCATCTTCATGGCGAGCTCGACGGCAGCCAGACGATCGACCCGGCCGGTATACAGCAGTTGCATCAAGGGGTTGTCGAAACGGTGGCGGGCCAGGGTCTCCAGCCGGGCGAGGCGCCGGGAGAGGGTCTGGCAGATGACGAGCGCAACCACCAGGGGCAGGGCGCCGATGAGCAGAGGCCAGCCCGGGCCGTGCTGATAGCCGAGGGTGACCAGACTGGCCAGCAGCGCCATCAGGCAGAGGTGGATCCCCAGGGTGTGGCAGCAGGGGGGCAGGCGCAGGGCCCGGGGGGTCTTGCCGCGGCGCATCTCGTCATAGACCCGCTCCGCACGCTGCTTGACCGCGTCGTCCGGCGCCGTGCGCACCGGCTGGTACTCCACCACCTTGCCGCTTGCGTCCTGAATGGGGGTGACGAAGGCGTTGACCCAGTAGTGATCCCCGTTCTTGCAGCGGTTCTTGACCGGGCCCATCCAGCTTTTGCCTTCCCGCAGATGGCGCCACATGTCGGCAAACGCCTGGGGCGGCATGTCGGGGTGGCGGACCAGGTTGTGGGGGGCCCCTTGCAGCTCCTCCAGGGTGAAGCCGGCTATCTGGCAGAACTCGTCGTTGGCATAGGTGATGCGGCTCTCCAGATCCGTGGTGGAAATCAGGTTCTGGTGCGACGGGTAGAGGCGCTCACGCTGGGTAACGGGTTGATTGACTCTCATGGTACTTCCTGCCTGACAGAGGAAAGAGAGTCTGGTTGCAATTCGTACACCAGAGTGCCCAAAAACGCTTAAATTGCGTTCTATATGTCTCTTTTGTGCTCAAAGCCCGTAGATGGGGGAACAGGGCCCGGGCTCGCGTCCGCCCCTGCCGTCAGGATTCGCTTTTTGGGAGCCGTTTTGGCAATGGCGGGGCGGGTTTCGCAATTTGGCAAGGCGGGGCCGGGGCCTCCGCCAGCCTCAGGCGGGCAGATCCGGCTCGCTGACCGGGGCCGGCATCTGGGTCTCTATCTGCAGGTGGGTGGAGAGCAGGGTCTTCAGATCCTGCAGGTACTCCTCCAGGGGGGGCTCGTCCAGCAGCAGGGCAAGCTCGTTGCCGATGGGGGTGAGCCGGTAATAGAGCAGGGTGAGGTTGCTCTGGCGTTGGCGCAGACGCCAGCGCTGGTTGCCAAAGGCCAGCTCGACCCCGTCGGCGGGCAGGGGACCGGATTCGAGCTCGCCACGGTGCAGCAGCCCGAGATCGCACAGCAGCAGCAGGGCGCTGTAGGGCACCCGGTATTTGCCGAGCCCCATCCGGGTGACCTTGGCGCGACTGAGCAGGCTGGCCCCCTTGTGCATGCCCAGCAGCAGGCGCTGCTCGTCGCTGCCCTCGTAGTGGCAGGAGAGGGCGCAGATGCGCTGGAACAGCTGGGCTTCGCGCTGGGTCATCTCCTTGAGGGTGTTGAGGGCCCGGATGGAGAAGCGGCCCGGGGTCGCCACTTCCAGGGCGAAGATGCGGCCCCACAACTGCTGCATGGGGGTCATGCTGATGTCTTCGGCCAGTTGCAGGAAGCGGGTGAGCCAGTCGCTGTCTATCTCGCCGCCGGCGGCGGTCTCTTCGCAGTGGCGCGCGGCCATCACCATGATGGATTCCAGATTGCGCTGGCGGGTAGCCTGCTCCGCCAGCTGGCGAAAGGTGGCGCGCTGCTCGAAGGTGCTGTCGCTGTTGCGGGTGAGCATG
>ERZ650312.392-NODE-392-length-24163-cov-6.231458_pt1 | contig 24163 bp, 21 predicted proteins | sample MGYA00376248_ERZ650312 | MGnify/ENA primary metagenome ERZ650312 (study PRJEB26733, sample SAMN07839316) | wastewater metagenome | biome: urban; feature: wastewater treatment plant; material: waste water | place: USA: North Carolina | collected 2016-07-28 ... | reverse complement strand
GATACTCCTTTTTCGACAATTGCTAAACTTCCCTTGATATACATTGACAAAATCCACTTTAGTATTTTATTGTCTGTATTATTTTCATATGAGTATAATACTAGAGTTGAGAGCTACCTGTTGAATAAGTTTGAAATCGTGAAGGAGGAAAAAACTGTTGTTGTATTAAATGTAGATAAGCCCGCCGAAGATTTTTTCTCAAATTCAAAAGAAGATTTTCTTAGATTGATGACAGATATTTATGATTTTAAAGGAAGGATTTTTCTGAAATTCGGTCTTTTTGAATCAGGGCTGCGGAAAGCTGCACGAAATTTTTCTAAGCATACAGGTTATAGCGTAAAATTTCAAAAAGCTTCATTTTTTGAAAACAAAGCGGAATTTTTAAAGGAAAGTCTTAGGAATAAAAGACCTGCTGTACTTTTGTTCGGATGGGGAAAGGGGCTTCCCTTTACGGAACACTGGGTGACAGTGACGGAGATTACTGAGATAAAAGATATTGAAAATAACAGGATTTCTGATCATATAATTTCAGTTTCCAGCTGGGGAAAAAAGTATTATTTCAGATTGTCGGAAACAGAAAAATGGCTCTTGAACACTCCGGTAAGTCTGATTTTTCAAAAAAACAGTAAATAAAAAGCCGTCGGTATAAAACCGACGGCAAAAGGGGGTTATGAAGAAAAATATTCTTTATTGGTATGTGTTAATTATAGGAAGAATGTATTAGAATAAACTTATTTTTTGTATATAAAAATGTTTAATTATGTGGTTTTGCTGGCTTGAGTTGATAGAAAAGTGTCTAATTATTGAATTTTTACAATCTTTTTTAAACTTTAGGACAATAATTAGATGCTAAGCCACAAAGAGATACTTGATAGATTTGAAATTACGAGAACCACTCTACACAACTGGAAAACCACAAAACCAAAACTATACGACTACCTAAAAAACTTTGACGGCAAAAACGATGAACTAAGAGATATAAAATCGGTGTTGGATAGTTATGCGGACGGGCTTTGCGGTGAGTTTGGGTATGAGGAGATTGATTTTTTGCTCTCTTTGGGTTTGGAGTTTGAGGGGGTCGAGAGTCTCAAAAATATGGTAGATAGGTTTGGCCTCTTGTCGGCAAAAGAGTTTGGGCAGAGGGCTAGGCTGGTAGTTGGGATATATGCAAAGCTAGAGCGGCTCAATATCGTGGAGCGTTATATCTTTGCCGATAGATACCGCTCGGTACAAAAACAGCTCAAAAAGACAAAGGAGGCAAGAGAGGATTTAGTGGGTTACTACTTTAAGCCTTTTTTAGTGGTATTATAGTTTCCAATCCTCCACTCCCCGCCCTTGAGACTTCCAACCCTGCTTAGCTTGCCCTCGTTTTTTAGTTTTGCAATGACTTTTTTGACTCCTGACTCGCTAAGTCCCGTCACGGCGACTAGCTCGGCTATCGTGATTTTCGGATTTTCGGCTATGAGTGAGAGGATTTTTTGGTTACTTTTTTGGTTACTTTTTTGGTTACTTTTTTCCGTTTCTTTGCAAGCTGATAGTATCGCACTGAGCATAAACTCCACAAACGGCGTACTCTCTCCCGCACTTCCCGCATCTTCGAGCGCTTTGTAATACTCTTTTTGCCGCTCTCGTACCACACTCTCTATCGGTACAAAAGCAAAAAACTCTTTCCAGTTTGAAAGTATCAGCGTCTGCCATAGCCTGCCGATACGCCCGTTGCCGTCGGCAAATGGGTGTATAAATTCAAACTCGAAGTGAAAAACCGAACTTACGATAAGCGGATGTTCCGTGGTGCTAGCCAGCCAGCCAAACAGCTCGCCCATAAGTTGCGGCACTCTGTCCGACGGTGGGGCGATGTGCGTAACTCCGCTTTTGCCGCCTACGCCGACTTGTATTTTGCGGTACTTGCCCGCATCTTTGAGGATTTCGTCCATGAGTATTTTGTGTGCCGTAAGCAGGGAGGACTCTTTTTTGTAGTTTAGCTTTTTGAGATTTTCGTAGACGGCTATCGCCCCTTTGACCTCCGCTATCTCTCTCGCACTTCCCAGTACTCTCTTGCCGTCCATTATAGCCGTTATTTTCTCGACTCCAAGCGTGTTGCCCTCTATCTCAAGCGTGCCCGTTATGGTTTTGACAAAGTTTTCCTTGCGGAGCTTTGGCGTGGCGACCATAGTCTCCATAGCACTCATTTTGCCGACAAGCTCGCTTATTTCACTTACCAAGGCAAGTATGACGGGCGCAATAGTAAAAGGCGGGGCGTAAGCTTTTTTCATTATCCCTCTCTTTTTCGTTTGCCTATTTTGGCGATTATTTTCTACCTTTTTGACCTCTTCCGCTTGCTGCCTTTGCTTCTATATACGCCCTCCCTCTGAGCGGTTCTTTTTTTGGTTTACTTCCGAATGCTCCGGGTGTTTTTTTGCGGTGCTCCGTTTTTTTGCCGCCTGTATTTTTGTTTGTAGCCTCTTTTTTCTTTTTTTGGTCGGGAATTACTGCAGGTTCATATCCGGCAAATACTTTTTTTTCGATCGGTTTGCCTAGTAGTTCCTCTATTTTTTTGAAGCTGTGCATCTCTTCGGAGGATAAGAGTGTTATTGCCTCTCCGTCGTTTCCGGCTCGTCCTGTTCTCCCGATCCGGTGGATGTAGTCTGTTGGGATGTGCGGCACGTCGTAGTTGACGACATGCGGCAAATCATCGATATCTATCCCTCTAGCGGCTAGATCTGTGGCTACCAGTACCCTTACTTTACCCTCTTTGAACCGCTCAAGTGCCCTGCCTCTAGCTCCGTGTGTCTTGTCACTATGGATAGATTCCGTTTTTAGTCCGCTCTCTTCCAGATTTTTGGCTAACTCCTCGGCTCCCGCCTTTGTCCGACAAAATACAAGCACCTGTTTGTAGTTTTTTGAGCCTATCAGGTACGACAAAAATTCGCCTTTTTGCCCTTTGTCTACGGTGTAGGCGACTTGTCTGATATCGTCGGCTACACTGGCGTAAGCATCGACCTGCACGAGTTGCGGTTTTTTTAGCATTGTCTCGGAGAGTCTTTTGACCGCACCGGAGAGTGTCGCCGAAAACAGCATCGTCTGTCTGTTTGGCGGTATTCTCTGGAGCAGAGCCTCGATATCACGGATAAACCCCATATCAAGCATAGTATCCGCTTCATCCAATACAAAAAACTCTATTTTTGAGAGAGTCGTATTTTTTAGCTTTAGATGGTCAAGCAATCGACCGGGTGTTGCTATGATGAGATCTACGCCCGCTATTAGTTTTTTTGATTGGGGGGCGATATTTGCCCCGCCGTATACAGCTACTGATTTTACCTGTAAGTTTACGCCGTAACCCTCTATATTCGCCGCCACCTGCATAGCTAGTTCACGGCTTGGAACAAGTATGAGAGCTTTTGGGGCACTAGTATTTTTTTCGGCCGCTTTTTCGTTTAGAATCTGAAGTATCGGTAATGCAAAAGCCGCCGTCTTGCCTGTTCCGGTCTGTGCCGCCGCCAAAATATCTTTACCTTTGAGGGCTAGCGGTATAACACCGGATTGGACAGGCGTAGGAGCTTCATAGCCCAGCTCTTTGATATTTTGTTGCAATTGCTGTGATAAGCCTAGTTTTGAAAATGACATACTACACCTCCTCTCTAGGTGGATTGTATTTCAGTATTTTTTTTGCGGTATCGATTCCGGCAAAAAACAAAATATCAAATATTGGGTCTAGTTTGGTGGTTTTTTCGTCTAACACCTCAAACGGATATACGGTAAAGCCTGTGCCGTGTTTGATGTTTTTCGGTTTTATCTTGAACTCTACCGGCTTAAGCGTTCTGACTAGATTTAGAACCCTTTTGTAGGCTGGATCCGACTCTTTCGGGAGGAGGTTGTTGTTTTTGCCCTCAAATAATCTGGCTTTGACTAGTAGGTTTAGCTTGTCTTCAAATATCACTTTGCTCCATTTGACGCTTCCTAACTCAAATGAAAAAGTACACGTTTTGGCTACTAACGGGCTTTTGGCTGCCGCTCTGATCGCCTCCAAAAGCTGTAAAAAGTAGTTTGCTCCGCCAAATGATTCGGCACACTCTTTTAGTCTGTTATGTATTATTGTTTTTGTCTCGTTGTCCATTGCGCTAAAATTCACCGCTTCTCCTTGTTTTTAGGACTTTTTGTTTTTCTAATTCGGATTATACAGTTAAATCATCTGATTTGTTTGTGGCTGTTAGTTTTGATATCATTTTATTATTATATTTTTTATGGTGAAATTGTGCTGACGAATTAAAAAGGTGGTTTGATGTGGGCAAAAGAGTGTAAGTTTTTTGACGGCTTCGGAGAAGAGGAGCTACGGCGGCTAGAGGCTATCTCGTTTATCAAAAATTATAATGCAGGGGATATTATATTTTTTGAGGGGGAGAGCTCAAAGTTTTTGCATATATTATTATCCGGTTCCGTCGAGATAGTAAAAGCAAATCCAAAACTAGGAGAGCTTTATTTGCACTCTCTTGCAGCCCCTTCTATGATTGCCGAGCTTCCCACTTTTGAGGAGAGTCCATATCCTGCTACTGCAAGGGCGGTAACCGACTCAAAAGTGGCAAAAATAGATTTTTCGGTTTTTAAGGATATGCTTCTCTCAAATCCTGATACATCGTATAGATTTATCAAATCCCTCATCCAAAAAATAAAAATTCTGGAAGGCTTTATCCAAAAAGAGTTGTATATGAGTGCCGACAAAAAAGTTTTGGAGTTACTCAGGGTGCAACACGATATTTTTGAAAAGCAAAAACACATAGAGATAGCAAAAAAACTAAATATGACACCGGAGACTCTATCCAGAAGCATCAAAAAGTTAAAAGAGGAGGGAGCCGTAACCGTTGTTGGGAAGGTGGTAAAGCTAAGGAGCTAGAACCCGAAGATCCTAGCTGTTGGATTAGCACTTAATGATATTTGCAGAGTACTTTTCGATTCTTAAAACTGTAGCTTTTTCGACTTCGGCTTTTGCGTTTGCGCTTGAGCCGTATTCTTTTCTTAGCTCTTGTTTGTTGAGGTCAAAAAACTCGGTAAACTGGTTTCTGCCGGCAATTCCTACTGCATAGATATGTTTTTTCGCCTCGTCGGCCTCCAAAACTACCATTGCCATGTGGTTATCTGCCGGACCGTCTATTTTTTTACCGCAAACTTTTGGGTCAAAAATAGATAAGTGAGCACAGCATTTAATTAGTTGAACGCCTTGGGCACACCCTTGGTCTTTTTTACCGTAGTAGTTTACTACCGTAAAATCTTTTGTAGGATACGACCATTGGTGTGGGCATATCGCACTGTAAGCTACTAGATTTTTCCCTTTGCCTATGCCGCCCGGAGCGTTGTATTTATCTCCGCTACTCGTCTGATAGTCCATTGCTTTTACCGGAAGGTCTAGCAAAAGTAAAAAGTTAGGTGTCGATGCAAAAGGGTAATTAAACAAAAAAGGGACATCTGGCGTAATGGTGTCAAACCAGATAGGTTTGCCTACCACGTCCGTTAAAAGCGCTTTTTTGTACATAGTTACAGGCAAATCTGCCGCTCTCGCATCATTCAAAAATACCGCACCGCCCGCTACCAAAGTAGCAGATACGGCACATGTCTTTAGAAAATCTCTTCTTTCCAAACAAACTCCTCTTTATATCAACCGAATAGGTCGTTCATAAGACCTTTATACCACTCATCCGTAGCTTTTCCGAGGTCTGCAGATCTTGCACCTGTTTTTGCGGTTACTTTTATTTTACCCTCTGCAGGCAGATAATTTACCGTGTGGTTAACGACGATAGACTCTTTTGGGGCACCGTTAACAAAAGAGAAGCACGTATTGTCAGGTAGTAGCAATGCGCTATCTGCTTTACCTAGTATTTTAGCCGAAATTTGTTTTGCTACGATTTTACCTTGAGCGTTTGCCATGTGGCCCGATTTTGGATATGCGCTTCCTGCATCGAAGTTTACGGCTGCTACGGCATCACCGCACACATATACTCTCTCATCGTTTAGGGCGGCGTGGCTTGGTAGTTTTACTTTTGCATAACCGTCTGCATTGTGCTCAACTCCGGCCATTTTTATCATCGGGTGGCAAACGTTTTTAGGGATGATATTCGCTACTTCGTATTTGATAGCTTTGTCTACTTTTGTCTCTTTGCCGATAGCGCAATGGATTGTTTTTTTATCCAAATCTACAGATTTGATTGTGCAGTTTCCTACAAACTCTACTATATCAGGATAAAGAGTCGTGTAAACTTCCATAAACTCTTTTGGTTTTGCACCCGGTTTCTCTTTTGGATCAAGAATTAAAACTTTACCTTTGATTTTGTTTGTTTTTAAGTAGTAGGCTACCATAGCCGCTCTCTCATATGGGGCAGGAGGGCATCTATATGCGCCGTCCGGAACGGTGATGATGAAGTTACCTTCTTCCATATTCTCAAGTTGTTTTTTAAGGGCGATATGTTCGCTTCCCGGTTTTAGACCTGGAGGGCATGTGTGGTAGCATTTTGCCGCTTTTGCTTTGTCTTCACCGAAAAGTTTTGAGTAATCGTATTCTATCCCCGGAGCAAGCACTAGATAGTCGTAACCGATTGTGCCTTGGTCTGTTTTTACTACTCTGTTAGCTCTGTCAAATCCGGTGACAGTAGCTTGAATCAAAGAGTAGCCGTTTTTTGCCGCAGGGGCAAAATAGTCAAAAGAGAGTGTATCTAGAGTTATCCCTTTGATACCGCCTAGCCATCCGTTGCTGTAAGGGCAGGCCATAAAGTTATCTCTTTTTTCGATAACCACGACCTCTATCTCTTTGCTAGCTTGTCTGAGGTATTTTGCTACGGTTAGACCGCCGAATCCGCCGCCGCAAACTACGACTCTTTTGCCTGTAGGAGCCGCCATAAGCGATTTGTCTGCTAGTGAAAACGCTTTCGGTGCGTCTGCGCTTGCGGCATTATCCGCCGCACAACCGCCTACAGCCAAAGCTGCAGCCGACAAGCCTGAAATTTTAAGTAGATCCCTTCTGCTGATTGCCATACTCAAACTCCTTTTTTGATTGTTTGTTTGCTACCGTTTTTGATGTAAAAACGGAATGATTTAAGACAAGTTCATTCTAGCTGTGAAAAAATTAATTTTTGTTTAAATAGTAACTTTTTTTATAATAATTTGTAATATAAAGTAATGTTAATTTAGCATAAATGAATATAATGCAAAGCCAATGATTATAAAGCAGAAAGGGAGATATTTTGAATAAATTAGTCAGATTTTGCCAATCTGATTACAGATTTTACAATTTATACTAAAAATAATATTAAGCTATAAAGAAACGATTATTTAAAAATGGCAGAGCCGATTCTAACCATTGTAGAACCGTTGGCGATGGCAAGTTCGTAGTCTGAGCTCATCCCCATAGAACAGATTGTAGGATTATAATTTTTTAGAGCCTCAAAGAGCCTTCTGGTAGTAGCAAAACTATCGTTTATTGTCTTAAAATCGTCCGTATGGGCACCGATAGTCATAACCCCTTTTAGATTGATATTTGATAGATTTTCGGTTATTTTGATGTATTCTTCGCATCCGACCTCAGGAAAAACACCCGCTTTGCTCTCCTCTTTTGCGCTATTTATCTGCAAAAGTCCGTTTATTTTGATATTTTTCGCCTTTGCCCGTTTATCAATCTCGATAGCCGTTTCGTAATCGTTTATTGAGTGGATTAGATACGGATTTATGTCCAAAATCATATTTATTTTATTGGTTTGGATTCTACCCAGATAGTGCCACTCTATCGGCAAATCGGATAGTTGTGACGATTTTTCTTTCATATCCTGAGCTTTGTTCTCCCCAAAAGCCCTTTGTCCTTCGCCGTACAACTCTTTTATAGCTTCGCTATCAACATATTTGCTAGCCGCTACGATTTTTACTATATGCTTTTTGTCATAGGCTAGTCTGGCCTTTTCGATTTTCTCTATCGCTTTTTCAAGATTTGTCATCAAAAACCTCCGGCAAGCCTGTTTAGATCGTTGTATAGTCCAAGGAGCATCAGCCATAACAAAATAGCCCATCCGGCAAGCGTAAGTTTTGTAAATACTGCTTCGCTAGGGGCTTTTTTAAAGATTAGCTCATACAGATTAAATATGATATGCCCTCCGTCAAGTGCCGGAATCGGGAGTAGGTTGATGACACCTAGGTTTACCGATATGAGTGCGGTAAGGAGCATAAGGGTCATAAAGCCTGTATGGGTTGCATCGTTGGTTGCCTGTACTATCGAGATCACGCCGCCTACGTTTTCAAGAGAGAGGACACCGGTGATGAGCTTTTCTATCCCCATAGCTATAAACTTCGCCGATTCGTATGTTTTTAAAGCCGCTACGGATAAGGCCTCTGCAGGGGTATAATAAACTTTGATATGTTCTCCGGCGGGCGCTATCCCTATCATATAACGCTTTGTCTGTTCACCGAAAATATTTTTTGTCTCTACGATAATCGGTTTTAGTTTTAGATCAATATTTTTTCCGTCCCTGAGAAGCCCCAAAGACATTACGGCGGAGCCGCTCTTTTGTATATTTTCGCTGATTTCGTGCCAGTATTTAATCTCTACGCCGTTTATAGATGTTACTCTGTCGCCGCTTTGTACACCGCTTTGCATTGCGGCTGAGTTTTGGCTGATTTGCCCTATTTTTGAGGTTAACGTATCTACGCCCGCAATCGCTATTCCAAAATATATGATTCCGGCTAGCAAGAGGTTCGAGAGAGGGCCTGCCAAAAGGATTACTATTTTTTGGATAGGGGATTTGGAGCCGTATCCGTCCGAATCAAAGTTTGAGCTTGACGGGTCGAAATCGTTTTGCCCTTTCATCTTTACGTAGCCTCCAAGCGGGATGGCTGCAAAGACATATTCGGTGTCCCCTTTTTTGAATCCAAAAAGTTTTTTGCCGAATCCGATACTAAATACTTCGACCCTTACACCAAAGGCTCTGGCGGCCAAAAAGTGACCGAGTTCGTGAAAAAAGACCAAAAAAGAGAGGACAAGGATGGAAACCAAAAAACCCAAAACAAAAGCTCCGTTATAGTTTTATATACTCTTTAGCATATTCATATCCAGAATACACCGTGACGGCTACGGCCGCCCACAAAAGAGTCTCTGCAAAAGGCCAATGCATAATTAAAAAACCTATTGCGATTAGTTGGACGGTTGTTTTTAATTTGCCGCTCCATTTTGCGGCAACCTGCTTACCGTCCGATACCGCTACAACCCTTAGACCCGTTATAAAAAATTCTCTGGTTAATATGATAAAAACCGCCCATGCGCTTGCAATCCCAGTGCTCATAAGACCCAAAAAAGCGGCAAGAGTTAGCATCTTGTCGGCGAGGGGGTCTAATATCGAACCCAGTTTTGTCTTTTCATCCCAAACTCTGGCGATAAATCCGTCAAAAAAATCTGTTAATCCGGCAAGGACAAATAGTGAACCGGCAAAGTAATCCATCCAGGTTGGGTGAAAACCAAAAGGCGGCTCGTTTCTATTTAGGAGTATCCAAAAAATCAGAGGGGAGACGAGTATTCGGAGGGTTGCTAGGGTGTTTGGGGTGTTTATCATGTAAATGAGCTACCGCCGTCGGCTATTATCGTTTGACCGTTGATCCAGTATGAATCCTCGTGACATAGAAAATATGCAATTCCGGCAAGATCTTTAGGTTGACCCATTCTGCCGAGAGGGGTTCTTTTGATAACCTCTGCCTTTAGCTCCTCAAAATTTGGAAACGCCCTTAGAGCATCGGTTTCTATTGGGCCACCTGATAGGGCATTTACCCTGATATTTTTGGGTGCAAGTTCGGTTGCGGCATATCTAACCATGGTCTCCAGTGCCGCCTTTGAGTTGCCGTGTCCGGCATAGTTTTCGGTATGGACGAGATTTCCGGTTGAGCTTAGGGCTACGATAGAGCCGCCGCCGATTTTTTCCATCCTTTTTGCCGCCTCTTGCGCCCCCGTTACAAAAGCAAGAACTGTTGCGGTGTAGATGTTATTTAACCCTTTTTGTTTTAGTCTCATAAAAGGGGCAAATCCGCCGACGACACTACGTCCGGAGATGATAGCGTTTGAAACAAAATAGTCAACTCTCTCAAAATCTTTGTCGATAGCCTCAAAAACCTCTTTATAGCCATCCGGCTCCAAAATATCCAACTTGTAGTATTTAGCTTTGATTTTATAGGCACTCTCTAGTTCGGAGACTATTTTTTTTGCCTCCTCTTCGTTTGAGTTGTACGTAAAGGCTATATTGATTCCGTTTTGAGCGAATTTTTCGACTATCGCCCTTCCGATACCTCTGGTTCCGCCGCTGATAACAAGTGTCTTCATTTATATCTACCTTTTTATTTTGCGACCGTGTATTTGGACAATACGGCTTCTAGTCTTTTGTATGTATCTGTTGATGGCGGTGTTAGCGGGAGTCTATACTCCAGATGGTCTATTAGCCCGACTATGTGCATAGCCGCCTTGATAGGGATGGGATTTGTCTCCACAAAAAGCGCTTTGTTGATCTCAAACAACTCGTCGTTTATCTGTTTTGCCCTTAGGTAGTTGCCGTTTGCCGAGGCTTCTACCATCTCTTTCATCTTCTCCGGAAACAGATTTCCGGTAACCGATACGACACCTTTACCGCCGTTTGCCAAAACCGGATAGTTGATTGCATCGTCACCGCAAAAAATAGCCACGTTCGGCGAGGATACCCCTAGTTCAACGCATCTCTCCATCGAACCGCTAGCCTCTTTGATTGAGTAGATATGTGAAAACTCATCCGTTAGTCTTTTGACCGTTGCAGGGGTGATGTCTACACCGCATCTGCCGGGTACGTTGTATAACATTATCCCCGTCTCTACGTTTTTGGCTATCTCTTTAAAGTGCTGATATAGCCCCTCCTGAGTCGGTTTGTTGTAATAAGGTGCCACCACCAGTATCGCATCTGCCCCCGCTTTTTGTGAAAAAAGAGCCAGATCTATCGCTTCGTCCGTAGAGTTTGAACCCGCTCCGGCAAGGACTTTTACCCCTGTCCCTTTTGTCGTCTCTATCGCTATTTCGATACATTTTTTGTGCTCTTCGTGGCTTACGGTCGGACTCTCGCCTGTTGTCCCCATCGGAGAGACTATATCGATGCCGAGTTTTATCTGTCTTTTGATTAGCTCGTGGTACTGTGCTTCGTCTAGTTTGCCGTTTTTAAAAGGCGTTATGAGAGCCGTACATGAACCTATCGGATAACTCATTTTTTCTCCTTTTTTCTAAGAATCATCGTTGTTTTTGTCTCATCTGTAAAATATTTATTTGCCGCTTTTACTATGTCTTCCAAAGATAGTTTTGACAGCTTCTCCTCGTATTCCAAAAGAGGTTTCAGGTTTCCTCTGGCTATGTAGCTACCAAACAGGTCGGCGACATGGCTTGAGCTCTCAAGGCCAAATATAAAATCTGCCCTTGTGTTTGTTTTGACCTTTTCAAGCTCTCTGGTTGAAACCCCTTTCGTCTTTAGCTTTTCAATCTCTTTTAGTATCTCTTTTTCGACGCTCTCAGCCTTTACCCCTTCGTTGCAAACGGCCATAAATATAAATAGCCCCGGATCTTTTAGATCCATCGGATAGCCGTAGACGGAGTTTACTAGCCTCTTTTTATCGGCTAGCTCTTTTTGGAGTCTGGAGCTTTTGCCGCTGGATAGGATTTCGGAAATTACCGACAGGGCTATAATATCTTCGTGTTCGTAGTTTGGCATCTTGTAAGCGATAGCCAACATCTCTACGTTTGTGTCTTTGTATATTGTGGCTCTTCTCTCACCGTCTTGTTTCGGCTCTGCGGTATGTATCTTCCCGTCTATTTTTTCACCCTTGACGGCTCCGAAATGTTTTTTTGCTTTTTCAAATACGTCTTTCGGCTCTATATCTCCGGCCACTATCAAAACGGCGTTTGAGGGTTGATAATACTTTTTGTGAAACGATTTGATATCCTCTATTTTCCAGTTTAGTATGTCATCCATAAAGCCTATCGGAGTCCAATGGTACGGATGATAGGAGAATGCCAAATTAAAGAGATTAAAGTACAGATACCCCATCGGATTATTATCGGTTCTCCATCTCCGCTCCTCGGCGACTACGTCTCTCTCCGGCTGAAACTCCTCGTCTTTTAGACTCAGGTTTTGCATAAGCTCGGAGAAAAGCTCCATGGATTTTTCGACATTTTGACTGGCGCAGTTGATATAGTAGTGGGTATAGTCAAATCCGGTACTGGCGTTATTGACACCCCCGAATCCTTTTACTACCTCGTCAAACTCACCTGCTTTTAGGTTTTTTGTCGATTTAAAGTTTAGGTGCTCCAACATATGGGCTATTCCGCTTTTCCCCATTATCTCGTCTCTGGAGCCGACCTTGTAGAATACATCGACGGTTGCGACAGAGTTTTGTTTTAGTTTTACGGCCACTATCTCAAGTCCGTTATCCAGTGTTGCCGTTTCGTATTTCGGTAATGCGCTAGCCATTGCCACTCCGCCAAAAAATATTAGTATAGAAAAAAAAATTCGTATCATCGTCTGCTTTTTCTAGCCGACCCTATAGCTTCGGTTATGTTTGAAAAACCGTCCTCGTTCATAAACTCCATCAACCCCTCGTTTATCCTCTTTGCCAGCGACGGCCCTTTGTATATAAACGCCGTGTATACCTGTACCAAGGAGGCTCCGGCTTTTATCCGTCTGTAGGCTTCTTCGGCGCTATCTATTCCGCCCACACTGATTAGAGTAGTCTGACCGTACAGCTCGGAGGCTAGATAGTCAAACATCTCAAAGCTTTTGTCGGCCAGCACTTTTCCGCTGAGCCCACCGGTATCTTTTGCCTCCGGCAGTAGCGAATAATCGACCGTAGTATTTGTGGCTATAATCCCTTTTGCGCCGTGCTCTACCGCATTCATAGCAAGAGAGAGAGCCTCTTTTTTGTCAAGATCCGGAGATAGCTTTAGGAGTACCGGCTTGTCCGTTAGCTCTTTTGCCGCTTCAAATAGCTCTTTTATAAACTCTTCATTTTGAAGGTCTCTAAGCCCCTTTGTATTTGGGGAGGAGATATTAATCACGATATAGTCGGCAAACTCTCCCAGATTTTCTATGAGGGTCTTATAGTCGTTTATAGCCCCCTTTTCGGCGGTTAGTTTATTTTTGCCGATATTTACCCCGACAGGGAGGATGAACGGGTGAACCCTCTCTATCCTCTTTTTTACCTTTACCATCCCCTCATTATTGAATCCAAACGCATTTTGTAGACTTTCGTATTCCGGAAATCTAAAAAGTCTAGGCCTTGGATTGCCGTCTTGCGGCTTTGGGGTTACCGTTCCAATCTCCGTAAAACCGAATCCAAACATCGGCATCTGTCTTATCATTGTGGCGTTTTTGTCAAAACCCGCCGCAAGCCCAACCGGATTTAAAAATTTTTTACCGAAAACCACCTGTGTCAATCTATCGTCTATACAAAAATTTTTGTCTATAAAATAGTTTTGACACGGGGTACAAAGCCTAGACATCCGGATGGCGTTTTCAGCCAAATTGTGCGCCGTCTCCGGATCTAGTCTAAACAGGTACTCTTTTAGGGTTTGGTATGTAAACATTTTCGGCTTAGTCCTAAATTGGCTTAAATAAGTCCGTATATTACTAGATAAAATCTTAATTCGGTATGGGTTTTGGCTATATTTTACAAAGGATAAAAGGGTATCTTAAAAAAAACTTTGGCACAATCGGCAACCGATACTGTACTTACTTTTTTAAAATGAGAAATCCAGATGATAAAAAATAGACTAAAAATAGCGGCTTTTGCACTTTTGGCCGTGGCCGGACAGATGTTCGCAAAGACCGATATAAGCTCTATGGAGTCGGCTATCCCAGTTAGCTCTTATATAGTAAAAGAGGTTGGAAGCTCCGATATCCTGATGGCAAAAAACAAAGACAGAAGGGTTGAGCCTGCCAGCCTCACAAAGATACTCACAAGCATTATGGCTATAGAGAGCGGGAGACTCGATGAGGATGTGGTAATACCTAGGGAGGCGACGCTTGTAGAGCCTTCAAAAGCAGGTTTTAGAGCCGGAGATAAAATCAAACTGATAGATCTGGTAAAAGCGGCAATGGTAAACTCTAGCAATGATGCCGCATTTGCGATAGCCTATCACCTATCCGGAAATGTAGAGGATTTTGCAAAAGCCATGAACTACAAAGCCAAAACTATAGGGATGAGAAATTCAAGCTTTACAAATCCGGCCGGATTTGACAGGGGTGCCTATGTGGGGCATTACTCAACCGCCGGAGACCTCCTAAAGCTTACGGAGTATGCTATTAAAAACAAGCTTTTTAACGACATAGCAAAGCTTGAGGCCGTTACCGTAGAGGAGCAGGAGAGTGGGAGGCATTTTGTGCTAAAAACCCACAATAAGCTTTTGGATAAATACAAATATGCAGTTGGTATCAAAACCGGTTTTACGAATAGAGCCGGAAAATGTCTGATTGCAAGAGCCAAAAAAGATAATAAAGACGTAATTTTGGTAATGCTAAAAGCGAAAGCCGACAGATGGACGGTTGCCGAGAATATGTTTGAAAAAGCGTTTGATATGCAAAGACCGGAACCCGAGCTGATAGACGACGACAAAGATGACGAAATAGCGGCTCCTGCTATGACAAAACGAAGCGGCAAGCTGGCTTCAAAAAAGGCCTTGAAGTCAAACAAAATCTCTAAAAAATCTTCAAAAACCACACAAAAAGTAGCCTCTAAGCAAAAAGCAAAGAAAAAACTCAAAGTAGCCTCCAAAACAAAAGGGGATAGGGGGTAACAAAAAAACGTCAAGTAGCATTTGACATTTTATCCCCTCCTTGTTAGAATTCTGCAAATATTTTTCATTATGATGGTATTGACTCTGTTTATTAGGAGATTTAAATGGGAAAACTACTGATGTTTGTTGCGGCCTCTTTGGCGGCCGTACTACTTGGCGGTTGCGAAAGACCTAAGGCTCCCGGAATGGAACCGCCTCCGGCGGGACCGATACAAGCAGGCGTAGAGGAGGTAAAAAGTGCAAATCTTCCAGCCTCTTTGGAAGCTACGGGGCAGACTCAGGCTTTTAATACGGTACAGATTTACTCCAGAGTAAACGGCTATCTGCAAAAAAGAAACTATACGGAAGGTGGAAAAGTCTCTGCCGGAGATACCCTCTTTACGATAGATCCAACCGATTTTAAAAATGCACTTGAGAGTGCAAAAGCGGTATTGATGCAAGCAGAGGCGACGCATTCAAATGCAAAAGCTACGCTAGCCAGAGTAAAACCTTTGGCTGAGGCGAATGCGGCTAGCAAACAAGAGCTGGATAATGCGATAGCGGCTGAGAGAAACGGTGCTGCGGCAGTTGCCAACGCAAGAGCCTCACTCTCACAAGCCGAGCAAAATATGGAGTACACCAAAATAAAAGCTCCGGTATCGGGATACGCGGACAGGGCAAAAATAGATACCGGTACGTTTATTAGCGCCGGTGCAAACGGACTTTTGACGACCGTATACCAGACCGATCCGATGTATGTAAATTTTAGTTTTAGTGAAAACCAAAGACTTGCATACCAAAACGCCCTTGCCTCCGGTAAGCTTATATCTCCGAAAGAGGGAAAATATGAGGTTGAGCTCACACTGGGTGACGGTTCGGTTCTGAATAAAACCGGCGAAATCAGTTTTACTGCTCCGTTTTTTGACACCGCTACCGGTACTATGAGCTATAGGGCAACATTCAAAAATGGCGACCAAAGACTGGCTCCGGGGCAGTTCGTAAGGGTAAAGGTCAAAGGGCTTGAGTGGAGAGATGCCGTAGCCGTCCCTCAAAAGGCGGTTTTGACGGGTGAAAAAGGGAAATTCGTATATGTCTATGAGAAAAACCAGACGGCCTCGATAAGACCTGTCCAAGTCGGTGACTGGAGCGGCTCTAAAGTCGTAGTAACATCCGGACTTGTGGCGGGTGAGAAGGTGGTTACCGACTCTCTTACAAAAATCAAGCCGGGTTCCCAGATAGCTCCAGCCGCTTCCAAGTAGCCGGAGGTTTTTAGATGTTTAGTAAATACTTTATCAGTAAACCGGTTTTATCGGCAGTTATCGCAATTATAATAATGATTTTAGGGTTTAGTGCCATAAAAAGCCTCTCCATTTCACAATTTCCAAATCTAACCCCTCCGACGGTCGTTGTAACGGCCTCGTATCCGGGAGCCGATGCGGAGACTATTGCAAATAATATTTTGACCCCTCTGGAGTCTCAAATCTCCGGTACGGACGGCCTTATGTATATGGTCGGTAAAGCTTCCGCATCGTCAGGTACAGCCTCTATTACTTGCACATTTAATATCGGTGTCAATCAGGATTTGGCAGCCGTCGATGTTCAAAATAGGATAAATTCTGTTTTGGCTCAACTTCCGCAAACCACGAGAGATCTCGGTGTGACTGTTGAAAAAAGAACGTCTGATATTTTGCTGTTCGTATCGGTAACTTCGCCGGACGGTAGCTACAATGATACACAGATAAGCAACTATATTTTGACCAATATGCTAGACGAGATCAAAAAGATTCCGGGGGCGGGACGATCTCAGATATTTGGACGAAAAGACTATGCCATTAGGGTATGGACGGATCCAGATAAAATGGCAAAATTGGGGGTTACGGCCGCCGACGTATCTTTAGCGGTTAAAGACCAAAATATTCAGGTGGCTCCGGGGAGAATCGGGCAGGCTCCGACCGATAAAAGCCAAATGTGGACTATGCAGTTAAACAGCAAAGGGAGATTTTCGACCCCTGCCGAGTTTGAAAACATCATAATCCGCTCAAATCCGGACGGTTCGGCAATTAGGCTAAAAGATGTTGCCAGAGTCGAACTCGGAAGCCAAAACTATGAATACTTTTCTAGAGTCAACGGAAATCCTGCGGCCGTCATCGGTATTTTTGCCGATACAAATGCGAATGCTCTCGATACGGCAGAGGCCGTGTACAAAAAAATGGGGGAACTATCCAAAAAATTCCCTCCAGGGATTGAGTATAAAATACCGTATGACACGACACAATTTATCAAGATATCGATAGAAGAGGTCGTAAAAACACTCATTGAGGCAATAGTTCTAGTCAGCCTCGTAATTTATCTATTTTTGCAAAGCTGGAGGGCGGCGCTTATCCCGATACTCTCCGTTCCGGTATCCTTGACGGGCGCTTTTATCGGGATGTATGTGCTTGGATATTCTATAAACACTTTAACCCTATTCGGTCTGGTGTTGGCCATCGGTATCGTTGTGGATGATGCAATAGTTGTCATAGAAAATATGGAGAGGATACTTCAAACTGAAAAACTAAAACCCAGAGAGGCGGCGCTCAAGGCTATGATGCAGGTTTCGGGGCCTGTTGTCGCTATCGTCCTTGTTATGTGCGCCGTTTTTATTCCGGCGACGTTTATCGGCGGTATGACGGGTCAGCTATACAAACAGTTTGCGGCGACTATTGCCATATCTGTTGTATTCTCCGGATTTATGGCGATCAGCTTTGCTCCGGCTATCGGCGCTTTGATCCTAAGGGCGCATGAGGCTGAACCGGCTAGATTTTTTAGATGGTTTAATGCCAAATTCCAAAAAATGACCGATAACTATGTGGCTAGATCGGGTTGGATGATACGAAAATCTACCCTAGTGTTTTTGCTATATATTTCGACATACGGATTTATATACTTTTTCCACAAGACACTTCCGACGGCGTTTGTGCCGATGGAGGATCAGGGGTATTTTATTACGAGCATCAACCTCCCCGACGGAGCTACGACCAATAGGACATCCGAGGTTGTAAAAGAGGTAGAAAATATCCTCAAAAATGAACCCGGTGTATATATGTTTACCGCCGTTACGGGGCTAAATATTATGACGTTTTCTCAAGAGCCCAACTCTGCTGCTGTATTTACGAGGCTAAAGCCATGGGAGGATAGGACAACAAAAGAGTTAAAGCTGATGGGGATTTTGGGTTCAATTTCAAAAAAATACGGAGCAATTAAAGACGCAAACGTTATAGCGATGCCGCCGCCGCCGATTCGTGGGATGGGGCCGTCGGATATGTTTAACTTTAGACTCCTTCAAATGGGTGATGCCAATATGACCAAAATGGCATCTACGACAAACGATTTTTTGAAAGCGTTAAAAGATGAAAAATCGCTAAAAATGTCGTTTACTACGATGAGGGCGAGTACCCCTACGCTATTTGTAGATGTTGATAGGGAGAAGGCAAAATCGTTTGGAGTGGCGGTATCCGATATATTTGTAGCATTGCAGTCAAGTATCGGATATATCAATATCAACCAGTTTGATAAAAACGGCAAAACGTACTGGGTTCAGATGCAATCCGAAGCACAGTTTAGGAGTAAACCGGAAGACGTAGGCAAAGGGTGGGTTCGTTCATCGTCCGGCAAACTGTTGCCGCTCTCAAACTTTGTCCGTGTCTATCCGTCCAGTGCCCCGTCTACCATAGAGCACTTTAACGGCTCTTTGTCTACGACGATTATGGGCTCTCCGGCAGCCGGATTTAGCTCGGGTGATGTGATAAAAAGACTGGAGGAGCTAGGCGATACGATACTTCCGGCATCGGCAACGTATGACTGGGAGGGGCTATATCTACAAGAGAAATTGGTAGGCTCAAAAGCACTTATTATTATGGCTTTTGCACTGGTTTTGGTCTATCTGATTTTGTCGGCACTATATGAAAAATGGGTTCTCCCTATATCTATTATGCTGGCAGTACCATACGGTATTGCGGGGGCTTACGCTGTAGTCTGGGTGATTCCGTTTTTAAACAACAACGTCTTTTTCCAGATAGGGCTACTCACCCTCATAGGGCTATCGGCCAAAAATGCGATACTGGTCGTCGAGTTTGCCGAAGAGCAACGAAGAGAGGGAAAAAGCATATATGATGCGACTATGGAGGCGGCTAGGCTCAGATTTAGGCCTATGATGATGACATCCGTAGCGTTTTTGGCGGGGATGATACCTCTAATCCTATCCTCCGGTGCGGGGGCGGCCAGTAGGTTCTCTATCGGTGTTGCGATGTTTGGCGGTATGATGGCGGCTACGTTTATCGAGAGGTTCTTTATTCCGTTTTTATATTACTGGGTTGCTACTATCAGAGAGAGGATACTCACCAAAAAAGGGATCAGTCATGAATAGCAAAATATTTTTATCCTCCCTTGTTGCCGCTTTAGCGCTTGGAGGTTGTGCTATCGGACCGGATTATACAAAGCCGGAAATTCCGACACCGCCTACTTTTAGAGGGTATGACCAAAACCTATCGCAAGAGACAAAAACAGGGGTAGACTCCAAATGGTGGAGGGGTTACGGTGATGAGAGGCTGACAAAAGCGGTAGAGGAGGCTTTGGCGGCTAGCTACGATATAAAAATAGCCTCATCGCAGGTAGATGCTTTGCTGGGGCAGTTCGACGAGGCAAAATCGTATCTCTACCCACATATCAACGGCTCCGGATCGCTTACCAGGCAAGGGGTTGAAAATTCGACAAACTCAAACCTGAAAAACGGTGTCACGAATACATATGCCGCAACGCTTTCAATGGCTAGCTATGAGATAGATTTGTTTGGAAAAGTGAGACGGGCTACCGAGGCGGCTAGGGCAATGCTGCTATCCGGAGAGTACAACAGACGTGCCGTCAACCTCTCTATAGCCGCTTCTACAGCTAACGCCTATTTTGCGGTATCCTCTATTGAGGCACAGATTGCGGCGGCTCAGGATAACCTAAAAGCTTCCGAAGAGATAGAGAAAATCAGCCGGATAAAATACCAAAACGGATCAATAGGTGAGACCGAGTGGCTTCAGTCTACTGCCGCTTCGGCGGCCGCCAGAGCTTCGCTTGCCTCTTTGATGGGGCAAAAAGCGTCGGCGGAGGCTACCCTAAACAACCTAATGGGGAGAAATCCGCAGAGGGTCGAGAGTTCTCCGATTGACTCTATTGCGGTCGTAAAAGTTTCAGCCGGAGCGCCTAGCGAACTACTCCTCCGTCGTCCAGATGTAGGTGGGGCAGAGCAAAACCTGATAGCTGCAAACGCCAAAATAGGGGTTGCCAGAGGGGCGTATTTTCCTAGCATTAGCCTGACGGGGATGCTTGGGAATCAGAGTAATGAGCTAAACAAGTTATTCTCCTCTCCGACTAGAATTTGGCAGATTGCTCCGGCTATAAATATCCCTATTTTTAGCGCCGGATATATAGCCGGACAGGTCAAAGAGGCTGAGGCCGGACGTGAACAGGCGCTGGCACAGTACAAAAAAACGGTAGTGGCGGCGTTCAATGATGCCGATTCGGCTATCGGGCAAAATTACTATGCAAAAGAGCAATACGTTTTTGGCAAACAAAGAGAAGATGCCATGAAAAAAGCTTTTGAACAAGCAAAACTGAGATACGAGGTTGGGAGTATTTCGTACACCGATATGCTAACCGTTCAACAAAATTATTTGTCGGCTAGACAACAGGCAATCATCGCAAAACAAGCGGCGCTCTCAAGCGGCGTAGCGCTTTATAAGGCACTCGGCGGCGGTTGGGATGATAAAAATCTACCGGATTTACCGAGCTTTTTCCCAGCCGGAAGATAAGCCACATAGGAGTAGAATCAAATTTTAATCTAAAATATTGAAGTTTGAGCCGTGTTTTTAAATAACAAGGAATTTACCCCTAAGCTTTTTGAGACTCTAGGCGGCGGATATAAAAAAGAGGATTTTTTTGCCGACGCTTTGTCCGGTTTGACTGTTGCAATCGTCGCTTTGCCTCTTGCTATGGCGATTGCAATAGCTAGCGACGTTCCGCCCTCGGCAGGGATATTTACGGCTATAGTGGCCGGTTTTTTTATCTCCGCTTTCGGCGGGAGCAGATACCAAATCGGCGGCCCTACGGCGGCTTTTGCCGTTACCGTGGCTACCGTTATATCAAAACACGGATATGACGGCCTTGTCCTCGCCACCTTTATGGCGGGGGTTATGCTCATAATTTTTGGGCTACTTCGTGGCGGTGCGGTCATAAAATTTATCCCGTACCCTGTTTTGACAGGTTTTACCTCTGCTATAGCACTACTCATATTTTTTACACAGTTAAAAGACTTTTTCGGCCTTCAAATAAGCTCTGTCCCTCCTGATTTTATCGGTAGACTGGAGGCTTATATAGAGCATTTGGGGACGTTTAATCCGTATTCGGTTTTACTGGGTCTTGCCTCTATAGCGGTAATCGTATTTTTTCAAAAAAAATTCCACAAAATTCCGGGTCCTCTCATCGTTGTCATTGTCGGTACTTTTGCCGTATGGGCTTTTAATCTCCCTGTCGAGACGATAGAGGCTAGATTCGGCTCCCTCCCATCTTTTTTACCTGCCCCCTCCCTCCCGTCGTTTAGCCTCCAAAAGATGCAGGCGGTGCTCCCCGATGCTATCACGATAGCGGTTTTGGCCGGAGTTGAGTCGCTTCTTAGTGCCGTGATTGCCGATTCTATGAGCGGAGACAAACACAAGTCAAATACCGAACTAATAGCCCAAGGGGGTGCTAATATCGCATCGGTCGTATTTGGAGGGATTGCCGCTACGGGGGCTATAGCCAGAACCGCCACAAATATAAAGTCCGGAGCCAAATCTCCACTATCCGGCGTTTTTCATGCACTATGGCTGGCCGTTTTTATGGCGCTTTTAGCTCCGCTCATCGTCAAAACACCGCTTGCCGTCCTATCTGCCATACTGATGGTGATCGCATGGAATATGAGCGAGATAAAGCATTTCAAATCAATTTTTAAAGCTCCGCGCTCCGATATAGCCGTTTTGCTGACGACTTTTATTTTGACGGTGACGGTTGATCTGAACTTTGCGATTCAGGCCGGAATATCGCTAGCCTCAATCCTCTTTATAGCAAAAATAACGGAGGCTACCGAGGTAAAAGTATCATTGCCTGACGGATACGACAAAGATGCGACCTCAAACAAGACGATTCCGGACGGCGTAGAGGTTTTTGAGATTACGGGGCCGATATTTTTCGGTATAGCGGACAAGATAAAAGAGACGCTTGATATCGTAAAAGATAGGCCGAAGGTGTTGATACTCAGGATGCGATACGTATCGGTTTTGGATGCAACCGGAATACATGCCATAGAGGAGCTACTGGGCAAGCTCCAAAAAGAGGGGACATCACTTGTGCTGTCCGGTGTGAAAGAGAATATCAAAAAAGCACTCGATAAATCGGGCTTAACGGATGGTATCAGCGAGGCAAATATCGCCTCAAATATCGACGATGCAATAGTCAGATCCGCTGAGATCATAGGCGAAAAAGCTCTGTTTTGTCCGCTTTAAAAAAACTATAGTAGAATCGAGCCAATCATTTTAGACAAAAGGAGCCGCTATGTTAAGACGTGAGTTTATTAGATTTTTTTCCGTTGCATCTGCCGCCGTGGCAGCTACCGCTTCGTCGGCTTTCGCCTCATCTCCGGCCTCAAGAGATAATTTTGTAATCAGCGACATCAGAGACAAGTCAAACAAAATGCTCTCCGAGATAATGAAAAGCAACGAGTACTACAAAAAAACAAAAACGTACAGCTTTTTTCAAGGTTTTGTAGCCTCTCAAGCTCCTAGAGTCACACTCGTCGCATGTTCGGATTCGAGATTTCAGGTGGCGGCGATAGACGACACTCCGGAAAACGATATTTTTGTTATCAGAAACATCGGCAATCAGTTTTCTAGCAATATGGGTTCAGTAGAGTACGGCGTACACCACCTACATACTCCGCTTTTGGTTATTTTGGGTCACTCCAGATGCGGGGCTATCAAGGCGGCTATGAGCGACTACTCCGGAGAGGGTGCATCCATCAGAAAAGAGCTTGATTCATTGTCCGTGTCAATCAATAAAGCAAAAAAAGCCTCATACTCAAAAGATGAGTGGTTAAACGGTGTCGTCTCAAACGTTCATCAACAGGTTGCATTTGCAAAATCAGAGTTTGCGGAGGCCGTCGAGAGCGGAAAACTGACGATAGTCGGTATGGTGTATGACTTTGCAAACGACTTTAGAGACGGTTACGGCAAAGTCAAAGTAGTAAACGCAAACGGTGAGACGGATCTAAATAAAATAAAAGAGATGCCTGTATTTAGAGGGGTTCTATAAAAAAAGAATGGGGAGCCGAAACCGTCAATGGTTTCTGGCTCTTTTTTGCCATAGCTCTTCCAGTTTTTGAGTATAGTATTCGATAGTCTGTTGCTTTGTTCTGGTGCTTTTCTCGCCTAGCTTTGCGATGAATCTGGCGACATCTGCGATAAGCCAAGTATCCTCAACCGATGAGGAGCTGTCTATCTTGTCGGCCGCTTCATGCGTTTCGGCTTCGACTTGTTCTCTAGTCAAAAACATTTTATTGTATTTTTTAAAGAGCCTAGCTTCTATAGTTTTTGCGCTCATTCAAATCTCTTAGCCAAAAGTTAAAACAACATTTTAGCAAAACTTACGGATTTTTTTATCAAAATTTCAATCGTTTTTCAAAAAAGGTGATTATGATGGGTTTAGTGGAGAAGTTTTTAGCCGATTTGGCATCGTTTTTATGGGGGCCGCCCCTTATCATTTTGCTTATCGGTGTCGGTCTGTATCTGACGGTACTACTAAAAGGGGTGCAGTTTAGGGCGTTTTTTCACGCTTTTGCCCTTATTTTTAAAAAAGAAAAAGATGGGGCAGGTGATATCAGCCACTTTGCGGCTCTCATGACTGCCCTTGCCGCTACGGTAGGTATCGGTAATATCGTAGGGGTGGCAACCGCTATCACCCTAGGGGGACCCGGCGCTGTATTTTGGATGTGGGTTACAGCTCTGTTAGGCATGAGTTCTTCCTTTATTGAATCCAGTCTAGCGCAATTATTTAAAGTACGTGACAGTGAAACCAAGCAATTCCGTGGTGGGCCTGCATACTATATTACTCAGGGATTAAAGAGTAAGCCTTTTGGGATCGTCTTTGCTATTTCACTGATTTTTACCTATGGTTTTGTTTTTAATTCTGTCCAGATCAATGCCATTACCAATGCCACATCTCATTCATGGGGATGGGACAAAGCCAATCAGACCTTGAGTCTAGGTGGACTAGATCTTGTCGTTTCGTGGGTTGGATTGGTTTTAGTGGTATTGG
>ERZ650312.391-NODE-391-length-24173-cov-7.576955_pt1 | contig 24173 bp, 35 predicted proteins | sample MGYA00376248_ERZ650312 | MGnify/ENA primary metagenome ERZ650312 (study PRJEB26733, sample SAMN07839316) | wastewater metagenome | biome: urban; feature: wastewater treatment plant; material: waste water | place: USA: North Carolina | collected 2016-07-28 ... | reverse complement strand
GCCGGCCGCGGCTTCTACGTCGTAAACGGGAAAATAGACATATTCATCATTGGCCGCTTCCGGCTGTGCTTTTAAATCATATTGGTAGCTTTTCCCGGTGAGCAGCCATTGGGCATCTATCCCGAACTTTATGACCAGCTTTTCTAAAATCAACAGAGATGGTTCTATCTCGCCCGCTAACATTTTTTCAAACTGATTAGTATCCACGCCCAACTCTTCTGCGATTTCATCAAGGCTCATATTCAGCCGCGCGTGGATGTGGGCAATGATTTCTTTCATGAAAGATTCTTGATTGTGGCTTAATCCACCTAACGATTCGTGGATTTTGCTTCGGCCTAAGATGTAATCTACATCTATTTGTAGATTCGGATGCTCGGCCGCCGCCATGCGAAGCTGCTGCTCAGGGATGGAGTTGCGGTTTTTCCGCGCGGAAAAAGCTTTCTCCGATAGGCCAAGAAAATCAGCCACATCTTTATCTTGTTTCAAATCAAGGCTTTGCTTAATTCTATATAGAAAATCTACAAATTGCATGTCCACACCTGTTGAATAATCCACATAAGTAGAATATACTGCATTCATTGGTAATCAATTAGAAATACCGACAAGCGGAGTTTATCACAGACAGGAGACATGAAATGGCTTTAACACCCGAAAAACTTAAGGAAAAGTTTGCCCAAGAGGGTAAGACTTTTGCTGATTGGGCCCGGCAACACGGTTATGAACCTCGTGATGTCTACATGGTGACAAATGGTTTGACCAAAGCCAGGCGTGGAAAAGGCTACGAAATTGCAAAAAAGTTGGGATTGAAATAAAGGCCGTCTGAAAGGAGTGCGGATATGGCAAGCAGCAAAGGCACACGGGTTTTAAAAGTGTTCAAGGCTTTGGAAGCGCACCCGATTATCGGGGTGAGCAATAAGGAGATTGCAGACGGCCTCGGCATTTCGCCCGCTTATGTGAGCCGCGATTTGGATGATTTGATTGCGGAGGGCTTGGTGGTGAAGTTGGATAACGGCCGCTATGCCTACAGCGTGAAGACCTTGCAGATTGCGGAGCGGTTCAGGCGGCAGCATGAAGGTATCAAAGCCAAGATGGACGAGCTGAATCAACGGGTAAACAAAATTTGAAAAGTTGCGATGTCGCAACTTTTGGAGATGAAAAATGAATCACGATGTAATCGAACATGATGACGGTAACGAAAACCAAAATACCAAAATGGCTGTGATGCACAGTTTGGCCGTGATGGAGCAATGGGGTAACGGTGAAGTTTATAGTGAAGAGCGGTGGATTGAGCGAGGCCGCTATGCGGTACGGCAAACGATGGAGGGGATGTTTGAACTGGGGCGCGCCTTGATTGTGTTGAAAGAGCACATGACTTGGGAAAAGTTCGCAGACGTCTGCGAAGTTTTTGGAATGTCTGTGCGTGCGGCACAACAACTGACGCAAGCGACCAAACGATTCGCCACCCCGCAAATGCAAAAGGCGCAAGCCAAGTTGATGGATTTGGGTAAATCAAAACTGCTGGAATTGCTGGTAGAAGAAGACGCAACGCTGGTGGGTTTGGCGGATGGCGAAGAAGTGAACGGCATGACTTTGGATGATGTTGACCGGATGACGGTGCGCGAGCTGCGCTTGGCGCTGCGCGAAGCGAAAGACACGGCGGCGGCGAAAGACCAGGTAATCGGCGACAAGAGCAAGAAAATCGACGAGCTGGCGGAAAAGCTGGCCAAAAAGCAAGGCAGCGTGAAGGAGCCTGCGCCCGAAGATGTGGGCAGTGAGCTGGCGATGCGCTTGAGCAGCTTGGAAGTGGGTGTGCGCTCGGACATCAGCCGCTTTGCGGATTTGTTTGAACAGATGGCGGCGCATGGTGAGGCGCACGGCTTTGACCACAGGCCGAAGATGGTGGGCTGCATCAATCAGCTGATACGCGATTGCGAGGCTTTGCGCGAGCGTTTTGCGCTGCCGCAGGAAGCGCCGACGGATGATGTGCCGGAATGGTTGAAAGACGAAGACGGCGAGGCTTGATATGAATGCGGCTCTGAACGAGAGGTTGGGCGAGATTGCGCGGGAGGCGGAGCGGCTCGGGCATGGCGGCAAGACGGCTTATCTGAAGGCGCAGGCGCAAATGCTGGCGATGAGTTATCCGACTTTGCAGCGCAAGCTGGCGGCGGTGGCTTTGAAGCCGACACGCAAGCGGCGCGCGGATGCGGGGCAATCGGCTCTGAGCCGCGATGAGGCGGAAATCATCAGCGCTTTGGTGATTGAGGCGATGCGCAAAAACGGCAAGCGCTTGATGACGGTGGGCGCGGCGGTGGAAATGTTGCGCGCCAACGGCGAGATTGAGGCGGCGCGGGTGGATGAGGAAACGGGCGAGGTGTTGCCGCTTTCGGAAAGCACGATTATCCGCGCGCTGCGGGAATACAAGCTGCACCCTGATCAGCTGCTTCAGCCGGAGCCGGTAACGCGTTTGAAGTCGGCACACCCGAACCATTGGTGGCAAATCGACCCGAGCTTGTGTGTGCTCTATTACCTGCCCAAAAGCGGCAAGGACACGGGCTTGCGGGTGGCGGGCTATGAGGAGTTTTATAAAAACAAGCCGCAAAACCTGAAGAAAATCGAGCTGGATCGGGTGTGGCGCTACACCGGCACCGACCACGCCAGCGGCGCGATTATGGTGCGCTATTACTTCGGCGGCGAAACCAGCGCCAATCTTTGCGACTTTTTTATCTACATGATGCAGGCCAAGGCGGATTTGGGCAAAGACCCGTTTCGGGGTGTGCCGCGGAATGTGATGCTCGACCCCGGCTCTGCCAATACCAGCACGGCATTTAAAACGCTTTGCAAGGCGCTGGGGGTGCATGTGCAGATAAATAAGCCGGGCCAGCCACGGGCAAAAGGCCAGGTGGAAAAAGCCAACGATATGGTGGAAACGGCGTTTGAAAGTAGCCTGCGCCTGGTGGAAGTGGCGGGCATTGATGAATTGAATGCTTTGGCCGAGCGCTGGCAGCGCTATTTCAACGGCACCAAAACCCACAGCCGCCACGGCCTCACCCGCTATCAGGCGTGGAACAAAATCAAGCCCGAGCAGCTTTTGCTGCCGCCGCCTGCCGATTATTGCCGCGAGCTGGCAGTGAGCGCGCCGAAAGAGGCACGGGTGACGCCGGAATTGGAAATCAAGGCGTTTGGGCAGGTTTATAGCGTGAAAAGCATTGCGGGCGTGATTGTGGGGCAGAAATTGCTGGTGGCGCGCAACCCGTGGGATACGCAAGGCGCACGGGTGGCCACTTGGGATAGCGAGGGCAACGAGGTGTGGCAGCCGGTGGCCGCGCTTGAGTTTAACGAATGGGGCTTTAGAGAAACGGCGGCGATGCTGGGCGAGGAATACAAGGCAGCGGCGGAAACGCCGGCGCAGCAAGCCCGAAAAGCGCAGGAAATGCTGGCGATGGGCGCGGACACGCCGGAAGAAGCGGCAGCCAAACGCAAAGCCAAAGCACTGCCCTTCGGCGGGCGCATCGACCCCTACAAGCATCAGGAAGACACGCTGGCGGCAAGGAATACGCTCTATATCGAACGCAGCGGCCAACAGATGGATTACAACAAGCTGGAAGTGGCCGAGCAGATTTTGAGCAAGGTGGAAATCGCCAAGCGGCTGAAGCCGAGAGTGGAAGCGGCGGGCGGTGATTGGAAGCAGGCGGTGGTGGTGTTGCAGCAGGTTTACCCGCAGGGGGTGCGCGAGAGCGAGCTGGATGCGGTGTTTGAGCGCTTGAGTGCCACAGGCCGTCTGAAACTGCATGTGACGGGAACAGGAGATTGAAGATGAAAAAGACACAGGTTGAATTTGAGGCACTTGATGAAGATGGCACTTGGTCACTTATCGTAGATGACGATGAAACCGTAAGGGTGCCGCTTATTCGGGCAGAGAGCTTGCTTGCCCTGGATTATGCAGCACGAAGATTAAGCAAGCTTTATCTGCCGCAAGTAAATCATGGGGCAAGTTTTATGAATGCCGAAGCATTTGCCGCATTGAATGAGTTTGAGATTGCTGTGCGCAAATCAAAAAAGGCCGGGCTGGGGGGCGGAAATGGAGCAGACCTTTAAACAAATCGGCAAATCCTACGCGGTGGCGGCGGCTGAAATCGGTTGCAGCAAGCCGGCGTTGGTGGGGGTGGTGAAGCACAACCACTGGCCGAAAAAAGACGCAGCCGGGCTGCGCGAGAAGTTGAAGCAGTTTTTTAAAACGAATGGTGCGGTTGTTCCTGACTGTCTGGACAACGAGAAGGAAGCCGCACCTGCCCACACAAATGAAAGCGAGGACGACATTATGTTACTCAAAAAATCCACTTTAACACAAGCGGCACGGCAGCATTTCGGGCTTTTTAAAGACCCGTTTAACGAAGAAATCGGCTCGGCAGACGATGTGTTTCAATCGCCCGATATCCGTTATGTGCGCGAGGCGATGTTTCAAACGGCGGCGCACGGCGGCTTTGTGGCGGTGGTGGGCGAGAGCGGCGCGGGCAAATCGACCCTGCGCGAAGACTTGGCCGACCGCCTGCTGCGCGACGGCCGCCAGATTGTGTTGATCGAGCCTTATGTGTTGGCGATGGAAGACAACGATATTAAGGGCAAAACGCTGAAATCGGTGCATATTGCCGAGGCCATTTTAGAGGCGGTGGCTCCGGGCAGCAGCCCGAAACGCTCGCCTGAAGCGCGTTTCCGCCAAATCCACAGGGCTTTGCAGGAATCGGCCAAGGCGGGCAACAAGCACGTTTTGGTGATTGAAGAGGCGCATGCGCTGCCGATTCCCACGCTCAAGCACCTGAAACGCTTTTTTGAATTGAAGCAGGGCTTTGAGCGGCTCTTAGGAATTGTGCTGATTGGGCAGACGGAATTGGCGGTGAAGCTTAGCGAAAACAATCCGGCGGTGCGCGAGGTGGTGCAGCGCTGCGAGGTGGTGACTTTGCAGCCCTTAACCGACGGCAAGCTGGCAGGCTACCTGAAACACAAGTTTGCCCGCGCGGGTAAAGAAATGGCGGAAGTGCTGGAAGAGAGCGCGATTGATGCGGTGGCCGAGCGCCTGAGCCAACGCGCCCGCACACGCCAAGGCACGGTAGAAACCAGCCTGCTCTACCCGCTGGCGGTGAATAATTTAATCAGCGCGGCGATGAATCAAACGGCGGAATTGGGCTTTGACAAAGTGGACGGCGATGCCGTGCGGGGGGTGTGAGATGGAAATCATGAGAACTTTTGCAGGCCGTCTACTGATTTGCATTCCGCTGGCGCTGGCTTTGAGCTGGGTGGTGCCGGCGGTGGACAAGCGCCAAGCGCCCGAGCCGAAGCTGCAAACCGCTATTGTGCAGCCGCTGCCCCTGCCGACCGATGCCGACCCGTGGGCGGGGATGAGCGATGAGGAATTATTGCGCGGCGATGCGGAGGTGCAGCCATGAACGAGCGCTTGTTGCAACTGACCGCCACGCCCTGCTCGGCGGAATATCTGGCCGATGTGCTGCGGATGCCGTTGGACGAAGTGAAGCAGGCGCTGGCGCGGCTGGAGAAAAAAGGGCTGCTGCGCTCGAAAGTGCTGGTGACTTATCAGGCGGTGGATGTGCCCACGGCTGCGGAACGGAAGCTGGAGCAGCGGCTTGCGCTGCGGCTGGCGTATGCGGCCAATCGGAAGGCGGTGTGAGATGCGGATAGAACGCGATTACAGCCACATTAAGGCCAGCCTGAGCCGCGATGCTTCGGGGCGCTGGGTGTGCGAATTGAGCGGTGTGAACGGGGTGTGGCTGCTGACGCTGGTGGCCACGGAGCGGAAAACCAAGATGAAAGATGTGCTTCAGACGGCCTTGCGCTGCTTGAGCCGGAAAGATTTGAGAAAGGCGGCAGCATGAAAGTTAAATGCCCGGCCTGCGGCGCAGCGATGAGCCTAGACGCGCTAATCGGCCACGATGAAGCCCGTGCGGCTTTGGTAGCTGTGAGCGGCATCTCCGATGAGCTGGTGCGCGGCTGTTTGAAGTATTTGGGTTTGTTTAGGCCGCTTGAAAAAGATTTGACCTTTGCTCGGGTGGCCAAGCTGGTTGGCGAATTGCGCCCGATGATGGCAGCGGGGCAAATCAGCCGCAACCGCCAAGATTATCCTGCGCCGCGTGAGGCTTGGCTGTGGGCGTTTGAGCAGGTGTTGGTGGCGCGGGACAACGGCAAATTGCAGCGCCTGCCGCTGACCACACACGGCTTTTTACTGGAAACGCTGACGTTTTGGGCGCCGGCAAAAAGCCAAGCCGCCGCGCCGGTGCCGTTTGTGCCGACCGATGGCGGTCTGCAGGTGAACACCAAGCTGCGCCAAGGTGTGGCGGCGCTGGCAGCTTGGGCGGGTGGCGATTGGCTGCGGCAGGAGTTGGCGGCAGGCTTTGCCGAATTGGCGGCGATGAATCTGCAAGGCCGGCCGGCGGCGGCCGATATGGCGGTGGTGGCCGAGCGCTGGGAGAAGCGGCTTTTAGAGCAGCAATGGGCGGAAGAGTTTGACCGCAGCCGCTTTCAGACGGCCTTTAGGGCTTTGCAGAGCGGCAGCGAGTGGCCGAATGTGAACGACTTTATCCGCCACCTGCCGCCGCGGCTGATACCGAGGGCAATGCTGGAGAAACCCAAACCCGACCGGGAAAAAGGCCGGGCGGAAATGGCAAAAGTGAAAGAATCTTTAAAACAGAAAGGAAAGCAGGATGGGTAATTTAGAGGATTTTGAAAAGCTGATTTTAAAAAGCTTTATCGAAGAAAACTGGGCAATGTTTTTACAGCATTGCGAAGCCGAAGATGTGGGCGAGCTGAGCGCAGAGGAAATCTGCCGGAAATTGGAGATATGAGAATGGATGAAATCAACCCGAAAGACTACAAACGCGATGCACGCGGCAATCTGGTGGCGGTGGCCAATATCCGCGAGATTGATTTGCTGCGCGATGAATTGGTGATGGAGCTGGTGGGCAAGGCGAATGGGGTGGCGGAAACGTTGGCCGATTTCAAGCGCGGCACCTTGGACGATATTGCCGCTTTCGTGCAGCTCTCGGCCGACCGCTACGATGTGCAACTGGGCGGCAGAAAAGGCAATGTGTCGCTGCACAGCTTCGACGGCCAATACCGCGTGCAGCTGGCGATGCAGGACACTTTGGTATTCGACGAGGGCTTGGCGGCGGCCAAAGCGCTGATTGACGAGTGCATCAACGAGTGGACGGCAGGCAGCCGCACCGAGCTGAAAACGCTGATTAACGCGGCTTTCCAAGTGGATAAAGAAGGCAATATCTCCACCGCCCGCGTGCTGGGACTGCGCCGTTTGGCGATAGACGATGCCAAATGGCGCCGCGCGATGGATGCCTTGAGCGACAGCCTGCAGGTGCATACGAGCAAGGCTTTTGTGCGGGTGTATCGCCGCGATACGGCGGGCGAGTATCAGTTGATTAACTTGGATGTGGCGAAGGTGTGAACATGGCAAAAATCATTATCACATTTGAAGACAGCCCGGAAGGCGTGATTGTCTCGGCGAATGGTGCTCGTATTCCGGCGGCAGAGAAAGACCGGACAGAAGCACAAAAGTTGGCGCTTTTAATCAGAGAGACATTGGAAGAGCACTACGCCGACAGTATCAAACCTATCCATTAACCCAAACCCGCGCGGCACGGTTTGCCGCTTTTGAAAACTCAGGAGTAAAACATGAATAAAGCAGAATTGATTCAAGCCGTTGCCGCGCAAAGCGGCGAGAGCAAATCCACCGTGGAGCGTGTGTTGACAGGCTTTGAAGCGGCGGTGAGCAACGAGCTGGCGGCAGGCGGCAGCGTGGCATTAAGCGGCTTCGGCAGCTTTGCCGTGGCCGACAAGCCCGAGCGCCAAGGCCGCAACCCCCGCACCGGCGAGCCGCTGACGATTGCGGCGCACAAAACGCCGAAGTTTAAGGCGGGCGCAAACCTTAAGGCGGCTGTGAACGCTTGATAAATGCAGCAACAGGCCGTCTGAACAGACGGCTTTTTTCTTGGGCAAAGGAGAGAAAAAATGAAAGAAAACGCAGCGCAAAAGAAACGCCGCTTAATCCAATTAATCCATGTGGCCAAAGGCCAATTGATGCTGGCCGACGGCGATTACCGCGCCCTGCTGGCCAATGCGAGCTGCGGCAAAACCAGCAGCACCAAATTGAGCGTGGACGAGTTGGAAACGGTGTTGCGGCAGATGAAGGCGCAAGGCTTTGTGGTGACCACCAAGGCGGCTGCGGCGCAGGATAAGGCGGATATTCCGGTGCACGACAGCAACGCGCAAGTGGAAATGATACGCGGCTTGTGGCTGGAGCTGCACCGCTTGGGCGCGGTGCGCGACCCGAGTGAGCGCGCTTTGGCCAAATTTGTGCAGCGACACACGGGAATTGCTTATCAGGGCTGGCTCGGTGTTGACAATGCGATAAAAGTGATTGAGCATCTGAAAAAATGGCGCAACCGGGTGCGCCATTAAGTGTAACAATGGGTTAGGAGCAATATTATGGCGGACAATCGGGCGGCGGAATTGATTGTGGATTTGGAAGAGCAGCTGGTGGCGTGTTTGGTGTCGGTGTCGGCTGTCGACCGCCAAGCGGCCAAGGTGGCGGCCAAGCAGGTATCACAGCACATCAGCAAGCACTGGGGCGGCCAGCTTTTGTATATCCCCAAAAATCAGGTGGGGGTTTTGTCGGAGCGCGACAAGGAAATCTGGGCGAAGTTTAACGGCAGCAACCATGCGGCTTTGGCGCAGCAATATGATTTGAGTATGCAGCAGATTTATGCGATTGTGCGCGAGGCGATGGCGATTGCCAGAGCGAAAACGCAGCAGGATTTGTTTGCAGGTTGAGCGTTCGGGTTGGATATGCGGTCAGGTTTTGTCCTGACCGCTTTTTTACGGCGTTTCGCGGCGCGGTCGGGGGTTTGCCTGCCCTGAGGGCAAAACGCGCTTAAAACGCGATTTTGGCGCGCCGAGCTTTTCAGGTAGCCAATCACCCGCTGCCATCACTTTTTAAAGCGTATTAAAAGCTATTCAAACGGCCATGCTCCATCATTCGTAAAACGAGTGACGGAGCATTTTTTATGTTTGAGATTTTCCGCGCAGGCAAACGCACCGACAACAACGGCGTGGCGCACAACATCCCGCCCGAAGTGGTGGCGGAAGTGGCCGCAGGCTATCAGCCCGAGCTGCATGAAGCGCCGATTGTGATCGGCCACCCGAAAACCGACGACCCGGCTTGGGGCTGGGTGAAAAGCCTGCGTGCCGAAGACGGTGTGCTCTCGGCTGAATTTGCCGATATGGATGATGATTTTGCGGCGGCGGTGAAAAAGCGCCGCTATGCCAAGGTGAGTGCCAGCTTTTATCCGCCCCAGCACCCGGCCAACCCCAAGCCCGGCTCGTGGTATTTGCGCCATGTGGGCTTTTTGGGCGCCACGCCGCCGGCGGTGAAAGGCTTGGCCGCGATTAGTTTCTCCGAAGACGACGGCTGCTTGTCGTTTGCCGAGGCCGAGCCGGAAACGGTGGGCTTGCTGCGCGGCCTAATGCGCAAGCTGGGCTTTTCCGCCGCCGATTTTTCTGAAGAAGCCCCGCTTGACCCGCCGATTAACCCCCAACCCGACCCGACCCCGAAACCCGATGAACCGAAACAGGAGACCCTTATGCCGACCGAAGAACAGCTTGCGGCTGAAAAAGCCGCCCGTGAAGCAGCTGAGGCGAAAGCCGCTGCCGCCGAGGCGGAATTGAAAAAACTGCAAGACGAGCAAGAACAAGACTTGCGCGGTGCCGCACACCAAGCCAATGCCGATTTTGCCGAAGGCTTGGTGAAAGCAGGCCGTCTGAAACCCGCCGATAAAGATTTGGTGATTCAGGCGCTGGATTTTGCCGAACACCCCGAACACACCACCGCCGATTTCGGCGAGGGCGATAAGAAAAAACCGCTCGGCACGGCTTTGCGCGATTTTCTCGCTGCGGTGCTGCCGGTGCAGCTGGCGGGCGGCGAGCAGGCCACGGCCGGCAAAGCGGCGGGCGCGGCTGCCGGTGTGGCGGAATTTGCCGAATATGCCGATGCGGATGCTTTGAGCCATCACGAGCGCGCGCTGGCAATGGCAGCCAAGGAAGGCATTGCCTACGATGTGGCCGCCCGCCGCACCGCCGGTGTTTAACCATCACAACAGGAGCAAGCAATGAGCACTCATTTGAAACAGCTGCGCGGCCAGATCGACCCCGTATTGACCAATCTGGCCTTGGGCTACAAGCAGGCCGAATTTATCGGCGAGCGCATTATGCCGGTGGTGTTTACCGACAAAGAAGGCTTGCGCGTGCCGGTGTTCGGCAAGGGTTCGTTTGTGGAATATACCACCGAGCGCGCGGTGGGCGCGGCTTCGAACATCATCACTTTAGACAGCCCGAACTATATGCCGGTGGTGCTGGAAGAGCATGATTTGGCCGCAGGCGTGGATTACCGCGAGCGTGCGGAATCGCTGTATGACGAACGCGCCAAGGCCACCCGCCGTGTGACGCGCGGCATCCAGCTGCGCCAAGAAATCGAAACCGCTGCGCTGGTAACCAGCAAGGCCACTTATCAATCCGGCCACAGCAAGGATTTGTCGGCTACTAAGCAATGGAGCGACGATGCTTCCGACCCGATGGAAGAAATCGCCAATGCCAAAGAAACCGTGCGCGCCGCCTGCGGTGTGGTTCCGCGCGTGTTGGTGGTGGGCGCATCGGTGTTGCACGCCTTGTCCAAACACGATGCCTTGCGCGGCGCATTGAGCGCCAACGAGCGCAAAACGCTGTTGAGCCAGGAGCAAATCCGCCATCTACTTGATGTGGACGAAATCATTGTCGGCGCGGCGGTATCCACGCCCGACGGCAAAAAGCAGACTGCCGATATTTGGGGCAAGTTTGCCAGCCTGATTGTGCGCCCCGGTGTGGCAAGCGAGGGCAACGACGAGGGCATGCCGAGCTTCGGCTACACCTTCCGCCGCCACGGTATGCCGGTGGTCGACCGCTTCGAAGCAGTGGGCGGCAAAGTGGAATACGCCCGTTATACCGACATCCGCAAAGCGGCGGTGGTGGGCAGTATGTGCGGCTTTTTGTTTGAAAAAGCGATCGCTTGATTGAAACAGGCCGCCTGAAATGAAGATTGAATCCGGTCTGAGAAATTGAGCAGCGGTAAGTAGTTTCAGACGGCCTGATTTAAAAGGATACAACTCAATGAAACAAATCAATCCCGAGCAGTTGGAAGCCAAGATTAAACATGAAGAGTATCACCGCATCGGTGACACCATGACTGTTTGCTCATTGGTGTTACACAGCGGTTTTGTCGTTATCGGCCAGTCGGCCTGTATCGACCCTGCTAAATATGATGAGGCTGTAGGCTGCGAGATGGCTCGCAAGAATGCAGTTAATCAGTTGTGGGCGCTGGAGGGCTACCACGTGAAAGAAACCGATTACGCTGCTCAGGCAGCAATGGAGGCTTAAATGGCTAAGCAAACCAAACAGGTGGTATTAACCACCACCATCCCGGCAACGGGCGCGATTGTGGTGAACCGTTTTGTGAACTTTGCCGGTGCGCAAGCCAAGGCCGGTGAGGCGGTGGCGGGTGTATCTGCTTACGATGTAGCAGCCGGTGATTTTGCGGCTGTGGATGTGGTCGGCATTGCGCTGGTGGAAGCCGGCGGCGCGGTGGCTGCGGGAGCCCAAGTGGGCGCAGATGCGCAAGGTTGCGCGGTGAGCGGTGCAGCCAAGGCAGCAGGCACGGCGTTGACGGCGGCAACGGCCGCCGGTGAAATCATCCGCGTTTTATTGAAAGGTTAATCATGACCATCAAAGTCTATATCGCCCACACGCCGCTGATTCTGCAAGATGCGGCGGGCAAAGAATTCCGTGTGGAAACCGGTGAGGCGGTGACATTGTCGCCCGAGCAATACGAGCAAGTAGCCGCGCATGTGAGCGCCGCTGAAATCAACGATGAAGCGCTGGCCGAATCGGGCTATGCGCCGGATGGTGAAACGCCGTTGCAGGATACGCCGTCTGAAACGCCCGAAACACCGGCACCGAAACGCGGCCGTGCCAAGGCGGCGGAATAAGCCATGTATATCACGCGCGATGATGTGCTGCTGGGTTTGGCCAAAATGGAATTGGTGCAGTTGACCAACGACGACCCTTACGGCAGCGAGCCGGATTTGGCGGTGCTTGACCGCGCCATTGAATACGCCTGCGAGCTGGCCGATGGTTATCTGATGGGGCGCTACACGTTGCCGCTCGACCCTGCGCCCAGCATGTTGCGCCACCTCTGCACCGATATCGCGCGGCATTGGCTGCACCGCCGCCGCATCAACACGGCAGATTTTCCGAAGCCTTTGGAAGCAGCCTACAGCAATGCGATTAAGATTTTGGAGCAAATCCGCGACGGCAAAATCCAGCTTGGCGTGCGCGGCCTGCCCGATGCGGCCACCGAAAAGCTGCACCCGGAGCAAGGCGTGTATTTGGTGCGCGGCAAAGGCAAGATGGATTTGGAGGGCTATTGATGAGCGCCACACTGACCATACTCACCGCGCTGCGCGACCACCTGCAAGCGGCCTTGCCGGGCTATGAAGTGGCGCTTTTCCCCGACCACCCCGACAGCTACCGCTTTATCCACCCGCGCGGCGCGGTGCTGATCGGCTATCAGGGCAGCAAGTTCACCAAGCTGGAAGCCTTGGGCATGATTGCGCAGCAGCGCGACATCACGCTCAATCTGACGGTGTTTGGGCGCGGCCTGCACGGCGATGGTGCGGCGCTGGATTTGCTCGATGCGCTGCGGCTCGCCCTGGTGGGCTACACGCCGCCGCATTGCCAGCCCTGCCATTTGCTTGCCGAAGGCTTTTTGAGTGAAGACGGCGGCGCGTGGCAATACCAATTGACGGCGCACACCGAAACGCAGCAGGTGCAGCAAATCACGCAGCCTGATTTGCCCAAATTTATCCAAGCACGCACCCGCCGCGAAGGCACGGCGCTTGAGCCTGATTTGAAACCTAACCCAAACCCACCCTCACCCTAGCCCTCTCCCAGCGGGAGAGGGAAATGATTGAATAGGAGAACAACATGGCAGCAGCTTTCCACCACGGCACCGAAACCATCCGCATCGATGGCGGCAGCTCACCCGTTTACACTGTTGACGGTGCCATCACCGCCATTGTCGGCACCGGCATGGCAGGCCCGGTGAACGAAATCACCGTATGCCAAACCGCCAAAGATTTTGCACAGTTCGGCACGGTAACCGGCGCAGGTTTCACCCTGCCCGATGCGGCAGCGGTGTTTACCCGCTATCAATCCGGCATTGCTTATGTGGTGAACGTGCTCGACCCGACCAAGCATAAAACCAGCGTTACCGGCGAAGCGCTCGTGGTGGATGCCGATACGCTGAGCGCTAAAACCCAAAAGCCGGGTTTGCTCAAAGCCACACTGAAAGATGGTGCCACCACGCTGCAAACACCGAAAGACTACACCATCGACCTGCAAAATGGCGAGATTGTGTTTGTGGCCAAACTCAGCAACCCCAGCATTGATTATGAGCATCTCGACCCGAGCAAGGTAACTGAGGCCGACATTATCGGCGCTTATGTGGCTGCTACTGGCAAGCGCACCGGCTTGCAGGCGCTGCAAGAGGGCTTCAACCGTTTTGGCGCCGATGCCAAAATCATCATCTGCCCGGAATACGACAAAACCGCCACTTGCGCCGCTGCCATGATTACAGCCGCCGAGCAGCTTAAAGCCATTGCCTACATCAGCGGCCCCAAAGGCACCACGCTGGGCAAGGCGCTGGAAGGTCGCGGCTCTAAGGGCAGCATCAATTTCAACACTGGTTCTGACCGCGCCCAGCTTTTTTACCCCTATGTAGAGGGCACGCTAGGGCTGGAGCCGCTGGCCACTCACGCTGCAGGCCTGCGCATGAAAACTGATGTGGAGCAAGGCTATTGGTTTTCGATTTCCAACCGCGAATTGCTCGGCGTGGTGGGCGCGGAAGTGCCCCTCACCGCCCGTGCCGACGACCCGCAAAGCGAAACCAACCGCTTGAACGAGCGCGGCATCACCACGGTATTTAATTCATACGGCACGGGCTTTCGCATGTGGGGCAACCGCTTGGCCTGCTTCCCCGCCGTGAGCCATATCAAGAATTTCGAGGTGGCGCAGCGCACCGGCGATTTGATTGACGAGAGCATCCGCCGCGTGGAGCTGCAATATATCGACCGCCCGATTGACGAAGCGCTGCTCGACAGCCTGATCGAAACCGTGCGCACTTATCTAGGCACGCTGCAATCGATTGTCGGCTTTGATGTGGCGCTGGATTACGACTACGACTTGGCCGATGCCTTCAGCAAGGGGCAAGTGCCCCTGGTGTATGACTACACGCCCAAGCTGCCGGCCGAGCGCATCACCAACACCAGCGTGATGACGCGCAAATACATGGTCAACCTCATCAGCCAAGCGGCATAAGGAGCAATCAATGAGCCAAATTAATGCAATCTACAATGCCAACGTGTATCTCGATGGCAACAACCTCTTGGGCAAGGCGGGCGAATTCAAGCTGCCGGAATTTGAAATCGGCCAAGATGAGTATAAAGCGCTGGGCATGGTGGGCACCATCAAGTTGCCCAACGGCGTGGAAGCGCTGGAAGGCGAAATCACTTGGAACAGCCTCTATCCCGAAGTGGCGGCCAAGGCCAACCATCCGTTTAAAGCGGCGCAGCTGATGGTGCGCAGCAACCTGCAAACCTTTGATGCGCGCGGATTGGTCAAGGAAGTGGCTGTGGTCACCACCGTGACTGCAACTTTTAGTAAAAACGGATTGGGCGGGCTCAAGCCGAAAGAGAAAAGTGAGCAGGCCAGCACTTATCAGGCCACCGAAATCCGCCAAATGGTCGACGGGCGCGAAACGCTTTACTACAACGCGTTTAAAAACATCTACCGCGTAGACGGTGTGGATGTGCTCGCGCAGATGCGCAAAAACATTGGCGCTTAAGTTTTAAAGCAGCTTAAAAGCGTTTCAGACGGTCTCACCCTAAACTCACCTTATGTATTGAAACATCAGGTGGGTTTTCTTTTGGCCGCCCACACGGCTTTACTTTGAAAAAAGGATAGTAAGAATGAGCGATAAAAACCAAGCGCAAGCTTTGCAAGAACAATTGGGTGTCGGCAAAGTGATTGAGTTGCTGGAGCCGCTGGATACACCTGACGGCAAGATTGAAAAACTGACCCTGCGCCGCGTGAAAGTGAAAGACTACAAACGCGCCGCCGAGCAACACCCCGACAATGCGGCTTTGCAGCAGCTGGCCGCTTTGGCCAACGCCACCGGCCTGATGCAGGAAGATTTTGAAGAATTGTGCTGGGAGGACTACCAGCAGATCAGCCAGTTTTGCCTCGGCACCTGATTGGGATGCCTATTATCAGGCTGCGGCCGATTTGGCTTGGTGGTTCGGATTTGCGCCAGCCCACATAGAAGAAATGCCACTCGAAGAGATTATCGAGTGGCAGAAACAGGCGAATAGGCAGATTAAAGCGAAGTATTCGAAGCTTTAGCGGCTTTGGTTTCGGCAAGCTCCGTAAGAAATTTGCGCCGCTCCCGCAGCCAAAGCCTAACCAGCCAAGCTAAGGCCGTGCCGGCAATGGCAACGGCAAAACCAATCATGATGGCGGCTAAGATGCCGATGGTTAAAAAACCAAGTGCCGCAGCCAAAATACTGCCGGTATCCAACAGGAAATAGACAAACACACCTGCCGCAACAATAAATGCCGTTGGCACATAAAGCATCGCGGCAACGGAAGCGGTGAAATCGTTTTCAAAATTAAGGTGCATGGTTATTTCCCCCTTGATTACTTTATTTTTAACGCAAGCGAGCCGAAATGTCAAAAGAATTGGTGCTTGGTGTTGTTATCGGAGCCTCATTAAAGGCAGGTTTTGCAACAGCATTCGGGCGTGCTGAAAAATCCGCCCAAGCACTGGGCAACGAAATCAAGAGTGCGACCAAACATCATGAACAGTTTGGCCGCTCTATCCGTGCGCGGCTTGCGCTCAATCCTACTCAAAATCTGGCCAAAGAAGCGCGTGCCTATGCCAACATGGGCATGGCCATCAACCGTGCCACCATTGCGCAAGACAAGCTCAATCAAGCGATTGCCAAACAGCACTCTGCACAGGAATTCCGCAAAAATCTGCGTGCAGGAATGGCGGAAACCGCAGGTCATGCAGCCGTGGTGGCCACTCCTGTTATTGGTGCGGTTAAAAAGTTTATGGAACAGGAAAATGCTTCGGCTGACCTGAAAATTTCCATGATGCAAAAAGACGGTAGTTTCGGGAAATTCGAACAAATCGATAAGCTGGCCACCGAATGGGGCGCTGCGCTGCCCGGTAATAAGACTGACTTTACCCAAATGGCACTCGGCCTGAAAAGCCAGGGCATTTCAGACGACACCATTATCAATGGCGGCGGTTTGGCTACTGCCCAGCTGAATACTGTGATGGGCATTCCGATTGCCGATGGCAGCTTTTTTGCTAAAAACATGGAAGCGCACGGCATTAAGGAAAGCGAGATGCTGGCCTCGGCCGATTTGACCCAACGAGCTTATTTCGCCGCAGGTCTGACCAAAGACGATATGTTCCAAGCCATGTCTTATTATGCGCCAAAGGCCAATACGCTCGGCCTCACAGGCTTGGAGAATCAAAAACAAATCTATGCCATTGAAGGGCTGGCCGCCAATAAAGGCTTGGAAGGCTCGTCTTTCGGCACCAACTTTTCGATGATGCTGAGCCAGCTTTCCAACGGCCCGAAGATGATTACCGAGGCAAAGCGAGGCATGAAGGCAGAGGTGCGGGATATGCTGGAGAGCTCAGGTGCGCAATTCGAGTTTTTCAATCAAGACGGCACAATGAAGTCTATGCGCGATATCACCGGAATTTTGGAGACAGGGTTTGCCAAAATCCGTACCAAATTCGGTGATCAGGGGGTGATGGATGCAGCTGATGCCCTGTTTGGCCAAGAAGGCGGGCGCGTGGCCGCCATTATGGGGCAAGCCGGTTTGGCCGGCTTTGATGCCATGACGGCCAAAATGGACAATCAGGCATCTCTTCAAGACAGGATTAAGGTAAAAACCGATACTTTGTCATCCGCCATCGAAGCGTTGGGCGGGGTGGCTGAAAACACCGCTGCAAAATTCGGCGGCATTTTTGCCGAAGACATTAAAAGCTTTGCCAATACCGCACAATCATTGATTGAAAACTGGATTGTGCCGTTTGTTGAAAATAACAAAGGTTTGATTAAAGTGGCTTTCGGCGTGGCCATCGGCTTGTTTGCCATAAAGCTTGGGGCTTTTGGCATAGCCTATGCTTTCTCTATGCTGATGATGCCCGTGCGCTCGCTTGCGGTCGCCCTCGGTAAACTTCGCGCCGCTCGGGCAATTTTCGGCCTGATGCGTGCGGGCAATCTGAGCCGCAGCGTGGCCATGTTCCGCATGTTTGGGTTGTCTGCCCAAAAATCTGCCGCGGCTGCCAAATGGCTGAATGTTGCGCTGCTGCCGTTGAATAAAGCATTTGCCGTTTTCAGCAAAGTGCCCGGTGTGCAAATGCTCGGCCGTGGCTTGATTTGGCTGAAAAATATTGCGGTGTTTGTCGGCCGCTCTTTGCTCACTACTTTCCCCGGCTTGCTGGTTTTGGCCGGCATCGCCATTTTAATCTACAAATACTGGAAACCGCTGAAAGCCTTTTTTGCCGGGCTGTGGGACGGCCTCAAGCAAGGGCTGGCACCGTTGGCGCCGCTTTGGGATGGGTTCGTTTCCATTTTCTCGGGCTTATGGGCGCGTATCCAGCCGTTTGTTCAGCCCGTGATTGACTGGTTTACAGACTTTTTCAGCATCACCCAAGTAGCCGAGGGCGGTGCGCGAAGCTTTGGCGAATCCATCGGCCTGTGGATTGGTGAAAAAATCGCCGCCGTAGCTGGCTGGGTGGTTGGGAAAATCGAAGAAATCAAAACGGCGTTTGACGGTGGGCTGCTCGGCATTCTGGACTTGATTGTCCGCTGGTCGCCGATTATTGCGTTTAAAAATGCCTTTGCTGCCGTTTTGGGCTGGTTTGGCGTTGAATTACCTGCTTCGTTTACCACTTTCGGCGACAACCTCATCAGCGGCCTCTGGAACGGCATTAAAGCGAAATGGGAGGCGCTAAAAGCATGGTGGCGCGGTGAATCAAGCCTGCTGGGTGTGATTTTCGGGCAGAAAAATGAAATCAAATCCCCCAGCCGCCTGTTTAAACGCTTCGGTGGATTTATTACCGAGGGCTTGGCCATCGGCCTGAACAAAGGCGCAGACAAGCCGCTGAATGCCGTCGGCAATATGGCCGGCAATCTGCAACAACGTTTCACAAACCGGGCAGGCGAGCTGCGCAGCAATTTATCGGCCGAGATGGCCGCGCGCTCAGGCGAATTTGCTGCTGCCCGCCGTGAAACCGCTGTACCACAACAGGCAGTCAACATTCATTTCAACCCCACCATTCATGCACCTGGCGGTGATGCGCAGCAGATTCAGGCGGCCTTGCAGATGAGCTTGCGCGAGTTTGAAGAACTGTATCGGCGCATGATGGACAACACGGCACGGAGGGCTTATTAATGTTTGCCATGCTGGGTGATGTGCGCTTCGAGATGCTCACAAGCTTTACCGATTTTGAAGAAACCCATGCCGCCACCTTTGCCAAGCACGAGGTGTTGGCCGGCCGTCCGCGCCTGCAGGCGATGGGCAATGATTTGACGGCCATCCGCTTTTCGCTTCGCCTGCATTGGCGGCTGGGCAATCCGGACACGGCCTACAGCGGCATGATTGCGGCCAAAGAGGCGCAGCAGGCGCTGGCCTTGGTGTTTGGTTCGGGGCGGCATCTGGGCTGGTGGGTGATTGAATCCATCAGCAGCCGCACGCTGATTCAGGATGGCGAGGGGCGCACGGCCGCACGCGAATTGGATGTGGCGCTTACTGAATTTACGGGCGACCCGAACAACCCTTTGAGCACGCCGGGCTTGCTTGGTGGCGGCCAAAACCCGCTGCTCTCGCTGCTGCCCGAATCGGTGCGTGGCCAAGCCGGGCAAGTGGCGGAAGCGGTGCAAACGGGGGTGCGGATTTACAACGCCGTGTCGGCGCAGGTGGATGAGGTGCAAACCTTGATCACACAGGCGCAAGAGCTTAAGGCCAATCCGCTGGCTGTGTTTGGCTTGGTGGGCGATGCGCTTTCCATCGGCGGCGCGGCGGCGGCCAACCTTGGCACTTTGCCCGAAGTGGCACAGCGGCTGGGTGATTTGGGCGGTGCGGCGGAAATGATGGCTTATGGCGGCCAAGCGGCGCGCGAGCTTTCGGGCGGCTTGGCGGCCTTGCAGGCGGGCTTCGACAGCCGCCGTGTGGGCGATTGGCTTGATGGCGGCGCGCAAGCGGTGGCGCAGGCGGCCGACAGCCTGGCCAATGCCGCCGCCGGTGCGCAATCGCTCACCGCATGGCTGGCGGCGAGAAAGGATGGTGCATCATGAGCGGCGCTTTATTGCAATACACCACTCGCGAGGGCGACCGCTGGGATTTGATTGCACACAAATATTACGGTAATGCGCTGCTTTTAGACGGCCTGATTGCGGCCAATCCGCACCTGCCGATAGCCGAGGCATTCGGTGCGGGGCTGACGGTGTTTGTGCCGGTGTTGGATGCCAAGCCGCAAAGCAGCCAGGCAGATATGCCGCCTTGGATGCGGTAGGCCGTCTGAAAGGATAGATATGGACGCTTTAGGCGCTTTTTTACAGTTAAACAGACTCGCCGGCGGCGGTAACAGCCATCCGGTGAGCGCGCCGGATTTTGTCATCGCGTATGAACAAAAAAACATCACTGCCGACATCAAGCCTTATCTGCTCTCCATCAGCTACACCGATTATCTGGGCGGCATGAGCGATGAGCTGCAAATTGATATTGAAGATGTAGACGGCCGCTGGCTCAATGCCTGGTATCCCGAGCAGGGCGACAGCCTGAGCTTGGAGTTGGGCGACCAATTCACGGGCTTAATCAAGATAGGCAGCTTTGAAATTGCCGAGATTGAGTATGAACACCCGCCCAGCGTAGTGAGCATTAAGGCTTTATCCACCGGCATCACCAAGGCCAATCGCACCTTACAGCCCAAAGCTTACGAAAAAACCACACTGGACAAAATCGTGCGCACCATTGCGGGCCGTCTGAAATTAAGCGTTACCGGCACCGTGGCCGCCATCGATATTGAGCGGGTGACGCAATATCAGGAGCGCGATGTCGAATTTCTCACGCGGCTGGCGCGCGAATACGGCCACACCTTTAAAATTGTCGATAAAACGTTGGTTTTTCACGCCAATGCCGAGCTGGCCAAACAAGAGCCGGTGGCGCTGCTGCTGCCGGAAGACATCAAACGCTTTCGCATGCGCGACCTGATTAAAGGCGTGCCGCAAGAGGCGGTGATTACCGGCTACGATGCCAAAGCCAAAAAGGCGCGCGGCCAAAAGCGCAAAGCGCAGCCGATGCGTAAAAACAGCAAACGCGCCGCCACATCCGACACTTTGCGCATTGTGGCCAACCGCGGCGAGAGCGACCAGCAATTGGCCGCCCGCGCCGATACCGCGCTCGCCGATGCGCAGCAAAACCAGATTGCGGGCAATATCTCGCTGGTGGGCAACGCCGTGCTGGTGGCCGGGCAGGTGGTGCAACTTAAAGGTTATGGCAAATTGAGCGGCAAATATCTGGTTAAGCAGGCGCGGCACGAGCTGCGCCGCTCATCGGGCTACACGGTGGAGTTGGAAATCAAAATGATTGAATATGTGGCCGATGAAGTTCAGACGGCCTCTGCACAGGAGACAAATCATGCAGCCCAGCCATGATTTCGGTGCGACCCTCCAATTCGGCACCGTGGCGCAAGTGGATGATGCCGGCCACCAATTGCGCGTGCAGCTGCCCGCGCTGGATAATTTGCTCACCGATTGGCTGCCGATGATCACCCCCGCTGCGGGCGGCAACCAGTTTTACAGCCTGCCCGATGAGGGCGAGTTGGTGGTGTGCCTGCTTGATGCGCGTGGCGAAGGCGGCTGCGTAATCGGCGCGATTTACAATGCCGCCGACACGCCGCCCGCAGCCAGCCGCGATATGTGGGTGCGCCGCTTTAAAAACGGCACCGTGATTACCCACAACCGCAAATCGGGCGATGTGGTGGTGCAAACAAAGGGCACGGTAACGATTGATGCACCCGACACCGTGATTACCGGCAACGCCACCGTGCAAGGCTTGCTCACCTACCTGAGCGGCATGACGGCCGGCAACGGCGGCGGCAGCTCGGCCGCGGTGATTCAGGGCGATGTGGTGGTGACCGGTGATGTGGTGGCCAACGGCATCAGCCTGACCAGCCATGTGCATCCCGACCTGACCAGCGGCGGCAAAACGGGCAAGCCAGAATAGCCGCAACTTGCATCTCCATCAGCCACGCGCTCTGCGTGGCTTTTTTGCGCCCGCAAGATTTAAAGCGCATTAAAAGCGCTGCCAAGCGCCTGCGCCTACACTGGCTGCATGACTATCCCGACCGCTCCCCGCTCCACCCACTGGCAAATCGCCCCGCATGGCGAGGCCGATAATCTTGTGCAAGGTACGGCCGATATCGAGCAATGCCTGCACACGATTTTGGGCACGCGCAAGGGCACGGACATCACCCGCCCGGCGTTTGGCAGCAATCACTTTGATTGGCTCGATACGCCAGAAGACGTGTTTATCCCCAATTGCGTGCGCGAGGTGGCGCTGGCTATTAAAACATGGGAGCCGCGCGCCGTGCTCGAGCAGGTCACGTTTGCCGGCAATGCGCCGCATATCGCCATGACCCTGCATTGGCGCGTGGCCGATGCCGTGGCCGGTGAGGTGTATCGCACCGATATCTTATTAAAGGCCGTCTGAAAATGGATTTGAGCAAGTTGAAACGCGAAGACGTGAAAGTGGTGGATGACGATTTGGCCGCTGTGCTAGCGGAAACCATCGCCGATTATGAAAGCCGCAGCGGCAAGGTGTTGCAGCCGGCGCATATCGAGCGGCTGCTGATCAACACCTTTGCCTACCGCGAAGCGCTCACCCGCCAGCAAATGAACGAAGCCTACCGCCAGCAACACCCGCGCTTTGCCAACGGCCTGATGCTGGATTTGTGCGGCGACGATGTGAACACGCCGCGCCTGGAGGCGCAGCCTGCGCTCACCACCCTGCGCTTTAGCGCCACTGCACTTTCAGGCAGCACGCAGATTTATATCCCCGCCGGCACACGCGTGGCCGTGGCCGATGTGTGGTTTGCCACCACCTCGGCCGCCACGCTCAGCGCCAACCGCAAAAGCGTGGATTTGCCGGCCGAATGCACCGCATCCGGCACTGTTGGCAACGGCTGGGCCATCGGCCAAATTAATCAGCTTGCCGCTGCGCTACACCCGAATATCGAAGTGAAAGCCGCCAACATCAGCGTGCCCGCCGGTGGTGTGGATATTGAAGGTGATGATGCCTACCGCGAGCGCATTTTATTGGCGCCCGAATCGTTTTCCGTGGCCGGCCCTGTGGGCGCTTATGCCTATTGGGCGCGCAAGGTGAGCCCGGCGATTGTGGATGTGTATGTGGGCAACGACACCGACAGCAAGGGTGCGGCCATCGGCGGCACCGTGGCGGTAACGCTGCTCACCAACGAGGGTGTGCCCGGCAGCGAGCTGGTTAACCAAGTGCAGGCTGCCTTATCGGCGGAGCGGCTGCGCCCCTTGTGCGACACCGTGATGGTGCGCGCCCCGAAAGTGGTGGACTACACCGTTACCGCGCAGCTCACGCTGCTTTCCGGCAGCAATGCCGATGAGGTGCTGGCCGCCGCCCGTGCCGCTTGGGCAGCCTATGATGCCGGCCGCCAACACAAACTCGGCGGCGATATTGTGCCGCTGGCTGTGCAGAGTGTGCTCAAAGTGGCCGGCGTGTACAACGTGGCTACACCCGGCTTGGCGCGCACCGTGGTGGCCGCCGATGCCTGGGCGCGCTGCACCCGTATCAATATCACCGCCGAAACGGAGCAGGTAGATGGCTAAGCTTGCTTACGCCGACATTATCGAGCGCGACCAACGCTATCGTGCGCTGGCCGAGCTGGGCTTGCGGCTGGATTTGGCCACGCTGCCGCAGCTGATGCCGCGGCTGGTGGAGCTGGTGGCGCCCGAGCATCTGCCGCTCTTGGCCGAGAGCCGCAGCATCTTGGGCGAGGACGGCTATTGGCTGGCCGAGAGCGATGCCAAGCGCCGCAGCCTGATTAAAGGTGCCTACGAGCTGCACCGCTATAAAGGCACCCCGTGGGCGGTGCGCGAAATCGTGCGCCGCTTGGGCTTTGGCGAGATTGAGATTATCGAAGGGCTCAACGGCAAATACCACAACGGCGAAATCAGCCGCGACGGCCGCTTCAGTCATGGCCACGGCCCGCATTGGGCGCACTACCGCATCACCCTGAAGCAACCCGTGACCAACGAGCAGGCCGCGCTGCTGCGGCGCACCCTGCAAGCATTCGCACCTGCCCGCTGCGTGCTTGATGCACTGGATTACACCCGCATGGCCTTGCGCCACAACGGCCGCGCCCTGCGCGACGGCACTTTTAACCGAGGAACCGCATAAATGGCAAATTTAAAAGAAGACAACACTTGGGAACAGGGCATTTACCAGTTCGAAACCTCCGACCCGGTGATGGGCGGCCCCAACGGCATCGACAACGTGCCCACCCGCCAGCTCGCCAACCGCACCCTGTGGCTCAAAAACCAGCTCGCCGCCGCCGTGCAGAGCATCAACACCAACCAAACCAACGCCAACAACACCTACGCCACCAAAGCCACCACCCTCACCGCAGGCATCGGCCTCACCGGCGGCGGCACGCTGGGCGGCAACCGCGTGTTAAGTATGGGCAAGCCCAGCAAAATCACCGCCACCAGCACAGACGAGGCCGTGAGCGACACCCACAGCCACAGCATCGACAAAGCCAGCACCAGCGTGGCCGGCATCGTCATGCTCGTTAACGCGCTCAACTCCACCGCCACCGACCGCGCCCTCACTGCCGCCCAAGGCAAAGCGCTGGCCGATGCGCTCGGCGCTTTGGGTGATGAGGCATTTAAGCA
>ERZ650312.388-NODE-388-length-24289-cov-12.300157_pt1 | contig 24289 bp, 31 predicted proteins | sample MGYA00376248_ERZ650312 | MGnify/ENA primary metagenome ERZ650312 (study PRJEB26733, sample SAMN07839316) | wastewater metagenome | biome: urban; feature: wastewater treatment plant; material: waste water | place: USA: North Carolina | collected 2016-07-28 ... | reverse complement strand
GTGGCTTGGCACGCAGCTATCTGGGGGGTGTTGAGCGTGGGCAGCGCAACATCGCATTGCTCAACATTTTCAAGCTGGCCGAGGCGCTGGGGGTGGAGCCTTCAGTACTGCTGGAGGCACCGGCTGCCGGACAGGAGTTAGCTCCGTAACATCGTAGCGCTACGTTATCGTAACGTTACGATGTCATCTGACAGGGGGCGAGTAGCCCTGCTATTTTTAAATAACGAGTAGCCGCGCAGCGACCGGAGGGAGTGAAGGATTGCCCACAGCTGAAGAGCGGCAGCTACTAGGCTTTTTATAAATACTAGGGTCTGTTGCTATTTCGCGCTAACCAATTGATTTATAAGAGCAAGCTCGTATCGTTGAAGCTCTGACCCGACACCGATACGAGCTTGCAATGCCCCGATTACTACTCAACGACGAGCATTGGTCGAAGCTGCGAGAAATTCTCCTGCACAAGGCCATCTACAACAAGCGTGATCTACGAATGACCGTGGAGGGCATGCTGTACCGCATGCGCACGGGATGTCCCTGGAGAGACCTGCCCAAGGCGTTTGGTAACTGGAATAAGGTCTACAAACGCTTCAACGCATGGTCTGCTGCCGGCAAATGGTTCAAGGTCTTCAAGATGCTGGTGGCGGAGCCCGACATGGAGTGGGTGTTTATTGATGGCAGCTATGCCAAGGCTCACCAGCACAGCGCAGGTGCTGCCAGCGCAAACGATGAAGCTATAGGGAAAAGCCGAGCCGGCAATACCAGCAAGATTCATCTGGCGATGGACGCCCATGGCTTGCCCATCGAGTTTGAAATCACGGGAGGCCAAATCAATGACTGCACTCAGGCACCCACATTGATTTCCAAGCTCCCAGCGGCAGAAACCATCGTTGCGGATAAGGGCTATGACAGCGAGAGAATCCGAGAGCAAGTTGAGCGACAAGGGGCCAAGGCTGTGATCCCGAGGAAGCGTAACTCTGTGAAAGGCAACGCGAATCTGGACAGAGGCCTGTACCGCAATCGCCACCTGGTGGAAAACGCTTTCGCCCGGCTGAAGCACTACCGGGCGGTGGCCTCTCGATTCGACAAGCTCAAGAGAAACTACGAGAGCGTGGTGGCCATGGCCTGCGCCTTCCTATGGTTGCCCATGTAAAACGGCAACAGACCCTAGAAGCTAGAAGCTAGAAGCTAGAAGCTAGAAGCTAGAAGCTAGAAGCTAGAAGCTAGAGGCTAGAAGTCGAACCCTGCTGTCAATCGCCTTATTGGAGATGGAGACCTGGGTCTGAATGGACTGAACGGTCTTCGTCATGTAGGCGATCTGCTCGTTCAGCTCGTTCATGCGGAAGTTGTTGGTTGCATTCTGAGCCTCAAGAACCTTCACCTGAGCCTGCAGACTTGCCCGGGTGTCAGTAGTGGTCTTGAAGACAAAACGGAAGATTGATTTCAGTGCGTTCATTACTCGTTCCCCACTTCTAAACCAAGTTCGCGCAGGAATGCGTCGTCTGACATATCGATCTCGTCGATTGGGTCGCGGCTAGCCGGGTCGGATTCGCCTCTGTAGTTGCGGCACAGCCACAGCAGCGCCTCTCCAGCGCGAATGGAGGAGTCGGAGTCCTCGATTCCTTGCGCCTTGATAACGCCGTCAATGGTGTCCTTGATGAACTCCGCGTCCTCGACCGGCACCTTGAACTTCATGGGCTGGTGAGTTTTGATTTCGCGGGTAGGAACGGGGATCTCTTCTTCTTCGCCGATGGCATCCAGATCGTCCAGGGCGCCAAGAAGCTCTTCGGTGTCGGGTACTTCCGCCGCGCCAAGCAGCGCAGTCAGCTGATCGACGTCCATGGCCATCCACTCGGCCAGGTCGTCAGCGGTGCCAATGTCGGACAGCAACTCAGACAGCAGACCGGCGTCGTCTTGGCCATAGCGTGAGTTGTCGATCATCAGCGCACGTTTGGCCGCCTCGTCGGAGATCCGGCCCAGATTCATTACCGGCACTGTCTCCATGCCGAGGTCGATAGACAGCTCGGTACGGTGCTCGCCGCCGATAATCTCCAGTCGACCGTCATCCAGCTCACGAACGAGGATCGGGCGAATGTGGCCGTGCTGTTGCAGGCTATTTCGCAGCTTGGCCTCGGCCTCCGGCGACATTTTGTTGGGGTTCCACGAGTTCTTCACTAGAACGCGCGGATCAACGAAGGCTAACTTCAATTTTTCCGACATAGTTGTGATACTCTTGCTTGCATAAGTAAATATTTACTGGAGATTGGTATCGCACCATTGATCAGTAAGTGCTTACTGAATAGGTTATCTAATGTATAAGAAACAGGCAATCCAATGATCGTCAAAATGGTTTCAAACGCTGTTCACGCGAAGCTGATTGATCCCAGCAAGGAGGTCAGGCTTTTGGTTTCAGACATCCTCAGCTATGCGGTTGAGGGGTTTGAGCACATGACCAAGCGCCCAGGATGGGACGGCCGGTCATCCTTCTACAGCTTCAAGACAAACAGCTTCCCAGCGGGCTTTACGCACATGGTCAAGCGCAAGCTGATGCAGGCTGGCTTTCAGGTTCAGCATGTCATGAAGCCTCTGCCCGAGCCTTTAGGCCCAGAGTTCCCAGTGGTCGACAGCTTTGGCTTCTCCGACGAGCGCTATTCGTATCAGCTCGATACGGTTCGCAAGCTGGAAAAGCACGGCATGATCATCGCGCAGCTGGCCACTGGCGGCGGCAAATCGCGTGTCGCCCGTCTGGCCTACGCGCGGATCCGTCGCAAGACGCTGTTTCTGACCACACGCGGGGCGCTGATGTACCAGTTCGCCGAAGCCTGCGAAGAATCCTTTGGGAAGAACGAGGTTGGCATCGTTGGCGACTCCATCTGGCAGGCCGACAGACCATTGATCTGCGGGATGGTTCAAACGCTGGCGGCCCGGCTGGCCAACTACACCGAGGACGAGCTGATCGAGCGTCACCTGGTTGCTCAGGCTGAGCGCGAGAAGAAGGAGCAGGGCGCACTGACGGCGCGACTGGCCAAGGCCAAAAAGAGCACCGAAGAGCGCAAGGCGGCCATGAGTCAGCTCAAGAAGGAGCAGAAGAATAAACGACTGAGTGACGAGGAGCTGGCCGAGCTAATCACGAAGAAGCTGGCGCAACAGCGGAAGAACCGCGCGGAAACGCTGGAGCTGCTGCGAAGTGTGGAGTTTGTGATCGCAGAAGAGGCTCATGAGGCCGGAGGCAACAGTTACTTCGATCTGATGCAGGCTTGCGTCAATGCAAACTACCGGCTGGCTCTAACCGCTACCCCATTCATGCGGCCGGATGCTGAATCCAACATGCGCCTGATGGCCGTGTCAGGCGGGATCGGGATCAAGGTCAGCGAGAAACAGTTGATCGATTTGGGGATCCTGGCCAAGCCAATATTCCAGATCTGCAGAACGCAGAAGCCTGCCAAGTTATTCCGCAGCACGGCTTACGCCCGGGCCTATGAGATCGGGATCGTTGAGCACGACTGGCGCAACAAGCGCATGGTTGCCGAGTGCATTCGCATGTCTCGCTATGGTCTGACAACGATGATTCTGGTGCAGCGTAGAGCTCATGGTGAGCGCCTGCTTGAGCTGCTGAGCAAGGTCAAGCTGAGAGCTGAGTTTATCAATGGCGATGATGACGCGAACGGCAGAAAGCGGGCGTTGGCGCGACTGGCCAGCGGCGAAATCAATGTGCTGATCGGCACCAACATTCTCGACGTCGGCGTGGACGTCTCATCGGTCGGCTGCATCATCCTGGGCGGCGGCGGCAAGGCAGAGGTTGCCAACCGGCAGCGCATCGGCCGCGGTCTGCGAGCCAAGAAATTCGGGCCGAACATCTGCTTCGTCCTCGATTTCATGGACGAGTACAACCAGCACCTTCAAGGCCACGCCATCCAGCGCAGAGAGATCATCGTCAGCACCCCGGGGTTTGCCGAGAACCTTCTGCCAATGGATACCGACTGGCGAATAGACGACTTTGGCTTCAAGAAAATTGCATAGGAGATAAGTTACCGTGACCAAGCCAATCAAGCGCGTGACTCTGGAGGTCACTGACGACCAACACCGGAAGCTGCGTCTGGCAGCAAAGCAGTTCGACATTACCCAGCAAGATCTGATGGGTCTGCTGAGCGGTGAAGTGGACTTGAGCGCGTTATGAGGTGCGTTGCGGTCATAGGCACCGACGATGTGCCGGAGACACACTGGCCACTGTTCGAGCGACTGGCCGATCTGGTGACTGACGCCGGATTTCGTCTTCGGTATCACCACGGCCCAGCTGGCGATCTGTTCTCCAGGTTCTTCCGCGGGCGGATCACATGCGGCTTCTGGCACGAGTTTGACGAGACTGGGCGCCGTGTGTGGGTGAACCCGAACGCCGGCAACCTTCGGCCGGTCATGATCCGGCAGGTTCGCGAGTACATGAAGATGCCGGTTGAGGACAAGCATGTCGCCATGGCCACCATGGCCTGCCTGTACGCGCTGGAAGGCCCGGGTGTTGTCGATGCCGATCTCGTCTTGACGTTTCACCAAGACGAGAGCAAAAACAAGGTTCCTTTGTTCCTTGCTTCCAAGCTAGGTTTCAAGGTTTATAACATTGCAGACAGGAAGCAACTTTCCGAGGTTGCAACCTTTCTAAAGTCGTAGCTTTGTTCCATTGTTCCAACCTTTAAATCAAGAGAGGTATGAAATGACGGAGCAACAACAAAAGATCATCAACACGGCGAATAGTCAGTTGGGCAAGGAGGAGATCCCAAAGGGGTCGAACTGGGGCCCACATGTTCAAGGCTACCTGCAGTCGGTCGGTATCACGTTCCCTGCATCCTGGTGCGCGGCGTTCGTGTACTGGGTCATGAGACAGGCCGGCATTACCGTCACCGCGGTTGTGCCAAAAACAGGCGGCGTGCTCAAGATGTGGCAGATGGCCAAAGACTATCGGGTCAAAACGCCGCAGCCGGGTGACGTTTTCATTATGGATTACGGCAAGGGGCTAGGGCACACCGGCATCGTTTTGGCCGTCGAAGGAGCGAACATTCGCACCATCGAGGGCAACACGAATAGCGACGGCTCGCGAGAGGGTTATCAGGTCGCTAATCGCGTCCGGCCCATCTCAAAGTGCGTAGGGTTCCTGCGATTCTGGAAATAGTACGAAAAAGGCCCGTAAACGCGGGCCTTTTTGCTCTAATTTTCCGCAATTTGCGTTCATTCGCGTTGATCCGTATATACCTCTGCTTTACTCTATGTAAGTCCCATGACAAGCGAGGCAAATCATGACTTCGCTACCCACCGAATCGGAAAGACGAGACTACATGCCAAAACTGCTTGTGAACGGTCGAAAGATCGCAGAAGAGTTCGCTTTTTTGTCATCTGCGGAAAGGAACAGCGCGTTCTTCTCCGAGCTGACCAAAGCGGTCGCTGTAGATATTGGTCGCTGCTTGTCCAGGCCTCTGCCGCCAAGCTATAGACTGATTCGCATCGACGGCAGACTCGATGATGATAAATTCGAGATTGCGCTGCTCGACACCGCGACCAATGCGGTTGTTTATTACAACCGAGTGATCATCGTTGGTGACATTTACCTTGAGGCAAAACCAGTCACCCAATGCCTCGTGTGGCGCACGACCAATTACCCTCACTCCGAGGTTCTCCATGGCGTAGCCGGCGACGTGTTCTTCAAGTACCTGCTTGAAGCGTACCAGGTGATCATGAGTGACAATGCTCAGACCGGTAACGGCCAGCAATTTTGGCTGACTCAAATCAGCCGCGCACTGTACGAAAATCTGTTCGTCTACTACTACGACTCCATGCGCTGCAAGCTCCAACTGATCGGAAACGAAGGAGCGCTTGAGGAGTTGAAGTCTACGATGTGGGGAGAGGATGATTCGTACTGCTATCAGTTGGCGATCATATCGAAGGTAGAGTTGCCGGCAGGCTTAGAGGTCGAAATCAAAGAGGGCGCATAAGCGCCCTTTGTTTTGGTTGTTGATTGGTAGCTCGGGGCAACACTAGACGCCGAGTGTATTTTCAGTAAATTACCAATCAGAACAACCACTAACAGGAAGCGACCATGCTCAAACATCTTCTGATTGCTATCGCGGCAACCATCAGCCTGTCCGGCTGCGCATCCAATCAACCTGCTCAACAAGCTCCGGCCCTGCAGACCAAGTCAGGCAAGCCGGAGGTTGAGATCAACGCCTCTATCGACAAGGTGAAGTCAGCCATCATCGACAATCTCATGACCGCGAACTACACCGTCGAGCAAGAGACTGACCACATGATCTCGGCCAGCAGACCGGTGTCGCAGGCTGTGAAGATGAAGGCCATCTTAAATGGCGTTCATGCAGAGACCAAGGTCGAGCAGTACATCACTTTCACGATGCTTTCAGAAAGCGGAAAGACCAGGGTAATCGCAGTTGGATACACTCGTCTGAGCAACGGCATTCGCTCCGAACTGCAGGAGATAACGACCGGTAACGCAGAGGCAATATCGACGATTCAGAGCAGGCTTGGGCAGGTCAAGCAGAAGGCAGAAAGCTGATAGAACAAGGGCCGCATGATGCGGCCCTTTTGTTTACGCTGCAGCGTCCAAAACTCTGTTCTTGGCGATGATGTACCGGCGAACCAGCTCACCACGAACAATGTCTTCCTCGCGGAACCAGACCACACCAACACCGCCCTCTTCGTCGTCGGCCATGTAGTCCATGATCTTGAGATACTGACGCAAGCCGGACTGCTCAGAGCGGCTGGTAACGTAGTCCTGGGCCAGATCGCCAATGATGAACAGTTTGCAGTTCTCACCCAGGCGGGAGGTGATCAGATCAAGCTCCTTGAAGTTCAGGTTCTCAGCCTCGTCGATGATCACAATGGCGTCGCGATAGGTGAGCCCCTGCTCGTGCCCGGTTGAGTGGAACTCGATGGCGCCGTGGTCTTTCAGAACATGGTAGGCGTCACCGCGGCCCATGATTTCATTCACGCAGGCGATGAACGGGCGCTCATAGGGGGCGCACTTCTCTTGCTCGGTGCCAGGCAGGAATCCAACCCCGCGCACTGGGACGGTAGAACGGACAAGAATGATGCGGGAAAAGGGGCTCTCGGGGCGGAAGATTTCATGCAGCGCGAGCGCAACAGCCATGAAGGTTTTACCCGTGCCGGCGCAGCCCAAACCAAGCGTAATATCGCCGTTCAAAAAGCAACGAATCATGTCCCGATGACCGTCAGTAAGCACCGAAATTTCGCCCATCTTGAGGCCGGTTTTCAGTGCAGGTTTAATCCCCTTTCGCTTCTCTTTCATCCTCGTTTCCTTAATGAAAAAGGCTCGTCAACCGAAGCTGACGAGCCTTTGAATTTTGGACACTGCGGAGGAAGAGCGCCGATCTTGCGACAACTCTCGATAGTTCGATTTCGTGTCTGGCTCGCATTCAAGCAAACCTCCCCCGCAGTCACAACAATCAGTAATTGCTTACTGAGCATGATGATAAATGGGGCGAACTGGTCTGTCCATATAAGGGTCAACGATTCATGTAAGTATTTTCTATTGTTACATGAATTAAGGTAAGTATCTGTTTTTCAGGGAAAAGATTTCTCTATCAATTCGCCTCAAGCTATAAGAAGATGTAACTTTAGACAAAGTTACACCTCGTGAAATAATTAGCTGAACAAGGTGAGCTATGGCGACAAATGAAGAGATACGCGAAGCGGCCGAAAGTGGTCGCATGGAGATCATTGGCAAGTTACTGGCCAGCCGCGAGATATTTGGTTACGCGGAAAAGCTAGAGAAGTACCGCAGACAGATCGTCGAGATCCACAAGGCTGTCGATTACGGCCGGCCCCTGCCAGAGTTCGTCACGATTGGCGACTCAACAGATCAAACCATGAAGAATCTTCCCCATCCGGTGCGCTCAATGAGCATGTGCTCCGTCGATAAGCAAATGGCGTTCGTCATGGGGCCGCAGGTGATAACCGACGTGTGGGCTATGGCCAACTTCGGATTCAACCTGAACGACATAATGGCCATGGTTCACATGGCCGGAACAGGCGTCATCGACCGGGCTCTCGATCAGCACAAGCACCGCATGGGCGATGTGAACTATGGGGCCATCACGGCCAGCCTGCACCCGATGTATCACAGCTTCGTGAATGGCAAGATCTTCACCCTCCGCAACTCAGCGGTTGAAGCGCTACTTCACACAGACATAGGCGGTGATGTGCCATGCGCCTACATTCACTCCCCTGTGCCCAGCGTCTACATTGAATTTGGCGATAAACCCGGCTCCATCCCCCTCTTCGTTCGCAATGCGATGACCGGCGATCATGAGCTCCAGGGCGTCTACATCATCGAGCGAAATGTGCCGGAGATTGGCGGTCTGGCCGAGTTGAAGCGTGGTCTTGGCATTCGAGATCACGAGCCGGCCCGCATCCTGGACATTATGTTCGTCGGCAGAGCCAAGGATACGCTCCTGGATGACGCCACCTTCCACATGACCGTCTATTTGCAGGACGACATCATGTCTGCCAATGAGATGATCGAGCGCCACATTAATCTGTATTCAGACCCGGAGCTGGCTCGCGTGAACATGGCCATGTCCGATAGTATGACGCGCCTGCCGAACGAACAGGAAAAGGCCGATTACCGCGAGCTGCTGACCTGGCTGATCAAGGTTCTGACCTACCTCAACATGGCAGACGCCCGCAGAGAGGAAAGATTCGATCGGCATGAACTAATCAAGCGACTGTCAGCTCTCGGCCAGAAGAAAGCCAACAAACTTGAGCGCAAGCTGTCGATGGCCTATGACTATGTCCTGATCGGCAACACAGCGACGGACATGGACGGCACAGGCATGAAGATCTCAGAGGCGAGCAAGCGCCCACACTTCCGTCGCGGTCATATCCGAATGCAGCGCTATGGTGACAAGCTAGGCAAATCCAAGATCGTGTTTATCGCCCCAACATTCATCAATCGGACTTCCCTGGGTGAAGAAGTGCAGCCAAAGAACTACATCGTGAAGTAGGGCGAGCAAATGAAGGAATGCGTAATATGCGGCAAGAAGGGGCTCGATTTCGACGCCCCTCTTTTTGGTAAACCGTGTGGGAAGTTCACCCAGTTTAGCCCTGCAGTTGGCGACTGGGTTTGTCTTTTTGAGCAACAAAAGCAACGTCATAATGACGTCGGGAACGCGCAAAATAGCGCTCAGAATCGCGCAGAGAGCGAGCCTCAAGACTAGACAGCTATCTATCTATGTCTCACGCTTTCAAAGAAGAAATAAAGCGTTACAGATTCAAAGTTTCCTTGCTTCCAAGCAAGAAAGGTTCGTAGCAAGAGAGGTTGTCATGACAGGTAGGAAGCCAGGAGATCCGGGCAAGCAAGGCCGCGCCCCGGTGCCGTCTCGTAAGCAGTTGAATGCCGCCATGCAGCGCTGTGATGGGTATCCACATGCGCTCAGAAATAAGGCGTTGCTGGTGTTATTTTTCGGCCTTGGGTTGCGTCCAAAAGAGGCAGCCAGTCTAACCATTGGCGACGTCTATGACTTCATCGGTGACGAGTTACTGCCGGAGCTGACACTGCTCAGAGCCTACACCAAGCGCTCGAAGGTTCGCATGATCCCACTGAACAACGAGTTCGTGGCCGAACATCTGTTGGCTTACATCCGGTACAGGAAGGAGATAGCCAAGGACAAGCGTCGGCACTTTCACGCCTACTCACCACTGATCCTGTCGCAACGCGGCGGCCCGTTCTCGGCCAACAGCATCGGCAACCTGATGAATGAGATCTTGGAGAAGCGAGCGAACATCACTCGGGCAAGCGCGTACTCGGGCCGGAGGTTCTTCGCTACGACGCTGGTCAGGAACAGAGTCGACTTGAGGACGATTCAACGACTGCTTGGACACACCTCGTTGTCGACCACACAGATCTACCTGGAGAGTGACCCAATTATCATGGCGGACGCAACCAAGGGTGTTTTGTGATACCTGTTGACGTTCAGTAAATGCTTACATATCATAACACCAGCTTAGCGATACGGTTCTGCACAAACGGTTCTGCTAAGTGGCCCAAATTCCAGAAAGAACAGGTACGCCCCGTCACAAACGGGGCTTTTTTATTTCTGGCGACATGAAAGATAATGGCGGTTGACGTTCAGTATTCACTGAATTATTCTAGGCGTGTCGCTTTTGTTAGACGACCGTAACTTCTGGTAAGACCCGCACCGCGGGTCATTTTTATCAGAGAGACCTTCGGACGACGGAACGGCTACGACTTTGGATCATGATAGTGGGCGCCCTGGAGCGCCCGTTTTTTTGGCCGTTAGGCCGCCTTCTTGTTCTTGTCGGCCAGCTTATCGGCATACATCTTTCTGAACCGCTCCAGCATCGCATGTTCTGCAGCCAGACTCGGTACAAACAGCTTGCCATCATCGTTCATCGGGTCGCACACAGAGATGGCGTCCTGCTCGGGGTTGTAGGCGCACAGCAGGCGCATCCCACGCTCATGACCCCACCACATTGCGCAGCTCATAGCGCTCAGGGTGCCGGACTCGTGTTGGGCAACCACTGGCCCCTCGTTGTACGGGAACAGCTTCTCAGAGCCCCCGTTCCAGATCCCCTTCGTTGCATAGAAGGCATCCTTGCGCAGACGCTCATTGAAGGATGACAGCTCGTTATTCTTGGCCTTGAGGCGGGCATTCTCAGCCTTCAACTCCTCGTTCTGCTCGCGCTGGGCATCCAGGCGCTTCTTCATACCCTTCGGATCGAGACCACGCAACTCCTTGAGCTCGGCCAGCGCGTTAGCCAGCTCAGTGACACGCTTGCGCTCGTCGGACTGCAGACGGTTAATCAGGCCATCACGCTTGGCTATCTCGTCGCTCAGGCGCTTGATTTCAGCGTTGGCCAGCGTCACGGATTCGTTATGCTTGTCCAGCAGCGCCTTGCGGTCTTCGTGGACGTGCATCATGGTGGAGGTCGTCTTTTCCAGCTTTGCTTTCACCTGGTCGAGCTCGGCGGCCAGAGCGTTTCGCTCCTCGACAACCTCGTTGTAGTCGTTGGTTTCGGCGTTGTAGGCCTCGATAGCCTGCAGCAGCGCGTCGTGCGCGGTCATCAGTGGGTGTTGTGACATTGTTCAGCTCCTCGATTACAGCATTGACAGCTCGGGGCGCGAAGCGCTCCCGACGCTGTGCTCAATTCGAGACGAAGTATAAGAATGTCTGCGAGGGCGCTCAACAAATTCAGTAAGCTATTACTGAACAACCCGCGAATAGAAGGCAGGAAGCTGGTCAGTCGTCCAGCGTTAAAATCATGAACATCACGGCCAGACCGACGCCACCGTAAAGCATCGTCCAGATTGATTCGGCGCTTACCCCGTAGTGCCCAAGCATCGGCCCTGTCCCTGCAATGGCGACGAACCCCAGCAGTATCGCGTGTTTCTTGTTCATACTTGGACTCCAAAATGATATTTAGCGGCGCCAGCCGCTAAATATAAGGTTCGGTAAGACCCGGACGCAACAGATCGCGTCACCCTTAAAACCTGAAACCTTCCAACCTTGAAACCAAGGAACAAAGGAACCTCGACACCTAAATACCAACCAACCTCGACACCTTTAAACCTCGGCGCGTCGAAATATAAGGTTTTATGCCCAGGTGTGCGGCGCGGGCGAAATATAAGGGTCTCCGGCTCTGATGCGGGTAATGTAGGGTGGGGATAAAACAAACTCGAAAATTTCTAGGACTTTCATTTTTCGCGCTCGTTTGTGTCTAGTGTCTGATAGGGGCGATCACTGTCGCCCCCTTGTGAGTGGTTCGATTATGCGGCGCTGGCTTGTGTGGTGCGGCGCATCAAGCGGATCAAACAGGATTCAATGGCGGCGAATTTAAAGCCATATTTACGCATGAAGGGCGCTTTGTCTCGGATCTCCTCGTAAAGCTGTAGGACTGATTCCTCGTCCGGCAGCAACTCAATCTTTGGGGCAATATAGACCCCGCGAACGATGATTTTCATGGCAAAACTCCACTCTCAATGAAGCAGCGGTAAACGCGCCTGAGACCACTCAGAAGCGATTGCAGACACAACCCTCTCGTGACCATTGACTGCTTGCTCGAACGTCGCGTAGCGCCAGCAGGAGCCGTTTAAGCGACCTCCGAATATCAAAGTCTCGAAACAGATTGGCGTTTCATTAACACCCGACATATCAAAAGCCGTAAAGACAGTGCTAATCAGCATTAAGTGTGCGCTATCGTCTTGCAGTTGTGTTGCTAACAACCGGCGGCCCAATTCTTTACCTTGGGACAGCAATTGCAGGCCGGTTGTTGCGCTCAACGGACGGACGATATTCTCTTCGTCCAGGCGATAGAGGGTCGGCCCGACGACGAGGCGGGATACTGCTGCAGAGTGAGCCATGGACTATCTCTCGGTCGGAGTGGATAGGTTGTTCAGACAGCTGATGACGACGTCATAGACGAACAGCGGCTTGATGACTTCATCAGTGCCATCAATGGTGATGGTGTGCTCAGCCACATCACCGACGGTAATGTCGACCATGCGGATCTTCTCACCATCCAGATCGAACCTGGCATTGATGGAGGTCATCAGCATCTCAGGGAACCCGGGCGTGTCGAACAGAGCGATACTGACGGCGGATAGCTCAGAACGAGCCAGAACAGCCTTCAAGCGTTTTACCCCACCGTATCGAACACCATTCCTGTCGACATAGATGTGGCTTGAAAACTCTGCGTTCTGGACAGTCGTAGCGAACGTAGTCTCTTCACCGTGAAGCTCGCCAGTTCTGAGCACATAGCCGGCCTTGCGAACAGAGCCGATAGCCCGCTTGGTAATGGGCAGCTCAAGAGAGGGATCTTGCTCCATCAACGCAATGAAGGTCTGGGTGCCCAGGGGAATGTTGCCGTTGGCCAGCTCAGGATCGACATTGACCACTTTGACGCGGCGACGAGTTTCTTCTGCGCTGGCCAACGAGCTCTCGATGGATTCCATGAAGGAGTCCAGCATGTCGATGCCGATCAGCATGGTCAGAAGGTTGTCGATGCCGTAATTAGAGGTGCCGCTCTCGATGCGAGACTGGCTGGTTGCGTTGAGGCCAGTTTTATCCCAAATGTCTTGCTGACGTTGACCAGAGCCGACGCGACGCGAAGAGATCATCTTGCCGATCTGTTGGCGAGCTTCGGCTACCCGGGCATCAATATTGTTGGATTTTTCTACTTGTTCAGCCATGAAATTTATTTCGTCAGTTCAGTTAGTATTTGCTTAGGATAGCTGCATCATCTGACACCGGCAACTGGTCATACATGTCTACCGAATCATGCCGTAAGCGATTTATTAACGTCCTCAACGTCAAGCGCTGCGCTGATACGAATCAGCGCATGAGGACGTCTCACAATCGCGCATATTTCGTTAAATCAGCGCTCCAAATAGCAGTGTTTGATCTTGATGAATAGCGTAGCATTATCTATGCGGGAAATTAACGAAATATCCTGTATGGCATTGATTTATAAGGAGGTTTTCAGAAGGTTCCGAGGTTAGTATTAGCGAGGAATGATAATCACTTTAGGCGCTGCTCCTACTAAAAGATCTTTTACTTCTCTTACAGGGTTATTTTTATAGTAGAGCGAGCAAAAAGTGATTATTGGATTGGATGCCCGGAACCTGTTAAGCCCTACCCCTCGGAACATAGGCCAGCGCTCGTAATTAGCTGGCGCAGCCGTTCCTGGGAGAAAAGGATCGAGAGAGCGGCGATTATTATTATTGGATCTTTTGATCTTAGATCTTTAAAACCTTTTTAGATCCTTTTTAGATCCTTTTTAGCGGGCCGCCAGCCCAGGCGTGGCGCGGGTTACAGCGTGATAAGGTGGAGAATCTGATCTCATAGGTGGAGAATCTGATCTCATAGGTGGAGAAATCGATCTCGAAAAACAACCTCTCAACTAACAGCCTTTCTACAGCTTACACACAGCTATTCCACAGCTTATCAAGCGCTCCGGTGCCAATTATCAACAGTTGCGCCAATTCCAAGTGTGAGAGACCGATCTCGACCCATGATCAAATGGGCCATAACCACCCTTATAAGTGGAGAATTTGATCTCCATGTAAATGACCGAGTTCAAAATTTGGACAATCGGCCAAAAACAGTTGGATCGAGTAATTGATCCAGGCGACCGGTTGAGCATAATGGTGGAAGCTGAACAGGACTTTCCATCAATGACGACCAAGATCGCGATCAGAAATAAAATAACCCAGTCGAACAAGCTGACCGAGGCAACGTATTCGCTGACCAGGGATCAGAAGCGGATCCTCTATCTGTGCATGGCGAAGCTGCCGCTGAACATAGACGAAGACCAGATCGAGCACAATGGCGAGTTCGTTATCTCGGTGGCCGAATATGCCCACGTCTACGATTTGCCGTCCAGTACGGCCAGCCAGGACATTCGTAGAGCCCTCAATGCGTTCAGAGGCCGCGAGGTAACGATTTACAGGCCAGAGTTCGATATGGGCGACGAGAAGGGCTTTGATGCGTATGCGTGGCTCACCAAGCGCAGCGCACGGCCAAGCATCGGTCAGTACCAGCTCAGCATCAATCCGGCCCTCATACCGCTCATGACGGGCCTCAAGCGCGATTACACCTCCTACGGCCTGTTCGACGTGAAGGAGATAAACAATCCACTGGTGCAGCGCCTATACGAGACGATGTGCCAATACCGCGGGAACCGGACGGAAGGCACGGTCGTTCTTGAGGTGGATTGGATCAGAAAGCGTTACGACCTGCCGGCCAGCTACAACAAGATCCAGGACTTCAAACGCTACTTCCTGAACGTGGCCATCAAAGAGATCAACGAGAAGACACCAATGCGCCTGACCGTCGAGGAGCGCAAGCGCGGGCGCGTTATCACCACCCTGGTATTCCATTTCACCGTCACAGAGCCACGTCGAGGCATCACTATCGACGGCGAGCTGACCAACATGACTCCCATAAGTGGAGAATCTGATCTGCAGACAGCGTAAAGCAAGGGCCGTGGGCACATGCCCACACCCTTATTAACCGTTTCTGTGGATAAAAATCAGGCGAAAACGGCCAATCCGAGGTCGGAAGAGATCGATTCTTCCACCTATACCTGGCAGACGAGAGTGATTTTTCCACGTTTGAACGAGCAAGAGATCAAATCTTCCACCTATGGCGCCCGGCTTCGGGGCCATTCGATGCGAAGCGGATCAAATTTTCCACCTATGGGGAATAGAGATCGATTCTTCCGCCTATCTGCAGATACAGATCGGATTCTCCACTTATGAGGATCGATTTCTCACCCTATGCGTGTCGTCGGGCGACGAACTGGCTGTTGTCTATCTCTTGCTGCCGGTCGCCATAGGCCAACCACATTTCGGCCTTGTCCTTTGGACTCTGCAACGACGCCCAGAGCCGATCTGCCATGAAGTCGAGGGTGTCATGAATAACGGCCTTCCGAAAATGGACAAGCCAATCTACGCGGGATTTAGGGGCTCTGGCGGGCATACTGCCTGCGACGGGGAAAGTCATTTCCATATCTTCTGCTCAGCTACTCTAAAATACGACTTGGAAAGCGCAAGGGAAGCGCAAGGGAAGCGCTCTACCCGCGACTATAAGCGATCATAATCAGTAAGTGCTAGCTGAATTTATGTAGAAGCGGTGGATTCGTCTAATCGCGTTCTATTGCGTTGGGGGTTTCCTGTGACCGGACATAAAAATAGCCCCTCACATGGAGGGGCTGTACTGAACACCTGTTAAACAGGTTGGAGGCAACAACGACACATGACGTTGAACTGGAAGCCTATTGGCAGAAGAAAGGCTTGGGCCTTTGTTCTGACAACAGAGGGGGAGTCATCCTCCCCCGACTGACAATCAGGCAGCAACGGAGAACACTTCGCGCAGCTGCTTGGCAATCAGACTGTCCTTGCGCAGCGCAAGAGAGCCGCGAGAGGTTCGGTCAGCCAGACCCAGGGCCGGCAGCAGTTGCATCATCTGCCCACACTGAGAGCGACTGGTGCCCTCGCTGTACGGGCGAGCGATGTAGCGATCAAACAGCTCCTTGCTGGTCAGCTCGCCGTTATCAAGCAGCATCTTGATGGCAATCTCCGTGTAGCAGGAGAGCTTGGCACCACCGCCCAGGTGAGCAATCAGGTTAACAGCTTTCTCGCCCACCTTCTTAGGCAGATCGTCGAGCTTGGTCAGACGCTCTTTCAAGGTCTCGGTCAGGCTCTTGGCGTCAACAGTCTCGTCGCTTTCGCTGATCTTGAGGTGCATGGATGCAGCCTCAACGCTACCCAGACGAGCGATCAGCGCAGCACTCGGCTTGGCGTCACCGTAGGCCCGGGCCTTGATCTTAGGCTTGGCCTTTTCAGCCTTCTTCTCAGCAACAGAGGTGTCGGGGGTCAACTCTGCATCCGGCATATCTGGATCTGCAGCGCCATCGGCAACTGTCTCGCTGTAGGCTTCGGAGCGAGACTCTTCCATCTCGATGACGGTGGCCACCTCTTCGAGCGTTGGCAAGTCGACGACAGGGTCAATCTCTTCGCCAGGAACATCAATGCCCATCATCGCTTCAAGCTGGGCCAGCTCGTCGTCGATGGACGTGGTTTTCACAGTGTCAGGTTCGGCGCCCTGCTCAACAACTTCCGGGGCTGCATCAACAACAGCAGTCTCGTCCAATACAGCGTCCAGTTGAGCAAGTGCAGCATCAAGAGCGGTGGTCATATTCGTGATTCTCCATGTTCAGCATTCAATTCAGTACGTCGCGCTGTATCGCGTCGACAGTGCATATATTACTGATTGATTGAGGGGCTATAACTGTTCGCCCATGAGCGCCATTCAAAAGATAAAGGGGAGCAATAGCGCTCCCCTTTTGGATTGAAATGATGACGTTTTATGCGCGATTGCAGAACAAGATCAGCACCATGTATGAGCCGATAGACGCAAAGACAGGAGTGACCATATCCAGTGGCAGATCGATGAGAGAAACCAGGGCGCTGACCAGCAAAAACAGTGTCGCTATGTAGGCGCCCTTATGGGAGAACATCAGCCTGAATGCTCTGCCAGAAGACGGCCTATCACCGGTCGTAATGTGGGCCAGACATTGCAACGTGCAGACCGCAGAGAAGACAGAAGCAATGGAGCCTTTAATGAACACAAGCAAGGTAAGAAGCAAGCCGCAGACCGTGCTTGGTTCCATGGCTTCTCGCTTCATATCAACCATGATAGTTAGCGGGGTTGTTACCATGAAATAAAGGGTTAATGGAACAAACAAACCAATGAAGCAACCTTTCAAGGAATCAAGGAAGAAAGGCGCGTTTATTGTCACAAAGATAGGTCTCTTTGTTGCCACATGGGAAGCAAGCAAGATTGATATGCAGGCAGGGACAAAGAAAGACAGCGTCATTGAAACCGCCCTTGCCAGCGACAAAGCAAGCTCGTAGCCAATAAATGCAGGTAGGCCGATTTGTTGCAAGGTTTCTTTGGTCATTGCTGTCGAGAAAGCAAGGTCGGCACCAAGGGCCATTACCGCACAGCAGAACATCCAGACGGCCATGGTAATGGGGTGGCAGAACGCCAGCGAATGTTCTGGCCGGATAGGATCTGGGTGACAGCGCCAATCGACTGTCTGATGATTGATACTGGCGTGTTGATGCCAACATGTTCGCTCATGAAAATTAAACCCCTGTTCAGTGTTCAGCTATTACTGAATAATAGCGAACATGAACAGGGGCTTAAAGATGCAAACCGATTAAGTGTTGGTTTAAATGAACAATTGCTCGGCGATAAACTCCTTCAATCTAGCAGCCTTCTCCGGCGTCAGCTCAAGACGCTCATGGCGTTCTGCCTCGACTTGACGCAGAACCTTGAGGAACTGCGACTCGCGGGCGTCGTGAGTGCCGTTTAGAACGTAGCTGATAAATGCCCAGGCTTCTGGATCATCTTCGGTTCTGTCCTTTAGATAAGCAGCCAACCCCTCTACAGGCTCAAGGCCCAGGACGCGCACCATTCGCGGCACACGAGATATTTTCAGGCGAGAGGTGCCCTTCTTGATCATGGACAACATTGAAGTCTGGTTGGCAGAAAACCCCATTTCTCTAGCGATTTCTGCCTGGCTCTTGTCAGGATACTTTGCGAGGCCTTTTTCGATCAGTTCACTGATGGTAGGGATTTCATCAGGCACTCTAGGGGCCAGATCATTCAAAGTTGACATTGTTCTACTCCAGCAAAACCTACTAATCGTAGGAGAACATTGGTACGCCCTGTAAGGCTTACTTTTCTTCCATAACCTGCACGTTATGGAGCATCGAGACTCTATCGAGTACACAATTTTAGAATACAGTAAAACTTTACTGAATCAAGTATTCCCATATAGGTGGTATTTTTCAATTAAAAAATTGTTAAATAAGTCAGCTTTTACTGATCGTTAAGGTTCCGTTTACAGTATTTTACTGACCCATCTCTTCCATCATTTTCTTTTTCGCCTTTTTGACGTAGCGAGTCAGCTCTTCGGTAACGATCTCTTTTATCTTGCGATTGGAGTAGACGGAGATCATTTTCAGGTCGCGCATCAAGTCGGCCGGAATGTCTGCGTTTAATGGCGCCATTGGTACTGCAGCAGCTTGACGCTTGCCCATGATTACTGGCGGCTCAGCAGGAGTCTCTTTGTGCTCTTCGGCAGTTGTTGTGAGCAGGCTATCCAGGCTCATACCTTCGTTATTCATTGCAGCTTCTCCAGTAATTCTTTGGCGATAAGTTGAATTGAATTTGCCATTTCCAAGACCTGATCGCGGTCAAATGAGGCGCGCTCTCCTGCTCCACGACGCTTATTTACAACCTGGTTGCACAGTTGAGTATTTGAGGCGGCGTCAATCAGCGTGAAGCCCAAACCAGAAACAGCTGAAACAACGTCGGCATTCTTCAAAGAGCCGGTCATTACGTTGCAGTCCATATCTGAGATCAGACGGGCGATGTGTCTGGTCGAGTTGGCCTGTGGGTTTACCTTGCTCATGATGTAGGAGAGGCCGAGTTGTTCGTCCTCGTCGCGCTGCGTGTTTTCATGCTCTACCGCGTCGCGAACTAGCTTGGTCGGCTCAAGGTCGAACTCGGAGGCCTGAACCGGCGACAGAACGTAATCTGACATGCGGATCAGATCGAGCTGGAACTGCTGGAACTCGCCCTTGGTATCAACCAGAACAACGTCATAGAACTCCGTGATGCGCTCTAGTTGCTTGCGATAAGGGCCGGAAGAGTTCAGCTTGGCCACCTCTGGAAAGCTCATGTCGAAACCTTCCAGCTCGGGCTCATTGGCGGTGATACGACGCTGGCCGTAAAAGCTCAGTGCCGACGCCTGCTCGTCAGAGTCGACGATGGCCACCTTCACGCCGAAGTGCTTGTGCAATGCGTGTCCTATGGACAGACAGAGCGTTGATTTGCCGGTGCCGCCTTTCTGCGTAGCCAGCGTGACGATCTTCCCTTTCTTCATCAGTCGATAACCCCAAAGTGTTGTTTCACTTCCTGAGCGGCCAGTTCCGGGTCTAAGAACACCATCGACGCGAAGCGGCTGCGTAAATTGTCATAGGAGCAGCCAAAGGCCATCTCCGTTTTGAACTCCAGATCGACGAGCGGGAGAGTCGCGCCGTCGACATTGCGCCAGAAAACCAGCTCGCTCTTGAAGTGACGAGGGAGAGAGTCGAGCACATCCCAGCCGGCATCTGAGATCACACCATTGAGCGACTTCACCTCTGACCAGGTCAATTCGAGAACGCGATGGATGCTCCAACCCATGATCAAGGCGAAGAAGACGCACCGTCTCTCCTCGACGTCCAGCTTTAGCAACCCTTCCTTGAGGTCGCCAATCAGCATCGGTGAGTCAGCAATGGAGAAGTTGTTCAGACGGTCGTTGTGAACGAATACCTCGAAGTTAGCGTTGGATATATCGCGGGCGATAGTGTCCACGGCCGACTTCGCAACAAAGTGTGACGTTCGGAGCTTGGCTCTAAAGTAGAGCGATTGAAGATGGATAGGGGCGACGTTGTCTGCCCACATGTCCCAAATAGCGAACGAATCCAGTTCGCGTGGGAAGTTATTCTTCCCGCACAGGTCAGCTACGGTAATCATTTCGACATTCCAGAACAGGTACGCGAATAGGATGTACCAAAGCAATAAAAAAGGAAAGGCACCTTTGTAGGCGCCTTCCTTTGAAGCAAGGAAAATTGGAACCTTGCTACACTTTTTCTCCCTTCTCCAGCAGGTCGCGGAAGCGAGCGAAGCGTGGGTGACGCATTGAGCCGTCTGGTGTGATTTCGTGGTATTTGACCTCAATCAGACGGCCAATAACGCTCTGGCCGGACGGCTTAACCTTCTCGGTTACAGTGATCATTTCGTCCAGCTCTTCTTCCCAAGAGCGATAGGTGTACTCGACGACCGTGTTGGTATGGTCAGCCCAGATTTCTGCGCGTTGACGATCACTCCAACCGCCACCCACACGAACCGGGACGCCGTTGAAGTCGACGATGACGCCGCCAGCCATACCCTGATACTTGCCGTCGCCCTCATAAACCCCGGTGATCAGCAGATCAACGTCGCCGGCCGTGTCGACTTCATCCTTGATCTTCATGTAGCCATAGGTGCGGCGGCGCTCATACAGGCCATCAAGCGGCTTAACGATGATGCCTTCAAAGCCGAGGTCGAACTTCTCCTTGAACTTGGCCTTAACCTCTGCGTCAGAGTGCGCCAATTCCTGCTCAATCAGTTTGATTGAGGTAGTAGCCATGCGCTCTTCGCCCAGGAGCTCAGTTGCGCGACGGAACAAGGCTTCAAGACGACCACGACGACGCTCTTCCTGCAGCGGGCAACCGTTCAAAAACTCCTGCTCGGTCATGAACTCGAAGACGTGGTACTCAGCGTCGACCGCATCGAAGTTGGTGCGACGCACTTCGGATACGGTCTTGAGGAAGTCACCAGTGATCACCTCGCCGTCGAGAACGATACGGCCAGAATCAATCTGCAGGCCGGCTTTGACGAACTCGACAACGTCGGCGCTCATGGTTTGAAACGCCTTGAACTCCTTACCAGTGCGAGACAGAAAGATTGCGGTGCCAGCGCCCAAATCTACGAAGGCGATGGTGCGAACGCCGTCATGCTTGAGCTCGATGGCCACAGGCCACTTTTTCACTTTCTTGACGCTGTACGGGTGTGCGAGATTCACCTCGAACACGTCGATAAAGCCTTTGACGACCTCGTTGACGGTCTTGGCGGTGAAGCCGGCTCGCGGGTCTTTGAGCGCGATGCGCCGGATCAAATCCCAGCTGTTTGCCGAGTACAGCTTCTTCGCCTCTCTGAGCGCATCAATCGCTTTGGAGCCGGTCAGTTGACGAGTAGAAAGCCCATCGGTGAGCTGACGTAGGCTAGAGAGAGTGATTTCGGCTGTGCCGCTATCCTTAACGCCCTTTTCGATCATCTTGATCGTCTTCTTGCCGACGCCGAAGGTGATGGCAGGATCGAGAGCCTGCTTAACCACCCAGGAGAAGTCGGCGTCACTCATTGCCTCGGCCAGAACCGGGCGCTTGGCGTTACCGCTTACCTCTGAAATCTCATTCAGCATATTGATGATCTTGTCCATGTCGCCTCCTATCGTGATTCTGGGACAAATGCGTTGTTGAGTGGGTGTGATGACTTCGCCAGCGTTGTTGCGGCTGCAACCAGGCGTTTCTGTGTGTCTTGGTCAAACTTGAACTTGCGGATAATTGCCGACATTTCCTTGCGCCAGAGCTCCTTGTCGCCCTTGCGAATGAGCTTGGCGACGTACTGCATGAGCGGGCGAGGCTCGTCCTTTTTTGAGGACGAAGAGACAGTTGTGGTGGTAGCTGGCGAGCTTGCGGGGGCAACTTTGTCGATCAGCTCCTCCTTGGCCAGTGAGTTGACGGTGTCGGCCAGAGTGACGGACTTGGAGCCGAACAAGCGGTCGCTTGCAGGTCGGTTAAGCTCCTTGACGACAGACTTCTTGGCAGAAGTCGCAGGCTTCGAGCCGCCAACCATCTCCCAGCCCCGCATGTACGAGCGATCATCCGGGCGTGTCGGGCCAAGAATTTCAATATTGGCGTCCGGGTTGAGCTTCTTGATGGCTCGCTCTTCGGTGACGGACGGGAAGACGCGCTCTTGAAAGAACAGGGAGCGGCCGGCTGCTTCCTCTTGCTCACGCATCTTCAAGGCGTCGCAGAGCTTGCGACCAATGTGCGGGCCACATTCGCAGGATTCAGGCAGACGACCATCTTTGGCAGCGTCGATGGTGTGCAGACAGACGGCGTATGACGCACGACGGTTCAGCAGCGGGCATGAGTGATAAAAGGCGTTTCGGCCTGATTTGCTAGCCTCTACGGGCAGCACGTCAATGGTTACAGGTTTCATGTTCAGCATCCTCAGTAAGCATTTACTGACCATAGAGGTCATTAAAAAAGTCCCCAGCCGGCGTTCTTCGCCGACGTCGATTTACCAAGTGACGAAGCTCTCTCTCGTTCGACCAGATCGTCTTCGGTCATAGACGGAGTCGATGCTTCGGTATCCTCATGATCCAGTTCGTCAAACAAACTTTCGTCGTCATCCTCTGGATGGATATAAGCAGCTACCGGCTCTGGTGCTGGCGTCGGTTTTGGCTTTGACGCCTCGATGCGCGACATGATCCCCTTGCAGAACGCCCGGGCCTTCTTGATCTCCACCTTGAAGTGAATGTCGCTGAGCATGTCGGACATTTCCTTCATGCTCTCCTCAGTGCCCTCGTACTTCTTGGAAACCGTCTTGAAAACGACCCTGTCCTTGCTCAGCTTGGCCATTCGCTTCTCGGTGTAGGCTCGATCGCACTCGGTCAGGGACGTGTAGGACTTGATCGTCAGTCGATGCAGCAATGTGGCTGCGTTCGGAGCGTAATTCGTGAGGTGATAGGCCATCACGAACCGCTCTTCGTCCTTAACCACGATCTGCAGATTCACATAGTTGCGCTTTGACTCGTTGGTGCTGTCGCGCAATATGTCTCCAAAAACCTCAACCGTTGCCGTCATGTTCAGCTCCTCTTAAAACATGCCCCAGCGCATAGACTGCCTGCGGGCTCTCTCCTGCTCTTGCTCAAGCTCCAACAGCCCGTCAATCTCGCTGTCTGCCTGGCTCTCGATGACCTCCAGTAGTTCATCCACATCGAGAGGTTTTTCTGAAACGCCGAGCATCGCGTTCATGGCCATTGCGTCGTGTCTCCGCTCGATGGTCTCGCGGGCTCTGCGCAACATGACCAGACGCTCAGACTCCTCAATGGAGCCAAGCTCTTCTTCATCATCCTGAGCCGGCTCGTCATCCTCCTGGTGCTCCTCGTCAATAAACTCGGCAACGAGCTTGGCCGCAGCAGACGAAATCACCTTCGAGCTGAACGAGCAGCCCTCTTCAATGGTCTTGGTGGCAACCTCTGCAACAGAGGACGCTGTGAATCTGGAGGTGATCAGGATGTTGCGGCCCGGGTCTGCCCAGCCTTTGCCAAAAATCGATCCGAAAATCTTCTCTTGGGTCGCTGCGTACTCGGCTTCGGTCTCCGACTCGCTTATGGCGATAGTGGTTTCGCCCTTGTATTCGCTCTTGTAGCCAGCACCCCCGATAACCTTCGAGCCCTTGGTGGCCAAGATTTTGAAAACGTGGTTGTAGCTGTTCTCAAAGCGCGTACCCAGCGCTGAAATCTCAACTAAAAACATGGCAACCTCTTCTTGTTCAGCTGATGCAATCTTAAAAGATGCTCGAAGGGCTATCTCTGATTCGCCCTTGCGCGAAGCATGAGCTCCTTTATCAATCGCGAATCAGAAGCGTCATACGCATTGCGGTACGCACTGAGAACTACAGAAGCGGGCACCTCGTTGGGGTCTTTGTCGTTTGGAAGAAGAGCAACCCTTGACTGCAGACCGACCGACTTGACCAACTTGGCCGCGGTGATTGCGTCCCTGATTGCGGAGACTTCGCCGTCCCACATGAAGACCAGGGCGGGATCGCACTTTGTTAATGAAATTTGAACAGGCAGATCGTCTGTGATCTAATCGCGTCTCCATGCAGGAGGCACGCGCTATGACGTTGATTGAACACCTTACCCTTGTCGAAGAAACTCGCTCTGAGATCAATCGTAAACATAACCTGGTTGATGTCATGTTCCTTGTCATCAGTGCCATCATGAGTGGTGCCGAGGGCTGGAATGACATCGAAACCTATGGCGATTCAAAGATCGATTGGCTCCGTCAGCATCGCCCCTTTGCCAA
>ERZ650312.387-NODE-387-length-24290-cov-6.145451_pt1 | contig 24290 bp, 25 predicted proteins | sample MGYA00376248_ERZ650312 | MGnify/ENA primary metagenome ERZ650312 (study PRJEB26733, sample SAMN07839316) | wastewater metagenome | biome: urban; feature: wastewater treatment plant; material: waste water | place: USA: North Carolina | collected 2016-07-28 ... | reverse complement strand
GGCCGTGCGGCCGCGGCTCGATATGTTGGTGTCGGCCGAAGCGATGGCCGCCAGAATGCGGTCCACGTCCACCTCGTTGTCGGACATGACGATGAATACGTTGTCGGCGCCGTTGTCCAGCAGCGGCGTCAGATCGCCCGAATTGCTGTTCGTGCGGGCCGACGGATGGACATATTTATAGGTATGCTTCTTATAGTCCGAATCGCCGAGCAGCGTCAGTATCTCCTTCTCGAACTCCTTGTCCGTACTTTCGGTGTAGATCAGCGCTACCTGCCGGTCCCCGTTCACCAGTTCGGCGGCCTTTTCCCATTTGTGCGCCGGGTCGGGCGCCATCTGGAACAGCACGTCGCTGTTCATGCCCGTGATGTTGGCCAGCGGCGAAACGACGGGCACGTTGTGCTCCTGGAATAAGTAGGAAATTTCTCGTGGGCCGATTGTATCAGCAGGTTGGGGGATGTGGGCTGGCTGAATACCGTGGGTTAAGATCGAAAAGTTCGATGCTTAGCAGCGATGATGGGGCCAAAAGCGCCCCTCTCTCAATGGGGGCGACTGTCCGCAGTGAACGGATAGGGCTGCTTCCAATGTTCGAAAATCGGCTTCAGCTCGCCGCTGCGCACCATTTCGTTGAATGCCAGGCCGAGCTTGGCGCGCTGGCCCAGGCCGACCCAGCAGATACGCGCCGGCAGGCCCTGGAAGCTGATGCGCTCGCGGGCCATGTCCAGCCAGCGGTGCAGGTGGGCGTCGTCCGGGATCAGTTCCTTGACCTTGGCGTCGGTCTTGTAGATGTCCTGCGGATCGCCGGACAGCGCGGCCCAGCGGAACGGGCCGATGCCGCGGCAGAACAGCGGGCGGATATAGGCCGGGACGAAGCCGGGGAAGTCGAAAGCGTTTTGTACGCCCTCTTCCTGGGCCATCTGGCGGATGTTGTTGCCGTAGTCGAAGGTCGGCACGCCCTGCTTCTGGAACTCCAGCATGGCTTTGACGTGCACGGCCATGGATTGCTTGGCGGCCTTGACCACGGCGGCCGGGTCGGTCTGCGCGCGGTCGCGGTACTGCTCCCAGGTCCAGCCGATCGGCAGGTAGCCGTTGAGCGGGTCGTGGGCGCTGGTCTGGTCGGTGACCATGTCCGGGCGTACGCCGCGCTTGACCAGCTCCGGCAGGATTTCGGCGGCGTTGCCCAGCAGGGCGATGGAGATGGCCTTGCCTTCGCCGGTGTACTTGGCGATGCGCGCCAGGGCGTCGTCGAGGTCGCTGGCCTGCTCGTCGACGTAACGGCTGCGCAGGCGGAAGTCGATGCGCGACTGCTGGCATTCGATGTTCAGCGAGCAGGCGCCGGCCAGGGTCGCGGCCAGCGGCTGGGCGCCGCCCATGCCACCGAGGCCTGCGGTCAGTACCCAGCGGCCCTTGAGGTCGCCGCCGTAGTGCTGGCGACCGGCCTCGACGAAGGTCTCGTAGGTGCCCTGCACGATGCCCTGGCTGCCGATGTAGATCCAGCTGCCGGCGGTCATCTGCCCGTACATCATCAGCCCGGCGCGGTCGAGTTCGTGGAAGTGCTCCCACGTCGCCCAATGCGGCACGAGGTTGGAGTTGGCGAGCAGCACGCGCGGCGCGTCGGCGTGCGTGCGAAAAACGCCGACCGGCTTGCCGCTCTGGATGAGCAGCGTCTGGTCGTCTTCCAGCGTCTTCAAGGTCGCGATGATCTGGTCGAAGCACGCCCAGTTGCGCGCCGCGCGGCCGATGCCGCCATAGACGACGAGCGCTTCCGGGTGCTCGGCGACTTCCGGGTCGAGGTTGTTCTGCAGCATGCGGAAGACGGCTTCGGTCAGCCAGCTCTTGCAGTTCAGTTCGCTGCCGCGCGGAGCGCGGATGACGCGGGATGTATCGAGGCGGGGATCGTTCATTGCATTCTCCTGTTTCTGCTACGCCGCCATTCCGGGCTTGACCCGGAATCCAGTGGTGAACTTATGGATTCCGGCTTTCGCCGGAATGACGGATTTGTGATGGTTTAGAAGTGTCCAGTGAATTGGTAACGGTTGCCCGGATGCCAGAGGTTGGCAACGCTGGCGACGGCGCCTTGCGACCAGGTTCGGCGATGCAGCAGCAAGGCGGGCTCGCCGAGCGACATGTCCAGATCCTGGCCAATCGACGCACTCGGCACGGTGGCTTCGATGCGGTACTCGACGCGCTGCAACGGGGCGACGCGCACGAGATATTCGTTCGGCGTGCTCGCGGTGAAGTCCTGCGCGAGATAGTCGGGCGCCAGCTCCGGATTGACCCAACGTTCCTCGTACTGCACCGGCTGCTCGTTCTCGAGGTGCAGCAGGCACGAGTGAAACACTTCGCTCCCGGCCTCCAGCTGCATTTCAGTGGCAAGCGTGGGGCTGGCCGCCACTCGTTCCATCAACAGCACGATGCTCGAATGCTGATGGCCGCGCGCGCGGATCTCCTCGGCGATGCTGCGGATTTCGACCAGCGTCGATTGGTACTTGGGCGGCGCGACGTAGGTGCCGGCCCCCTTGGTGCGCGTCAGCACCTGCGCGTCGGTCAACTCGCGCAGTGCGCGATTGACGGTCATCCTCGCGACGTTGAACTGGCGCGCGAGTTCGTTCTCGGACGGGATCAGGCTGCCCTCGCCCCACTCGCCCGAGTCGATACGCGCGAGGATGTGATCCTTGATCGCCTGATAGGCCGGAAGCTCAGCCATCACGCTTCCTGCGAGGCAAAGCGCAACGGGCTGTGCGCGGCGATCTCGGCGTTCTGCACCGCTGCCTTGATCGCCTCGATGTCGGGCGCGAACAGGCGGTCGATGTCGTAGTGCGGCACGGCGCTGCGGATGCGCAGCATCACGGCTTGCAGCTTCGGACTGGTGATGTGCGGCGCGCGCAGATCGACGCCCTGAGCGGCGGCGAGCAACTCGATGGCGAGGATGGCCGCCGTGTTGTCGGCCATGTCGCCCAGCTTGCGCGCGGCGAAGGTCGCCATCGAGACGTGATCTTCCTGATTGGCCGAAGTCGGCAGCGAATCGACCGACGCCGGATGCGCCAGCGTCTTGTTCTCGGAAGCCAGCGCGGCGGCCGTCACGTGGGCGATCATGAAGCCGGAATTGACGCCGCCGTCACGCACCAGGAAAGGCGGCAGGCCGGACAGCGTGTTGTCGATCAGCAAGGCGATGCGGCGCTCGGCCAGCGCACCGATTTCAGCGACGGCGAGCGCGAGATTGTCGGCGGCCATCGCCACCGGTTCGGCGTGGAAGTTGCCGCCCGAGAGGACTTCGCCGGTATCGGGGAAGATCAGCGGGTTGTCGGAGACCCCGTTCGCCTCGGTCAGCAGGATGTTCGCCGCGTGCCGCATCTGGTCGAGGCAGGCGCCCATCACCTGCGGCTGGCAGCGCAGGCTGTACGGGTCCTGCACCTTGCCGCAGTCGCGGTGCGCGAGATTGATGTCCGAGCCTTCGAGCAAGTCGCGATACGCGGCGGCACTGTCGATCTGGCCCCGCTGACCGCGCAGTTCGTGGATGCGTGCATCGAAGGGTTTGAACGACCCGGCCGCCGCATCGACCGACAGCGCGCCGGATACCAGCGCGCTCTGGAAGAGATCCTCGATGTCGAACAGGTGCTTCAAGGCCAGCGCGGTCGACGCTTGCGTGCCGTTGAGCAGCGCCAGCCCTTCCTTGGCGGCGAGCGCGAGCGGCTGCAGACCGGCATGCGCCAGTCCTTCGGCCGCCGGTGCGCGACGCCCGGCGATGAACACATCCCCCACGCCGAGCAGCGCCAACGACATGTGCGCCAGCGGCGCCAGATCGCCCGACGCGCCGACCGAGCCCTTGACCGGAATCACCGGCAGCACGTCGGCGTTGAACAGTGTGATCAGCGCATCGATCACCACCCGGCGCACGCCCGAATGGCCACGCCCGAGGCTGGACAGTTTGAGCGCGATGAGCAGCCGCATCACCGGCGCCGACATCGGCTCACCGACGCCGACGGCGTGCGAGAGCACCAGATTACGTTGCAGCAGTTCGAGCTGGTCGTGCGGGATGTGCGTCTGCGCGAGGCGGCCGAAGCCGGTGTTGATGCCGTAGGCCGGCTGGCCGCTTTCGGCGATTCTCGAGACCGTATCGGCGGCGGCGTCGATGGCGGCGTGGCAGGACGGATCAAGCTGGAGTCGGCATGAGGTGCGCGCAATCCGGCGCAGCTGTGCGAGCGAGACATGGCCCGGCGTGAGGATCACCGGCGCATTGGAATTCTGTGGAGTCATCGGAGTCTTCCTGTATAGACAAGTACGCAGATCGTAGCAGAGGAATGTTGTCTATACAAGATCAATTGCTTGAAGTCCAGAGCGGCACCGCGATCACGATCACGCGGAGGATCAGGCAATACCTTCCGAGTATCTGGCTACCTCTCCGACCAGTGACGCGGGGAGAATGAGCCGTCAAAACGCCGGTTGATGCGCACGAGATGCGTCACCAACACCGACTGCCACAACCAACGAATGGAAGCTCATCGATGAACACACTTCTCGTCACAACTGCCGCGCTTACGGTATCGGGCTCTTCGGCCGCACTGGCCGAATCAGCCGAAAACGACCAAATCATCATTACGCGCAACGGTTCGCAAGCGTCGCTCAAGGGGCCCGACACGTGGTTTTCCGGCCCGGTCCGCGTCGATATGTTGTTCCAACCGCAGGCGCCAGCGCGGACTTCGGCGGCCCTCGTCACCTTCGAGCCCGGTTCGCGCACGTTCTGGCACACCCATCCCTTGGGACAGACGCTCGTGGTTACGGCGGGCAAGGGTTGGGTGCAGGAATGGGGCCGCGAGAAGCGCGAAATTCATCCCGGCGATGTGGTGTGGTTTCCACCCAACGTCAAGCATTGGCACGGCGCGAGCGGGACCACCGCGCTGTCACATATCGCCATTCAGGAAGCGTTTGACGGCAAGAGTGTCGATTGGCTAGAAAACGTCAGCGACGAGCAATATGCTAAGTAGAACCAACCGCCTGAGCATGGACTGAACACATGGACGCGCCTCTCGTTTCAAGTGTCCCACGCTGCTTTTTTGACGGTCCCGCTCCGTCGTCGCCATCGCCCTGTCACTTGGCCGTGACAAAGGACATGTTCGGAAAACGTTCCAAGTGATGCGGCGGATTCGCAAAGTGTTGATCGGCATCGCATCCCTGACCGCGATTCTGTCGCTGGGCGCCTGCGCCTATCTCCAGCACCCCAAGTTCGGCACCTATCCCGAAGGCGATCGGCTGGAGCAAGTCCAGCGTTCGCCCAACTTCGCCGACGGTGAGTTCCGTTATCCGGTCGCAACACCGATTCTTGCCGAAGGGACGAGCACGTTCTCCATCATTACCGGTGACCTGTTCAGGAAGATCGAGAACCTGCGGCCGGCGCATGCGATTCCCGCAGTGAAGACCGATCTCAAGGCGCTGGACCCGGCTCAGGACACCATCGTCTGGCTCGGACATTCGTCGTACTTCGTCCTGTTCGCCGGCAAGCGCATCCTCATCGACCCCGTGTTCAGCCCGTATGCGTCACCGGTTTCGTTCTCGACGCAGGCGTTCGACGGCACCAGCCTCTATACCGTCGATGACATGCCGGCAATCGACGTGCTGCTGATCACCCACGACCACTGGGACCATCTCGACCACGCTACAGTGACCGCGCTCAAGGACAAAGTCGGCCGGGTGCTCGTCCCGCTCGGCGTCGGCGCGCATCTGGAGCACTGGGGCTATGCGCAGGGAAAGGTGCGCGAGGCCGACTGGTACGAGAAGCTGGAAGTCACTCCCGGCCTCGCGATTCATCTCATACCCGCACGCCACTACTCCAGCCGCTGGCTGACCCGGAACAAGGCATTGTGGACTGGCTTCGTGCTCGAATCGGCCACGCGGCGCATTCTGTTCAGCGGCGACACGGGCTACGGCCCGCACTTCAAGGAGCTGGCGCAGCGCTTCGGCGGCTTCGATCTGGCCGCGCTCGACATGGGCCAGTACGACCCGCGCTGGCCCTATATCCACATGACGCCCGAGGAAGCCGCGCAGGCGGCGGAAGACTTGCAGGCGAAGGCGTTGCTACCCGCGCACGTGGGCCGCTTCAACATCGCGCGGCACGCCTGGACGGAACCGTTCGACCGCATCAGCGCCGCCAGCGAAGGCAAGCTCTACCGGCTGCTTACACCGCTGATCGGCGAGCCACTAGCCGTTGGCAACACTGAACAGCGCTTTGCCCGCTGGTGGCAAGACGTGGGCCGGATGGCATCGTCTGTTGAGGCCCTGAGTAATCCATGACACCTTCGACCGACACAGCGGTGCGGCGACTCTTCGCCCCGTTGATACTGGCACTGGCCCTGATCAACTCACCATCGGCCGCTTCTGCCGCCGAGCCCTCCCCATCAAGCTCCGAGGCAAACACCATGAAAATCCGCCTGACCATCAACGGCCAATCGGCGACCGCCACGCTGGACGACAACCCGACGGCGCGGGATTTCCTCTCGATGCTTCCGCTGGCCTTGACACTGGAAGACTACGCATCCACCGAAAAGATCGCCTACCCGCCCAGGAAACTCTCCACCCAGGGCGCGCCGGCCGGCATCGACCCCGAGATCGGCGACATCACCTACTACGCGCCGTGGGGCAATCTGGCGCTGTTCTACAAGGACTTCGGTTACTCCGCCGGACTCATCCGGTTGGGCCGACTCGATACCGGCGTGGAAGCACTCAGCGTGCGTGGGAGCTTGAAGGTGACGATCGAGGCCACTGGACAATGACAGAAGGCCATCTTGCTTGAACGGCATCGGTCAGGAGATGCGTGTCGGGTACCTCCCCCTTCCCGCGATGCAGAGCCATTTAGCCGTCGCTTTCCAACCCAATCCAGCTTGTCGACCCACGTAAAATCAGACTTTCAATATCAACGTTCAGCGGAGCACCGATTACCGTACGTTCGCTCCAACTGATAGTTGAGCAGCTTCCGCGCTTATCGTTTCTTTTCTCAATTCTTCTGAGTATTTCATTATGTCTTTGGCTTGCTGCACGCTCGAGCGGTCTGTATCGGCTCCGGTCATCATTGCTTGAAATTCAGCCAAGAGCTTCATCTCGAGTGTGTCCACAAGAACGTGAAGGCCCGAAATACCCTGTTCATCAATGTACTTGGCGTATTCGGGCATTGCAGCCTTGACCATATTTGACAGTGCTTCTGAGTCGGAGAAATCTTGGGGTCCGAGGCCACCCTGTGCGACATGCCACCTCATCGCTCCGTGAACGATGATTCCGACCAGAGCCGTATATATAGCCCAGGCCAGCGGCGACACGAAAGGACGCGCCTTCGAGGCATCTGTTTGGTCTAGGTCCTTAGTGATGTCAAAACCCTTGCCAATCATCGCGAGAAACTCCCTCATCTTTGGGTCTGTCTCAGCGCGCTTGGCGACAGCTTCAAATTTCAGTGTGGACATCATTAGCGAAATGCTACGAGCCCTATTGAGAAACATCACCGATGCCCAAAGCTGATCTATCGCATCAAGTCTTCGTTTATCTACCGCGATCTGACGACTAGAAAGAGCTGCCATTGCACTGGCCCGCAGTGTGGCGATCTCCTCCTCGCCGGCACGCAGGTCCGCACGCAGCCTCTCTTCGGCTTCTCGATTTTGCGCCTTAATCGCTTCCAGTTTCTGGTCGAATTCGAAAGCGATACTCTTCGCAAGACGTTGGCTAATCCAGTTTCGAAGTAGCCAGGCGGCAATGCCAAGCCCGGCCGTAGTGCTTATTGCGGGTACCCAGTCCAAAATCGACACACAAGGTCTCCTATGCTGCCCAAGAGCTATTAAGACATAGAAACGTCCGGGTTTTTGCTAATAGTATGAACACGGTCAAGATGCCTTTGGTGCATTGAAGTTCGTTGAGACTATCCGAGCCGGGTCTCGTTATCAACGGCTAATCATACGTACGGTACCAACATCCGCTATAGCGACCGCTTTTTAAGAACCGCTTCCAGCCGTTTACGGCGATTGACCCCGGCGCAGACGCCGGCGAAAGGACAACTCGCCACACGCAGACCGAACAGCACTGCCAGAATGTTCATGAAGGCAGCGCTGAAGTTGTCCAGTCTTTCAGAGTTCTTGCTCATCGCATCGAAGCGCGCCAGCGGTTTCCGTAAGTGGGGCCGGCCGGTGCGCGTGCATCTGCGTCCAGACGGCCCGTTGCTGCTTACTTGAGGTTCTTCCCGAAGAAATCCGCCATCTTGTCGAACGGAATCTTGTCCACCTGATCGTACAGATCAGTGTGGCTGGCGCCCTTGATGATCATGAGCTCCTTCGGCTCAGCCGCCGCCGCGTAGGCGGTTTCGGTAAAGTAACGCGAGTGGGCTTTTTCGCCGTGGATCAACAGAATGGGACGTGGCGAGATCTCCTTGATGTTAGTCATCAGCGGGGCGTTCATAAACGACAGGCCGCTGGTGATCGTCCAGGAGCCGTTTGAGTTGATCGCGCGCGGGTGGAAGCCACGCTGCTTTGACTTGTAGTAATCGGCGTAATCCACCATGAACTGTGGTTCGCCGCCCTTGAGCACGTTGAACTCGGGCAGCATCGCCGGGCTACCGTTTTCCGCGTCCTTCCAACGTTGCTGGCCCAACTGCTCCAGCGTCTGCGCGCGCTGTTCCGGGGTCACGCTATCGTTGTAGCCCTTGGACATGATGCGTGACGTGTCGTACATGGTGCTGGCGACAACCGCCTTGACACGCTTGTCCACCGCCAGGGCATTCAATGCGATACCGCCCCAGCCGCAAGTGCCGATGATGCCGATGCGGTTGCGATCGACCGAAGCGTGCAGGCCGATGAAGTCCACCGCGGCGCTGTTGGGGGTGGCGCATGGGATGAAGCAACTACGGGTCAGTCATAACGAATCAAAACAACCGTCCAGAATCCGTCATTCCGGGCTTGACCCGGAATCCAGTGGGGCACAACTGGATTCCGGCGTTCGCCGGAATGACGGCTCGCGGCTACAGCGCATTCTTCAGAATGGCCGTCACCACTTCCGGGGTGTAGGTATCGGCGATACCGAAGACGCGCACGTTCTTCTGTGCGTTCTCGACGATGGCCGGCAGATCGATTTCCTTGATGCCCAGTTGCGGCAGACGAGTTGGCGTGCCGATCTTGTCGTACCAAACCTGCAACGCCGCGATGCCCCGCTCGCCCGAATCAACGCCGAAGACGGTCTTGGCGAATCGGTCGAATTGGGCACGATTGCGGTCGCGATACCACTTCATCCAGGCCGGGACGATCACCGACAGGCCGGCGCCGTGCGGCACGTTGAACAGCGCGGACAGTGAGTGCTCGATGGCATGGTTGGGATAGCTGAAGCCGGCAACTCCGGAGAAGGTCACGCCATTCAGCGCCAGCGTCGCGGCCCAGGCAAACTGGCCGCGCGCGTCATGGTCCGCTGGATCGGCGAGCAGCGCTTCGGTCGTCTCGATGACCGTGTTGATCAGGGATTCGACGAGGCGCGACTGCAGGTTCGGATGCACGGTTGCGGTGAAATACGCCTCGATCAGATGGGCGATGACGTCCGATGCCGAATAGACGAGATAGTCGCGCGAGACGCCTTGCATCAGCGCCGGATTGACGATTGAGACCTTGGGGAACAAGGGTGCGGCGGAGATGAAGAACTTCTCTTGCGTTTCGTCATTGGTGACCACCGCGCCGGGGTTCATTTCGCTGCCGGTCGCCGCCAGCGTCAGGATGGCGAACACTGGCAAAGCGGATTCGACAGGCGCCTTGCCGACAAACAGGTCCCAAACGTCGCCTTCGTAGCAGACGCCGGCCGCAATCGACTTGGCACTGTCGATCACGGAACCACCGCCAACGCTCAGGACGGCATCGACCTGCTGCGCCCGAGCCAGAGCAATGCCTTCGCGGACTTTCGAGATGACGGGATTGCTGACGATGCCACCGCATTCGACCCATGCGATGCCCTTCTCGGAAAGGCTCTTGCTGACGGTATCGAAAAGTCCTTCGCGTTTGATGCGCTCGCTGCCGTAGCAGAGCAGCACTTTCTTGATGCCGTGCTCGGCGAGATGCTGGCCGATCGACTGTTCTTTGCCGGTGCCGAATTCGATTCGTGTGGGATTGAAGAAGCTGAAGTTTTCCATGGTGTTGTCCTCTGTGAATGTCTGGCGAGTTGTTCGACGCGATGTATTCTTCGCGATCCAGCCCATCCATCGATAGATAGATCCACCGCATTTCTTGCCTGATACTCCACGACCAACGAGTTCCGGTTGGAATCCACACATCGAGTGGATATTCTTCGGGCAGGACTTATTTGGAGACTTGCCATGGCGCTTCAGGAACAGACTGGACAACACGAAGCCGGGGCGCTCGACGCCCTGCGCGCAGCGATGATTGAGCGCATCGGGCGCCGAACCGTCGGTAACACGGACTCGCCGACCGCGATTGCCGACCTGGTCTTCTTCCGGCGCGAAGAGCCCGTACCACCTTGCTTTTGCATGGTGGAACCCAGCATCGTTCTCGTCATCCAGGGCGAGAAGCAAATGCTGGTGGGCGGGGAGGCCTACCCTTACGACGTCAATCGCTTTCTGATCACTTCGCTCGATCTTCCCGCCAACTCGCAAGTGATCACGGCCAGCCAGGAGAAGCCTTGCCTCGGGCTGGTCCTGAAGCTCGATCGGCGCATCATGGCGGAACTGATCGCGCAGGGCGGCTTGCCTTTTCCCGCAGAGCGCTCAACCGACAAGGGCGTCGGCATCGGTCTTGGCGCCGTCACGCCGGTATTGCTTGAGCCGTTCAAGCGCCTGCTGAACCTGCTTGACGAACCCGAAACAATCCCCGTGTTGGCGCCGCTGATCGAGCGCGAAATCCACTATCGCCTGCTGAAGAGCGATCAGGCCGCGCTCCTGTGGCAGATCGCGTCGGTCGGCAGTCAGGGGCATCGCGTCGCCAAAGCCATCGATTGGCTGAAGATGAACTACACCGAGACGCTGCGAATTGACGACCTCGCGGCCCACGTGCAGATGAGCCCGTCGAGCCTGCATCAGTACTTCCGCCAACTCACCGCCATGAGTCCCTTGCAGTACCAGAAGTGGTTGCGGCTGAACGAAGCGCGCCGCCTGATGCTGAACGAGGATTCGGATGCAGCGAGCGCCGCGTTCGAGGTTGGTTACGAGAGCCCGTCTCAGTTCAGCCGCGAGTACACCCGGCTTTTTGGTGCGCCGCCCAAACGGGATATCGAAGGGCTGCGGCGCAGTGCGGATAGCAGCGTGCTATCCCGGGGATTGACTTCCGCCTGACCGCGCCGCGCCAAAGCCGGGCGGTCGAAGCTCAGAACCGCGCCAGCTGCGCCGCGATGCCGCGATCGTCACCCAGCGCCCTGCTCTTTTCGCGACTGCGCCGGCATTTCTCGGCGTGCGAAAGGGCGGCCGGCTTCTCTGCCGGCTTGGCAAACCCGGCGGAATACACGGCGACCATCGGGCCGGCGCGGTTGCGGCGCCAGGTGGAGACGTGGATGCGCTTCTGCTTGACGAGGACGTCCATGTAGCGGGCGTTCTTGATCGTGTTCGGCGAGAGGCCGGTAGCTTGCGCGACTTCAACATAGGTCATCGCGCCAAAGCGTTGCAGCGCTTCGACGATCTGGCCGAGGCCAGCCGAGTCGCGGTCTTCGTCGTCGAAGCGCGGGCGCGGCAGGTCGGGATGGTCGCCGAGGCTGAACAGCGGCGTAACAAAGCCCTTACGCGTCTTGCGCCAGCCGCTCACATGCACGAGTTTCTTCGCGCGCAGGGCTTTCAGATAACCGCCACAGGCCAGCGTGGTGACGCCGACGAAGGCTTCGCGCGACATGTCGCTCGCCGACATGTCCGACTTGCGCGCGAGCAATGCGAGGATGCGCTGCATCGCGGGACTGGTGGTATCGCTGGGAGTCGTCATGTAGAAAGTGTCCGAGGGGTCGTCGCGCAGATTAGATCTGAAACGATGACGGCAGTTTCGCAAATTTCTTGAATTACCGGTAGACCAAAACCGGAATTTTCGCGTAGGCGAGCACTTTGTTCGTCTCGCTGCCGAGCAGTAGCGCCGCGATGCCCTTGTGACCATGCGACGCCATGAAGATGAGGTCACACTCGTTTGCCGCCGCGGCATTGAGAATGCCTTCGTGCGTGAGGTCGCAATCCTCGGCCAGTGCCGTGACCTCGACGCCCTCCTGGCGGCAGATTCGCACCGCATCGTCAAGGTAGCGGCGCGCTTCCTCGTTCGACAGGCGCGCGCATTCCTTCCACATGTCGTTTTCAATGCGGATATTTTCGTCGTAGAACGGCATCCGCAACTCGGGTCGGGCGTGAAAAACGGTGAGCCGGGCGCCGTTTTCGCGAGCCATGATCGCCGCGCGGCGAATCGCCTTTTGCGAAAGCTCGGAGCCATCGGTGGGTACGAGAATGTGTCTGAACATGACCACTCCTTGTTGTGATCTGCATCATCTGCCTTCGCGCGAATAGCCGTTATCGCGCAGCGAGCTGCGCCCCGCAGGAAGTACCCTTGGGGTGCGCTCCTACATTTCTTGCACTCTCCGAACGCTCATGCTTTTGCGGCGAACAATCGGTTTGTTGCATCAAGCGAGCAACCTGCGCAACCGGGCAACCTCGTCCTGCAGGTCGATGACCAGCGCGGCGAGTTCAGGCATGGCGTCGAAGTCGCGCTCGAGCGCCTTGATCTGGCGTGCGCGGCGGATATCGCGGCCGGCGAATTGCCAACGTGCAGGTTCATCGCCGGGCACGTCGAAGACGCCCGCCTCAACATGCACGCTGACCCATTCGAGCGAGACGCCGCACACGGCGGCGAACTCTCCTCTGTCGAACCACTGCTCATCGACGACGACGGCGGCGATCGCTTCGCGCTGAGGAACTTCGTTGTTTGTAGAGTCGTCGGAAATAATCATCTCGCTTCTTTCCCCATCAAGGCTCACCACGCGGCGCGCGGATTGAATGCCAGTTCGCGCTGCATTGTTTCGTAGAACTGTCGCGCCTTTGCGTTGTTTGCATCGGGCAGCACCACCTCGACGGTCAGGAACAGGTCACCCGGCGGATCGCCCGGTATGCCCTTGCCGCGCACGCGCATTTCGCGCCCACTCTGCGCGCCTTCCGGGATGCGGACTTTGACCTGCTGTCCGGCCGGCAACGCGATGGCGATCGTCGCCCCGAGCGCGGCCTCCCACGGCGCGACCGGCAATGTGAGATGCAGGTCGCGCCCCTCGACGCGGAAGCGCCGATGCGGCGCGAAATGCACTTCGAGATAGAGATCACCGGCCGCGCCGCCGGTCAGCCCCGGCGCACCCTGCCCGGCCAGCCGGATCAGCTGCCCTTCGCGCACGCCTTGCGGGATCTTGACGTTGAGCGTGCGCGTGGCGAGCGTGATCCGCCCGCCCGCGCCGACCTGCGGAACGCGCAGACTGATCTGGCGCGTGCTGCCGGTCCACGCGTCGTCGAGGTCGATGACGACGCGCGCATGATGATCCTGCCCCCGCGCTTCGTAACCACCCATGCCGCCCATGCTTCCCATTCCGCCGGGGCGGCGAGCGCCGCCAATGTGGCTGAACAGTTCGGCGAAGAAGTCGCTGAAGTCGGCCGCGTTCTCGGGCGGAATACCGTGGCCGGAGAACTCGAAACCGGCGTCCCAGTCGGGCGGCGGGCGGAAATCCTGGCCGGACTGGTAGTCGTGGCCGAGCTGATCGTAGGCGGCACGCCGCTCCGGGTCGGAGAGCACGGCGTAGGCCTCGTTGACCTCCTTCATGCGCGCGTCGGCGTCCGCCTCCGTGGAGACGTCCGGATGGTATTTGCGCGCCAGCTTGCGGTACTGCTTCTTGATTTCGTCGGCACTCGCCGAGCGCTCGACGCCAAGTATCTGGTAGTAATCCCGGAATTTCATTGAGGACCTCGTTCCAATACCTGTACGGCTTCTCACTTGAACATAGGTGCGCAGGAGACCGATTTCAAGAGGTCGCTTCTGCGCCGCTTCTCGGTCGCTCAGGGGTCTTGAAATGCTGCAAGTGCATCCCTATTTTGAGTTCAAGCCCGCTGGAAGCACCCATCAGCGGGTATCTATCCAAGCGTCCTAGCGAAAGGAGAGCACTATGTACCGAACCTTGTTTCCCAGTGACATTTTCGCCAACCTGGACCGCCTGCAGCGCGAGTTCCAGCGCTATTCCGGTCCGGCGAGCAGCATTCGCGGCTTTGGTCGCGGCGGCTTTCCGGCGCTGAATGTCGGCACCACGCCCGAGTCGATCGAGATCTACGCCTTCGCGCCGGGGCTCGATCCGGCGACCGTCGACGTAACGATCGATCGCGGCGTGCTCACACTTTCGGGCGAACGCAAGAGCGAGTTGCCGCGCGACGGCAACAAGTCGGCCGTGCATATCAACGAGCGCTTCGCCGGCAGCTTCCGCCGCGTTGTCAGCCTCTCGGATGACGTCGATCCGGACAGCACGAAGGCGACCTACAGCGACGGCGTGCTGGCCATAAGCATCAAGCGCCGCACCGCTGCCCAGAGCCGTCGTATCAACATTCAGTAATCGCTTGAGGAGACCGAGATGAGTGACACCAATGTTGCCAAGACCGATGCAAGGAGCACTGAAGCCGAACGCGCGGAAACGGGCGTCATGCTGCCGCCGGTCGATGTGATCGAGGATGCGTTGGGCATCACGCTCTACGCCGACCTGCCGGGCGTACCGAAGGACAAGCTGCATGTGCGCATCGACGCCGATGCGCTGACCATCGAAGGCGAAGTGAGCCTGCCGCTGGCCGGCAATCTGGAACCCAGCCACGTGGAAGTGCAGATGCCGCGTTACCAGCGCACCTTCACGCTCGGCAAGGAGCTCGACAGCGAGAAAGTGGCCGCCGAATTCCGCCACGGCGTGCTCAAGCTGAGCATTCCGAAGGTCGAGCACGCCAAGCCGCGCAAGATCGAAGTTCAGGTGGCCTGATACCCTTGGGCCGGTTCGACGAGCCGGCCCATCGGCATTCCATTCGAATCCTGGAGGAATGACATCATGAAACTGGACGAACTGAAAGAAGGACTGAACAGCGCCTGGAACACGCTCACTGATGGCGTGACCGAGGGCTGGCAGCGGCTGCGCAAGTCGGTTGGGGCGATTACCCACTTCAAGTCAGGTGAGGACAGCAACCTGCCCGCCAGCAAGGACGTGGATGACGAAGCGTATTGGCCGCGCACCACATGGGCGATGCTCGCCGGCAACGTCTTCGAGGACGACACCAAGGTTGTCGTTCGCCTGGAGATCCCCGGCATGCAGAAGGACAACTTCACCGTCGAAGTGCAGAACGGCGCCTTGATCGTCTCAGGCGAGAAACGCTTCGAGCGCGAGCAGACCGAAGGCCGCTACCGCACCTTCCAGTGCGCCTATGGCGCCTTCCGGCGCAGCGTGCAGTTGCCGGCGGCAGTCATCGCCGATCAGGCGCAGGCCAGCTACAAGGACGGCATCCTGCGCATCGAACTGCCGAAGGAAACGCCGGCCAAGCCGCGCGTGATTGAGGTGAAGATCGACTGAGGTAGCGCGGATTCGTTGCAGTTTGCAAAGTAGTGACTCCGGTGAACGACGGGATCCATAGAGCTAACCATTAGCGCCTCATCGGGATGACTATTTTTGCTTGATTAATAGGCAACGGCTTTGTTCCGCGCCTGACGCGCGGGCGTACTTTTTCTTGTCTTGCCAAGAAAAAGTAGGGCGGTTTCAAGGGCCAAGTGCAACAGAGGGGTCAAGTGTAATCCCCTGGTTGGCACAGTGCTCGCAGAAGACCTCAGCCGGAGTACGAAAGCCGAGAGATTTCCGGGGGCGGGTATTGAGCGACCAAGCGATGCGATCCAAATCCCGTTGGGAATAGATCGAGAGGTTGGTGCCCTTGGGTAGATACTGGCGCAACAAACCATTGGTGTTTTCATTGACGCCGCGCTGCCAGGGGCTGTGCGGATCAGCGAAGTAGATTTTCAGCCCCGTCCGTTCCGCCAGGGTGGCATGCAATGCCATTTCCTTGCCCTGATCGTAGGTCAGCGTCTGGCACAGGCTCACATCGAGCGGGGCAAAGGCCCGGCTGAAGCCATCCAGCGCCGCCAGCGCATTGCACGCATCCATCTTCACCACCATGACGAACAGACTCATCCGGTCCACCAAGGTGCCGACGGCGGACCGATTGGCCGCCCCTTTGAGGAAGTCGCCCTCCCAGTGGCCCGGCACCAGCCGTTCATCGGCCTCCGGTGGCCGGAGATGAATGCTGGGCAGATCGGGCATCTGGCCGCGCCGGTCGGTCCCTCGGGTGCGCGGCTTGCGCGCCCCCCGGCCCTGGCGCAGCAACGCAACCAGTTCGCGTCGGAGTTCTCCCTTGGGATGGGCGTAGATGGCGGTATAAATGGTTTCGTGGGAAACGTGCTGATCAGGCCGCTCAGGATAGTCTTTCTTCAGCCGCCCAGCGATCTGCTCCGGGGACCAGCCTTGCTCCAGATAGCAGCGTACGGTTTGCCACAGGGGCGCCTGCCGTCCCAGCTTGCGTGTTTGGCGTGGCTTTCTGCACAAGCGCTTTGCTCTGGCTTGGGCGCGCGCAGCATCGTAGCCCCCGGCAATGGCCGGACGTCCCATGCTTCCTCGCTCTTGAGCCGTCTTCCAGCCGTTACGCCGACGTTCTCGGCTGATCGTGCTGGGCGATCGCCCCAGTGAGTCCGCGATCAAGCGCAGGCTTTGCCCTGAGCGCGTCAGCGCCATGATGGCTCCACGCTCTTCCGGACTCAGGTGTTCGTAGTGCTTACCCATGCAGCATCTCCTTCTCCAGAAATGTTGCACTTGGCCCTTGAAACCGCCTAGCCAAAAAGAAAGCGCGCCCGCAGCGTCGCCCGGCTACGCCGGGGTCTCTGCGCTGCTCAGCCGCAACGGGAGGGCTGCGGAACTCGGACCTTCGGTCCTCAGACAGTCCTCGCCCTTTTTCCCGTTGCGTCTTGCGCTGCTCGACGACGCAAAGGGCAAGAGGAAAACCGAGCGGACACCAAGCCCAAAGCGCATCAAACTCCGTTCGGTGTTACCGCCCCCTCGTGCAGCGCCGAGCAACGGAGTGCGGTCGGGGGCAGTCGGCGAGGACTGTCTGAGGGGCGCAAGCCCCGAGTTCCGCAGCCGCCCGGCCGTACGAGTAGCGCAGGGCAGCCGGCAAAGCCGGCCGCGCAACGTGGTGGTCGCTTTTTCTTTGGCTTCTTTCTTTTGGCGACCCAAAAGAAAGAATGCCCGCGCGTCAGGCGCGGAGTAAAGCCGTTCAGCCCGTCCGACGGCTGTGCGCCCCCTTACTCCTTGATCGCCTCAACCGCGAGGTCGATCGTCACTTCATCGCCCACGTTCGGCGCGTACTTGCCGGCGCCGAATTCGGTGCGGCTAATCTTGGTCGTTGCGTTGGCACCGATCGCATCCTTCTTCAGCATCGGGTGCGGCTGCAGGATGAACGAGGTCAAGGTCAGCGTTACCGGCTTGGTGACGCCCTTTATCGTCAGATCGCCTTCGACGGCAACGGGCTTGTCGCCTTCAAAGCGCACCTTGGTCGACTTGAACGTCGCGGTCGGGAATTTCTCGGTACTCAGGAAATCCTCGCCCTGGATGTGGCCGTTGAAGACGTCGAAGCCGGTATCGACCGACTTGGTGTCGATGACGACGTCGACCGAGCCGGTCTTCGCTTCGCGGTCGAGCACGATCTTGCCGCTCGTCTTGTTAAAGCGGCTCAATTGGGTCGAGAAACCGAAGTGGCTGTAGGAAAAGCGCGGGAAGGTGTGCGCGCCGTCAATGACGAAGGTTTCCGGCGCGGCGAATGCGGCACCGCTGAGGGTGGCAAGTACGGCAGCAAGGGTGAGGCGGGTTTTGTTGTTCATGGCGATGCTCCTGAATGAATAGAGGTGGAACAGGGTCTTGAGGGTGGTACGGCTGCTACTTCCCGCCTGATGCGAGGACTTTGAACTTCACTTGAATCTCGTTGGCGACGACGCTGAAGTCGGCCCAGTCGCCCTCGCCGATGGCGAAATCGGCGCGCTTGATGACGAAGCTGCCGTCAAAAGTGGCCTGCTCGCCCTGCACTGTCACCGTCGTCGGCGCAACAACCGGCTGCGTCTTGCCCTTGATCGTCAGCTGGCCGGCGACCTCAAAGCGATTGCCGCCGAGCGGCTTCACCGACGTCGAGACGAACTTGGCCGTCGGGAAGGCCTGCGTGTTGAACCACGGCTTGCCGGCGACTTCGGTATTGCCGTCGGCCGTTCCGGTGTCAATGCTCGCCAGATCGACGTCGAGGCTGACCTTGGCGTTGGCGGCGTTGGCCGGGTCGAAGGCGAGCTGGGTGCTGAACTTCTTGAAATGCCCGTCCATGCCGACGTTCATCTGCTTGAAGGTGAAGTTGATGGCGCTCTTGTCGGCGAGCACGGTCTTGAACTCGACGGCATGCGCGAAGACCGGCGAGGCCAGTGCGGCGGCTAGGCCGAGACTGCGGATGAGGCGTACGTTGTTCATTGCTTTTTCCTTGCGTTCAACGCGAAAGGTCATGGATTCTTCGTGGGCAACATGCGGGCGAGCACGTCGTCACGGTCGATGAAGTGGTGTTTGAGCGCCGCGGCCACGTGGCCGACGACGACCACCGCGAGCAGCATGTTCAAGGCCCAGTGCCCGGTCTGCAGCAGCTTGGCGAGTTCGTCGTTCTTGGACAGCAGATCGGGAATCGGCCAGACGCCGAAATAGACGGTCTGGATGCCCTTCGCCGAGCTCATCAGCCAGCCGGAGAGCGGCACGGCGATCATCAGGAGGTAGAGCGCCGCGTGTCCGGCGTGCGCTATGAACTGTTCGCCGCGCGACATGTGCATCGGTAATTCCGGCGGGCGATGCGTCGCGCGCCAGACGATACGGAAGGCGAGCAGTGCGAAGAGCGTCACCCCCGCCCACTTGTGCCACGAGTAGTACTTGAGCTTGGCCGGCGACACCGGCAGGTCGGCCATGTAAAGGCCGAAGAAGAACATGCTGATCAGGCCGATGGCCATCGCCCAATGCACGAGCATCGCGGTTGAGGTGTAGCGCTTCATGCGTTCTCCTGAGTTCATGGCGCCACTGTAGTGGTTAAACTTGACGCGAAATAGGTGACAATCAGGAAAAGCTTGTTCCTCAACGAGCAACAATAAACCGGAAACCAAACCACATCAGTGAGGTCGCAATGGATCGACTGGACGCAATGCGGCTCTTAATTCGCGTCGCCGAACTCGGCAGTTTTTCTGCCGTTGCCCATCAACTCGGCGCGGCGCGTTCGGTCGTTACCCGGCAGATCGCCGCGCTGGAGAGCCATCTCGGCACCAAGCTGCTCGCGCGCAGCACGCGCCGCCTGTCACTCACCTCGGCCGGCACGGCCTACCTTGAGAAGTGTCGCGAAATCCTCAATCTCGTCGAGATCGCCGAAACCGGGCTGGCCGAGGAACGACAGACACCACGCGGTTCCATTCGTTTGAGCCTGCCGCTCGTCTACAGCCTGCGTCACCTCGCGCCATTGCTTCTCGAATTTTCCCGGCTCTACCCCGAGGTCGAACTCGACATGGATTTCTCGGACCGGCGCACGAACTTGATCCAGGAAGGCATCGATCTCGCCGTGCGCATCACGCCCCGCCTCGAACCGGGTGACATCACGCGCCGGCTCGGTTCGGCGCGCATGGTCGTACTCGCTTCGACGGATTATCTGGCGACACACGGCGAACCGCAGCATCCGGCCGAACTCATCGACCACCAGTGCCTGGGCTACACCGCCGGACCGTCGAGCCAGCGCTGGAGCTTCCTGGTCGACGGTCGCCTGGAATCCTTCGCCATCCGGCCGCGTCTCCTTGCCAACAACGGCGACGTGCTGCTCAAAGCCGCCGTCGCCGGCCTCGGCATCGCCCAGCAGCCGACCTTCATCGCCGACGAACTCCTGCAAAGCGGCGAACTCCGTGAAATCCTGAAGGATTACCCGCTACCCGAACTCGGCATCTACGCCGTACTTCCCGGCAACCGCCACATCCCGCATCGGCTGCGGGTGTTGATAGACTTTCTCGTCGAACGGTTGGGCGCGAACGCCGTTCAGGCCTGATGCGCCACGGCGAGCGCGGCCGACGAGCGATAACCGTTTCGCCCGGCGGCCTTGGCCGCGTAGAGCGCCTGATCGCCGTGCAGCAGCACGCTGTCGAGTTGCTCGCCGATGCGTGAAAGATGACCGCCGATACTCACCGAGACCGTCAGCGCGTTGCCGGATGGATCTGCAAGGCGGCGATCGGCGTTGATCGCCTGGCGCAGGCGTTCGCCAAGGTTGTCGAGAATGGCAGCGTCAGTCGGCTGCAGCATGATGAGGAACTCGTCGCCGCCCCAGCGTGCCGCGACATCGTAGGGACGCAAGGTCAGCCGGATCGTTTCGGCAACGGTCTTGAGCACCGCATCACCGACGGCGTGGCCGTAGCGATCGTTGATCTCCTTGAATTCGTCGATGTCGAGCCAGAGGATCCCCACCTGGCGTTGTTCTCGTTCGGCACGCGTCAACTCGGCTTCGAGGCGCTCGGTCATGCCGCGCCGGTTGAAGAGTTCGGTCAGCGGATCGATTTTGGTCAGCCGTTCGAGCGCCGTTGTCCGCTCGGCCACCTTCGCTTCAAGATCGCGCCGCGCTTCGAGCACCGATTGCGCCATGCGGATGAATCGCTGGATGAGTCGCCCGATTTCGCCGGTGCCGAGTTTGTCGAGCGCCCCCCATTCGCGGTTACCCGCTTCAACATCGGTCATCGCGCGATCGAGCCGTTTCAAGGGTTCAAGAACGAAGTGACCCAGCGCAAGATTGAACAACGCCAGCGCGCCCAGGAGCGTCAACGCGTAGGCGGCCAGGATGCCGAAGAAGTCACTGAACGGCAGCAAGGTCTTCAGGTCGAGCAGCGTGATTTCGTACCAAGCGATCTCCGGCAGATAGGCAAGTCCCGCCAGATGCCGCTGCCCGTCGATATCAACAAAGACGGTGGCGACCGTCTGTTTCTGCGCTTCGAGTTCCTTCATCGCGGCGAGGATGGCCTGGCGATCCTCGTCGCGCTTGAACAGAAGGTCGATGCGCTTGTGTTCGACGCCCTGCTTGCTGATCGTGGCAAAGTCGATGAGCGCCTGGTTGCGGTGCAACTGGATCGCGCCGTCGTGATCGACGAACATGCTGGTCACGCCCGGCCCGCCGATTTCGACCACGTTCTCGATGAAGGACGTGAGGTCGAGCCCGGTGCCGGCGATGCCGAGGATATCGTTGCCGTCGCGGATCAGCACGTCGATCCAGAGCTTGGTGATACCGAGTTCCGGGTCCGGGTTTACGTTGATGTGGATGTCGCGCCCTTGCCGGACGAGATCGTAGAACCACGCGTCCTTCTTCGCCTCCGGTTTGAGCACGTACCGGAACTCGCGCCCGCCGAATTCGTTTGCCGCGTTGTTATGGTAGTAGCGGCCGTTGCCGAGTAGCCCGACGAAATAGCTCTGGTCGGCGAAGTTCTTTCGATAGCTTTCCATGTCGCCGATGGCATTGCGAGTGAGCTCGGCGTCCTCCGGCTGCCGCGCCCAGGCGCGGATGTATTGGGAATTAGCCAACTGCCGCGCGAGGGCGACTTCGCGCAGGATCGGCTGCAAGGTGCGGCTCTTGTCGTACAACACCTGCTTTTCGGCGTAGCGCACCGCCCATTGCTCGACGATGCTCTCGGCCAGCGTACGCACGGCAAACCAGAGCGGAATGGCCGTCACGACGAAGAGGAGAACAGTCAGCAGGAGAAAGCGCGGCTTGAGGTTCATGCGGTGGAGTGGCCTGATGGGGACGTTTGAAGAATACGCCGGTCGCCTAATGGCTATGCCGGAAACAGTGCACGACATGCGTTTCCGTTAGTCGCGTCGCAGGCGGATAGTCGCGCGTGCAGCCTTCGTCGGCCCGCGGGCAGCGCGGGTGGAAGTGACAACCGGCCGGCGGATTGGCGGGTGACGGCGCCTCTCCCCCCAGGCGGATGATCGGCCGCTCGCCGTCCGGCTGCAGCGTGGGTACGGCCGAGAGCAATGCCTGCGTGTAGGGATGGCGCGGCGTGCGCAATACCTCATCGACCGAACCGCGCTCGACGATGCGCCCGAGGTACATCACCGCGACCTCGTGTGCCAGATATTCGACGACGGCGAAATTGTGCGTGATGAAGAGGTAAGCGAGGCCGAGGTCATCCTGCAGTTGCTTCAGGAGATTGAGGATCTGCGCCTGCACCGACACGTCGAGCGCCGAGGTCGGCTCGTCGCAGACGATGAGCTCCGGCTGGACGGCGAGCGCGCGGGCGATTGCGATGCGCTGGCGCTGCCCGCCGGAAAACTCGTGCGGGTAGCGATGCAGTGCGCTGGCATCGAGACCTACCTGTTGCAGCAGCGCGGCAATGGCGTCGTTGACCGCCGCTCTGCCCGTGCTCGCGTTCAGGACACCGAGCGCGCCCATGCCTTCGCCGATGATTTCGCTGATCGACAGACGCGGATTGAGCGAGGCGAACGGATCCTGGAAGATCATCTGCATACGCCGGCGCAGCGGGCGCAAGGTGTTGCGCGATAGCCCGGTCAATTCACGGCCATCGAGTTGCACCTGCCCGGCCGTCGGTGGGATCAGCTGCAGGATGGACTTGCCGACCGTCGTCTTGCCACAACCGGATTCGCCGACCAGGGCGAGCGTCCGGCCGCGCGCGAGTTCGAGCGAGACGCCGTCCACGGCCTTGACGTGACCGACCGTGCGCTGGAAGAAGCCGCGCCGGATGAGGAAGTGAACGGCGAGGTTTGCAACGGCGAGCAGAGGCGCTTCGTCACGCGCCGTCACCCCGGCGGAAGCGACCGTTGGGAGTGCAGGGCCCGGGGTCCAGTTGCGTACCTCGTGAGCCAATTCTGGCTCTGCATTCCCTTTGGTCAGATTCCGGCTCTCGCCGGGATGACGGTTCTCCGCTACCCAATGACAGCGCACCCGATGCCCTGCCCCACAATCGCTCCATCCCGGCGACTCGACCCGGCAGCGCGCGAACGCCTGCGGACAGCGCTCGGCAAAGCGGCAGCCCACTGGCATCGCCACGAGCGGCGGCACCTGCCCGGCGATCGTTTCCAAGCGGCCGCCGCGTCGCGACAGATCGGGCAGCGCGGCAAAGAGCTTCAGCGTGTAGGGGTGGCGCGGATGCGCGAAGAAAGCGGCACGCGGCGCTTCCTCGACGACCTCGCCCGCGTACATCACACCGACGCGATGCGCCATGCGCGCGACGACGCCGAGGTCGTGTGTGATAAGCAGCATCCCCATCCCGCGCTCGGACTGGACGCCGAGAAGCAGGTCGAGAATCTGCGCCTGGATCGTCACGTCGAGCGCCGTCGTGGGCTCATCGGCGATCACGAGTTGCGGATTGCCGGCCAGCGCCATGGCGATCATCGCGCGCTGCTTCATCCCACCCGAAAGCTGGAACGGGTATTCGCGCAGCCGCCGCGGTGCGTCGGCGATGCCGACGGCGGCGAGCAATTGAAACGCCGCCTCGCTCGCACTTTCGCCGCGCAGGCTGCGATGGCGTTCGAGCACTTCGCCGATCTGCCGCCCGATGGTCGCCACGGGATTGAGGCTGGTCGCCGGCTCCTGGAAGATCATCGCCATGCCGACGCCGCGCACGTTACGCATCGCGTACTCGGGCAGTTGCAGCAGATCGTCGCCGGCGAAGCGCACGGCGCCGCCGAGATACCGCCCGGCGGCGGGTAACAGGCGGAGCAAGGAGAGCGCCGTCACCGATTTGCCGCAGCCCGATTCACCGAGCAAGGCCAGCGTCTCGCCCGCCGCGACGTCGAACGACACGCCGGAAACCGCTTCCAGCACGCCTTGGCCGGAAGAAAAGCCGACGCGCAGGTCGCGCACGGAAAGCAAGGGTTTCATTTCGGCAGCCGGCGAACTCATGGCATCCTCGGATCGAAGGCGTCGCGCAGCGCGTCGGCCAACAGGTTGGCAGCAAGCACGAGGACGAACATGAAGGCAAAGGCCGACACCAGCGACCACCACACCATCGGTTCGCGCGCCAGTTCCATGCGCGCGTTGTTGATCATCATGCCGAAGCTCACCGTCGTCGCGTCGACGCCGATGCCGACGTAGGACAGCACGGCCTCGGCCAGCACCAGCCCGGAGAAATCCATGACCAGCGAGATGATGACGATGTGCATCAGGTTAGCGTGAAAGAACCTATGCCCAAGACGACCGCGCGCCTGACCCTCGAAGGTCA
>ERZ650312.386-NODE-386-length-24339-cov-5.996294_pt1 | contig 24339 bp, 20 predicted proteins | sample MGYA00376248_ERZ650312 | MGnify/ENA primary metagenome ERZ650312 (study PRJEB26733, sample SAMN07839316) | wastewater metagenome | biome: urban; feature: wastewater treatment plant; material: waste water | place: USA: North Carolina | collected 2016-07-28 ... | reverse complement strand
TGGCTTAATTCGGGAAAATGTTCCTGATAAATATATAAACTTTCCCCTTTTCAGTAAGGGGAAAGTTTTATTATTCTACACGCTATTGGAAATAATGAAGAGACCCTCCTTTCTACCTGTTTTTATAGGCACGGGCTTTGGCTCCGGTTTTTCTCCTTTTGCTCCCGGCACGGCTGGGGCGTTACTGGCTTCTATCATTTGGATTGCACTTTATTTTCTCCTTCCTTTCTCTTGGGTATTATGGCTGACTGCCGCTTTGGTGATTGTATTTACATTCGCCGGCATTTGGGCTGCCGATAAGCTGGAGACTTATTGGGGAGAAGATCCTTCGCGTGTGGTAGTAGATGAGATGGTGGGAGTGTGGATACCGTTGTTGGCTGTTCCCAATGATGACAAATGGTTTTGGTACGTGATTGCGGCTTTTGCCCTGTTCCGTATCTTTGATATAGCCAAGCCGTTGGGCATACGCCGTATGGAAAGCCTGAAAGGTGGGGTAGGGGTCATGATGGACGATGTTTTGGCGGGAGTGTATAGTTTTATATTGTTAGTGGGAGCGAGATGGGTGATTGGCTGAAAAAAGTTGCACGGATGATTTCCCAGAAAGGCGGCATCTTCATGTTTTTGAGGGCGCAGCTTTCGGCTCAAATGGCAACTATTGCAGACTTTCTCGTTACGATTCTTCTGGTCAGGCTGTTTGATGTCTACTATGTATATGCCACCCTGGCGGGGGCTATCTATGGAGGAATCGTTAATTGCGTTATCAACTATAAATGGACTTTTAAATCGAAAGGAAAGAAAACGAATGTCGCTGCAAAGTTTATCCTTGTATGGATTTGCAGCGTTTGGTTAAACACGTGGGGCACGTATGCACTGACGGAATCATTGGCGAAGATTCCCTGGGTACGCAACACACTTAGCCTGTATTTCGGAGATTTCTTCATTATCCCTAAAGTGGTAGTGGCAATCATCGTGGCACTGTTTTGGAATTATAATATGCAGCGCTTTTTTGTTTACCGGAATATAGATATAAGAAGTTTGTTCGGAAAAAGAAACTGAAAAACGGATTGAAAAGACTGATGAGAAAACGAAAGAATTAGATATATACAGATTGAGAAAACAGAAGATTTAGATAAAAACAATAAAGTTGATAGAGTTTTTAAAAAAGCTATAGATATAAACTGCGATATTATAAGTATAGTTTTGATAGCTTATGTTGTTATTACGGAAATAAAAAACTTCAAGAAATATAAATTTCCTATAAAATTAGGAATTTCTATAATTACAGCAGGTGCTTTAGGAAATATGATAGATAGAATATTTAGAGGATTTGTTATAGATATGATAGATTTTAGAGGTATTTGGGGATTTATTTTTAATATAGCAGACACATATATTCACATAGGGTTGTATATAATATTATTTACGTTAATTAAAGACGAATATGAGAAGATGAAGAAAAATAAAAAGGAGTGAGAGAATTAATGACTTTTCAAGAGATTATACTTACACTTCAAAGATTTTGGAGTGAAAAAGGGTGTGTAATAGGAAATCCTTATGATGTTGAAACAGGTGCTGGAACATTTAATCCTGATACATTTTTGATGTCATTAGGGCCTGAACCTTGGAATATCGCATATGTTGAACCATCAAGAAGACCAAAAGATGGAAGATATGGAGAGAATCCAAATAGAGTTTACCAACATCATCAATTTCAAGTTATAATGAAACCATCACCAGAAAACATTCAAGAACTATATTTAGAAAGCTTAGAAGCATTAGGAATTGATCCTAAGAAGCACGATATAAGATTTGTTGAAGACAACTGGGAAAGCCCTACATTAGGAGCATGGGGACTTGGTTGGGAAGTATGGTTAGATGGTATGGAAATAACGCAATTCACGTACTTTCAGCAAGTAGGAGGAATTGAAGTAGAAATAACACCTTCAGAGTTGACATACGGATTAGAAAGAATAGCATTGTACCTACAAGATGTTGAAAATGTTTACGACCTTGAATGGACAAAAGGCGTTAAATACGGTGAAAGAAGGCATCAATACGAATATGAAATGTCAAAATATAGTTTTGAAGTAGCGGATGTTAAGATGCACTTCACATTATTTGATATGTACGAAAAAGAGGCAAAAAACTGTTTAGAAAATAAATTAGTAATCCCTGCATATGACTATGTATTAAAATGCTCACATACTTTTAATAACCTAGATGCAAGAGGGGCAATAAGTACAACAGAAAGAATGTCATATATATTAAGAGTGAGAGAATTAGCAAAAGGATGTGCAGAGCAATTTGTAGAAGTTAGAAAAAATCTTGGATATCCGTTATTAAAAAAATAGCATATTAATAGGAAAGGAGTGAATTACGTGAATTTTCTTTTTGAAATAGGAATAGAAGAATTACCAGCAAGGTATGTAAATCAAGCTGAAGAAGATTTGAAACAAATAATAACTCAAGAATTATCGAATGAGAGAATAAAGTTTACGAACATACAAAGCTTTAGTACACCAAGAAGATTTGCAGTTATTGTAGAAAATATATCAGAAAAACAAGAAGATCTGGACAAAAAGAGTATAGGTCCATCAATAAATGTAGCATATAAGGATGGAGTATTAACAAAAGCTGGAGAAGGATTTGTTAAATCACAAAATGCAACAATTGATGATATTAAAGTAATAGAAAATGAAAAAGGGCAATATATTTCAGTAGAGCAATTTATAAAAGGGATAGCAACAAAAGATGTGCTACCTCAAATACTAGATACAGTTCTCAGAAAAATAGAATTTGAGAAGAATATGAAATGGTCAGATAAAGAATTTAGGTTTGCAAGACCAATAAAATGGTTTGTTACATTATTAAATGGAGAAATCTTACCATTTGAATTCGAAGGAATAAAATCATCAAATGTAACAAGAGGAATGAGAATATTTGCATCTCAAAACATAGTTCTTGAAAATGAAAGCGATTATGAAAAAACGTTAGAAGGAAATGTTGTAATACCTAGTAGGGAGAAACGAAAACAAGCAATTCTTGATAGTGTTCATAATAATTGTGAACAAGATGGAGATAGAGTAGTAGTGAATGACTATTTATTAGAAGAAGTTGTGAATCTAGTAGAATATCCATATGCAATAAAAGGAGAATTTAGTGCTGATTATCTAAATCTTCCTGAGGATATAATAACGATAACAATGGAAACGCACCAAAGATATTTTCCGGTTTTAGATGAAAATGGAAAGCTAACAAATAAATTTGTTCTAATAAGAAATGCAAATGAATATTCAGAAATAGTAAAAAAAGGTAATGAGAAAGTAATAGAGCCAAGACTTGCAGATGCAAAATTCTTTTTTGATGAAGATTTGAAAGCTAAATTTGAAGAAAATACATTGAAATTAAAAGAAGTTGTGTTCCAAAAAGATATGGGGACAATCTATGAAAAAGTTGAAAGATCTTTGGAAATAGCAAAATATATAATAACTGAATTAGAATTGCAAACGAAAGAAAAAAGTATATTAAGAACAATTGAATTAGCGAAAGCGGATCTCGTTACAAATGTAATTGGAGAGAAAGAATTTACTAAGTTACAAGGGTTTATGGGTCAAGTGTATGCAGAAAAACAAGGTGAAGATGCGAATGTTGCAAAAGGGATATTTGAGCATTACTTACCTAGATATCAAGGAGATAAATTACCTGAAACATTGGAAGGTGCGATTGCAGGAATATCTGACAAAATAGATACCGTTGTTGGTTGTTTTGCTGTAGGATTGAAACCTACAAGTTCAAAAGATCCATATGCACTTAGAAGAGCAGTCCAAGGAATCATTATGGTTGCATTGGAAATGAAGTTAAATATAAATTATGAAGAGTTGATATTGAAAGTATTATCTATATTTGCAAATTCAAAAAAAGTAAAAGAATCAAATGTAGAAAAAGAAATAATAGAATTTTTCAAACAAAGGTTAGTTAATGTTTTAAGCGATAAATATAGTAAAGATTTGATATCATATGAGATAAATCTCGAAAAAGATATAACGAAACTAGACTATAAGTTATCAGTCCTAGCTGAATTATCAAAGACAGATGAATTTGATAGAATGGTGAACTTACTGAAAAGAGTAAAAAATATAATTAAGGATGAAAAAACACTGGGAATAGATGTTAAAGAAAATCTTTTTGAAAAAGAAGAAGAAAAAAAATTAATGGATTTTATAAAGAAATTTGAGGATTCAAAAGAGAAAAGTTTTGATAATAAAACGAGAGAATTGTTACAAAATTCAGTTGTTATTGATAATTTTTTCGATAATGTAATGATAAATTCTGAAAATCAAGAGGTAAAACATAACAGGTTAGAAATGCTTTCAAGACTAATGAAATTAATTGATTCAATTGTAAGTATATAACACATAATTAAAAAAGTCTTGCAATTTTATTTTTATTGAGGTATACTATTGGTGTAATAATAGATTACGTGTAAGAACAAGAGTAATTTACAAAAAAACAAAAACTTTAGGAAGTTAAATTAGAGGAGGAATTGAAATGAAAAAATTAGTTATTTTAGGGACAGCGTTATTGTCTTTAAGCTTAGTAGCATCAGAAATCCAAATTAAAGGTGGATATGATTTCAACAGAAATGAAATATCAGCAAATTACAGCACATTAGATTATGGAAATGGTGCTACAGCAGGAGCAGAATACATCTTTGATAATCAAGGTGAATTCGAATGGGGAATTGGAGCAGAATACAAATTTGATAAAAAATTCAAAGGAAATGACACTAAATGGATGAGACAAATACCTGTATATGCTTTAGGGAAATTCAATTTAGTTACAACTAAAAAAGGAAATGATGTTCTATATGTATTAGGTAGAGCAGGAATAGCTTTAAATGAATCAAAAGTTGATGGGTTAAAATATGACAATGGATTATATGTAGCTGGAGGATTAGGAACTGAAATGGGACCTGTATCATTAGAAGCAATATATGAAAGAGCAGCAACTCCATTCACTAACGCAAGTGGATTCAGAACAAATGATTATCAAGAATCATTCGGATTAAGATTAGGATTAAGATTAGGAAACTTAGTAAATGATAGAACAGCTAAAGTAACAACAGTTGAAAAAATAGTATATGTAGATAAAATAGTTAAAGTACCTGGAGAAACTGTAGTAACTCCACCATTAAACACAAAAACAGTAGTATTACCATTTAGTTGTGTTGCAACTGAGAAAAAATGTGTTATAAGAGGATTTAAAGTTGACGGAAGAGTACCTAATGCAGCAGAAGCAAAAGATTTAGGAACAATATCTTCAGTAATTAACAGTTTCGCAAAAGGTGGAACAGTTGATTTCGTAGGACATACAGATTCTACAGGTTCAGATGCTTACAACCAAAAATTATCAGTAGCAAGAGCACAAAATGTTGCTAGATTATTACAAGAGTATGGATTAAGCAATGATGTAAAAGTTGGATCAATTTCAGGAAAAGGTGAAACTCAACCTTCTCACACTAACGCAACAGTAGAAGGAAGATACAACAACAGAAGAGTAGAATTATTCTTCAACAATGTAGATTTCGGAAAAGTTAAATTTACAAACTAATTATATAGAAGAACGGCCTAGCCGTTCTTTTTTTATACTCAATAAAAAAGGATACTTCATATGAAGTATCCTTTAACTTTTATATATTCCATTTACCATTCACAAAGAACTCTACCATGTCTCCACTATAAGTCTCACCTGTAATTGATAGATTGTGGTCACCGACCATAAAATCAACATGAGTGATACTATCGTTAACACCGTGTATTTCTTTCTCTTCGCTTGAGAACGATTCCCCATTAGTAATTGTATTAGGATATGCACTTCCAATTGCAAAGTGGCAACTTGCATTCTCATCATAGAGTGTATTGCAAAAAATAGTTTTTGACTGATAAATAGGAGAATCAATTGGGACAATTGCAACCTCACCGAGATAACTTGCACCTTCATCAAGGCTTATTAAATCTCTAAGAATTTCATATCCTTTTTCAGCTGAGAAATTTATTATTTTCCCATCCTTAAACGTAAGTGTAAATTCATCAATAGTATTCCCAGCGTATTGAAGTGGAAGAGTACTTGAAATAGTACCGTTTACACCATATTTATGTGGTAATGTAAATACTTCTTCTGTAGGGATATTAGCAGAAAAAATTATTCCAGATTTTGTCTTTTCTTGTGCAGCAAACCAAATATGTTCTTTTGGAAGATCTACAGTAACATTAGTTTTTTCTGATTTATAGTGGAGTGTCTTAAATCTTTTATCATTGAGGTATGTTTTGTATTTTTCTAATTTCTCAAAGTGTAGTTCCCAAGATTTAACAGGATCAACATCATTTATCCGATTAATCATAAATATTAGATCCCACAATTTATCAATATTTTCAACAGTATTTTTATTTTTGAAAATGCTATTTGCCCAACCTTCTGTAGGGATAGAGACAACACACCAGTTACAACCTCCATTAATAACAAAGTCTTTGTATTTTTTCATTGCGATTGATTTAGTTTTCATGTCATTTTTTATTCTCTCAGGATTTACTTTTTCAAGTAATTCTGGATTAGATGCATAAATACTTAATACTGCTGTATTATCTTTTGCAATTTCAGTGAATCCATCAGCAAGCCATTGTGGGTAGTTGTTAAATACATCTTCACTAGCATTTTCGTATCTCAACAGATCCAATTCTTCAGAATTCCATCTGTAGTAAATTTCTTTAACACCACTTTCATAGGCTTTCTTAGCAACTTTCATGACAAAGTCATGTGAAGCTATAGGTGCATTTATTATAAGATTTTGCCCAGGCTGTAGATTAAGACCTACTTTTACTATTAAATTAGCATAATCTAATATTTTTTCTTCAAATGTTTTCATATCGTATCCTTTCATTTATACTGTGATTATTTATATCAAACATAATGTGATAATAAGATATTAATACATCACAAGTAAAAAAGCAACAAAAAATAAAATAATTTGTAGATACAAATATTGACAAATAATAAAAATAGGTATATAATGAGACATAAATAAATAAAAATAATAACTTCAGGGCAGGGTGAAATTCCCGATCGGCGGTAAAGTCCGCAAGTGAGTACTCCTCATAGGAACTGGTTAAATTCCAGTACCGACAGTATAGTCTGGATGAAAGAAGTTAGTAGATATTTAAGAAATTTGAATTGTGAGTTTAGTAATAACTCTATTTTTAAGTAACTTTGTCTTAAATATATTTACGAGATGCCCTAAGTTTTGCTTAGGTTTTTTTATTTGTAAAATATTATAAATATATAGGAGATGATTGATTGTGAAAACATTTGAAGGTAATTTTACTGGGGGAAAAATCAAAGTAGGAATAATAGGTGGAAGATTCAATGAATTTATTACATCAAAATTAATAGCTGGAGCAAAAGATGCATTAATAAGACATGGGGTAAAAGAAGAAAATATAGACCTTGCTTGGGTTCCAGGAGCATTTGAAATACCATTAGTAGCACAAAAAATGGCAAAAACAAAAAAATATGATGCAATAATAACATTAGGTGCAGTAATAAGAGGGGCGACACCTCATTTTGATTATGTTTGTTCAGAAGTATCAAAAGGAGTTGCAACTGTTAGTTTACAAAATGAAATGCCAGTAATATTTGGTGTGTTAACTGTTAACTCAATAGAAGAAGCAATTGAAAGATCTGGAACAAAAGCAGGAAACAAAGGCTTTGAAGCAGGAATGGGCGCAATTGAAATGATAAACTTACTAAATTCTATAGGATAATTTGATAGAAAAGTAAATTATGAAGGATGTGATTTTTATTTTCACAGGATTAATTCAAGAAATGGGAGAAATATTAAGTATAAAAGGAAATAGTCAAAGCAAAAAGATAAAGATAAAAGCAAAAAAAGTACTAGAAAATGTAAAAATTGGTGATAGTATAGCAACAAATGGCGTTTGTTTGACTGTAACAAGTTTTTCAAAAGATTACTTTGAGGCTGATGTAATGAATGAAACAATAGAAAGATCAACTCTGAAAAGATTATTGTCAGGAAGCAAAGTAAATCTAGAAAAATCACTTACATTAAATGATTTTCTAGGAGGACACTTGGTGTACGGGGATGTTGATTGTGAGGGTATTATAAAGAAAATAACAAAAGTAGGAATAGCTAAAATATATAGAATAAGTCTTGAAAAGAAATACATGAAATATATTGTTGAAAAAGGGCGAATATCAATCGATGGAGCGAGTTTAACAGTTATGAATACAGGGGAAGATTACTTTGAGGTATCTTTAATACCACATACACTTGAATTTATAACTATTGGGACAAAAACAACAGGTGATTATGTAAATTTGGAGACAGATATGTTAGCGAAATACGCAGAGAAAATATTACTAAGTAGAGATGAAATAGATTATACAACTAGTGTCAAAAAAGAAAAATCTAAAATGTCATTAGATTTTTTGAGAAAGAATGGTTTTTAATATGAGTGTTGGAGAAATTTATACAGACGAATATTATATGAAAGAAGCTATAGAGCTAGCAAAAAAAGGAATTGGAAAAGTAAATCCGAATCCTTTAGTAGGTGCGGTTATTGTTAAAAATAATGAAATAATAGGTAGTGGGTACCATCAAGCGTATGGTGAAGCACATGCTGAAGTTAATGCGATTATTGATGCTGAAAGTAAAGGAATAAGTGTCGAAGGGGCTACAATATATGTCACACTAGAACCTTGTTCACATTATGGAAAAACACCACCATGTGCACTTAAAATTGTTGATAAGAAATTCAAAAGAGTTGTTGTTGGCAGTAATGATCCTAATCCATTGGTATCAGGAAGAGGATTAGAAATGATAAGAAATGCTGGAATAGAAGTTGTAACAGCTGTTTTAGAAGCTGAGTGTACAGAAATAAATAAAGTTTTTTATAAGTACATAACAACTAAAACTCCATATATTTTTCTAAAAGTTGCAATAACATTGGATGGAAAAATTGCAACATCTGTAGGTGATTCAAAGTGGATATCGAATGAAGAATCAAGAGAAAAAGTTCAATATTACAGAAATAAATTTATGGGGATAATGATTGGGGCGAATACTCTAAGCAATGATAATCCGTCGCTTACAGCACGAATGAGCGAGGGAAGAGATCCTTATAGAATAATAATAGATCCAGATTTAATTTCTAATGATTCATTTAATGTAGTTAAAAATAATAAAGATTCTAAAACAATAATTGTAACACGTGAAACAAATAAAAATGAGAATGCACACGAATTGGAAACAAAGTATAATGTAAAATTTATATTTATAGAAAATAGTGATAAAGAATTTGATATAAAAAATATTGTAGAAAAAATTGGTGAATTAGGTATAGATTCTATTTTGATCGAAGGTGGAAGCAGAGTTATAAGTAAGGCTTTTGAAGAAGATATAATAGATGCAGGAGAGATATTTGTTTCGAACAAAATTCTTGGAGATGAAAAAGGAATATCATTTATATCGGGATTCACAAAGCTTAAAATGCAAGAAGCAATGGAATTACCAAATGTAAAATTCAATATTTATGGAAATAATATTGGAATAGAATGGAGAAAATAATGTTTAATTCAATAGAAGAAGCAATCGAAGATATAAAAAAAGGGAAACCAATTATTATTGTAGATGATGAAGATAGAGAAAATGAAGGGGATCTTGTTATTCCTGCACAAGTTATAACTGAAGAAACTGTAAATTTTATGATTAAAGAGGCAAGAGGACTTATGTGTGTTCCAATAACAAAAGAAAGAGCAGATGAGTTAGAATTAAATTTAATGACGGCAAATAATACTGATAGTCATGGAACTGCATTTACTATTTCTGTAGATTCGCTAGAAGGAACAACAACAGGAATTTCAGTAGGGGATAGATATAGAACAATAAAAGATATTCTTAATCCACAAAAAAAATCTAAAGATTTTAAAAAGCCAGGACATTTATTTCCGTTAATAGCATCAAAAGGTGGAGTTCTTGATAGAAAAGGACATACGGAAGCATCTGTAGATTTAGCAAAAATTTGTGGATATGAACCAGTCTCTGTAATCATTGAAATAATAAAAGATGATGGAGAAATGGCCAGAAGAGATGATCTTATGGGGTTTGCAAAAAAATATGATCTTAAGATAATTACGATTGATCATATAATTGATTATAGAAAAAAAAATGAAGATCTTGTAACAAGAGAAGTAGAAGTAGTTCTTCCAACAAAATTTGGAGATTTTAAAATGGCTGCATTTTCTGATGAGATAGAAAAAAAAGAGTATATTGCAGTATTTAAAGGAGATTTACGAGGAAAAGAAGATGTCTTAGTAAGATTGCATTCAGAGTGTTTAACAGGAGATATTTTTGGTTCTAAGAGATGTGATTGTGGAGATCAACTACATAAATCACTTGAAAGTATTAATGAAAAAGGTGAAGGTCTGTTAATCTATTTACGTCAAGAAGGTAGAGGAATTGGAATTTACAATAAGTTGAAAGCATATAATTTGCAAGATCAAGGGCATGATACAGTAGAGGCAAATCACTTGTTAGGATTCAAAGATGATTTGAGAGATTTTGCTGTGGCAGCACAAATAATAAAAGACTTTGATATAAAATCTATAGAAATATTAACAAATAATCCTAAGAAAATAGAAAGCCTTGAAAAATATGGTATAGATGTTAAGAAAAGAATAGATAGTGAAACAGAACCTACAACTGAAAATAAAAAATATTTAGAGACAAAACGTGATAAAATGGGACACTATATTTTGAAAAAATAATTGAATTGAGAGCTTTTTACAAACTGGCTCTCTTTTTATTTACTTTTTGACTTTTATTCCTTTTATTTGTTGACTAATCTACTATTTAAAACATTGTAAAAAAGTAGCGTTTATGGTAGAATATTATGTAAAAGTATAAATTTTTAAAAATAGGAAGGAAGTAGAAAAGTGGACAAGAAAATTAGAGGCATAATCCTATTTCTTTTAGGAGTGTTCTTAATAATTCTTCTTATGAATAAGCAAATATTTCAAGGTGACAATATACCAGATATAAATAAAATTTTAGGAACATTATTAAATGTTTTCATGATGATTTTCGGAAAATTGTCATATTTCGCAGCAGCATCAATGCTAACATTTGGGCTCCTTGATATTGTTTCAGGAGAAATAAAATTAAAATTTCATAAGTCAAAAATCATTTCATATATAGTTATATTTCTTAGTTTATCGATGCTCTTTATATCGCGGAGCGTAACTGTAAAAATGCCAAGTTTGTTTGTTGAAGCAACAAGAAAACTTTTGGAGTTAGGTTTTAATAGTAATAGCGGCGGTTTTATAGGAGCTTTGATATCAATGCCATTATATAGATATATACACTTAAAACAGTTGCAAATCGTATTGATAATTATAATTATTATTTCTTTGATAGTACTATTAAAAGAATTTATAGTTCTGGGATACGAGTTATTAGTCAGTCTATTTAAATATTATGGAAGCGATGACTATAAGAAAAAAATAAAAATTCTTAAAGCAAAAAAAATAGCTGAAAGAGAAGAGTATATATATCAGAAAGCTAAAAGAAAAGAAGACTTGAAAGAAAGAGTTGTCGAATCAAGAAAAAATAAATTAGGATTTGAAATAGCTAAAAAACCAAAAGAAACAATTTTTCAGAAAACGGATGTATATGCTGGGGACGAGTTGAAGAAAAAAGAAAAAGAATGGTTAGAAATATATAATAGAAAAATAGAAGATGATAAAGAAAAAATAGACATCGAAAAACATTTGAAAACTAATGATGAAAACCAAAAGAATAATGTGGAGGATGAATTAGAAATAAAAAATATCCATGAGTATGGAGTTAAATCTAATTTTGAATTTGAACAAGTAGAGACAACGCTTCACAAAAAACAAGTAGTTGAACCATCAAAAGAGGAATTGCAAGAAATACCAGAAGAAGAATCTTATTATGATGATATAAGTGAAGAAATAGAAATAAGTGATGCACCAGAAATAAGTGAGCTACAGGATTATGAATATGATGATGCATTAAAAAAATCTATAGACCAAATATTTGTACAAAAAACAATGGACTCATCAAAAAGAGCAGAAATAGAAACATACATAAAGAAAAATGTAGTTCATTTAGAGTCAGTTTTAAAAGAATTTGGAATAGAGGCAAAAGTTGTTGATTACAGGAGAGGTCCAACAATAACGAGATATGAACTTACAATACCAAGAGGAATAAAAGTAAGCAAAGTCACATCTTTATCGGATGATATTGCAATGAGCTTAGCAGCAGAAAGTATAAGAATCGAAGCTCCGATACCGGGTAAAAGCGCTATTGGGATAGAAACACCAAATCAAGTTAAAGAGCCAGTTCATTTTTCAAATATAATAAGAAACAAAGAGTTAGAAAAAGGGGCATTGAATATAATACTGGGAAAAGATATTGTTGGAAGAGATAAGATTATTGATATTGCAAAAATGCCACATCTATTAATCGCGGGACAAACGGGATCTGGAAAAAGTGTTGCGGTTAATACGTTAATATCAACTTTGATAACAAAAAAATCAGAACGAGAAGTAAAATTCATAATGGTTGATCCAAAAATGGTAGAGCTTATGCCGTATAATGGAATCCCACATTTACTAGTTCCTGTAATAATAGATCCTAAATTAGCTGCTATTGCTCTGAAATGGGCAGTAAATGAAATGGAAAATAGATATAGAACATTAATGGAAAAAGGTGTTAGAAATATTGAAGGATACAATTCGTTAAAAAACATAGAAAAAATGCCTTATATAGTAATAATCATTGATGAGTTGGCTGATTTGATGATGGTTGCAGCGGGAACAGTTGAGGAATCAATAGCTAGGATAGCTCAAAAAGCCAGAGCAATTGGAATTCATCTTGTTGTTGCGACACAGAGGCCATCAACAGATGTAATAACAGGGATGATAAAAGCAAACCTGCCAAGTAGAATATCATTTGCACTAAGATCACAAATTGATTCGAGAACAATACTTGATACACCTGGTGCAGAGAAATTATTAGGACAAGGGGATATGTTGTTGCTTGAAAATGGTTCTTCGAAATTAGAACGAATACAAGGTGCATATATTTCTGATGATGAAGTTATAAAACTAACAACTGCGCTTAAAAAAAGCAGAAAAGCAGTTTATCGTGAAGAAATATTATTTGAGCCAGAAGATTCGACAGGTGATGAAGGAGATCCATTATTCCAAGAAGCAATAAATGTTATTAGAGAAGAAGGAAAAGCATCGATATCGTTGTTACAAAGAAAATTGAAAGTAGGGTTCAACAGAGCATCTAGAATATTCGAACAGCTAAAAGAAAATGGAATAATAGATGAAAATAATCAGTTGCAAGAAATGAACGAAATATAAAATAGACTATAGATATTGGAGGAAGAGTAATATGAAATTTTCAAGTATTTTAAAATATTTCAGTAAAATGAAATTAGGTGTAAATCAAAGAGGAATAAAAGAAGTCGGGATTGATTTAGGAACTGCAAATACAGTTGTTTACGTTAAAGGGGAAGGAATACAAATTGATGAACCCACATATGTTGCAATTAATGTGAAGACAGATGAAATTGACGGAGTTGGAGCAGAGGCAAGAGAAATTGTTGGGAGAACAGCGCTTCACACAAAGATAATAAGACCACTTAAAAATGGAGTTATCTCTGATTATGAAATCACAGAAAAAATGTTGACTAGATTCTTAACTAAAATAAAGAAAGATAAATTCCAAAGCGCAAGAGTTGTAATTTGTATACCAAGTGGTGTAACTCAAGTTGAAAGAAAAGCAGTTGTTGAAGTAGTTAAAGATGCAGGTGCGAAAGAAGTTTATTTAATAGAGGAACCAGTTGCAGCAGCAATAGGCTCTGGAATAGACATGTTCCAACCAAAAGGGCATTTGATAGTTGACATTGGTGGAGGAACAACAGAAATAGCATTTATAGTTTCAGGAGGTGCTGCATTATCAAGATCACTGAGAGTTGCTGGAGATAAATTTAATGAAGATATTATGGAGTATGTTAGAGAGAAACACAATTTATATATTGGAGAAAGAACATCTGAAGATTTAAAAATAAAATCTATAAGTTCAAAAAAAGATAAAGAATCTTTTGAAATAAAAGGAAGAGAAGTGGGTAGCGGATTACCTAAGAGTATTAAAATAGGAACAGAAGAGGTAGAAATGGCAATATCGAAACATGTAGATCAAATAATAGAAGCGATAAGAGCGTCACTTGAAGAAATAGAACCGGAAGTAGCAGCAGATATATTTGAAACAGGAATATATTTATCTGGTGGTGGAGCAGAAATAAGAGATATTAAGAGAAGAATTGAAAAACAATTCAAATTAAAAGTAACAGTTTCTGAAAATCCAATTTATGCTGTAATAAATGGAATTGCAAAAGTACTTGATGATTTCGATTTATATAAAAATATAATAATTACAGAAAGCGAATCTTGGCAACCAAATTCTTAGGAAAATAAATAAAGGAGCATAGATTTTATGGAACTTGAAAGCAGAATAGAAGCAATAATTTTCCTTTCTAAAGAAAAAATTTCTGTAGATGAATTGGTTAATCATTTTAAAGTAGATAAACAGAGAATGATAGAAAAAATAGAGAGATTAATAGAAATGAGAAAAGTAACGGGGATTAATATTAGACTAGAGAATGAACTGATTTCTTTAGTTTCGAATCCTTTATGTGGAGAAGATGTAAGGAATTTTTTCAATCCTGAATTGAAAATAAAAAAACTTACAAAATCAACAATGGAAACACTTGCAATTATTGCATATAAAGGCCCGATTACAAAGACCGAAATAGAAAATATAAGAGGAGTTAGTGTAGAAAAAGCAATGAGTAATCTACTTGAAAAGAATCTTGTGTATATTTCAGGAAAAAGAAAAGGGATAGGAACACCAAATGAGTACCGGGTGACAGATGAATTTTATAGTTACTTAAATGTTACAAATAAAGAAGATTTGCCAGGATTTGAAGAGTTCAGTAGGTTTTCTATTGTTATGAAGAATAAAGAGAATGAAAATGAGGAAGAGCTACATTTGATAAGTAGTATACTAGAAGAAAAAAAAGAGGTTGAAAATGAGATTAAATAAATTTATAGCGGAATCTGGATTCTGTTCAAGAAGAAAAGCAGATGAGCTTATACTAGAAGGAAGAGTAAGTGTAAACAAACATGAAGCAATTTTAGGTATGGATATTACAGATGCAGACACAGTTAGGGTGGATGGAGAAAGAATAAAGATAAATACTAAATTTGAGTACTATATGCTAAATAAACCAAAAAGAGTTTTATGTTCGAGCGAAGATAAATTTGGAAGAAAATTAGCAGTTGACTTTATAAAAACAAAAAGACGTTTATTCACATATGGAAGATTAGATTTTATGACAGAAGGACTAATAATTATTAGTAATGATGGAGAAATCTACAATCATGTAATGCACCCAAGAAAAAAATTATATAAAAGCTATATTGCAAAAGTAAATAGAGATATAGAAGAGAAGGACATAGAGGCATTGACTCATGGAGTAGTAATAGAAGGAAAAAGAACAGCACCTTCAAAAGTAAAAAAAATTGATAAAAAAGAAATTAGAATAGCAATTTATGAAGGAAGAAACAGACAAATAAGAAAAATGTTAGAAACATTAGGTTATATGGTTGACTCATTAAAAAGAGTGAAAGTTGGAGAATTAGGATTGGGGAATTTACAATCAGGGGAATCAAGAGCATTAACTACTGAAGAAGTGGAATACTTAAAAAACCTATAATTGATATTCTATTATAAACATTAAGGAGCGAAGTCAGATGAGTAAAGATATTTTTTTAATAGATTTTGATATAACAATTAGCTTAAATGATTCTACGGATGTCTTGTTAGAAAAATATAATGTTACTAAAAAAGAAGAAATTATAGCATTATACAGAAAAGGTGAACTAACTATACGTGAATATATAAAATATGGGCTAGAGTCACTAAATGTAAGTAAAGAAGAGTATGTAGAGACATTGAAGCAAAATGTTAAAGTAGATAAAACATTTCAATATTTTTTAGATGAGGGATTTGACTATAGGATTGTGAGTGCTGGTGCAGACGTAAATGTATTAGCATCGCTTCAAGGGAACAATATTCATATCCAAGAAAGTAAAATAATATCAAATGAATTAATATTTGAAAATAACAAAATAACTGTTGAAAATCCTTACTTGGATGAAAGTGGTTATTATGGTGTTGATAAAGGTGCCATCGTTAAAGACTTCCAAGAAAAAGGACATAGAGTTATATACATAGGAGATGGACCGTCGGATTATGAGGCGGCAAGGCAAGCAGACTATGTGTTTGCACGTTCACAAACGAGACTTGTAAAGTTTTGTAATAATGAAAAAATAGATTTTTCAGAATTTGGAAACTTTATAGAAGTTGTAAAAAAATATAAAAATAAAATAGCAAAATAATGGCAATGAGATTTGGAGGAAAATTTATGTTAAGTAAAGAGGATGTAATAAAAGTAGCTAAACTTTCTAAACTGGAATTTACAGAGCAAGAAATAGAAAATTATAGAAATGATTTAAACAAAATAATACTTCATATGGAAGAACTAAATCAAATAGATACAACAGGAGTAGAGCCATTGTTTAATGTGTTAGATACGAAGGACAAATTAAGATCAGATATTATTTTTGATGGACAATCAAAAGCTGAGTTTCTTGCAAATGCACCAGAAAGCGATGAAAATTTTATAATTGTTCCTAAAATAATAGGTGAATAGAAAATATAAAAAGTGGGTGAGACTAAATGGTAGAATTACATAAAAATACAGCTTCTGAAATAGAAGAAATGATAAAAAATAAAAAAATAACATCAACGGAAGTTGTAGAATATTTTTTAAAGAGAATAGAAAGTATTGATGGTAAAATTGGAGCAATAGCCACGGTAACTACTGAAAGAGCAAGAAGAACATCAAAGGCTGTGGATACTGAAAATACAGATGGACTAGAACTTGCAGGAGTACCCATCATAATAAAAGATAATATAGTTTCTCACGGAGATATTACATCTTCAGCATCAAAAATCTTGAAAAACTATAAAGGGACTTATGATGCTACGGTTGTTAGAAAACTAGAGGAAAATATGATTCCAATATTAGGAAAAGCTAATATGGATGAGTTTGCAATGGGCTCATCAAACGAGAATTCTTCAATAAAGAATGTTTCTAATCCATGGGACTTAGACAGAATACCTGGTGGAAGTAGTGGTGGATCAGCAGCAGCAGTTGCAGCGATGGAGATACCAATATCATTAGGGTCAGACACGGGCGGAAGTATAAGACAACCCGCTTCACTAACTGGAATATATGGAATTAAGCCAACATATGGAAGAGTGTCAAGATACGGACTAATGTCGTTCGGTTCATCATTAGATCAAATAGGAGCAATGGCAAGATCTACAAAAGATTTAGCAAAAGTAATGAAAGTAATATCTGGACCTGATGAAAAAGATCCAACAACGGCTGAAGTGGAAGTGCCGGATTATGTAAAACTTTTAACAAAAGATATAAAGGGCCTTAAAGTAGGATTGCCAAAAGAATACTTTACAGAAGAATTAAACGATGATGTAAGAAAAATAGTTCAAGAAACTATAGAGACATTAGAAAAACTAGGTGCTGAAGTTAAGGAAGTTTCATTACCATATACAAAATATGCAATATCAACATATTATATAATATCTTCAGCTGAAGCTGCATCTAATCTATCAAAATATGACGGAGTAAGATATGGAATAAGAGAAGATAACAGTAGTGTAGAAGAGATGTATGTTCAGTCAAGAACAAAAGGATTTGGAGCAGAAGTTAAGAGAAGAATAATGATTGGAAATTATGTTTTAAGTTCAGGATTTTACGATGCATACTATAAAAAAGCATCTCAAGTTAGAAGATTAATAAGAGAAGATTTTGAAAGAGTATTTAAAGATGTCGATATATTATTGACACCAACATCGCCAACAACTGCATTTAAAAAAGGAGAAAAAGTATCAGATCCAATGCAAATGTATTTAGCTGATATATACACAGTTTCTGTTAGTATGGCAGGACTTCCAGCAATGTCATTACCAGCTGGATTCATTGATGGATTACCAGTAGGAGTGCAACTAATAGGGAATTACTTTAGAGAAGACCTATTATTTAACGTATCACATATGTATGAAATGAATAAAGAAAAGATAGAATATCCAGAAGTATAATAATAAATGTTTTGCAAAAGGAGGAGAATGAATGAATACACAATATGAAGTAGTAATAGGTCTTGAAGTTCATTGTCAATTGAAGACAACAACTAAAGTTTGGTGCTCATGTGACTCAGATTATGACTATAAAGCACCGAATACTGCAACGTGTCCGATATGTAGTGGTCAACCTGGGGCATTACCTAAACTAAATGAAAATGTCTTGAATTATGCTATAAAAGCAGGATTAGCATTAGGATGTAAAATAAATAAGGAAAGTCAATTTGATAGAAAAAATTATTTTTATCCAGATTCACCAAAAAATTATCAAATAACACAATTTTTCAAGCCATATGCGGAGAATGGAAAATTAGAAATTAAAACAAATAGTGGAAAAGAGTCAGTAGTAGGCATAGAAAGAATACAAATAGAAGAAGATACAGCAAAAAATATTCATACAGATCTAGAAAGTTTAATAAATTTCAATAGAGCATCTGTTCCTCTTATAGAAATAATATCAAAACCTGAAATTAAGTCGGCAGAAGAAGCGTATGCATATTTAAATACGCTAAAAGATAGACTTAAGTATACAAAAGTTAGCGACGTAAGCATGGAATTGGGATCACTTAGATGTGATGCAAATGTCTCAATTAGAAAAAAAGGGGACACAGAATTAGGGACAAGAACAGAAACAAAAAACCTTAATTCATTTAAAGCAGTAGTTAAAGCAATCGAATATGAAACAAGTAGGCAAATAGAAGTTGTTGAAGCTGGTGGGAGAATTGTCCAAGAAACAAGACTTTGGGATGAAGAAACAGGAGTTACGAAAGTAATGAGAAGTAAAGAGGAGGCTATGGATTATAGATATTTTCCAGACCCAGATCTTCCAATCGTCATAATTTCTGATGAAAGAATAGAAGATATGCAAAATGAGATGCCAGAATTTGCAGCGAAAAAAGTCGAAAGATTCATAAATGAGTATAAGCTAAATGAGAATGAAGCAATAACATTAGCATCTGAAATGGAATTAGCAGAGTATTATGAAGCAGTTGTGAAAGAATCTAATGAGCCGAAGTTATCAGCAAACTGGGTGCTAACTGAAATTTTAAAGGTTTTAAAAGATAAGAATATAGGAATAGAGAAATTCGTAGTAACACCTCAGAATATAGCAAAACTAATAAAACTTATCACATCAAATGTTATAAGTTCTAAAATTGCAAAAGAAGTTTTTGAAGAAATGATTAAAGACAACAAAAATCCTGAAACAATTGTTAAAGAAAAAGGGATGACACAAATAACGGACAATAGTGAAATTGAAAAGATTGTGGATCAAGTACTAAGTGAAAATACACAATCAGTTGAAGATTTCAAGGCAGGTAAAGATAGAGCATTGAAATTTTTAGTTGGACAAGCAATGAAATTGTCTAAAGGAAAAGCAAATCCTCAAATGTTAAATGAAATGATAATTGGAAAAATTTCTTAAAAAATATAAAAAGTTACAATATTGGAGAAAAATGAGAAGATATAGTTTTAAAAAAAGATTGTTGTTTTTAGTTTTTTCGGTATTAGCTCTATTTATAATATTGATGATGAGACTTTTTTATCTTCAAGTTATACAAGGTGGAAAATGGAAAGAAGAAGGGGATCGACAATATAAAAGTGAATTAGTTGAAAAAGCTAAAAGAGGAAAAATCTATAGTAGTGATGGAGAAATATTAGCATTCGACGTTGAAACTTACGAAGTAGTGTTAGATCCTACAATTATTAAAGAAGAGAATATTGATGAAATTATAGGAATTATTAAAAAAAATATACCTAATGCGGATTTAAAAAGTTTAAAACAAAATATACTTCAAAAGAAAAAAGATAAGAAAAGATATTTGAAAATAGATGATAAAATAAGCTATATCCAAAAAAGATCTATTTTAGATGATTTGGGAAAACAGAAATACTTGAAATTAGGAGTTTTCTTCGAATCTTTCTCTATCAGAAGTTACACGAAAAATGATGTCTTTAAAGAAATTGTCGGATTCCAAAACTCTGAAAATGAAGGACTTTATGGAGTAGAAAAGTATTATAATGACTTGTTAAAAGGAAAAAATGGAATTGTAGAGATATTCAAGTCTCCTCATGGAATATTTAATTTGACATCTGTATCATCTGAGAAAGAGACAAAGACATCTTCTGAAAATGGTGGGAATGTAATCTTAACAATTGATAGTGTTGTTCAATATACATTAGATGCAGAGTTGAAAAAAGCATATGAGCAATTTTCGGCTGAATCTACATCTGGAATTGTTCTAGAGACTGAGACTGGAAAGATATTAGCTATGGCTTCATATCCTAAAGGCCAAGATAACTCACAAGTTAAAAATAGACCGATAACAGATCTTTTTGAGCCAGGATCGATATTTAAACCTTTAATAGTGGGAATGGCATTACAAGAAAAAGCTATTAGTGAAAATGAAATAATAACTTCGAATGGTTGGATAAAAATAGCAGATAGAACAATAAAAGACCATGATTCTTCAACAATGGGAGCGTTAACACTAGATAAAGTAATTGCAAATTCAAGTAATGTTGCCATGGTAAAAATAGCGCAGAAAGTAGATAAGAAAGTATTTTATTCATATTTAGAAAAATTGAGATTGAATAAAAAGACCGGAGTTGATACTTATTCAGAAGTAACACCGCGTATGTTTACAATAGATAAATTCACAGAAGTAAGAAGAGCCAATGTATCATTTGGTCAAGGAATTAATATGACACAATTACAGATGATAGGAGCACTTAACTCATTGGTTAATAATGGGAAATATATGCGTCCATATGTAGTTGATAGTATTGTTAACGGCACAGGAGAAGCAATAAAGAAAAACTCTCCATTTCAAGAAAGCGTAATATTTTCACCAGAAGTGTCATTGAAAGTAAGACTTTTAATGGAAGAAGTTGTAACAAAAGGAACTGGAAAAGGTGCAATAATAGAAGGATATAGAATAGGTGGTAAAACAGGAACAGCACAAAAAGCAGGAATTAATGGATACGAGCAAGGTAAATACTTTTCGTCATTCTTTGGATTTTTCCCAGTGGATAAACCAAAATATACTATTCTAGTGACAATAAATGAGCCTAAAGGACAATATTATGGAGCACAAGTTGCACTTCCATCGGTTAAAGCAATAATAGAAAAAATGATAAAGTATAAAGGAATAAATCCAGAAGGCGTTGCAACAACTCAAGTAGAGCAAGCAAAGAAAAATATTCAAACAGAACAAAGAGATTTGAGTAAGATAAATCAAGAGTTTATGAGCGGAATTATGCCTAATTTAAAAGGATTGAGCTTGAGAGAACTATTATCAGTATATCCAATAAGTTTATATCCAAACTATGAATTTGTAGGAAGTGGAAGAGTTTCAGAACAATCGATATTACAAGGCTCTAAACTCTCAAAAAACACAAAAATCAGATTAATTTTAAAATAGGGGAGATTATGAACTATTATCAGCTATATGTTGAAAACAGTAAAAAGATTTTTACATATAAATCAGATGAAGAATATAATATTGGCGACTGGTGTATAATAAATTTTGCTAATAGAGAGAAAACAGGTCTTATTTTAAGTGAAATAAAGCAAGAAGATATAAAATTTGATATTGAAAAAGTAAAAAATATTGAAAAAAGAGCACCAGTTGCGACAATTCCATATGAAATAATCCAACTACTAAAATGGTTAAAAGACTATTATCTTAGTGATTATGACAGTGTTATAAAAGCGGCATACCCTGGAACATTGAAGCTAAATTATTCTGAAAAGCTAATATTTCAAGAAGATTTTTTAGAAGATGAAGAATTCTCTAACTATATGAAAAAGAAAAAAGAAGTAACATTAGCAACAGTTAAAAAGAAATTTGCTATTGAGGTAATTGAAAAAGCAGTAAAGAAAAAAGCAGTTTCTATAGAAAAGAAACTTATAATGAATAGTAAAAGCCATAATAAAGAAGAAAAAGAAACAGAAATTCTAAAAGATGAAGTAACTCTTACAGAAAATCAAGAAAAAGCTGTAAAGATTATAGAAGAATCTGATAAACAAATGTTTTTAATAAAAGGAATTACGGGATCTGGGAAAACAGAGTTATATATGAGACTTATCAAAAATGCAATTGTTGAGGATAAAGGAAGTATATTCTTAGTGCCAGAAATTTCATTAACACCCCAAATGATTGAAAGATTGGAAAAGCAGTTTTCTAATTCAATAGCAATATTACATAGTAAATTGACTAATCAGGAAAAACGAAAAGAGTGGCTTTCTATAAGAAATGGAACAAAAAAGATTGTAATAGGTGCAAGATCAGCAATATTCGCACCAGTCAATAATTTGAAATATATTATAATAGATGAGGAACATGAGAATACTTATAAGCAAGACAACAATCCAAGATACCATGTAAAGAATGTCGCAATAAAAAGAGCTCTTATTAGTGAGAAAGATAAAATAAAAGTGATACTTGGGTCAGCAACACCATCATTTGAATCGTATAATCAAGCTCAAAATGGTGACTTACAGCTAATTGAATTGAGTGAGAGGTATAATGGTGCAAAAATTCCAAAATATCAAGTAGTGGACCTATCAGAGGTTGATACGACAAGTAACTTCTCAAAAGAATTATTACAAGAGATGGCAAATGTGTTAAGAAAAAAAGAGCAAATAATGCTTGTATTAAATAGAAAAGCATTCTCAACATTTGTAAAGTGTAAAGATTGTGGTCATATTTACACATGTCCAAATTGTAGCATAACATTGAATCACTATAAATATGAGAACAAATTGAAATGTAATTATTGTGGGTATGAAAAAAAATATGTGAAAACATGTGAAAAATGTGGGAGTTCTAAATTAATTCATGTAGGTAGTGGAACAGAAAAAATAGAATATGAATTAAAAACATTATTTCCAGATGCAAGAATAGTAAGAATAGATTCTGAAACAGTTAAAACAAAGCAAGATTATGAAAATATATATTATGATTTTAAAAATAAAAAATATGATATAATGTTAGGGACACAAATAATAGCAAAAGGATTTCATTTTCCAGAAGTAACATTAGTAGGAATAATAAATGCTGACATAATACTCAATTTCCCAGACTTTAGAGCGGGTGAAAAGACGTATCAATTACTTCTTCAAGCTTCCGGAAGATCAGGAAGAGGAGAAAAAGAAGGGAAAGTTATAATCCAAACATTTGATAAAGAAAATGAGGTTATAACTAAAACGGTTGAAAGCGATTATGAAGGGTATTATAATAATCAACTTCAGCTAAGGAAAATATTCAATTATCCACCATTTGGTCGTTTAATCAATATAGTTGTGTCGTCAGAAGATGAAAATACTCTTCAACAACAGGCTGAAATTTTTTATAGTATGCTTATACAAAATCTTGCCTACAAAGATAACGACAATAACTTGAAACAAATGATAACAAAACCATTTAAAGCACCACTATATAAGATCAATAGTAGATATAGGTATCAAATATTTATAAAATCAGTTTTTGTTTTTCAAAATATTTCCACTTAAGTAAAGCAGCTTCAGTAATAATAAAAAAGACAATAAAAATAAAACATAATTATCTCTAAATTGCTTCACACATAATAATAAAACTCCTAATGCTAAAAAAGAAAGTATAAAAAGAAAAGCTTTAATAATCAAAACTGAAGATACAACTTCCGATAGCTTCTCGTTATCAGAACGATTTATAGAAACATTCTTTACAGCCGAAACATCCAGACCAAAGTTGATAAATATAATAAAATAAGAGATAATAGCCTGTGCAAAAACGACCAAACCGTACTTATCCGCACCAACTGTAGATATCAAATAAGGTAATGCTACAAAAGGCATTACCATTTTTAATATCTCAAGTACAGACAAATACGTTGTATTATGAACAATTACTTTGTATTTATTATCTTGACTTGTAATAAAATTTTCACCACTCTGTGTT
>ERZ650312.383-NODE-383-length-24506-cov-7.034314_pt1 | contig 24506 bp, 21 predicted proteins | sample MGYA00376248_ERZ650312 | MGnify/ENA primary metagenome ERZ650312 (study PRJEB26733, sample SAMN07839316) | wastewater metagenome | biome: urban; feature: wastewater treatment plant; material: waste water | place: USA: North Carolina | collected 2016-07-28 ... | reverse complement strand
GGTACTCACGCCCATCGGGCTCGACCCGTCGCACCCCTTCCCGCGCGTGCTCAACAAGAGCCTGAATTTCGCCGTCGAACTCGAAGGCAAGGATGCCTTCGGCCGCAGCTCCGGTGCCGCCATCGTGCAAGCGCCGCGCGTGCTGCCGCGCGTCATTCGCCTGCCGTCCGAACTGTGCGACTGCGAATACGCCTTCGTCTTTTTCTCGTCGGTGCTGCACGCCTTCGTCGGCGAACTGTTCGCCGGCATGAACGTGCTCGGCTGCTACCAGTTCCGCGTCACGCGCAACAGCGACCTCTTCGTCGACGAGGAAGAAGTCAAGAACCTGCGCACCAAGATCCAGGGCGAGCTGCCGCAGCGCCACTTCGGCGACGGCGTGCGCCTCGAAGTCGCCGACAACTGCTCGCATACGATGGCCGAGTTCCTGCTCTCGCAGTTCAACCTCAACCCGAGCGACCTCTACCGCGTCGCCGGCCCTGTGAATCTGGTGCGCCTGATGCAGGTGCCGGACTGGGTCCAGCGCGACGACCTGAAGTTCCCGCCATTCGCACCGGGTGTTCCGAAGTCCTTGCAGAAGGGCCACAACGTCTTCGACGCGATCCGCGCCGGCGACATCCTTCTGCATCACCCCTACCAGAGCTTTTCCCCGGTCATCGAACTGATCGAGCAGGCAGCGACCGACTCGCGCGTGGTCGCCATCAAGATGACCGTGTACCGCACCGGGACCGATTCCGTACTCATGCAGTCGCTGTTGCGCGCGGCCCAGAACGGCAAGGAAGTCACCGTCGTCGTCGAACTGATGGCGCGCTTCGACGAGGAAGCGAACATCGGCTGGGCAACGAAGCTCGAAGAAGTCGGCGCGCATGTCGTCTACGGCGTCGTCGGCTACAAGACGCACGCCAAGATGCTGATGATCGTCCGCCGCGAAGAAGGCAAGAGTGGCAGCATTCTTCGCCGCTACGTCCATCTCGGCACGGGCAACTACCATCCGAAGACCGCCCGCCTCTACTCCGACTTCGGCTTGCTGACGTGCAACGTCGAAGTCGGCGCCGACGTCAACGAGGTCTTCAAGCAACTGACCGGCCTCGGCCGTGCGCAGACGCTCAAGCATCTGTGGCAGGCGCCGTTCTCGTTGCACCAGAACGTCGTCGCGGCGATTCGTGCGGAAGCCGCTGCGGCACGCAGCGGCAAGCGCGCACGCATCATCGCGAAGATGAATTCCCTGCTGGAGCCGGCCGTCATCGTGGCGCTCTACGAGGCATCACAGGCCGGCGTCAAGATCGATCTGATCGTGCGTGGCGTTTGTGCGCTGCGCCCGGGCATCAAGGGCAAGTCGGAAAACATCCGCGTCCGCTCGATCGTCGGGCGGCTGCTCGAACACCATCGCGTCTTCTACTTCTACGCCGGCGGCGAGGAAAAGGTCTATCTCGCGAGCGCCGACTGGATGGAGCGCAACTTCTTCCGGCGCATCGAGCTCGCCTTTCCGATTCTCGATACCAAACTCAAGCGCCGCGTCATCAGCGAAGGGCTGCGCGTTTACCTGACGGACAACGTCCAGGCGTGGGATATGGACGCCAACGGACACTACCACCCTCGCCGCAGCTCGCGAACCAAGCCACGCTGCGCACAAAGCCAGCTGATCGAACTGCTTAAGCCTTAGCGGCTGTCGCTGGCGATGCAAGCCCGGCGGCCTGTCCTCGACCCAGCACTGGAGACAGCGCTGATCGAGGCCATCGCAGGCATGACGGGTTCGCCCGCACGCATCGCGCAGATCAGCGAAGTGGGCGGCGGCTCGATCTCTCGCGCCTTTCGTCTGCAGACGACGAACGCGCACTACTTCCTCAAACTGAACGCCGCCGAACACGACGAGATGTTCGCAGCGGAAGCGGACGGGCTCGAAGCACTCTGCGCCTGCCGCAGCGTTCGCGTGCCGCGCGTCCTGGCGCACGGCGCGTGCGGGCCGGATGCCTACCTGCTTCTCGAGTACGTGGCGCTCCGCCCCTTACGTGACGGTGACACCGGCCGCGCTGCGGGCTTGGCGCTTGCCGACCTGCACAGGATCGAAGGCCGGCGTTTTGGCTGGCGCCGCGACAACTTCATCGGCAGCACACCGCAACGCAATGAGGAATCCGATGATTGGCAGAGCTTCTTCGCCAGCCGGCGCCTGACTCCACAGCTTGAACTGGCACGAGAAAGGGGAATCCGCGGACGATTGATCGCCAACGGCGAGCGGCTGATCGAGCATCTGCCCGCCCTGTTTGCTGGCTACGCGCCGAAAGCAAGCTTGTTGCACGGCGACCTCTGGTCGGGGAATGCCGCGTTTGACGATTCCGGCGAGCTCGCGCTATTCGACCCCGCGATTCATTATGGCGATCGGGAAAGCGACCTCGCGATGATGCAACTGTTCGGCGGCTTCCCCGCGAGCATGGTCGCGGCGTACCGGGAAGCCTGGCCACTGGCGAGCGGCTTCGAGCAGCGCCGGACGCTTTACCAGCTCTACCATGTACTCAACCACATGAATCTCTTTGGCGGCGGCTATCAGGCGCAGGCCGAGCGGATGATCGGATCGCTGCTGGCCGAACTCGCTTAACTGCCCGGCTTTCGTAGATGCTGTGGTCGGAATCGAACGCCAATCGCGCAGAAAATCTGCGCTCCTACCAGCCATCAGCACTCGAAGCTCTCGCCCGTAACGAAAAAGGCGCCGCCGGCCTGGTAGTGGATCGTGCGCGAATCCGCGTCGGGGAAATGCCAGCGTCCATCTGAAAAAACCGCCGGGTCGGCCCAGGCGGCGACGGCTTCAGCTATGAAGAGGTCGTAACGCTGCTGATTATGGGCTTCCGGAATCACCCGGCATTCGAGCCAGGCGGCGCAATCCTGAATCAGCGGGGCCGAAATCCGTGACGCGGCCAGTGTCTCCAGTCCGCTTGTGCCAAATTTGTCGCCGTCGCGCCCACTCACGCTGCCTGCGGCGAGCACCTTGTCGGCGATCCGGCGACACGGAATGTTGAGCGCGAACTCGCCCGACGCTTCGATCAGCTCGCGCGTCAGTGTGTTGCTATCGACGACGAGCAAGACTTTCGCCGGATCGAAGTCCAGCGGCATCGCCCAGGCAGCCGCCATCACGTTGCTGCGGCCATTGGCCGCGCTGCTCACCAGCGTTACCGGACCGTGGTTGAGCAGCAGATAGCTCTTGGCGAGCGGGACTTCCTCCATTGACGTCACGCGCGCCGCGCCCCGACAACGCCGTCGACTTCATGCAACTGCGTCAGCGTGCGCTTGAGTTGGGCGACGTTGTTGACCTCGGCGGTAAAGCGCATGTGCGCGGTGCCCTGCTTCGATTGCGTGCTGACCGCGATGACGTTGAGTTTTTCCTTGGTCAACACCTCGGACACATCACGCAGCAGTCCTTGGCGATCGTTGGCCTCGACCACGATATCGACGGCGAAGACCCCATCGGTTTCGCTGCCCCAAGCCGTTTCGATCACGCGCTCGGGATGCATCGCCTCCATGTTGGCGAAGTTGGAACAGTCGGCGCGGTGAATCGAGACGCCCTTGCCGCGCGTGACGAAGCCGACGATCGGATCGGGCGGCGCCGGCTTGCAGCAGCCGGCCAACTGCGTCAGCAGCTTGTCGACGCCGACAATCAGGATGCCCTTCTCGGCTTCGTCGCTGGCCTTGCGCTTGGTCACCGGCGGTTCGACGACGATCTTGTCGTCCGGCACCACATCGGTTCCGCGCACCGCCGCTTGCAGCTGGCGCAGGGTCACATCAGTGCGCGCCACGGCGATGAACAGATCGTCGCTCTTGGCAAACCCGAGCTTGGCCGCTAGCTCTTCGATCCTGGTACTCGTCTCGCCCATGCGCTGCAGTTCGCGGCTGACGATGGCCCGCCCGTCGGCCACCGACTGCTCAAGCGCCAGGCTGGCGAACCACTGCCGCGCCTTGGCCCGCCCGCGATGCGTAAAGAGATAACCGAGCGAGGAATTGAGCCAGTCGCGCGACGGACCGCCCTGCTTGGCGACGATGATCTCGACACGCTGCCCGGTTTCCAGCTGCGAATTGAGCGTCACCAGCGCGCCGTCGACCTTGGCGCCGCGGCAGCGATGACCAAGGTCCGTATGCACGCGATAGGCGAAGTCAACCGGCGTCGCGCCACGTGGCAGGTCGACGACGCGGCCCTGCGGCGTCATCACGTAGATCGTCTCGTCGAGCGCGGCTTCCTTATAGTGCTTGACCCAGTCGGACGAATCAGAGACTTCGTCCTTCCACGTCAGCAGCTGGCGCAGCCAGGCGATCTTTTCGTCGTAGCTGTCGCCCGCGCCGCGTTTGCTGCCTTCCTTGTAGCGCCAGTGCGCGGCGACGCCGAGTTCAGCGTGCTTGTGCATCTCGCGCGTGCGGATCTGCACTTCGAGCGAGCGCCCATCCCGGCAGCTCACGGCGGTATGCAGGGAGCGATAGTTGTTGCCCTTCGGGTTCGAGATGTAGTCGTCGAACTCCTTGGGGATCGGCGACCAGATGTTATGCACGATGCCGAGCACCGTGTAGCAATCCTTGACGTCGTTCAGGATGACGCGCAGGGCGCGGACATCGTACACCTCGGAAAACTCGACGCCCTTCTTGCGCATCTTGTTCCAGATGCTGTAGATGTGCTTGGGTCGCCCGTAGATCTCGACATCGTTGATCCCGACCGCGGCCAGCTCGCGCTTGAGGCGGGCAACGGCATCGGTGATGAACTGCTCGCGCTCGCCGCGCTTCTCGTCGAGCTGCTTGGCGATCTTCTTGTAGGTATCGGGATGCAGGAAGCGGAACGAGAGGTCTTCCAGTTCCCACTTCAGTTCCCAGACGCCGAGGCGGTTCGCGAGCGGCGAATAGAGTTCCAGCGTTTCGCGCGCGACCGACACGCGCAGTTCGTTCGGCTCCATCGCGTAATGGCGCAGCGTCTGCGTGCGCGAGGCGAGGCGCAGGAGAACGACGCGGATATCCTCGACCATCGCCAGCAGCATCTTGCGCAGGATTTCGATCTGCGCTTTCACTTCCGCCGGCTTCTGCTCGCCGCTATCGGCCGAATGTGCAACGAATCCCTTGGTGATCGGGCGCAGGCGATTGAGGCGGAAAATACCGTTAACGAGTTCTGCCGCGCCCTCGCCAAAACGCTCCTTGACCTTGATCACACCTTCGTCGTCGAAGCGCGGCACCGCGAAGAGCAGCGCCGCCAACCGGCAATCGGCATCGAGCTTCAAGCCGACGAGGATCAGTGCCATGCCCAAGGCGTGGTGCCAAACGCCTTCGCCGCTGCCGAGCGTGCTGTCGCCGTAGATGGATTGCGCAAACTCCACCGCCGCGCGAATCGCCTCCGCCTCGTCGGCGGAAAGCCCTTCGCTCAGGGTCTGGAGGGAATGTTCGAGGTCGCTCTGCGCGGCGACGGAATGGACGACGGAAACCATGCGCGCATTATAAACCGGCACACCCCGGCGAATTTGAGCTCGTTCGTGACGGTTGGTAAGCGCCGGAGATGGACTCAGAAACGGCCGCGTTGCCGCATCCTCCTATAATGCGCAATTCCTGCTGCTCCGACCGCAGCGCGTCCGTCGCCACGTCAAGCCCAATCCATGCTCGCCCGATTTCATCATTCCAGCCTGTTCCGGATAATCCGGCCCGGCTTCTACCAGACAACCTGACATGGTCATCGGAAAATTCATCGGCTGGTTGCGCGGCGCAAAAGACGCCTCGCCCTTGCCCGAAGAGCTTTGGCAATCGACGCTGGCTGCGCTGCCCTTTCTCGCGCGATTGAACGATGACGAACGGCTCCGGCTGCGCCTGCTCGCCGAGCAATTTCTGGCGCAAAAGGAGTTCACCAGCGCCGGCGGCCTGGTGCTGACCGACGCGATGTGCGCCTCGATCGCCGTGCAAGGTTGCCTGCCGGTGCTGAATCTCGGGCTCGAGTGCTACCGCGACTGGGTCGGCGTCGTCGTCTATCCCGACGAGTTCGTCATCCCGCGCAGCGTCGAGGACGAATTCGGCGTCGTGCACGAGTACGACGACATCGCCTCGGGCGAAGCCTGGGAAGGCGGGCCGTTGCTGATCTCCTGGCAGGACGCGCAGATGGCGGGCGAAGGTTACAACGTCGTGATCCACGAATTCGCGCACAAGCTCGACATGCTGGGCGGCACCGCAGACGGTATCCCGCCGCTGCCGCCGGACATCCCGCGCAAGACCTGGGAAGACACGCTGCTCACCGCCTACGATGATTTTTGTGGACAGGTCGACGACGTCGAAGTGCGCTGGGAACGTACCGGCGAGGACCTGTCAGACACGTTGCCCTTCGATCCCTACGCCGCCGAGCATCCGGGCGAATTCTTCGCGGTGCTCAGCGAAACCTTCTTCGAGCAGCCGACAGTCCTGCGCGAGGTTTATCCCGCGCTCTACGCCCTGTTCGCCCGCTTCTACCGGCAGGATCCGGCCCAAGGTTCGGCGCGTGAGCCCCTCAGCTTCCCATCCCCGGAAAGCTCTTCGCGCCCTTGATGCGCATCATGTGAATCTTGGCCAGTCCGCCCTCGGCGGTTTCGCGATAGCTCGACTTCATGTCACAGCCGGTCTCCCACATCGTGCGCACGACTTCGTCGAAGGAGACAATATGGCGACCATCTGACAGCAGCGCATAGGCAGCACAATCGACCGCGCGCACGGCCGCGATCGCATTGCGTTCGATGCACGGAATCTGCACATAGCCGCCGATCGGGTCGCAGGTAAGCCCGAGGTGGTGCTCCAGCCCCATCTCCGCCGCATACTCAATTTGTGCCACCGAGCCGCCAAGTAACTGCGCCGCGGCGCCGGCCGCCATCGCGCAGGCAGTACCAACTTCGCCCTGACAGCCGACCTCGGCACCGGAAATCGACGCATTGCGTTTGATCAGGTTGCCGATCAATCCGGCTGTCGCCAGCGCGCGGCAGATCTTTTCGTCGGAGAGGTTCGACTGCTGCTTCAGGAAATAGAGCACTGCCGGCAGAACGCCGCAGGCGCCACAGGTCGGCGCCGTGACGATCTCACCGCCGGCCGCGTTCTCCTCGGAAACGGCGAGCGCATAAGCAAAAAGCAGCGCCGTCTGGCCGAAGTAACCCGCCATGCTCTGCGCCCGCGCATGATAGGCCGAGGCCTTGCGCGGCACGTTGAGGCTGCCGGGCAAACGCCCTTCGGCGTTGAGGCCGCGAACGATGGCGCGCTGCATCGCCTGCCAGATGTCGGCGAGGAAAGGCCGGATCTCCGGGCCTTCGCATTGATCGACGATCTCCCAGAGTTGCAGGTTTTCATCCTCGGTCTGCTCAAATACGTCGCGCATGCAGGTGTGCGGATAGACTTCACGCCCACTACCAGCCTCTTCCCCTTCATTGATGATCGCACCGCCGCCCAGCGAATAGACGACGCGCGATGCAAGGACGGTGCCGGCCGCATCGAGCGCCTCGAACTGCAGCGCGTTCGGATGGCGCGGCAGCACCCGTTCCGACAGCCAGACGATATCGACCGGACAAGCGCCGAACGGCTCGCTGACGGCGCGGTCGGTCAGGTGGCCGCGGCCCGTTGCGGCAAGGCTGCCGTATAGCGTGACGCGGACGCGGGCGGCGTTCGCCGGCAAGGTGGCGGCGAATGCCTGCGCGGCGAAGCGCGGCCCCATGGTATGGCTGCTCGAAGGCCCCAGCCCGATACGATAAAGTTCGTTCAGTGATTTCATGGTCGTTGGACTTCGCTCGTGACGCGTTGCGGAAAGTGCGTATCGTAATCGCTTCCCGCGCAAGCGTGCGTGCTCAATCGGCTGCTGTCAGGCGCCAGAGCGAGGTGACCTCTGCGGCACGCGCCGCATGCAGCGGATCGGACGCGTCGACCGCCTTGGGATGCGTCGGCCGCACGTCGATCCGCCCGACGACCTTGAGTCCGGCTTTGTCGAACAACTCGAGCAGCGTGGCGCGCGGGCGCAGGCCGAGATGCTCGGCCAGGTCGGAAAGGATCAGCCAGCCCTCGCCGCCCGCTTCGAGATGTTCGGCGAGACCGCCGAGGAAGCCGCGCAGCATCCGGCTGTCCGGGTCGTAGACGGCGTATTCGAGCGGCGAACTCGGACGCGCCGGCACCCACGGCGGGTTGCAGACGATGAGCGGCGCGCGGCCGGGCGGGAAGAGATCGGCCTCGATCACATCAACCTGCGCCTTCATCCCCAGGCGCTCAACGTTCTCGCACGCACATGCGAGCGCACGACGGTCCTGATCGGTAGCGACGACGTGCCGGACACCGCGTCGGGCAAGTACGGCCGACAGGACGCCAGTCCCCGTCCCCACGTCGAACGCGAGACTATTCTTCGCCAGCGCCACCGGAAGGGGTGCATTGGCGACCATGGCCACATACTCGCCGCGCACTGGCGAGAAAACGCCGTAATGCGGGTGAATGCGTCCGGCTAGCGCCGGAATCTCGACACCGTTCTTGCGCCACTCGTGCGCACCGATGGCACCGAGCAACTCGCGCAGCGACGCAACGTAGGGCACAGCGGCGTCGCCCCAGGCTTCGCGGCAGGCCTGCCGGGCGTCGGGCGCACGGCGCAGCGCGATCTCATGGTCGGCGCCGAACGGGATCAGCAACATGCCGAGCGTGCGGGCGCGTTGCGCCTGCGCCATGCGGTGCCGATTGAACGCGTCGGTGGCGGACAGCGGGGGCTTCGCCGGCGTACTCTTTCCCGGTTTGCGGTCGAGCCGCCGCGCCATCGCCTGCAGCAGTTGCCGGGCATTCTGGAAATCGCCGCGCCAAAGCAGCGCGGTACCCTCGCAGGCGAGCCGGTAGGCGGTATCGGCATTCAGGGTGTCGTCGGCGAGCTGCACGCGCTTCGGCGCCGCGACGCCGGCCTCCGAACGCCACGCGGCAAGCCGCTCCTCGCCGTTCTCGACCCATCGCACGACGGGCATTTCGCCGGAGACAATCGTCCGTGCGCCCGTTGTCAGATTCTGCTTCTCCACTGTGTGCTCCTCGAGTCTGGAATGGCGGTCATCGTGTCTTTGCCGTTGTTCGTCGGGGCGCATCATACAGATCAACCACCTTCTCATCACCGGCGAACGCCGGCTTCGGCTCGATTCGCTGCGGCAAGACGCGCGTGACAGCGCATCGGTCCGGCGAACGGTCAATCGGCCGTGAAAAACTCGCGCGCGATGGCGATCTGCGCCTCATCCATGAACATCGGTGCGTGACCTACGCCGGGCACCTGGACAAGATCCGGGTGCGGCCCGCGCGCGGTCATCGCCTGCGCGACCTCCGCGCTCAGCAGATCGGAGAACTCGCCACGTACAATGCGCGTTGGACAACGAACGCGGTCGAACATCGGCCACAGGTCGATCATGCCGGCAGCCGTGGCGCGATGGAATGAATCGGCGATCTTCGGGTCGTAGATCATCTCCAGGCCGCCGTCGGCTGCCGGACGTACGCTGCTCTCGGTCAACGCACGCCACTGCGTGTCGCTCAAGGCACCGAACGGCGCGCTGACCGCCCGGATGTAGCGCTCAGCCTCTTCAAGGCCCGCAAACTTGGGCGCACGCCCGATGTACTCGCCGATGCGTCGGATCGATTCCGACGAAATGGCCGGCCCGACGTCGTTGAGCAGCAGTCGGCTGACCGGCGTTCCAGGGAGGCTGGCGAGCACCATGCCGATCAAGCCGCCCATCGAGGTACCGAGCCATTGCACGGTCTCGACATCGAGTCTGGCGATTAGGACCATCATGTCGGTCACGTATTGCGGGACACCATAGCCGGACGGATCACGCAACCAATCGCTGCGCCCACGCCCGACGATATCCGGACAGACCACGCGATGGCTGTCGGTCATTGCTCGCGCCAGGTCGTCAAAATCACGCCCGTTGCGCGACAGACCGTGGACGCAAACCAGTACCTGCGGGTTTGCCGGATCGCCCCATTCGGTATAGGCCATGCGATGCAGACCGGATGGTGAGGCGCATTGCACGCTGCGCTCTCGGGGTTCCTGCGCGATATTCATAGTGCCTTCTCCAGAGGTTTGGACACAGTACCTTCCATCCCACCATAGCCTCCATCACTGCGAATGCCAGTATCGCCGATGCTCGGCGCGCCAGGCGGAGACATCACTGGTACCCGCAACGACAATACGAATTGCACCGTCGCGATCCGTACGCCAGTGACGGCCCGCCGAATAGCGCGCCAGAACTTCCGGGCGCGGATGATTGAAGGCATTGCGATAGCCGGCAGAAAACACGATCTCGCGTGCTCCGACCGCCTCGATGAACTCGGGCGACGACGACGCCCGCGCTCCGTGGTGCGGTACCAGCAGCACATCGCTGCGCACCAACGATGGCGATCGTTCGATGATCGCCTTCTCTTCGCGCGCCTCGATATCGCCGGTCAGGAGCACGCTCTGCTTCTCGGTACTCACTTTCAGGACGCAACTCATCCGGTTTGTCGTCGTTCGGGAAGACTTCGCCGCGTCTTCCGCGGCATAGTCCGCAGCTTGCGGATGCAGGACATCGAAGTGCACGCCGTCCCATTGCCAAGACTGACCAGCGGCACACTTCTCGCCGTCAAGCTCGGGCAGTGACGAGAGCGTGCGTATGATCGGCACCGATCCTTGCACCGCGGCGACGCCGCCCGAATGGTCCTTGTCGCGGTGCGAAATCACCATCGCATCGATTTGCCTGACGCCGGTCGCCCGCAGGTAGGGAACAACGACGCGCTGTCCCGCGTCCGACTGCGAGCTATAGAACGGACCCGCATCGTAAAGCAGGGTGTGTTCCGCCGTGCGAACGACGACGGCCGAGCCTTGGCCGACGTCGAGCACATCAATCCACGCCTGGCCCGCATCGGGTCGCGGTGCAATCCAAAGCATCGCCGGCAGCACCGGGACCAATCCGATCCAACGCGAAGGAAAGCCGCGCGGCAACAACAGCCAGACGACGCCGGATACGGCAAGCAGCGAGGCCCACAGGGGCGGTGCCGGCTGTTGCCACACCGGATAACCGGCCAGCCATTCGAGGAGCTTCATCAACTGCGCAAGCAACCAGTGATCTACCTGCAGCAAGGGTGGCCACGGCAGTACGGCGAATAGCAATGCAAGGGGTGTGACGAGAAAGCTGACAAACGGAATCGCCAGCGCGTTGGCGAACGGCGAAACCAGCGAAAACTGCTGGAAGAACAAAAGCAACAACGGCACGCTGCCGATTGTCACCGCCCACTGCGCAGCCCCCCATCGGGCAAGTACCGCGCGCCATCCGCGACTCTCGCCAATGCGCGCAGTCCCGACAAAGAAAAGCACCGCCACAGCACCAAACGACAACCAGAACCCCGTCGCCAGTACCGAGAAAGGATCGACGATGAGGACCACCAGCAACGCCCAGAGCAAAGTTCGACTCGCGCCGATGTTGCGCCCGCTCCACAAAGCGAGCGCAACCACGCTCAGCATGTACAGCGTCCGCTGTGCCGGCACCTCGAAGCCGGCAAGGAGCGCATAGGCAAAGGCCGCGATCCACCCCGCGAACACCGCAACCTTTTGCGCGGGCAGGAAAAGCATCAATTGCCCGCTCCGCCGCCAGAGAAAACTGACCAGCGCGGCAGACAGCGCGGCGATCATCGTCACGTGCAGCCCTGAGATCGACACCAGGTGCGTGACGCCGGTGCGGTTGAAGATCTGCCACTGATCGCGCGGGATGGCACGCTGGTCGCCTACTGCCAGGGCGACCAGCACGCCGAGGCAAGGCGCCTCCGGGAGAACTGTCAGGAAACGATCGCGAATGCGCGCGCGGACCCGCTCCACCGCATAGCCCGGACTCGCCACAAATTCATCCACGCGTCTTACGCCCGCCTTCGAGCTGATCGTCCCGGTCGCCCGGATATTGCGTTCGAGCAGCCAGGCTTCGTAGTCGAATCCGTGCGGATTGGCATTGCCGTGCGGACGCTTGAGCTTGACCGTGAAACGCCAACGCTCGCCGGGCCGAACGGAATGCGCCTCATCAACATCACCGATGTCGTCCACGTCGTCCCAGGAGCGATACCACGAGAGCATGACGTGAGAAGGAACCGTCGCACCCGCCGTGTGCACTTCTTCAACATCAAATTCGAAACGCTCGCCGCGCTCGAAGCGTTGCGGCAATGAAGCGACCACGCCGCTCACCTCGATCGGCCTCGTTTCCCACTCCAACGGCAGCTGGTCTGCCAGCCGCCAACGGGCCACCGTACCTGCCCAGACAAATCCGAATAGCACACAGGCCGCCAGGATGAAGGACAGTTTGATTCCTGCCCATCGCTTTCCCCAACGTGCGAGATAACAAAGAATGAGCCCGGTGAAAGCTCCGGCCGCGAGCAACGGAGACTCAGGTAGTTCCACCTGCAACTGCAGCAGGATGACACCGAAGGAAAACGAAACGATGGGGAGGCGCATGGCTCGCGATTTTCTCGTGTCATGCGCAACACAGGAAGTCGGAAGTAAAAAACCGGGAGACATGATCTCCCGGTTTCGCTTTGGAAAAGGCTACGCTTAGCGTGACAGCTCGTCGCTGGTCGCCTGATCAAGCACACCCGTCACCGGAATACGGCGCGACTGCTGGAACTTGCTCAGTTGCGCACGCGTCTTGGCGCCCATGCGACCATCCGGCGTACCGACATCGAATCCCAACTCGTTGAGTCGGGATTGCGCATCGCGCAGTGACATCGTCTGCCCGGCTGTTTCCGAACCTTGAACAGCCAGATTGCCGCCCGTTCCAAGGCCACCCTTTACGCTCTGTGCCTTGTAGTTCTGAACCGCTTTGACAATTCCGCTATAGGAATCGAGGAAAGCCGCGACGATGACCTTGCCCTCCGCAGTGTTCGAATACCCGCCGCCCACAGCACCAAAGCCCGACCCGAGCAGTCCGCCCATTGCGCCGAAGTCCCAATTCTTGGCGCTGCCTTCTGCCGCTGCCAACTGGACGCCAGAACGGTTATCCACCAACGTCAGCAAGGTACTGGCTTCCTTCGCGCTCAGGCTGCCGCCAACCAGCGCCCCGACCGAGCCGAACAGCCCGCCGATCGCGGCACCGGCTCCACCGGCGTTGTTGTTGGAGAAGGTAATGGAAGGGGAAAGCGAATAGTCAGCGGAAACCATCTGACCACCGCCAAACTTCGAGTTGGCGCGCAACTCTCCCGATTTGGCAAGTTCCCGCTCCTGCATCATGTTGCCCATCGCACGACCGCGCTCTACCACAACAAAACAGTTGGACTGCTGAATCAGCAGTTTCAGGACCGGAGTCGTCGATCCGAGGTGATATTGCCCTGTCAGAATTCCATACCAGGGAGCCGAGGTATCCTCGACGACCGCGATGGTTCCGAGTGAAGCGTCGCAACGCGGCAGCTTTGAATTGGCATTTTGGCTTTCGGAGCCACCGGCGGAACCCGTGGCAACCGTCTTCGCATCGGCAGAGCCTGTCTGCATCGTCGCGCAGCCAGACAAACCGAACAACAAGCCAATCGCAGCAGCACCCACCAAACCCTTGTTTCTCATAAAGCAACCCTTTCAGAACAGAAACTGGAAAAGATACAGCAAGGACAACGATGTCCGCGAATGATTCATGAACACCGTTGCCGTCCCGCCGCGTCGGCGAGAGTATCCGCATCTTCTCAAATCCGGTCAATGTCAAATGGATCGGGTAGAGGAAAGGGCCCCACAAATGACGTGGTGCCGGAGCTGCATGACTGTTCCGGCACCGAATTTCACTACTCAAGGCAAGCGCATGGCACACCAGCGCTCGCGCAGCCGCTACAGCGTCTGCTGAATTCCCCCGAGCAGCCAGCCGCCCTTACCTTCACGCGGCTTCACCAGATGCCAGACTTCATCGATCGGTTCGGCGGCAGCGTCCTTCTCCTCACGCACGAGCCCGGTGAAACGCACACTGACCACGTAGCGTGTCGCTTCTTCGGCTACTTCGAGGACCTCGGCGTCAATCGTGACGACGTCCGTTTCCTGCCCCGCGCCGTGACGCTCGGCAAAATCCATCTTGATTTCGGCAAACATTTCCGGCGTCGTGAATTCGCGAATATCGTCGAGATTCCCGGCGTCATTGGCTGCCTGCAGGCGAATGAAGTTAACCTTTGCGTTACGCACGAATCCATCTACGTCGAAGTCGCTCGGGATGTTTCTCGTCGCCTGCGCGTTCGCACCGACGCCCGAACCCGGCATCGACACGACGTTGCTCTTCTCTGCCGATGGCACGTAGTCGGTTTCTGAACCGCGGTACTGCATACCGCCCGCCCCGGCCATGGCCGGCGACTGGCCGACACTACGCTTGCGCATGAAGAAGCTGATCACGGCAACGATCGCCACGGCGAGCAGGCCAAGCATCAGAATCGACGCCAACTCACCGCCAAAGCCGAGATGCGAAGCGAGTGCTGCCAAGCCAAGACCTGCCGCCAGACCGGCAACCGGTCCCATCCACGAGCGTTTGGGCGCCTGCGCCGCAGCAGTTGCCGGCGCTGCCGTTGCTGCCGAGGCCGCTGACGGACTCTGCGTCGGGGCGGCAGTCGGTGCTTTGGTTGGCGCAGTCATCTGCCGTTGCATGCCGAACGATTTGCCTCCGCCCAGGCGCTTGGCCGCTTCCGCGTCGGAAATACCGAGAGACAATCCCAAGGTCAATACGACCGCAAGTAAAGATAGTGCTTTCATCAAGTTCTCCTGAAGGAATGAACGACAACGCCGCGCAGCATAGCCACCGCTGATGAAAAAGAAAAACAGAATTATCGGTACTTATTGATCGATTAAAACTGATCGTCTCCCGCCACTATTCGCGCCAGCGTTTTCAGGCCTTCGGCTTCGATCCCGCTTTGCCGCCAAAGATGTCGTGCTTTGCGAACTGGTAGATCGCGGCGATTATCGGATGGGTCAGCTTGCGTTCGTTGGTGATCGCGTAGACCTGCTCACGCACTGTCTCGATGCGTCCGACGACCTGGACTTCATAGTGTCGGATAACGTAATCATCGATCGCCGTCGGCGCAGCGAAGAAGCCGACGCCAGCCTGACCAAAGGCCTTGAGCAAGGCGCTATCGTCAAACTCGCCGATGATGCGCGGACGCAGGCGTTCGGCTTCGAACCAGCGCAAAAGGCGCGCGTGCAGCGCAACTTCGGTTCCCGGCATCAGAAACGGCGCGCCATCAAGCAAGTGAGGAAATGGTGTCAAGGAATTCTCGGCCAGTGTCTTCGCCGCAAAAATGCTGATTCCGCTCTCACCGAGGAAGTGATCGTAGCCTCGCACGTTGAGATGATCCGGCATTGGCCGGTCGGCGATAACCATATCCAGTCGATGGACGGCCAGATCGGCCAGCAACGTTGCCAACCTTCCTTCGCGGCAGATCAACTTGATCGGCTCGTTGCGTTCCAACGACGGTTGAACCAGCCGATAGGCAACCATTTTCGGCACGGAGTCGGCAATACCGACACGGAAGGGAACACTTTGCTGCGGCGCATCGTCGCGCAGCGACTCGACCAGTTCATTGCCCAGCGTGAAGATCTGTTCCGCGTAGCCGAGCATGCGCTGTCCGGTGTCGGTCAGTTCGAGGCCTCGCCCGACGCGACGGAACAATTTGACGCCGAGCGAGCCCTCGAACTCGCTGAGTTGCCCGCTGATCGACTGCGGCGTGAGGTGCAGTTGCTCGCTGGCGCGCGCGATGCTTCCCGACTTCGCAACCATCCAGAAGTAGCGCAAGTGCTTGTAGTTGAGCGTCGCCAAATCTTCCTCCACCGGCTAACACTTCGAATATTTCGATGCGAAAATTAAAAACAATCGATTTGTAAGATACTTTAATCGCCCATACGATGACAACCGTTATCAACGTGAATGGAGATCTGCCTCATGCGAGTCGATATCAAGACCAGTGGAATCGATCTGACCGACGGACTGCGCGAGCACACCGAGCGACGCCTTGAATTCGCGCTTGACCGTGCGCACCACGACATCAACAGCGTTACAGTGAGACTATCCGACATCAACGGCCCGCGCGGCGGCTTCGACAAGCGCTGCCAGATTCAGATTCCGCTGCCCCATCACCGCGGTGTTGTGATCGAGGAAACCGACTCGGACCTTTATGTGGCGATCGATCGCGCAGTCAATCGCGCGGGCAACACGCTTGGTAGGCAATTGTCCAGGCGGCGCAAACGGACTGTCGGAAAGGCACCGCAACCGCTTAAGCATCTTTTCGCAACGAACGGCGAGTCCGTACCGAGCCAGTGATTCTCGAAACCAACTGATTTCATACAGGAGTATTACTGCAATGAAACGTATCGTGCTCTTCCTCGCGACCAATATGGCCATCGTGCTGGTGTTGTCATTCACCATGCGCCTCCTCGGTGTTGAGCCCTATCTCAACGCCAACGGACTGAATCTCGGTTCCTTGCTGGTATTTGCCGCGGTGATGGGTTTTGGCGGTTCGTTGATTTCGCTGGCCATATCAAAGTGGTCTGCAAAAACGGCGATGGGCGTTCATGTCATCGAAACCCCCGCCAACTCGACCGAGTTCTGGCTCGTCGAGACGATACGCAAGTACTCGTCAGAAGCGGGCATCAAGATGCCGGAGGTGGGAATCTACGAGTCGCCGGACGTCAACGCCTTTGCCACCGGGATGAGCAAGAACAGTTCGCTCATCGCGGTATCGACCGGGCTCTTGCAGCAGATGACACGCCAGGAAGCCGAGGCCGTGCTCGGCCATGAAGTCGCTCACGCGGCCAATGGCGACATGGTGACGATGGCGCTGATCCAGGGCGTCGTTAACACCTTCGTCATGTTCCTCTCGCGCGTGATCGGTCATCTGGTAGACAAAGTCGTGTTCAAGACCGAGCGCGGCCACGGGCCGGCCTTTTTCGTCACGATGATCATCGCCGAACTGGTACTTGGCATACTGGCTTCGATCATCGTCATGTGGTTCTCGCGTCGGCGCGAATTCCGGGCCGACCAGGGCGGTGCAAGCCTCGCCGGGCGGCGCAACATGATTTCCGCGCTCGAGCGCCTCAACTCGCTACACCCGCAGCCCTTGCCGGAAAAGATGGCGGCATTCGGCATTGCCGGCGGTGTCGGCAGCGGTCTGAAGCGGCTGTTCATGACGCACCCGCCGCTGGAAGAACGCATTGCCGCGCTAAAAGCTGCCGAAAAGTAACGACGTTAGCGGACCCGAAAAAGGAAAACCTGCAATGACAACTGAAGAACAGAGATCGATTCTCGCCATCAGCCTCCTCGCGGCATTTGCCGATGGTGCAAAGGACGACCGCGAGCGCGAGGAAGTGCGCCGTATCGCGGAATCGCTGGCGAGCGAGTCCGATTCGATTGATCTTGCGCGCTTGTATCAGGACGTTCTGCTCAAGCGACTGAGCCTGACGACCGCCACGGCGACGCTGACCGACGAAGGCCAGCGGCAGTTCGCCTACGAAATGGCCGTCTGCGTCTGCGAGGCCGATGGCCGCGTGACGCCGGCCGAGCGCGCCTTCCTCGACCAGCTGAAAGCGGCACTCGCCCTCGACAGCGAGCGAACCGAAGCCATCGAAGGCGAACTCAATCCGGTGATAGGCATGGCCGAATCCGCAGCGCCGGCGAGTACCGCTGCCGATCGCGCGGAGCAACCCCGTGCGGGACAACCGACGGCTCCTGCCAGCGCCGAACTCGACAAGTCGATCCTCAACTACGCCCTGCTGAACGGCGCGCTCGAACTGCTGCCGCAATCCTGGGCATCGATGGCGATCATTCCACTGCAGATCAAGATGGTTTATGGCATCGGCAAAGCACACGGCGTCGAGCTCGACCAGGGACACATCAAGGAATTCATTGCGGCTGCCGGGGTGGGTCTTACCTCCCAGTACCTCGAACAATTCGGACGCAAGCTGCTCGGTGGCTTGCTTGGCAAGGCTGCGGGCAAAGCCTTTGGTAAAATGGGCAGCGCCGCGACTGGTATGGCATTTTCATTCGCAACCACCTATGCGCTCGGGCAAGTTGCGCGGCGCTACTACGCTGGCGGACGGACGATGAGCACCGCATTGCTGCGCGAGACCTTCGATAGTCTTTTGGGACCGGCAAAGCAGATGCAAACGCAGTACTTGCCGCAGATTCAGCAAAAAGCTAACACACTGGACATGGGACAGGTCATGTCCATCATCAAAGGCACTTGAACCAGCTTATGACGACAACCCCCGACACCTTCGCCACCGGCCCGATGTGGGCCGGCTTCATCGCTTTCGTCATCGCCATGCTGGCCTTGGACCTTTTTGTCTTCGGCGGGAAGAAGGCGCACCGGGTTGCCGTCAAGGAGGCGCTGGCCTGGGTCATCGCCTGGGTTTGTCTCGCATTGGCTTTTGCGGGGCTGCTCTGGTGGTATCTGAACGACACGCAGGGCGCGGTCGTCGCCCAACGCAAAACGCTGGAGTTTCTCGCCGGCTATCTAATCGAACAATCCTTGTCGATCGACAACATGTTCGTCTTCGTCATGATCTTCGGCTACTTCGCCGTGCCGCCCGAATTGCAGCGCCGGGTGTTGCTCTACGGCGTGCTCGGCGCGATCGTGATGCGCGCCGGGATGATCCTGGCCGGCGTCTGGCTGGTTTCGCAGTTTGCCTGGATTCTCTACATCTTCGGCGCATTCCTCGTGATCACCGGGATCAAGATGCTGGTGTTCGCCGAAAGCGAGCCGGACCTCGAACAGAATCCGCTGCTGCGCTGGCTGCGCGGCCATTTGCGCATCACCGAAGGCTTCCGGGGCGAACTTTTCTTCGTTCGTCAGAACGGCGTATTGTGGGCGACGCCGATGTTCCTCGTGTTGCTGCTCATCGAGGCAAGCGACGTGATTTTCGCGGTCGACAGCATCCCGGCGATCTTTGCCGTCACCACCGACCCATTCATCGTCTTCACCTCCAACATTTTCGCGATCATGGGCTTGCGCGCCTTGTACTTCCTGCTCGCCGACATGGCGGATCGCTTCCACCTGCTCAAGTACGGGCTGGCGATTGTTCTCGTCTTCATCGGCGGCAAGATGCTCGCGGTCCCCTGGTTCCACATTCCGATTCAGTGGTCGCTGTCGATCGTCGGCTGCATCATCCTGATATCGGTCGTTCTGAGCCTGGCGCTTTCGAAGAAGGGCGATGATCTTTCCGGAGAATCCTCATGAGCACAACACAAATGCCGTCACCAAGCCGCATCGACCGCGACCCGGATGGCCGGCTGGTCGGCCTGACCGTTGACGCTGGCGCACACGCACGGCCCGGTGCAATGCAATGGCTGATCGCGGTTGATGGTTCCGATCACTCGCTGCGCGCCGTCGCCGAAGCCGCGCGCATGGCGGCGCAACTTAAGGATTGCAGGCTCCACCTCGTCAACGTCCAACACTGGCTAAGCCGGGAAGCTGCCGAGTCCGAGCTCGAAAGTCGCGGCTGGAAAGCAACGGAAAAAGCGCGCGACTTGCTTGGCGCCGCGGCGCTGCCTTGGCAACTGCACATCGTGATGGGCGAAGCGGCGGAAGCCATCGTGGCACTTTCTGCCCGCCTGGGCTGTCAAACGATCGTGATTGGCAGCCGTGGGCTGGGCGCGACCGAGAATCTGCTGGTCGGCTCGGTGGCTTACAAGGTGATTCACCTGAGCCCGGTATCCGTACTCGTCGTTCGCTAGAAGTCACCACCCACCCTGCCTGTTTATAGTTACGCAACAACCAAGGAGAGAGACATGACCAACCCGAGAATCCAGACTGTTCCGCTACCGAACGCCAGAACCGAGTCCGTTCTGGCGAGCAACAAGATGATCCGCAACACCTACATGCTGCTGTCGATGACGCTGCTTTTCTCAGCGCTCACCGCCGGCTTGTCGCTCGCGATGCGCTTGCCGCACCCGGGCATGATCATCACGCTGGTCGGTTACTTCGGCCTGCTCTTCCTGACGACCAAGCTGCGCAACAGCGGCTGGGGGCTGCTGTCCGTCTTCGCGCTGACCGGCTTCATGGGCTACACGCTGGGCCCGATCATCGGTTACTACCTCGGTCTGCCTAACGGCGGACAAACGGTGATGATGGCGATGGCAGGTACTGCCGTGATCTTCCTGTCGCTGTCCGGCTACGCGCTGACGACACGCAAGGACTTCAGCTTCATGGGCGGCTTCCTGATGGTCGGCATTCTGCTCGCCTTCTTTGCCGGGCTGGCAGCGATCTTCTTCGAAATCCCGGCGCTCTCGCTGACCGTCTCCGCCGCCTTTGTGCTGTTGATGTCGGGGCTGATCCTCTACGAGACGAGCAACATCATCCACGGCGGTGAGACCAACTACGTGATGGCTACAGTCAGCCTCTACGTGACGATCTTCAACCTCTTCACCAGCCTGCTGCAATTGCTCGGTTTTGCCAACAGCAGTGACTGACCGGCAATTCGTTAGCGACTGACCAGCCGCAAATATGATCGGGGAAAGGCAATCACAGCCTTTCCCCGATTGCGTTTACGACAAAAAATTTCTTCGAGGAGCAAGACCATGAGTGAAAACCCGGTTCGCTGGTTCGAAATCTATGTTCAGGACATGGCACGCGCCAAAGCGTTCTACGAGGCGGTGCTCACCATCAAGCTTGAGAAGCTCGATTCGCCCGGCATGGAGATGTGGTTCTTCCCGATGCGGGGCGAACAACCCGGCGCTTCGGGTGCGCTCGTCAAGATGGACGGCGTGCCGTCCGGCGGCAACAGTACCCTGGTTTATTTCGGCTGCGAGGACTGTGCCGTGGAGGCCGCGCGCGTCGCGTCAGCCGGCGGAACCGTGCATCGGGACAAGTTTTCGATCGGTCAATACGGCTTCATCGCGCTGGTCATCGACACCGAAGGCAACATGATCGGCCTGCATTCGGTGACCTGAGGCAACTAGAGGAATCGGCCGTCCTGCAGGGTCAGAATTCGGTCGGCGCGTGCGGCCAAACCCTGATCGTGGGTGACGATTACGAAACTCGTCTGCCGTGAACGGTTGAGCGCAAGCATCAGCTCGAAAACGCCCTCGGCCGTCTGCCGGTCGAGGTTGCCGGTCGGCTCGTCGGCTAGCACGCAGGCCGGCTCGGTGACCAGCGCACGGGCGATGGCGGCGCGCTGGCGCTCGCCGCCCGACAACTCCGACGGCGTGTGATCGAGCCGGTGCGAGAGGCCGACCTCGGCGAGCATTGCCGCCGCGCGTTCGTTCGCCTCTTCTTTCGGCATGCGCCGGATGTGCAGCGGCATGGCGACGTTTTCCAGCGCCGTGAATTCGGGCAACAGATGATGGAACTGGTAGACAAAACCGAGATGGCGGTTGCGCATGAAGCCGCGTTCAGCATCGCTGATGCCGGCCAGATCGTGCCCCATCAGCTGGATGGTCCCAGCGGTCACCGAGTCGAGCCCACCGAGCAGATGCAGCAGCGTGCTCTTGCCGGAGCCGGACGCACCGACCACCGCCACGCGCTCGCCGGCCATGATTTCCATATCGACGCCCATCAGCACCGGCACTTCGAAGGCCGCGCGCGTTCCCTGGCGATAGATCTTTTGCAGGCCCTGGCAGGCCAAAACGATGTTCGTCTCACTCATAGCGCAATGCCTCCGCCGGATTGATGCGCGAGGCGCGCCAGCTTGGATAAAGCGTCGCCACAAGAGAAAGCACGAAGGAAACGAGCGTGATCGTGATCACGTCGCCCCACTGCAACTCGGACGGCAAGGCGGAGATGTAATAGACCTCCTTCGACATCAGTTCGGTACCGAGCATACGCTCGATGAACGGCACGACGACATCGACGTTGAGCGCCAGCGCCACACCGCCGGCGACACCGAGCGCCAGGCCGATGAAGCCGATCAGCGCGCCCTGCACCATGAAGACGCTCATGATGCTGCCCGGACTCGCGCCGAGTGTGCGCAGGATGGCGATGTCGGCCTGCTTGTCGGTGACCGCCATGACCAGCGTCGACACGATGTTGAAGGCGGCAACGGCGACGATCAGCGAGAGGATGATGAACATCATGTTCTTCTCGATCTGCACGGCGCGGAAGAAGTTGGCGTGGCTGCGCGTCCAGTCGCTGATGTAGGCCGGTGTGTCGAGCGTGTTCGCCAACTGCTCGGTGATCGCCCGCGCCTTGAACAGGTCCTCCAGCTTGAGGCGCACGCCCGAAACGCGATCTTCCATGCGATACAGACGCTGCGCGTCCTCCATGCGGATCAGTGCTAGCCCGTTGTCGTACTCGAACATGCCGACCTCGAACAAGCCGCTGACCGTAAAGGTCTTCAGGCGCGGTACGACGCCGGCCGGCGTCACCACACCTTGCGGCGCGATCAGCGTCACCTTGTCGCCGATATTGACGTCGAGCGCACGAGCCAGCTCGCGACCGAGCACGATGTTGAACGCGTCCGGCTCCAGCGACTCGAGCTTGCCGCCCTTCATGTGCGAGCGGAAATCAGCGACCTTGTCTTCCATGTCGGGCAGGATGCCGCGCACCATCGCACCGCGCACCGACTGCCCAAACGAGAGCATGCCCTGTTCCTGGATGTAAGGTGCCGCCGCAATCACGCCGGGGTGCTTCGCCGCTTGCTCGGCAACGTGCGGCCACTCGCTCATCTCGCCCGACGCGCCGCTGATCTGAATATGAGAGACAACCGCGAGGATGCGTCCGCGCAGTTCGGTCTGGAAACCGTTCATCACCGAAAGCACGACGATCAGCGCCGCCACGCCCAGCGCGATGCCGAGCATGGAGATCATCGAGATGAAGGAAATGAAGTGGTTGCGCCGTTTGGCCCGCGTATAGCGCAGGCCGATGAGGAGTTCGTAGGGTAGTGCCATCGGCGGCGGGACTCGTCTCGGTTGGAAGATGGCCAGGGCGGCCGGAAAAGTCGCTATGGTACACTTCTTCGCGTTCAATCTCGCCTACCCGGCGGCGTCCGCACCCCGGTTTTTCAGCCGATTTCAGCCTACTTCAGCACATACCCGCGAGTCCGAAAGCGCATGCAACTCACCCTCGTCGTCCCCGAACTCATCTGGCCGGAACCCGAAGATCGCGACGCACTTGGCGATCTCGCCTGCCCCGCGCTCGAAACCCTGCTTACGCGCAGTCGCCGGACGATCCAGCCGCCACAGTCGCTGGAGGCCACCCTCGCTGACCTGTTTGGTCACCCGGAGGGCGCGCCCTACGGTGCATTCCGCTTGCTCGGCGAAACGGAGTCGTCGATCGAAATCGAGGAGAAATCATGGCTCATCGCCGACCCCGTGCATCTGCGCTTCCACCAGGAGCGGCTGATCCTTGCCGACGGCGCCAGCCTGGCGATCAGCAGTGAAGAGGCGCAGGCACTGGCCGACGGCCTCAACGCGCATTTTTCCGATCTCGGCCGCTTCCACGTCAGCACCGCCGACCGCTGGTATCTGCATCTGGCGGACAATACCCCGCTGCAGCGCTACGTCGCGCCGCCGTTATCGACGGTTGCCGGACGAAGCGTCGAACATCTGCTGCCCGAATTGCTGCATGAGCGAGCGATCCGCACGCTGATGAACGAAATCCAGACAGTGCTGCACGCGCATCCGGCCAATCGCCAGCGCGAAGACGAAGGCCGCTTGCCGATCAACAGCCTCTGGCTGTGGGGCCATGGCCGCTTGCCGGAACAGCGCGAGACCGATTTCGACGGCGTCTGGACCACGAATACGCTGGCACGCGGGCTGGCACGCGCCGCCGGCGTGCGCCCGCACCCGGTGCCGGATTCCGCTTCACGCTTCTTCGAACACGTGGCGCCTGATACTGCACATCTGATCGTTCTGGAAGACCTCGCCGGCCCGGTGCAGTTCGAAAACGGTGCCGCCTATCGCGCCGCGATCGAGTCGCTCGAAGACCGCTGGTTCGCCCCGTTGCGCAAGGCGCTGCTCAAGGGGCAACTGAAGACGCTGCACATCGAAGCGAGCACGGTTTACGCAAAGGTCGGCTGGCAGTGCGAACGTAACGATCAGTGGAAATTCTGGAAGAAATCGCGCCGACTCGCCGATCTGGCAATGGCGCTTGCGAAAGCAGAAGCATGACCCATATCAAAACCCGTAACGTCCCGCCGCGCGTCCAGTGGCAGCTCGAACAGCAAGGCGTTCATCCCCTGCTCGCCCGCATCTACGCCGCGCGCGGCATCCAGACGAAGAGCGAGCTCGACTACGAACTCAAGTCGTTGATCCCGCCTGCGCAGCTCACCCACGCGGCCGAAGCCGCCGTGCTGCTCGCCGACGCCATCGAGGCGCAGGCCAGGATACTGATCGTCGCCGACTACGACTGCGACGGAGCGACTGCCTGCGCCGTCGGCGTGCGCGCGCTGCGCACTTTTGTCTGCGACACCGGCAGCGAAATCGAGTATCTGGTGCCCAACCGCTTCACCTATGGCTATGGCCTGTCACCGGAGATCGTCGACCTTGCCGCCACGCGCAACCCGGATCTGCTGGTCACCGTCGACAATGGTATCGCCAGCATCGAAGGCGTTGCGCGCGCCAACGAACTCGGCATCGCGACGTTGA
>ERZ650312.381-NODE-381-length-24567-cov-27.631731_pt1 | contig 24567 bp, 27 predicted proteins | sample MGYA00376248_ERZ650312 | MGnify/ENA primary metagenome ERZ650312 (study PRJEB26733, sample SAMN07839316) | wastewater metagenome | biome: urban; feature: wastewater treatment plant; material: waste water | place: USA: North Carolina | collected 2016-07-28 ... | reverse complement strand
TCCATCCAGCGCCTGTCTTCGGGTTTGCGCATCAACAGCGCCAAGGACGACGCTGCGGGCATGGCCATCTCGGAGCGCTTCACCAGCCAGATTCGCGGCATGAATCAGGCCGTACGGAATGCCAATGACGGTATTTCGCTGGCGCAGACGGCTGAAGGGGCCATGAAGGCTGCGGGCGACATGCTGCAGCGTGTGCGCGAACTGGCTGTGCAATCGGCCAATGCGTCCAATAGCGCATCTGACCGCCAAGCCTTGCAGCAGGAAGTGAATCAACTGGTGGCTGAACTGGATCGCGTGGCGCAGACCACCGAGTTCAACGGAGCCAAGCTCCTGAACGGTTCTTTCGGCACCCAGCAGTTCCAAGTGGGCGCCAATGCCAACCAGACCATTGTGGCTGCCACCGCCAACCTGCGCACTGGCGTATACGGTAACAACCAAGTGTCGGGCACGGGGGCGGCAGGTGTGAGTCCCACCGCAACATTGGCCACTTCGTCTGCTTACGGTTCTAATGGTGTGGGTTCGGGCGCAATCACTATTAATGGTGCGTTGGGTAGCGCGGCCGTTAATGTGGCTGCTAACGAAAACGCCAGCAAGACGGCCGAATCGATCAACCTGCAAACCCAGTACACCGGCGTCACGGCTACGGCCCGCACCGAGGTGGAACTGAAGTTCGCCGCCACCGGCGCATATTCCATCACCCTGGAATCGGAAAACAAGGCTGATCCAAAGACGATCTCGTTCTCGGTTGACGGGACGGGGACAACGGGCTCCGAAGCCTTGTCCAAGGCAGTGCAGGCTATCAACGAGCAATCGTCCAAGACCGGTGTGGTGGCTTCGCTGAACAAGGATGCCACAGGCATTGTGTTGAGCAACAACACGGGTAATACGATCGCTGTAGGCAAGACGGCGGCGGCAAATGCTGGTGACATCACGGTGACCAAGCAGGTCGGCAAGGGTGACGGTTCCGTGACGACCGCAGGTACCTCCCAGGCACTGGCTGCAGCATCGGCAGCAGCAGGAGCGGCGATTGCCGTCGCCGGGTATATCACCCTGGATTCAGACAAGTCGTTCAGCGTTGTTTCGACCTCGACGGTGCTTGCTTCTGGAACCCTTAATTCTGATCTGAAGAAGGTGGCAGATCTGGACATCACAGACTTCAGCAAAGCCTCTCACTCGCTCAAGACGGTGGATTCCGCTCTGCAATACATTGCAGGTGAGCGCGCCAAGTTGGGGGCCTTGCAATCTCGCTTCGAAACCAGCATTGCTGCGCTGCAAGTGACTTCTGAAAACATGTCCGCATCGCGTGGTCGTATTCTTGATGCCGATTTCGCCGCTGAAACAGCCAACCTGTCGCGCACCCAGATCCTGCAACAGGCCGGTACCGCGATGGTGGCGCAGGCCAACCAGTTGCCACAGGGCGTTCTGGCTCTGCTGCGTTAACTTGGGCAAAAGTGCATAGCAAGGCTGGCGCAAAAGTGCCATGCTTTGCTAAGCGCATAGAAAAAAAGAGGTGCGGCGGGTGAAAACCTTGATCGCACCTTGTTTTTTGCTGGGGTTGTCTCGAAGTGACCGGCATGCACCATGCTTTTCCCTGGCATATATCGCTGCATTGGTTTGATAATCAAGAGTGCGTTATTAACGTGCATGCAAGGGGGTTGAGATGGCCAGTTTTTCTTCTATCGGGGTGGGTCTTGGTGGCAGCGTTGATGTCAACGGTCTGATCAAGGCATCCGTGGATGCCGTCAAGCTGCCCATCACCCGTGCCAATGGTCTGAACGATCAGGCAAAGTTCACCGAGGCCAAGATCTCCACCTTTGGTAAGTTGCAGTCGCTGGTGTCGTCACTGCAGTCGGCTGCCGGCAGGCTCTCCAGTGTGACGGGTTGGAATGCTGTGTCGGCCTCGTCGTCCAATGACAAGGCAGTGTCCGCGACGGCGATTGGCGGTACGGTGGAAACCACGTTCAGTGTGGAAGTTTCCGCGCTTGCTAAGGCGCAGGTGGCCACCTCGGATGCGCTGACCAGCAACACGGCCGTGGGAGCGGGTTCGCTCAAGATTGAATTGGGGCGGTGGAGTGGTGGCAGTTTCACTCCAGGCACTGGTTCGGCGCCGGATATCGCGATCAGTGCGACTGACACCCTTGCTGATATTGCCGGGAAGATCAATGGCGCGAATGCAGGTGTGACAGCCACCATCGTGACCGATGTGAGTGGTCAACGTTTGATGCTCCGCGGCAAAAACACAGGCGAAGATGCAGGTTTTCGCCTGGCCGTGACTGACGCCGACGGTAATCTTGGTGATGGGGTGGGCTTGTCGCGTTTGGTCAATGGCTTGGCTGCCGACCCTGGTGTGAACGCGGCAGCTAACGCCACAGCGCGTATTAACGGCTTGTTTGATGTGACATCAGCGACCAATACGTTCGAGAATGCGGTCGCGGGCGTAACCTTCAAGGCCTCCCAGGTGACCACGGCGCCCGTAGACATCACGGTGGTCAAGGATGGGTCGGCGGTGAAGAAGAACGTTGAGGACTTCGTCATTGCTTACAACGCTGCCAATCAGGCTCTGAATGAGTTGACCAAGTACGACAAAGCCACGGGTACTGGGGGGCTGCTGCAGGGGGATTCCACGGCAGTAGCGCTGCAAAACCAGTTGCGTAACGTGGTGCAATCCATGTCCAGCAGCACGGGGCCGTACCAGACGCTGTCTAGCATCGGCTTGGGTATTGTTCAAGGCGGTGATTTGTCGATTGACGGATCCAAACTGGATGCAGCTCTCAAAAATCCTGACGCGGTGAAAGCACTGTTCATCGGCGCGGACGGCAGCGCCGCCACTGCTGATGGCGTGGCTGAAAAAATCAAGACAGCGACTTCGCAGTTGCTTGATTCCGCTGGCTTTTTTGCTTCGAAGGACAAGCAGCTCAAGGCTGTGCTGGAGCGCAATGCCAAGGAGGTGGCGCGCATCAATGATCGTGCGGATGGTACCGAAGCCTTGCTCAAGGCTCGTTATACGGCGCTTGACTCACAGATGAGCCGGCTGAACGCGCTGAATGCCTATATCGGCCAGCAGGTGACGGCTTGGAACAACCAAAAGGGCTAAATTCAGTCTTTAGTTTCACGGCGGATAGCCGATAAAAGATACAGCAGATAGCTCAAGGATCAAGCCGCCATGTTCAACGCCTTCACGCCTCGCTCAGCGTCCGCCTATCAGCGGATCAATGTCGAAACGAGCATGCACACCATCGATCAGCATCAACTGGTTAGTTTGCTGCTAGAGGGCCTGTTGCAGGCTGTCGCTACCGCTCGCGGTGCCTTGGCCCGAGGCGATGTGCCGACAAAGTGCAGCAATATCACGAAGGCCGTGCGCATTCTGGAGGAGGGTTTGATGACCTCCCTTGACCAGGAGGCGGGTGGCGATATCGCAGCGAACCTAGAGGCTGTATACGACTATTCGGTGCGTCGGCTCATCCAGGCGAACGCGCGCAACGACGATGCTATGTTGCAAGAGGTGTATCGCCTTATAGAGCCCATTTCGCAGGCTTGGAAAGAGATGAAAAAGAACAACCATGCAGCGAATGATGTTGCACAGCCCGTGCTGGCGGAGGCCTGAAACATGTCCCACATGCTGATTGACTACTACAAAGCGATTGAAGATAGCAGCGCCAAAATGCTGGAAGCAGCAAAGCTGAAAGATTGGGACGGGGTGGTGCGCTATGAAGGTGCATGCGCTGTGCTGATTGAACAACTGCGTTTCAAGTCCCAGGAGCACGAATTGCTGCCTGAGCACCGCCGTGAAAAGACCCGCATCATGCAGCGTATTTTGCGCAACGATGCCCAGATCCGTTGCTTGGCGGAGCCTTGGCTTGCCCAGTTTGAGCACTTGTTTGAGGGGCAGCCTCAGATGATGCATTGATGCAAACCCCCATGGCGGGGGATCTGTGTTCTCCAAATAAAAAAAGCGCTTGCAATGCAAGCGCTTTTTTTATTTGTGCTGCGACGAGAGGGTGCAACTTGTCTTGTCAGACCTGCATGTTCATGATGTCTGTATAGGCTTGCACCATGCGATTGCGCACATGCAGAGTCGCTTGGAAGCCAACTTGGGCTTTCTGAATCGCGACCATGGTTTCCTCCAGGCTCACGGAGGGGTTCTCCATCTGGACTTCTCGTTGAAGCGCTGAGGAGTGATTCTGGGCTGCACTTACCGACTGTAGGGCTCCCTTCAGCGCGCTGGAGAAGCCGACTTCATTACCCTCTGCCTGCGGCGTGGCAGCGCGGCGCGCCAGGCCGGCGCCCGACAGGGGGGCGGTGGAACTGGAGATGCGAAGGTCCATGGCAGTGTCCGTAAAGGGATTGAGGTACGCTGTGATCCTATCGAGGGCGCAGCGAACCATCCTGTGAAATAGATGGACAAATGCGCGGCTTATCTGGTCAACATGGTGTGGCGCTCCCCCCAATAATCGGCCCAACGCTAGGTCTCTGCCGAGCCTCTCACATTGGAAAGCAAGATGTCTGCTGTTGCTGAAGTCCCTGTTACACCTCCTTCTGCGAGCCCCAATTGGCTGCAGCGGTTGTCTGCGCTGGACCGTAGTCAGCGCATGCGCCTGGGTGCTGGCATCGCGTTGTTGGTGGTTGCTGCGGTTGCAGCCATGGTGATGGGCCGTCAGCCTGACTACAAAGTACTTTTCTCCAACCTGAGCGACAAGGATGGTGGAGCCATCGTTGCCCAGTTGTCGCAAATGAACGTGCCTTACAAGCACGCGGATGGGGGCGGGGCAATCCTCATCCCCGCCGAGAGGGTGCACGATGTGCGACTGCGGCTTGCTACGCAGGGCTTACCCCGTGGTTCGGTGACCGGGTTTGAGTTGATGGAGACCAACCGGTTTGGGATGACGCAGTTTCAGGAACGGCTCAACTTTCAACGCGGGCTGGAGGGTGAATTGACGCGCTCCATCCAGGCGCTGTCATCAGTGCAGGGGGCGCGGGTGCATCTGGCGCTGCCCAATCAGAACGGTTTTTTCCGGGAGCAGCAAAAACCATCGGCATCGGTTTTGGTGAGTTTGCATCCGGGGCGCATACTGGATCGAGCCCAGTTGGCAGGCATTGTTCACCTGGTTGCCTCCAGCGTCCCAGAGCTTGCCCCTTCGGCGGTCAGTGTGCTGGACGACACAGGCAAGCTGTTGTCGCAGTCTCCCGATGCTGCGGGGGAAGAAGGCATTAATGCTCAACAGCTGTTGTACGTGCAGCAGATCGAGCAGCAGTACGCTCGCCGCATCATGGAGATTTTGGAGCCTGTGGTTGGGCGCAACAATGTCAAGGCCCAGGTCAGCGCAGAGCTGGACTTCAGCCGAACAGAATCGACTTCAGAGCAATTCCGCCCCAACCAGACCCCAGACTCTGGCGCCATTCGTAGCCAGCAGGTGCTTGAGAGCAGCGGTACTGCCAATAAAACTGCAACGGGTGTGCCTGGCGCTGTGGCCAATCAGCCGCCCGCTCCGTCTGCTGCGCCTGTCAACGGAGCCAATCCGGCGCCCACAGCGGGTGGGCAACAGGGGGCCGAGGAGAGCACCAGCAAGCGCGAGTCCACCACCAACTACGAAGTGGACAAGACGGTGAAGGTGACCCGTGGTAATAACTGGGCCATCAAGCGCCTGAGTGCTGCTGTGGTTGTCAACTATCAAGCCCTGGCCGAGGAGAAAGGTGGCGCATCACCCAAGCCGCTTACCCCTGAGCAGATCGAACAGATGACCGGTTTGGTGCGTGAAACCATTGGCTTCAACAAGGAGCGTGGAGATTCCGTGAATCTGATGAATACGCCTTTCCTGAGTTCTGAGACTCCAGCACCTGCTGTACCACTGTGGAAGCAGCCTGAGACGATTGAGTTGGCTAAAACCTTTGCTTGGCCTTTGGGGGCCGTGTTGTTTGCCGCTTTGGTTCTGCTGGGATTGGTAAGGCCTGCACTGAAGGGCACGGCCAAACCTGCTGAAGCAGTTCCTGTGGCGGGTGGTCAGCTCAGCGCGCTGGAAGCGGATGAGCCAGATCGGCCTGCACTCCCTGCTCCCACCAAGAAGGATGAGGTTGTGGAGGTCACTCCAGAGCAACTCCGGCTGGAAGAGGCTCGGGTATTGGCCAAGGCCAATCCGGTGGCTGTGGCTAATATCCTGAAAACTTGGGTGCACGGCGATGCCGCTTGATGCACTCGTGACTGAATGGATGATGTCTCATGGATGAAGAAGGTCTGAACGACGCGGCGATTCTGCTGATGTCTCTTGGCGAAGAGGAGGCGGCGGAAGTATTCAAGCATCTTTCTCCTAAAGAAGTGCAGAAGCTTGGAGAGACTATCGCGCGCATGAAGTCGGTCTCGCGCGAGAAGGTTGACCGCGTGATTAACCGCTTTTCTGACGCTGCTTCTGCGCAGAGCCTCTTGGTTTCTGACACGGGCGATTACGTTCGTTCTGTGCTCCGCCGTGCTCTTGGGGATGACAAGGCATCGTTGCTGATTGACCGTATCTTGCAGGGCGGAGATGTTTCTGGCATTGAAAGCCTGAAGTGGATGGATCCGTTGTCGGTGGCAGAGCTGCTGCGCAATGAGCACCCACAAATCGTTGCCGCCATTCTTGTACATCTGGATTCCGAGCAGGCCGCAGGCATCCTGCAGCAGTTGTCGGACCGTCAGCGCAGTGAAGTGTTGCTGCGGGTGGCGACGCTGGAAGGTATTCAGCCAACGGCTTTGAAAGATCTGAACGAAGTACTGTTCAAAGTGCTTGCGGGCGGAGACAAGATCCGCAAGAGCTCTTTGGGCGGTGTCAAGGCTGCCGCAGAAATCATCAATTTGCTGGGCGGCAACATGGATGCTGTGGTGCTCGAGTCCATCCGTGGTTACGACCCCGACCTGGCCCAGAAGATCATGGACAAGATGTTTGTCTTCGAGGACATCCTCAAGCTGGACGACAAATCCATCCAGATCGTGCTCAAGGAAGTCGCTTCCGAAACCCTTATTGTTGCGCTCAAGGGCGCAGTACCGGAGTTGCGCGAAAAATTCCTCTCCAATATGTCTTCCCGCGCTGCCGAGGCCCTACGTGAGGATCTCGAGTCGCGTGGCCCCATGCGTCTCTCGGAAGTGGAAGCACAGCAGAAGGAAATTCTCAAGACAGTGCGTCGTCTGTCGGACGAAGGCCAGATTGTGATTGGCGGTGGTGGTGATGATGCCTTCGTCTAATCATCGTCATTACTCACGCTTCATCCCCAGTGAGGAGGTGGGCGCTGTCACGCAATGGAAATTCGGTGCGGTGGATGGCTCCGACCTGCTGCCACCGGAGCCTGAGCCAGAACCTGTGGCCTTGCCCGAAGAGCCGGTGTTTGATGAGGCGGCGCAGTTAGCCTTGGTTCAACAAGCCTGCGATGACGCTTACGCCAAGGGCTTTGCTCAGGGCCAGGCGGAGACTGCTCTGGAGTGGCAGCGTCGCATGGACGACTATGTCGCCCAGCAAGGCCAGGAATTGGCCCAAAGTCTGCTGTCTGTATCAAGGTCCATGGAGTCCTCCATGGCTGGCATGCAGCAGCAAATGGCTCAGGATGTGTTGGCTCTTGCGTGCGATATTGCTCGTCAGGTCGTTCGGCAGGAGCTCTCTTGCAACCCGCAGGTTCTTTTGCCTGCGGTGCGAGAGGCTGTTTCCATGCTGATTGCAGAAGGTCGCCCTGCCGTGGTGCGGCTCAATCCTGCAGACTTGGCTGCAGTTCAGCAGCCCTTGCAAGCTATGACCGAAAGCGCCTCCGTTCAGTGGCTCCCCGATGCCGCAGTTCCATCGGGAGACTGCTTGGTTGAGTCTGGCGGAACAGTGGTGGATGCATCGGTATCCAAGCGTTGGGAGAGGGCTGTAGCGGCGCTGGGGTTGCAGAGCCCCTGGCAAGAGGCAAAACAAGAGGCCGATAGCCATGGCAATTGAGCCTGCTTCTTCCTGGGAGCGTTTCATGAGTGATGCTCGTGAGCGTGTCCGTGCCGGCGTGCCTCTGGAGACACGCGGGACCTTGACGCGCCTGACGGGCTTGGTATTGGAGGCGGCAGGAATTCGGGTACCCGTGGGCTCGCAGTGCATGGTTCAGATGCCTGGACATACCCCAGTGCTGGCAGAGGTCGTAGGTTTCTCTGCCGACAAGGCATTTTTGATGCCCGCTGGCGACATTCATGGTCTGTCCAGTGGCGCCAGCGTGACGCCTGCCGCGCCCTACATTCCGCCCCCTCGACTAGGGGAGGTCGCCAAGCCTGTAGCACGCGCAGGTGTCTTGCGCTTACCGATGGGCGATGGGTTGCTGGGCCGTGTGGTGGATGCACAGGGGCTTCCGCTGGATCATGGGGGGCCCGTGCAGGATGTGGTGGCGGAACCCATGGATCGTCGTCAGATCAATGCCATGGATCGGGATCCTGTACGGGAGCCTTTGGATACTGGCGTTCGTGCGATCAACGCGTTGTTGACGGTTGGGCGTGGCCAACGTCTGGGCCTGTTTGCGGGCTCTGGGGTTGGCAAGAGCGTATTGCTTGGAATGATGGCCCGTTACACCCGTGCGGATGTGATCGTGGTGGGACTCATTGGCGAGCGGGGGCGCGAGGTTAAAGAGTTTGTCGAAGATATTTTGGGTGAAGATGGTCGTGCCCGCTCTGTCGTGGTTGCCGCCCCCGCTGATGCGCCGCCTTTGCTGCGCATGCAAGGTGCAGCCTATGCCACTGCGGTGGCTGAGCATTTCAGGGACAAAGGCAAGCATGTGCTGCTGCTGATGGATTCGCTGACCCGCTACGCCATGGCGCAGCGAGAAATTGCGCTGGCCATTGGTGAGCCGCCAGCCACCAAAGGCTATCCCCCATCTTGTTTTGCGAAGTTGCCTCAATTGGTCGAGCGCAGTGGCAATGGATTGCATGGAGTGGGATCAATTACAGCGTTTTATACCGTGCTGTCTGAAGGTGACGACCAGCAAGATCCGATTGCAGACTCAGCACGCGCCATTCTCGATGGACACATCGTTTTATCCCGGGCACTCGCAGAGTCAGGCCATTTCCCGGCGATTGATATCGAGCAGTCGGCATCCCGTGTGATGCACAACGTGGTGTCGCGTGAGCATTTCGATCTAGCTCGTCGCTTTCGTGCTGTCTACTCCCGCTATCAGAAAAGTCGTGATCTGGTGCAAGTGGGGGCCTACATGAGCGGCTCTGACCCTGCATTGGACGAAGCCATTCGCCTGCAGCCACAGATGGCAGCGTGCCTGCAGCAAGACATGTTTGACGCTGCTTCTATGGATCAGAGCATTGCGGCCATGGCGGCAGTACTTGAGAGTTAGCTTTCAGAAAGAGATACGCGATGTCTGTGCTGAAAGCGTTGATGGTTGCTGTGAGTGTTGCGGAGCGCAAGCGCGATGAGGCGCGCCAAGTTCTCCAAAACGCACAAGCTGCGTGTCAGGCCGCGCAGGGACAGCTGTCTCAGTTGGAAGGCTATGCAGAAGAAATACAAGAGCGTTGGGGCGCTAAAGAGGGCGCGAGCCTTAAGCCGGAAGTGATGTATCACCATCACCAATTTATGGGGCGACTTGGGCACGCAGCTGGATTGCAGTCTGGTGTGGTGGCAGACCATATGCAGCGCATCGAGGCAGCTTCACGCCAAGTGCTGGCCGCCGAATTGCGGCTGGCGAGCCTGCGAAAAGTGTTGGAAGCGCGTCGCAAAGAGATCGAACTGCAGCAAGCGCGGCGTGACCAGAAGCAAACAGACGAGCGCGCGGCGATCAAGTACCACAGTAATGCGATTGGACCTTCGGGTCAGGAGGGTTGAAATGGAACAGTCTCGAGTTGGAAGCTCTCACTCACCACAAGGAGGGAGCGCGCCAGTGCGTGGGAAGACGATGGCCAAACCTTCCGATGAAGCGGCTCAAGAGGCCGCCGGACAAGGGGGTTTTTTGGCGCTGATGGCTGCACTGGAGCAAAGCCCAGAAGCTGATGAACGCTTGGATCTCCAGTCGGAGGACGCTGGCTTGGTGGCTATTCAGGGAACAGACCCTGGGATGCTCATGCAAATGCAAGGAGTAGCGGCAAGTAGCCTTTTGGGCGCTCGGTCACTGTCGACAGAAGGTGGGGGTGCAGGGCTTTCTTGGAATATGGATCTTCCAGATGGCGGTTTGGTTGCTCAAACCACTGCGCTGGACAGGCTTGGCGATGTCAAGGACGGGGACCTTGCTGCATCTGCTCTTAGCATGGGGAGGCCCGTCGGCACTCGTGCAACTGCGGCGTTGGCGCAGCGAGGTGAGCCTTTGAGTGCAGGTGCAAGCACGCTGCTGACCAAAGGGTTGCCAAGTGACCTTGCCAAAACTCTCGCAAGTGCTACAGATGGCTTGTCTGTTGCCTTGGCTACTTCATCTGTGGCTTCACTGCGAGAGGCGGGAGGGCTTTCGGCTGCTGGGGTGCACGCAGCGGGTAGTTCGCCTACGTTCTTGGGATTGATGGAAGGAGAGGACACTTCCGTCCTGAACGGGCAGGTTCTTCCTCTGGTACCTGAACGTGGGAGCGAACCCGCGCGGCTGTCGGATTTGGGTAGTACCGGCGCTGGTAATGAAGGCGCTCAGGATGGAGCTCAAGTTGAGGTTCCGTTACCTGCCGGGGAGGCAGCTTCCTTTGACGCGATGGCTCCCTTCGCTGCAGAGGATGCGCTAGCAGAGCAAGTCGCATACTGGGTGAACCAGAAGGTGCAGAGCGCAGAAATGACGGTTTCCAGGGATGGGCAGCCTGTAGAAGTCTCCGTCACGCTCTCGGGCAACGAGGCCCAGGTAGCGTTCCGCAGCGACCAGGAGCAGACAAGGCAGCTGCTGGATGCCAGCATGGCTCAATTGAGTGAGATGTTGCGCGGCCAGGGCTTGGTACTGTCAGGCGCTAGCGTGGGTACCTCTGCACGTGATGGACGCTCCAGTGGTGAGCAGTCTCAGGGGCGCACCCCAAAGGTGGGGCAGACTACGGTGGTTGCTGCTGAAGGTATTTCGGTGCGAGCCAATCACATCCAAACTGGGCGCGGTGCGATTGATGTCTTTGTCTGAGTGGTACTCGTATCCCGTCTAGAACGGCGTGCCATTGGCAGACGAGGCGTCGTACAGCCATGTGTTTGGGCTTTTATTCTGGCTATTATCGGTCGCCTGATCATCCGACAATTTAAGTGAGTAGCCTGCCATCGCCACAACGTGCATGGTTGGCTCACCCCACACAGCAAGGAATCGACCCGTGTCTGCCAACGCCCCAGCCGCTCCGGCCAAGGAGAAACCCAAAAGCAAGAAGATGATGATCATCATCATCGTGGTGGTTGCCTTGCTTGTGGTGGCAGGTGGAGCTGCTGCTTGGTTGTTGTCTAGTCGCGCCCACCCGAAGGACGAAGAGGTTGAGGAACCTGTTGCGGCCAAAGAGACTGCTAAAACGCCCCCGACATTTCTTCCCATTGAGAATATGGTGGTGAATCTGGCCGACCCAGGGGGAGAGCGTTTTGCGCAGATTGGTATTACCTTGGAAGTGGCTGACGCCAAAACCGCGGATTTGGTCAAGCAATACATGCCCTCTATTCGCAGCGGCATCTTGATGCTGGTCTCCCAGCGCACTTCTGAGGAGCTGCTTCAACGCGAGGGCAAGGAAAAGCTTGCGCGTGACATTCATCGAGAAGTGTCCAAGCCGTTGGGATTTACGGTGCCCACTCCCAAGAAGCGTACCCCTGGAGATTCTGAGGATGAAGAGGCGGAGGATCGCGCTGCCCGTATCCGGGCGGAAAAAAATCCTGTGAAACGTGTTCTCTTTTCAAACTTCATCATTCAGTGACACGCCTAGGAGTCATGTATGAGTGATTCATTTCTGTCGCAAGAAGAAGTTGATGCCCTTCTTGAAGGCGTCACTGGTGAAAGCCAGAAATCCGTAGAAGAAGTCGCAGAGGCTGGATCTGTTCGAAATTACGACATTTCCAGCCAAGAGCGTATCGTTCGTGGGCGTATGCCCACGATGGAAATCGTGAACGAACGCTTTGCGCGTAATTTTCGTATTGGGCTTTTCAACTTCATCCGCAGAAGCCCTGAAATTTCTGTTGGAACGGTGGCAGTGCAGCGTTACAGCGCTTTCTTGCGTGAGCTGGCGGTTCCCACAAACTTCAATATTGTTGCCATCAGGCCTCTGCGCGGTAGCGGTCTAATCGTCTGCGAGCCCTCGCTGGTTTTTGGGATCATTGACACGCTGTACGGTGGAGTGGGTAAGTTTCAAACACGCATTGAGGGCCGTGATTTTTCACCCACAGAACAGCGTGTGATCAACCGCTTGGTTGATGTCATTTGCGTCGAATACAAAAAGGCGTGGCATGGTATTTATCCATTGGAACTGGAGTACCAGCGGTCTGAAATGCAGCCGCAGTTTGCCAATATCGCCACGCCCAGTGAGATTGTCGTCTCGACGGCTTTTCAATTGGAAATTGGTGATCTTTCAGGCGCCATCCACGTTTGCATGCCGTACGCAACGCTGGAGCCGATCCGGGATGTGCTTTATTCATCTACCCAAGGTGACTCCATCGAAGTGGATCGCCGTTGGGTTCGAGTGCTGACCCGGGAAATCCAAGCTGCCGAAGTGGTGCTGGTGGCAGAGTTGGCCAAGGCTGATGCCACCGTGGAGCAATTGTTGGCCATGAAACCCGGAGATTTCATTGAGTTGGATCGCGAGCCTCGCATCAAGGCATCGATCGGCGGTGTTCCTATTTTTGAATGTCAGTATGGGACGCACAACTCGAAATATGCAATTCGCATCGAAGAATGCCTGCGCAATGCGGATATGAGCTGGCTTGGAGAAAAAGATGTCAACTGAAGAAAACAACAATGACAACAATGCCGCCGACGCCGCAGACGATCCGTTTGCGGGGTGGGCCGAAGCGCTTGAGGAACAAAAGCGCGACAACGCACCGGGAGATGCTGAGCAGGGCGGACCGTTGTCTGGTGAACCCGTGCGTCCTTTCTCCAGCAGCAACGATGCCCCGGTCAACGACATCAATATGGTGTTGGACATTCCTGTTCAGCTCTCTGTGGAGTTGGGACGTACCAAAGTCCCCATCAAGTACATCTTGCAGCTCGCACAGGGATCCGTTGTGGAGCTGGACGCTCTCGCCGGTGAGCCCATGGATGTGCTGGTCAACGGGTACTTGATTGCCCAGGGTGAAGTCGTGGTGGTGAATGACAAGTTTGGTATTCGTCTCACCGATGTGGTGACCCCTTCAGAGCGGCTGAGGCGAGTTAGCCGTGGATAGCCCAAATATGGCGCAAACACTGGGCGTGGTGGTTTTGTTCATTGCCGGAATGGCTTGTTTGCCATGGGTAGTGCGCTGGGCTCAGCAGCGTCAAGCATCACGAGGTATTGCTGGGGGAGCGATCACTGCATCCAAAATCGTCTCTACCGTAGCGGTGGGACCTCAGCAGCGAGTTGTGACGCTGGAGGTTGGGCCTGAGCACTCTCGCACCTTACTGGTCTTAGGTGTGACCTCTCAACATATCAACTGCTTATTTTCTACTCCGGTGCCTGCCTCACCGGAGCAGCAGCCCGCATCTTTCGCACAAGAGATGGCTCGCGCATCGATGCCGAAAGAGTCAGATGGCTAATCTGTCCCTCGGTCGTTGTTGGCTTAAAGCCTTGCTGCCGGCTGGGGCCGGAGTCGTCGTCCTGACGGTCGGAGTGTTGTTCAGCTCCGTGGCCGCAGCACAGACGGCAGCAGGAGCCTTACCCGTGTTAATAGGAACGGGCTCAGGTGGTAATAGCTACTCTGTGCCTATTCAGACATTGCTATTTTTCACGGCACTGTCTTTTTTGCCTGCGGTACTTCTGTTGATGACGGGTTTTACCCGTATCGTGATTGTCTTGTCATTGTTGAGGCAGGCTATCGGTACCCAGTCAGCTCCACCAAATCAGGTGATTATTGGTCTATCGCTTTTCTTGACGATGTTTGTGATGGGGCCAACGCTAGATCGTGTCTATCAGGAAGCCTATTTACCTTATACGAACAACACTCTGGGTTTTGAGCAGGCTTTGCAAAAAGCCGAAGCACCCATGCGTGAATTCATGTTGAAGCAAACACGCCAATCAGACTTCGCACTTTTCTCTCGGCTGGCTCGTCTCAATCCAGAGGTGACAGCAGAAACGGCACCCTTGCGCGTTTTAGTACCTGCGTTTGTAACGAGTGAGTTGAAGTCAGCGTTCCAGATTGGATTCATGATCTTCATCCCGTTTTTGGTGATTGATATGGTGGTGTCCAGCATTTTGATGTCATTAGGCATGATGATGCTGTCACCGGTGTTGGTCGCACTCCCATTCAAGCTGATGCTTTTTGTTTTGGCTGACGGATGGAACCTGCTTTTGGGCTCTTTGGCAGCCAGTTTCGTTACTTGATTGAGGGGTTCTGGCATGACATCCCAAATGGTTTTGACCCTCGGGCGAGATGCCTTGACCTTGCTGCTCATGATCTCCATGCCTGTGTTAGGAGTCGTGATGGCGGTTGGTTTGGTCGTCAGCATCTTTCAAGCGGTCACACAAATTCATGAGGCAACGCTGGCGTTTGTGCCCAAGCTGATCGCCGCTATGGTGGTCTTTGCCATCGCCGGGCCGTGGATGATTAGCACCTTGGTGGATTACTTGCGCAGAACGATTGAATCGATTCCTTCTGTGATTGGTTAGCACAAGGATTTCAGGGTCGTGATTACTTTCAACGAGGCACAGTTGATGGCGTGGCTGTCTCCTGTGCTTTGGCCTTTTTTACGCGTTCTGGCTGTTTTTACCGTAGCTCCTATTTTCTCCATGCGCGTGATACCCACGCGGGCGAAGGTCGGCTTGGCTTTTCTGGTTGCAGTGTGCGCGCAAGGGATTCTGCCTGAACAGCCGATTGTCGATGTCAACGGACGTGAGGCCATCGGAGTCGTAGTGCAGCAGGTGGTCGTAGGGTTGGCGATCGGCTTCGCCGTGCGACTGGTGTTCTCGTCTGTAGAGTTGGCTGGGGAAATCATTGGCCTCCAGATGGGGCTCAATTTCGCATCATTTTTCGATCCCACCAGCAATGCCCAAGTCAGTGCAGTGGCCCGTTTTTTTGGAAATATCGCAATGTTGTTGTTCATTGCGATCAACGGCCACTTGTTGGTAGTTCTGGCGGTAGTGAAGAGTTTTGAGCGATTTCCCGTGAATGGGAATTTTTTGGCAGCTTTAAATCAGATGCGCTTGTATGAGCTGGGCGCTTCGCTGTTCTCCAGTGCTTTATGGATTGCGCTGCCTATGATTGCGCTACTGCTGTTCGTAAACCTTACCTTGGGCGTTATTTCGCGAGTAGCGCCGCAAATGAACATTTATGCGGTGGGGTTCCCTGTGACGCTGACCGTGGGCATGCTGGGCATCACCGCCACCCTGCCCATGCTGGAGCAGCCCATGCTCACGCTGATGCAGCAGGCCATGGATATTTTTGCAGCCCAACGGTAGTAATCGACAGCACTATCTGGGCCTTGTTACCAAGGTGTTTGTCTTCGATCCAGTGGCGGGTCAGACCAGCTGATTGCGTATGGCATAAACCGTCAACTCAGCATTGTTGGTGAGTTGCAGTTTCTCCAAAACTCTGGCGCGGTAGACGCTCACTGTTTTGGGGCTCAACATAAGCTCCTCCGCGATGTCAGAGAGACGGCGGCCTGAGGCAATTTTGACAAGAGTTTGCAGCTCACGTTCGGATAGTGCTGAATGTGGTGTTTCAAGTGTGGGTTGCGCCACGCTTTCAGCGAGCATTTGGGCTACTTCTGCTGTGAGGTACTTTCGTCCCTGCACCACCGTTCGTACCGCTGCAATCAGTTCCATGGGATCACCCGCTTTGTTAGCGTAGCCTTGCGCTCCAGCCTTGAGGCAGCGCAGTGCATACTGATCTTCCGGGTACATAGAAACTATCAGAACTTTGATTTCGGAATTGGTTTCCTTCAGGCTTGCCAACACCTCGAGCCCGCTGCGCCCTGGCATATTCAGGTCCAAGAGCAAAACGTCGCAGGGTGATGTGCGCAGAACCTCCCGCAACTCAGGATAACTGCCCGCTTCGCCTGTCACAGTAATGTCGTGTGCTTCCATCAATGTATCGCGAATACCCCGACGCAAGACAGCGTGGTCATCACAGAGAACGACGTTAATCACTTTAGAACTCTTCTGTTGAATGAGCCGCAGTGGCTGTGATTGGAACTGTCAGCGTTATGCATGTCCCTTTTCCAGGCTGACTGCTGATGTCTAGCCAGCCTCCCACCGTGCGGGCTCTCTCTTGCAGACCTTTCAACCCGAAAGCTTTGGGCTTCATGCGCATTTCGGGGGACATGCCGCAACCATCGTCTGCAATTTCCAATGTCAAAACGCCTTCGCGATCTGACAGGTCAATCACCACTTTACTGGGACTTGCGTATTTTGCGGCGTTCGTGAGAGCTTCCTGGGTCGTGCGATAAGCCACCAGTTGCACGTCGGAAGTTACTTGCATTTGTTCGTTTGCCACGCGCACCGTTGTTGATGCGCCGGTTCTTCGTTCAAAACCGCTGGCTAGCCAGCGAACCGCCGCGACCAGGCCTTGCTCAAGGATGGGCGGGCGCAAGTTCATCATGATACGTTGGCTGGCTCCGATAGCGTGTTGCAGCATTTCAGACGCAGCTAAGGCATGCTCTTTCATCTCTGGCGTATCAGCATGTCTACCAATCCACGCGATGTCAAATTTGACAGCTGTCAGGGCTCCGCCTATGTCGTCGTGGATTTCCCTTGCAATGCAAGCGCGCTCTTGCTCAATGGAGGTTTGGAGATGTTCTGTCAGTGCAGCCAGTTGTGCCTCCGACTCTGCGAGGCGACTAACCGCCAATGCACGCTCTTTCTTGGCATGATGAACTTCCAGTGCTCTCGCCGCGACGTGGGGGAGGCGAGCTATGTCATCTTTCAAGAGGTAATCTGAAATCCCCAGCCGCATGACGTCCACCGCAGCAGCTTCCCCTATCGCCCCCGAAAGCAGCACAAACGGGGGGGGATTAGGCAATTGCACAACATGTTGCCATGCATCAAGCGCTGTAAATCCGTTGAGCCGGTAGTCCGCTAGGATGATGTCGATGTGAGTTTGATGTAACCGATCAAGGAATGCCTCCAGTGAATCAACATGGAGTACCTCCGCCAATGGATACGACTTAACCATGATGCGGCGCACCAAACTTTGGTCGGCGGGCGAGTCTTCGAGATGTAGTACGCGAAGGCGTTGCTCTGACGCTATCTTGACCATAGGAGGGGTATCATAGGATACATTTTGGAACAAACAAGGGTGTTTGTCCGGTTGAGAGGGTTGGTGGGTGAGCGTCCAATGGTTCGCGGGTAATTGGGTTTACTTTGTGTAAATCTCAAATCAACGCAGGCTTCTGTGATGGCACTAGTGCTTTGCTGCTGATTTTTGCGATGGAGAGACGATGCAATCTACGCTAACAACGCCTGATGGACCAGGGGTTCAAGTCCCTGTCATGGTGGCAGCCGAACTGCAAGACTCTTTGCTGGTGGTGATGCACGACCTACATCGATTGGAGGGATTGCTTAGTCATGCAACAGACAACTTGCTCGAAAGATTTGGCGAGGCCAATGCTGTTTTGACAGATTCTTTTGTTGCTGATTCGCCGGAGCTGCTTGCTGCAAGAAATGCGCTGCGTAGTGCGGTCACAGAATTGCAGTTTCAGGACATGGCATCTCAGTTGATCTGGCACACCACCAAAGTGCTGCAGGGCTGTGCCTTTCGGTTGGCTTCGGAGGCCATGGGACACGAAGAGGGTGAGGAGGCTGCCCCGTTCGCTGAAATGGCCCCTGATAGACCCAACCCTGTAACTCAAAGCGAAATGGATGCTGGTTCCGTCGATTTATTTTGATCGTTACGTGATTGGCTAATCTAAATATTCAAGTCAGTTGGAGCCTTACATGCAATCAATACTTGCCGTAGATGATTCACCATCCATGCGAAAAATGGTGTCCTTCACCTTAACTGGTGCGGGTTATCACGTGGTGGAGGCGGTGGACGGGCAAGATGCCCTTGAAAAGGCGGAAACCCATGACATCCATTTGGTTTTGGCAGATCAGAACATGCCTCGCTTGGATGGGATTGGGCTTACGCGCAAACTGCGCGAACACCCCAAATTCAAAACTATCCCGATTTTGATCTTGACGACTGAGTCCAGCGATCAGATGAAGCAGGCGGGGCGTTCTGCTGGTGCGACTGGGTGGCTGGTGAAGCCTTTTGACCCCAATAGGTTAATTGAGGTTATTCAGAAGGTAATCCGTTAACACGGCTTCAAATCACAGCTACCAATTAGGAGCCAACTATGGCAGAAAATTACCAAGAAGGATCTGGATCAGGCGCTGATTTTGATCTGAGTCAGTTTTACCAAATCTTCTTCGAAGAGGCGGGGGAAAATCTTGATCAGATGGAGCAAATGCTCCTGAATTTAGATTTCAGTAATGCTAACGATGAGGAACTCAACGGAATTTTCCGCTGTGCTCATTCCATCAAGGGCGGTGCTGCGACCTTTGGGTTTTCTGATGTAGCGGAGCTAACTCATCAGATGGAATCCTTGTTGGACAAACTGCGTCGGCACGAGTTGCAACCTATTCCAGAAATGGTTGATGTTTTGCTTGAGTCCGCAGATGCATCACGGAGCTTGCTTGCCCGCCATCAAGCAGGAGGCCAGGGAGAGGCAGTTTCTACGACTGCTTTGGTGAAGCGAATCAGTGATCTGGCTGCAGGACTTCTACCAACCGATATGGAGGTTGCTCCAGTGCGCGCACAGGATGCGCCAGTACCCGTGAACCCTGAGCCGTCTCCTGTTTCAGTAGCTGCAGCACCCGCGTTGGCCCCTCACGTGCCTGGCCAGTTGCGGCAGCTGGAAATTCATGTGGGTCCACTAGATCGCACAGAGCAAGCAGACGCTATCAAGGATCTGTTCCGTGATATCGCGGGCTTGGGCACTATCCAAGACATACCCGCTTCGATCCCCGGTATGCGCGTATTTGCAGTAGAAACAACCTCTTCTACTGATGATTTGCTGGATTTGTTCGCATTCCATGTGTCCAAGGACCAAGTCCGCTTCGTTGACGCAGCGAAAGTTGGAGCGTCTCCAATTGATGGTGCTTCGGAAGTGGCTTATGGCTTCTTCAGCGACGCGCCCGGAGCCCCCGCTCCGCTGCCTCCACGTGCGCCCTCTGCGGAAGGCGTTCCACAAGTAAAAACTGCTGTAGTGACGAAGGCGGTTGAACCTAAGGTTTCCACACAAGCCCAGATGGAGTCCACCACTATTCGCGTTGCAGTGAATAAAGTGGATCAGCTCATTAATTTGGTCGGTGAATTGGTGATTACCCAAGCGATGTTGGCTCAAAATAGCCGTGGTTTGGATGCTGGTGCGTACCAGCAGTTACTGGCGGGACTGGCGGATTTGGATCGAAACACTCGAGATTTGCAAGAATCCGTGATGTCCATCCGGATGATTCCTATGTCGATAGTCTTCAGCCGTTTTCCTCGTATGTTACGGGACTTGGCAAACAAGCTGGGCAAGAAGGTAGAGCTTGTCACTCTTGGTGAGGCGACTGAGTTGGATAAAGGACTGGTTGAAAAGATTACTGACCCTCTTACCCATTTGGTCCGCAATAGCTGTGACCACGGGATTGAGCTACCTGCAGAACGCTTGGCAAAGGGGAAATCTGAGCACGGAACTATCACGCTGTCTGCTTCCCATCAAGGGGGCTCTATTGTGATTGACGTACGTGATGATGGCAAAGGACTGTCACGCGAAAAGATACTCAAGAAGGCCTTGGAGAGGGGAATGGATGTATCCGAACAGATGCCTGACTCTGAAGTGTGGCAGCTGATTTTCGCTCCTGGATTTTCGACGGCAGATGAAGTCACTGACGTATCTGGCCGTGGTGTCGGAATGGATGTGGTTAAACGAAATATTGCTGCATTGAATGGATCGGTGGAGATTGATTCGGCGGAAGGTTATGGGATGAAGGTCTCGGTGCGCCTGCCACTGACCCTTGCAATTATGGATGGTATGTCAGTCGGAGTGGGAGAGGAAGTCTACATACTGCCGCTTTCGTCCGTGGTGGAGTCATTCCAAGTGAATCCGGATGACGTTAGTACGGTTGCCCAAGGATCGCAGCTGGTGAAAGTTCGTGACGAATATATGCCTGTGATAGCTTTGGAGAAGATATTCCAAGTCCCTAGATTCGATTTGAATAAAACTAGCAACATTATGGTGGTTGTTGAGGCGGATGGAAGCCGTGTTGCTCTGCTGGTGGATGAGTTATTGGGGCAGCACCAAGTGGTTGTTAAAAACTTGGAATCGAATTACCGCAAAGTTCCGAATGTCTCGGGTGCAACAATATTGGGTGATGGCACTGTTGCTTTGATCTTGGATATTGGTGGGCTAGTTCGCCGTGCTAGGCATTGAGGGGATTTGATTGAAATATCTGGTCCTGAGGAGTATTTATGAGTCTCGTTGCTAAAATTTCTGAAAACGTGCATGTTGGTGCTCGCGAATATCTGACCTTTAGATTGGATCAGGAGGAGTATGGCATTGACATACTCAAGGTGCAAGAAATACGAGGGTATGAGCAGCCAACCCGTATTGCAAACGCACCTGCTTTTATAAAGGGTGTCGTGAATTTGCGCGGAACTATCGTTCCTATCGTGGATATGCGGCTTAAGTTTAATTGTGCTCAGGCGGATTACAATAGTTTTACGGTTGTAATAATTTTAAATTTGCGTGACCGTGTTGTTGGAATCGTAGTTGACTCTGTCAGTGATGTGATGGAGTTGTCCGCTGAAAATATTCGATCTGCCCCTGATGTTGAGAGTGCAATTGATAATGGATGTATTCTTGGATTGGGATCTGTTGGGGAGAGAATGCTGATCCTGCTTGATATCGAAAAATTAATGTCGAACGCGGATATGGGTTTGGCCGCAAATGATGAGTGAACCATAAGCTTCTGCTGCGTGGCATAGGATGCATGAGTCAATAGGTTGGCCACAGATTCTTTGAATTTGAGCATTGGTAGATTTTCTATTTGGATGAACTCATGTCCCAAGCCACTCATTCCATAAAAATTAACCGCTCTTCTTCGCATCGCTCAGAGATGGATGCGAACGTAATCGCACCTACGGGGCCTCTTGCGCAAGGTAGAGAGTTTGTTTGGACAAACGCAGATTTCGCAAGAGTTCAAGGCCTTATTTACAAGCGTGCTGGAATCAGCTTACATGATGGTAAGCACGCCATGGTGTACAGCCGACTCTCCCGCAGACTCCGGGAAACAGGTCACGACAGCTTCAGAGACTATCTCAGTTGGCTTGAATCTAATGACGGACCTGAGTGGCAAGAGTTTGTCAATGCATTGACAACCAATCTGACTGCTTTTTTCCGCGAGCAGCATCACTTCGAAATATTCGCGTCTCACCTGCGTAGCAAGCCGTCGGGAACTTCCTGGAAGGTATGGTGCAATGCCGCTTCTACGGGTGAGGAGCCCTATTCAATAGTGATGACTGCATGTGAGGCTTTAGGGAACAATCCCCCTTTCAAACTGATAGCTAGTGATATTGACTCCAAAGTCCTAGCTACAGCCGGAAATGGTGTTTACAGAATAGATAGTATGAAGGGGATGAGCCAGGAAAGACTACAGAGGTTTTTCTTGAAAGGTAAGGCTTCTAATGCAGGGATGGTGCGAGTTAAGCCTGAATTAAGGCGTTTAATTGACTTTATGAGTGTCAATTTAATTCGAGACGACTGGCCATTCAAGGAGCCCTTCGATGTGGTTTTTTGTCGAAATGTAATGATTTATTTCGATGCCGCAACTCAGAGAAGAGTGTTGGAAAAAATTCATCGAGTCCTTAAGCCTGGAGGGCTTCTATTTGTGGGACATGCGGAAAATTTTAGCGAGTCTAAAGACCTGTTTGTCCTGCGCGGAAAAACGGTTTACGAGCGGCGCTGACTCTGTCTGGTGAGACTACTCTCAAACTGTCCCATGACCAATAATCGATTAAGCACATCCTCTTCTGCTTCTAGTGGTGCTGGGGCAGGTCTAGAGCGGCGTCGTGCACCCAGAATAGCACCCCTTAGTTCTGATGTGTATTCCTCCTCTGTGATGAGTGTGAAAAATTCTTCTCTAGAGGAATTGAAAGCTCGTCCAAGGCGCCCTGGAGAGGCTTCATTTTTTTATCTTGATCACCATTTTCAGCATAACGCGGTAAAAGTATTACCTGGTGAATACTTCGTGTCAGATGAGAACTTGGTTATTATGACTGTTTTGGGTTCTTGTATCGCGGCATGTCTGTGGGATAGTCGATCCCGTGTCGGAGGTATGAATCACTTCATGTTGCCCGATGGTGATATGGCAGATGCCTCAGGGCGATATGGCTCTTATGCGATGGAGGTTTTAATTAACGAAATGCTGAAGCTTGGAGCTCGGCGTGAAACAATGCAGGCAAAGATATTTGGTGGTGCGCAAGTTATGCATAATTTCACCACGATGAATGTGGGTGAAAGAAACACAAATTTTGTGCTCAATTATCTTCATACTGAGAGAATCCCCATCGTGTCAGAGGATGTGCTGGATATTTATCCGCGGAAGGTTGTGTTTTTTCCAGTCACAGGAAAAGCAATGGTCAAGCGACTGGCCCATGCGCACCCAGATGTTGCACAAGAGGTGCGGGGTAATGCTGTACTCGTCGCGAAAAGTAATTCTGGTGGATCGGTGGATTTGTTTTGATTGAGGGTTGGTTCGATGAGTAAAAAAATTCGGGTGGTAGTGGTCGATGACTCTGCCTTGGTGCGTAGTTTGCTCGCCGAAATCATCAATCGCCAAAGGGACATGGAGTGCATAGGGACAGCGAATGATCCCTTGATTGCCAGAGAAATGATTCGGGAGCTCAATCCAGACGTCATCACGCTGGATGTTGAGATGCCGCGGATGGATGGCATTGATTTTTTGGGCCGTCTGATGCGTCTGCGCCCTATGCCAGTTGTCATGATTTCGACTCTCACCGAGCGTGGAGCCGAGGTCACTATGAAGGCGCTCGAACTGGGGGCGATTGATTTCGTGGCAAAGCCTAGGGTGGGTTTGGCAAGTGGGTTGAACGATCTTGCGGAGCAGATCGTAGACAAAATTCGTATTGCCGCCGTGGCTCATGTGCGCAGGGGCGCTGTTCGAGATATCCCGGTTGCTGTTGCTCCGTTGCATCCCGTGGGTGCCTCCGTTACATCTGCATCTCCCGGAGGCTTGCTCGGGCGCCTTTCAACCGAGAAACTGATTTGTATCGGTGCGTCTACCGGAGGTACTGAGGCAATCAAAGAAGTCTTGGTTCAGATGCCAGCTGACTCGCCCGCCATTGTTATCACCCAGCATATGCCTCCAGGGTTCACGACGAGCTTCGCCGCCAGGCTCAATGGTCTGTGTCAGATTACGGTCAAAGAAGCGGTAAATGGAGAACGAATCCTCCCAGGTCATGCCTATATTGCTCCCGGGGGAAAGCAATTTCATGTTGCTCGCAGTGGCGCGAACTATGTTGCCGTGGTGGACGACGGCCCTGCAGTCAATAGGCACAAGCCTTCTGTTGAGGTACTCTTTAAGTCCGCTGCAGCGGTGGTGGGGCGAAACGCATTTGGCATCATGCTGACCGGTATGGGCAATGACGGCGCAGCGGCCATGCGTGAAATGAAGGACGCTGGTAGCTATAACTATGTACAAGACGAAGCCAGTTGCATCGTCTTCGGCATGCCCAGAGAGGCGATTGCACATGGCGCGGCTGACGAAGTCTTACCCTTGAGTCAAATTGCGGGTGCGCTGCTCGCTCGGCTGCGTGGCTCACCAGACCGGGTGCTGCATCGTATTTGAATTGCTGCCTCGTCAGTTGGCTGTGAGGGTTGTTGATGTGGGTGGCTCTATCTAGTACTTTTGCGCGATAGTTCGTCTGGCGCTTCTTCTGTTGCCAATTCCGCATTCGCAAAATGCATCTGATGTTTGCATTCCTCTCAAAATCTCTGCTATGATCGAGGGCTTCGCTGCACAGAGGGCATGTTTCTAGGTGCGGCGGGGTTGGTTGAAGAAGTTTTGGAATTTGTTGATTTCGGTGTAAAAACTGTTGTACAATCTAAGGCTTCGCTGATTGCGGTGGTTGTTCTGAAAAGAGTGATTGCAGCAAAAAGAAAAGATCAAAAAGTTTGACAGATCTTCAAAATCTGTGCTAGAATTCAAGGCTCAGCTGATTGCAGCTAAGTCGGGAAAGCAAAGAAAACTTCGGTGGCTTTGTGATCCGGTTCATTAAAAATATACAGCCGATAAGCGTGGGCGTTTGATGGCGAGTGCCAAGTTCTACGGAACTAGTGCTTAGCACTACAAACGCTCATGAGAATAGAAGTGAAGTTCACTTCAATTCCGTTTTTATGAGTGAAGTCGAGAGACTTTAAATTTATCAAGATCGAACTGTAGAGTTTGATCCTGGCTCAGATTGAACGCTGGCGGCATGCCTTACACATGCAAGT
>ERZ650312.376-NODE-376-length-24766-cov-22.365667_pt1 | contig 24766 bp, 26 predicted proteins | sample MGYA00376248_ERZ650312 | MGnify/ENA primary metagenome ERZ650312 (study PRJEB26733, sample SAMN07839316) | wastewater metagenome | biome: urban; feature: wastewater treatment plant; material: waste water | place: USA: North Carolina | collected 2016-07-28 ... | reverse complement strand
AGCCTTTCATCAAAACTAAAACTTTCTATTTTCAAAATTTTAATTTGATTAAAATTTTTATGTCTCGGATTTATCAAATAATTAAATTCACCTTGAACCGTAGCAGAAGGAACTTTCAGTACCAAAAATTTCTGCTCTTTCAGAAATTTATCTCCTAACATTTGAGTAGAATTAGAGTGCGGAAATGTTTGCCAATCTTTTGGTAATCTTTTCAATTCTAAAAAATCTTCATCAGGAACTTCAATATGTACCAATTGAAAATCTTTTGGTAAAATCCCAAGCGGAACATGAACTGCAATTTCTGTAACGCAAAGCGCAATACTTTGAGAAGTATACAGCATAGCATTTCCTCTGCTATTCCACCTTCCTCCAACCAATTCAGCTCCTTTTCCAGATAAATCATTGGCAAATTGTGCTTTTGAAAGTCTAAAAACAATCATTTCTGTATCTATCTTATGCTAAAACACCGTGCTCAATTCTAACTAATTCATCCATTAATAAATTTATGCCAAAAGAATTTTTAAGTAAATCCCTTGGTATAATGTTTCCTAGAGCAAGGTTTTCTGTTTCTAGCCAAGTAGAAAAATTCTCTCTACTGCCGAAAACTTCTTCTCCTTTACTGTGTAAAATTTCTATTTGCATAATACGCTCTGACTGTAAAGCATCAAACGTTTTTGATTCTTTTTGGTAGCGAGATAAGGTTTTATTAGAAATATGTAAAAACTCCGCCCAATTTTGGAGCGTAAAACTGTATTTTTTTATAATATTTTCAAAAGCAGTAAAAGAAATCCCTTTATTAATAGAATCTATAATAGCAAAGACGCTTCTGTCATCAATAGAAGTAAAACCTACGGAAGTACCATAGAAAGCAGTAGTTTCTTGTACAAGTTGCACTTCTTTTTCTTCTTGCGTATAAAATTTATTCTTTTTCATCTCATAAATATTTACACAAATATAAGACTTTTGTCTAAAATAAAAAGACTTTTGTCTATTTTTTTTCAATAATAGTTAAAAAAGAAAATAAAAAAACGTGCTAAAAAGCACGTTTTTCTTAAATATATTAGGAGTAATATTATTTTACTTTCACCAATTCTACATCGAAGATTAGCCAAGCATTTGGTGGAATTACACCTCCTGCTCCTCTTGTTCCGTAACCTAATTCAGATGGAATTAATAAAGTAGCCGCTTCTCCTTCTTTTAGAAGTTGGATTCCTTCATCCCAACCTTTGATTACTTGACCAACACCGATTGGAATCTCAATAGGCTCACCTCTTTTGAAAGAATTATCAAATTCTTGTCCGTTTGTTAATTTACCAGCGTAGTGTACAGAAACCATGTCTCCAGCTTTTGGAGCTTTACCTTCTGGATTAGATTTTGTGATTTTATATAGTAAACCAGAAGCTGTGGTAGTCATTCCAGCTTTTAAATCTTCTAATTTTTTAGCAGCTTCTGCTTCTTGTTTAGCGATGTAAGCTTTGTTGTTTTCTTGAATTTTTGCTTTCCCTTCGTTGAAGATTTTAGCAGCATCATATTTTTCGTAAGCATCACCTTTAGTGAAAACAGTCACTTTTACAATTTTAATTTCTTCTTTTGGTCTATCTTGAGCACCAGTTTCAGAATTAGCAATCGCATCAATTACATCTTCTCCTTTAATTACTTTACCAAAAATAGTATGTCTTCCGTCTAACCAAGGTGTAGGAACTTCTGTAATGAAAAACTGAGAACCATTAGTATTAGGTCCAGAATTTGCCATAGAAAGATAACCTTTTCCTTCGTGTTTTAGGTCGTTTTTCTCATCATCAAACTTATAACCAGGATCTCCCATTCCTGTTCCTTGAGGATCACCTCCTTGAATCATAAAGTTTTTAATCACTCTGTGGAAAACAATTCCGTCATAATAAGGAACTCCTTTTGCTTTTGCTTTATTTTCAATAGTTCCTTGTGCAAGACCTACGAAATTAGCTACTGTAACAGGCGCATCTTGATCAAAAAATTGGATAATCAATTCACCTTTAGAAGTTTCCATTTTAGCGTAAACACCGTCTTGAAGACCGTTGTAAAAATCTTTGTCTATATTCATTTTTTTATAAATTGGAGTACAATTAATTAAAGTAATAATTGCAATAGTTAATAAAATTATTTTTTTCATTTTATGGATTTACAAAATTTTAATTTTAATGATTAAAGGCATGTCATTTGGAATTTTTTCATCATCGCCATAAGTTCCAAAAGCCAGAACTGAAGGTACTAAAAGTGTAGCTTGTTCCCCTTTTTTCATATAACGCACCGCATCTTCTACTGCTTTCAACTCTTCAAATTTTCCTAATGGAGCATCTATATTTTGGTTAGGTTTTTCGTATAGTTTTTCTTGGTTAAAATCATATAAATCATATTCATACGAAACCAATTCACCATCTTTTTTCTTAGTTCTAGATTCAGAATCACTAATATCCGTCCAATAATTTAGTCCTGTAGAATAGAATTTTTTGTCTTGCTGGTTTATCCAATCTTGAATTTGTTTTCTTTCTAATAAATTGAGATTTTTTGCTCTATTTTTAGATACATTTAAGTCTTCTTGTGACAAAACACCACCAACTGGAGGATGAGCTGGTGAATTTTTAACACAAGACAAAAGTGATAATAATGAAATGAAAACTACCTTTTTCATATTGACTGCGAAAATACTAATTACTCAATAAATAACAACGAAAAAACCGAGAAAAGATTTCCTCGGTTTAAAATATTTAAAGTCTTATTTCTAAGCAGTTTCTAAAATATGCTTTTCTACTTTTACTCTCCATCCAAAAGGATCTTCAGCTTTATTGGTTTGAATATCTACCAATGCTTTTTTAAGAGTTAAAGCAAAACTTTCTTCTTCTGAAAGTTCTGGTAAAGTTAATTTTTGGTCTTTGTAACCAATCGCTTTGAAAACGCTAGTTACTACGGCAGTTCCTACTCCCCAAACTTCAATTAACTCACCTTTTGAATGTGCTTCTAGAACTTTAGCAACTTCTACTGGCTCTACTTTTACATCAATTCCTCTATGTTTTGCTAGTTGAAGGAAACTATCTCTAGTAACTCCATCTAGAATTTTTTCAGAAGTTGGCGGTGTATAAATTGTATCGTTTATTCTTACAAAAACGTTCATTGTACCACTTTCTTCAAAATATTTGTGAGTAGCATCATCTGTCCAGATGATTTGCTCATAACCTTCTTCTGCAGCTAATTTTGTTGGATAAAATGAAGCAGCGTAATTTCCTGCAGCTTTAGCAGAACCTACTCCACCACTTGCAGCTCTAGAATAAAAATCTGAAATTTTTACAGAAACTGGCTCTGTGTAATAACTTTGCACTGGAGTTGCAACAATCGCAAACATATATTTATTAGCAATTCTTGCTTTTAAAGCTTCTTCCGTTGCAAAAATTAGAGGTCTAATGTATAGTGATTTTCCTTCTCCATAAGGAATCCAATTTCTATCCATATCTACTAATGCTTTAAGACCACCGATAAACATTTCTTCAGTGATTTCTGGCATTGCAAGACGCTTTGCTGACTTATTAATTCTTTCGAAATTTTTCTCAGGACGGAAAAGATACACTTCACCATCTTTATCTTTATAAGCCTTCATTCCTTCAAAACAAGCTTGCCCATAATTTACGCCCATCATCGCTGGTGTAAAAGGTAGCGGACCATATGGCATAAGCCTGACTTCACCCCATTTTCCATTTTCGTACTCACATACAATCATATGATCTATAAATGCTGTACCAAATCCAATGTTTTCTGGGTCAAATTCCCCAATTCTTGAGTTTGAAGTTTTTTGAATTATCATTTTAAAAATTTTAATTGAGTTTCTACAAATTTAATATAATTTTTTAAATATCAAAATTTTAATTTATTTTTGACAAAAAATACTTTGAAAAGAGAAATAAAAACCACGTTAGACGGAAGCAAAACATTGTATATCAATGATTTAGACGAACACTACCATTCTCACAATGGAGCCATCCAAGAAGCAGAACATGTATTTATAAAAAATGGATTAAAAAATGTTTATGATTACGAAATCAACATTTTAGAGATGGGATTTGGCACAGGTCTTAATGCTTTAGTCACAATTAATGAATATTTGAAAAATGATAAAAATCATGTTTTTCACTATTTCACATTCGAAAAATATCCCGTAAATAATGAAGAAATCGTAGAATTGAACTATGCAAAGCATTTTACATTCGAAAATGCGCAAGAAATTTATCAAAAAATCCATGAATTAGAATGGAATAAAACACATGAAATTTTGCCAAACTTCTTCTTTACTAAATACAATTTGGACTTTTTCAAGATAAAAGAGATAAATTTACCTGCGATTAACTTAGTATATTACGATTGTTTTGGTGCAAAAGTTCAACCAGATTTATGGGAAAAACCGCTATTTGAAATCGTAAAAAGCAAAATGAAAGATGGTGGACTACTCACTACTTATTCTTCAAAAGGAAGTGTGAGAAGAATTCTGAAGGAACTTAATTTCGAAGTTACTAAATTAGAAGGCCCAAAAGGAAAACGCGAAATGATTAATGCGGTTTTGAAAGAACCAAGTTAAAAGTAAAAAGAGCCAATTAAATTAAAAAAACAAAACATGATAGATAAAATTAACATAAGAGTTTACGCCATTTACATCAATGAAAATCAAGAAATAATGGCTCTAGATGAAGGTTATGCCGGACAAAAACTAATCAAATTACCTGGTGGTGGTTTAGAATTTGGCGAAGGAACTTTAGAATGCCTTCACAGAGAATTTGCAGAAGAACTTAACCTAAAAATAAATGTTGTAGAACATTTTTATACACAAGAAGATTTTTTGGTTTCTAGATTTAGAGAAAACGAGCAATTGCTAACTATATATTATAAGGTAGATATTTTAAATCTAGATGAATTGCAGATTTTAGATGAAAGCATAGAAAAAATAAAATGGATTTCCTTACATGAAGAAAACCCATTAGAATTGCCTATTGATCAAATCGTATTTCAGAAACTGAAAGAAAAATTATTGTAGTATTTCGTCTAAAACTTTAGCCAGTCTTAATCCACCTGTTAATAATTGTTCTTCTAACAATCCTGAAAATTTATAATTATAATCATAACTGTAAACGCCATTTGGTTTGGTCTGCGTGTAGATTTTATTGGCTTTCGTGTAACTGTCATACAACCAATTTTCAAGAGTTCCGCTTTGTATTTTTTGGATTTCCTCTTTAGATTTATAATCTAGCACTTTAGCAAACTCTTTATATGAATATCTTTGATAATCTACCAATTTAGTATCCCATAAACTGTGTAAATTCGTTTGGTCTCTATTGAAAGTTAACTGGATTAAATTTCCTCCTAAATCTTCCGCTCTTCCTACGTGCATTGGTTGATGTAAATCTCCCATTAAATGAACCAAAAACTTAAGCGCTACAATTTTTTCTTCTTTTGATGAATTTTTGTTGGCAATAATTTCTTTTTGCTTAATAATTTGATTGTAAAGATTAGGAGTATTAATTTCTTTTAGAGATTTCTCAAATTCTGTAAAATTCTGGTTGGGTTTTACATTCACATAATGCCAAACTTCTGTTTCTTTATAGGTATTCAGCGTATCAGATTTCACGAAATCTGGCCAGTTAGCAATATAAGCTAGATTTTGTTTTCCTATAATCTTTTTAAGTTTACGCTTAGATTTATTAGAAATGTGATTTTCTGCAATTTCTGCAATGGTTCTATGCCCAATAATTCCCCATGAGTAAGCTTCTGCTGAATATAAAATACTTACCGTAAATAATAGTTTGAATAAAAATTTCATGTTATTTTTTTGTTTTAAAATCTCTGTATCCTTCATAAGGCTGCAAATATCCTAAATTCCAATTAGAATACAAAAGAGATTCTACAAAAGCGTCTTGTCTATTAGCATGCGGATCATAAGGTTCTTTAATGTCTACATCTGCAATATTTCCTTTTACATTCCACCAAAAAGCACTCCAGTTTCCACGTAATTCTTTTATGATTTCGTACACAGTTTTTCCTGTAGCTCGGTGCATTAATTTGGCAAAAATTCTACCTTCTGTAGTCGTCAAATCCCTTAATTGGGTTTCATATTGATTGGCGAGTCCTTCTTGTCTTTTTCTGATGTAAGCTCTTTTTCTATCATCATCTATTTTAGAAAGTTCATCTTGAATATCTCTGTATTGCTCTAAAGCTGTAATGAAATAAGGATAAACTCTATTCAATTTTTTATTGAGAAAATAATAGAAATTACGGTCAAGTTGATTATTAAAATGTGGTCTTTGCATGAGAAGCAACTCATCCATCACCACTACTTTTTCTCCGTTGATTTCGTAAATTCTAGCTTTTTGCTTTTCGTCGTAATAAAAAACATTCCCAAAATCATCTTTTTGAAGTTTTTCTTTTGGAACATCTTTTAGTGCCTTCAATTCTATTTTTATAGTATCTTGTTGAGCCTGAAATGATAAGCTAAACAACAAAAGAAATATGGTGAAAATGTTCTGAAATTTCATTATTTTTACCTGAATTAAAATTTAATTTTAAGTATCACAAAAATCGTTCCTTTATATGAAATTTGAAAATAAATCTTTAAAATTTTTAGAAAAATATTTGAACACTGCTTCGCCAACTGGTTTTGAGCAGAATGGGCAAAAAATTTGGGCAGATTATATTAAGCCTTATGTAGACGAAATAAGAGTAGACCACTATGGGACTTGTTACGGAATTATCAATCCAGAAGCGGAGTTCAAAGTAGTGATAGAAGCTCATGCCGACGAAATTTCTTGGTACGTAAATTACATTTCTGATGATGGAATGATTTACGTAATTAGAAACGGAGGTTCAGACCAAATGATTGCGCCTTCTAAAACGGTACACATCCACGGAGAAAAAGGCATTGTAAAAGGAGTTTTCGGTTGGCCTGCTATTCACACCAGAAGCGCAAATCCTCATGAACCAGTTCCGAAAATTGAAAATATTTTCATCGATTGCGGTTGTATATCTAAAGAAGAAGTAGAAAATTTAGGAATTTATGTAGGTTGCATGATTACTTATCCAGATGAATTTTTTGAACTCAACGACCGTTATTTCGTTTGTAGAGCGCTAGACAACAGAATGGGCGGATTTATGATTGCAGAAGTAGCGAGACTTTTAAAAGAAAACAAAAAGAAACTACCTTTCGGTTTATATATCACCAATTCTGTGCAAGAAGAAGTAGGTTTATATGGAGCAACCATGATTGCACAAACTATAAAACCAAATATCGCTATCGTTACAGACGTTACACATGACACCACTACTCCACACATCGAAAAGAAAAAAGAAGGTCACATGAAATGTGGAGACGGACCTGTAATTGCTTATGCACCATCTGTTCATCACATCATCAGAGATTTAATCACAGATACCGCTAAGAAAAAGAAAATTCCTTTCCAGAGAAATGCTTTAAGCAGAGCAACAGGAACGGATACAGATTCTTTCGCATTTTCTAACGGAGGTGTTCCTTCTGCACTGATTTCTCTACCATTAAGATATATGCACACTACGGTAGAAATGGTTGCCAAAGAAGATGTAGCCAATGTTATTAAACTCATTTATGAAACATTGCTCCAAATAAAACCAAACATGAGTTTAAAATATTTTTAACCAAAATTCATGATAACATCACGCTTTCAAGGGATTAGAACTTGGAAGCGTTTTTTATGATAAATTTTGTAATTTTAAAAAATGAAAAAAACTCTTAACTTTATTTTACTATTCATTTCTATTCAATTTTATTTTTCTCAATTCTATATTGTGAATGATAAAGATGGATATGTGAATGTGAGAGATTCTGATAATATAAATTCAAAAGTCATTGCAAAATTAAAGAATGGAGAAATTGTACATTCTTATGAAGATTTTGAAGAAAATAAAGAAAATTGGATTAATGTAGATTTCCGTTTTACCAAAAATAATTTTGAAAATGGGTTTATTTACAAAGATAGATTGATTAATATCTATCAATATGAGAAAATTCCAATAATAAATAAAAGTAATTATGTTACTTTAAAGAATAAAAATATTGAAATTATTATTACAGAAAAGAAATTTCAGAAAAAGAACCATAAATTCACATTTCATAAACAATATAAAAATGTTATTGAAAAAATTGATAATCAAGACTATTACGGTACAGATGGTTACTATCCACAAGTAGAATATTCAAATATTCAAATCACTATTAATGGTAAAACAATTTATCTTCCTAAAGAGGCACTCAAAAATCTATTTGAGCCAAATTCTTACTCCACTTCTGCCCACTATGATGAAGCAAATGACATCTTATATATTGACAGTTTAAATAGTGATGGAGCAGGAAGTTATGAAGTTTTATGGATTATTGAGAAAGGAAAATATTCTAAAAGAATCATCTTTAGTGGTTGCTAAATTTTCAGAACCATTTCTCAGACTCTGAAAAATTTGTATTTTAGAGCAAACGAAAAATCTAATGATTAATAAAACAGTAAAAAACGTAACAGAAGCTTGTGCTGATATTCAAGACGGCGCTACCATTATGCTCGGAGGTTTCGGTTTATGCGGAATTCCTGAAAATTCTATCGCCGAACTCGTAAAAAAGGGAGTTAAAAACCTTACTTGTATTTCTAATAATGCTGGTGTAGATGATTTCGGGTTGGGTTTATTATTGCAAAAAAAGCAAATCAAGAAAATGATTTCTTCTTACGTGGGCGAAAACGCTGAATTTGAGCGTCAATTACTTTCTGGAGAATTAGAAGTTGAGTTGATTCCTCAAGGCACTTTAGCAACTCGCTGTATGGCTGCAGGTTACGGAATGCCGGCTATTTTCACTCCAGCTGGTGTAGGAACAGAAGTTGCAGAAGGAAAAGAAGTGAGAAATTTTAATGGAAAAGATTATTTGTTAGAATATGCTTTTGACGCAGATTTCGCAATTGTAAAAGCTTGGAAAGGTGATACTGCAGGAAATCTCATTTATCGTTCTACCGCTAGAAATTTTAATCCAATGATGGCGATGGCTGGTAAAATTACCATAGCCGAAGTAGAAGAATTGGTAGAAGCTGGCGAACTAGACCCAGACCAAATTCACACTCCAGGAATTTATGTTCATAGAATTTTCCAAGGCGAAAATTATGAAAAGCGTATTGAACAGAGAACTGTAAGACCAAAAAAATAATAAACACATTAGATTTTAAAAAAAGTTGAAAACAAATAAGAATTTTTAAAGAACACATCAGTTGAAAATCTTTAATTTTCAAAACCTTATATGTTCTAGTTTTCATCAATTTTATCTATAATCTAATGTGACTCATGTGTTAAAATATTAAAATATGGCTTTAACAAAAGAACAAATTGCAATGAGAATTGCAAAAGAAATACAAAACAACACATATGTAAATCTTGGAATTGGGATACCAACTTTGGTGGCTAATTATATTCCTGAAGGTTTTAATGTAGTGTTACAATCTGAAAACGGAATTCTGGGAATGGGACCATTTCCTTTCGAAGGCGATGAAGATGCAGATCTAATTAATGCAGGAAAACAAACCGTTACCTTATTAAAAGGTGCATCTATTTTTGATGGCGCAACAAGTTTTGGAATGATTAGAGCTCAAAAAGTAGATTTAACAATTCTTGGCGCAATGGAAGTTTCTGAAAATGGAGACATTGCCAATTGGAAAATACCTGGAAAAATGGTGAAAGGAATGGGCGGTGCAATGGATTTAGTTGCTTCGGCGAAAAATATCATCGTAGCGATGCAACAAGTGAACAAACATGGCGAAAGCAAACTTTTACCAGAATGTACTTTGCCTTTAACTGGAGTGAAATGTATTAAAAAAATTGTTACAGAATTAGGCGTTTACGAAGTAAAAGATGGCGCATTTCATTGCTTAGAAAGAGCTCCTGGAGTTTCTGTAGACGATATTAAAAAAGCAACTGCTGGAAAATTAATCATTGATGATAATGTACCTGAAATGGTTTTCTAAAAATAACCAAAAATTAAAGGAACTTCAATTGAAGTTCCTTTTTTTATTCTAAAATATCTGAGTAATCATCCTTTTTCAATACATGCGAAGCAAGAGAACAAAGTGGTTTCACTTTTAGGTTTTTATGCCTTGCATATTCTACAGCAATTTTCACCAATTCTGTGGCAATTCCCTTACCAGAATGTTTTTTATCTACTTCAGTATGAGTAATTTTCATCACTCCATTTACAATATTAAACTCGATATGTCCGATTTTATGCCCTTCTTCAGAGACTTCGAATCCTTTGACCAATTTACTAAATTCCATTTGTGTTTTTTTGATAAATATAGAAAATTATTTTTTCCGTACCAATTCTTTTCTCACACGGCTCAAACTTTCTGGTGTAATTCCTAGATAAGACGCCACCATCCATTGTGGAACTCTTTCAAAAATATTAGGATAAGTTTTCAAAAAATCTACATATCTTTCTTCTGCAGTGGCTCCCAATAATTGGGTAATCCTTCTCTGCAGACTGCTTACATGTTTGTGCAAAAGAACATTCTGTTTCGCAATAACTGAAGGTTGATTTTCCGCTAAAAAATCAAAATATTCTGGCGAAAGCACCAAAACTTCTGAAGGTTCTACCGCATCTATGTAATAATCTGAAGGTTGATTAAGATAAAGACTACTTCGGTCTACTAAAATCCAGTTTTCGGGAGCAAAATGCAAGATGTGTTCTTTTCCGTTTTTATCAATGCTGTACATTCTTAGTAAGCCTTTATTCACAAAAAATGTATCATTACATACTTCGCCGGGTTGTAAGAAAAACTCGCCTTTTTGCACGTTTTTTACTTTGATTTTCTCACTACAAAACTGTACGATTTCTATAGGAGCATCAAGTAATCTAGAAATTTGAAATTGAAAATTTTCCAATTGTTTTGTTTTTATAATGCTAAGATAAGACTTAAATCAATATTATCATGTGAAGCATGATGAATAACTTGACCGTTTTCTATGACTACAATTTGTGGACTCTGATGAACCACCGAAAATTTTTGGGCAATTTCATTAGAAATATCGCGATGGTTTAATAAATCTAAATAATAAAATTTTGGCAAGTCAACAGATTCTGATTCTATTTGTCTTTCAAAATTTCTAAGAACTGTTTTGCTAATCATGCATCTGGTAGAATGTTTGAAAATCACTACTTTTCCTAGTTTTGATGCTTCTATTGCGGCTTCTAAATCTTCTGAGGACTCGATTTTATTCCAAAACTCTTTCAGAGAAGAACCATTAGAATTTCCGCCAAATAAATTGTTAAAAATACTCATACATTAAATTGTTTTAAATGATGATGAAGATGTTTATACTCTAAAAATCCCCAGTCAAATTTCGTCATTTTCCCGAATAATTGGTGAGTTTTGGGTAAATTATTTTGTGATGCATTCCAAACATATTCATCTAAAGTTGTTAATAAATATTTTTTACTTTCTAGAAAATCACAGGTTTCGTTTACTATCACTTCTTGGAAGGTAGGCATATTATGCGGAATTCCGTTATTGAAAATTCTGAGCTCGTACTTGGTTGCTACTCCAATAAGCCGAATCAAAAAATGAGGATGCTTCAGTTGTAAATTTTTATTGGGAATTTCTAGGATTTTAGCACAATGCACCATCATTTGTGAGACATTCATGCTTCCCCATTTTCTAGGAGAATTCTCATGTAGAAGATGTATTCTATTGATAATTTCGTTTACGTCTGAAAGATTGTGTAAAGATTTTCTCACTTTTTTTTAACGCAAAACAATAAAAAAGAGCGTTATAAAACGCTCTATAATTTCTTTATTTTCTTACAACATTTTCAGGTTGTTGACTTCTAAATCTGTAAGAATTCGCCAGTAGCCTCGTTTTACATTTTTCTTGGTAAGTCCTGCAAACATTACTCTGTCTAGCGCTTCTACTTCGTAGCCCATTTTCTGGAAAATTCTACGCACTACTCTATTCCATCCGATGTGGATTTCTATTCCCACCTCATTTTTAGGTTTTCCATCGATGTAAGAAATCGCATCTACTTCTGCTACACCTTCTTCTAATCTAATTCCGTCTGCAATAGCTTGCATATCCTCTTTAGAGATTTTTCTATCAAGCGTTACGTGATAGATTTTTTTCATGTTAAATGATGGATGCGTCAATTTTTTAGTCATGTGTCCATCATTCGTCAATAGAATAACTCCAGTAGTACTTCTGTCTAATCTACCAACAGGAAATAAACGATATGGCGAAGCATTTGCCACTAAATCCATTACGGTTTTGCGCATTTTTTCGTCCTTAGTTGTAGAAATATAACCTTTTGGTTTATTTAGCAAAACATACACTGGTTTTTCTGGTGTAATTCCTTGTCCGTCAAAAACTACTCTATCTGTTTTCTGTACTTGGTAACCTAATTCTGAAATTACTTTACCATTAACTTCTACCAAACCTTGAGTAATTAATTCATCTGCTTCTCTTCTGCTACAAATTCCAGAATTGGCAATGTATTTATTTAAACGAATGGTTTCTTTGTTCTCAGATTTCGCTAGTTTTTCTAGACGTCTTTTTTGAACGAAAGATTTTGCTTTGTCTTCGTCTTTTTCGAATTTTTTGAAAGGCTTTTTGCTTAATTTCAAATCACCTTTTACATATTTCTCTCTAGAATCAAAAGTTTTCTCGCCACCTCTTTTCGGGGTGTCAGTTCCTCTGGTTCTCTTTGGTTTATCAAATGAAGGTTTTGAGCTTTTAGGTGAGGAAGGTCTCCTCTCAGAATTTCTATTGTTACTTTTTCCTGAATTTCTTTCTCTGCTCATAAATAATAAATTTTTGCAAAGATAGTGAATTTTTGTTGGATGATAATTGTTGGAAGTGTGATGATGAATTTTAACGCTTTAAAATCTCTCAAAAATGCCATTCAAAAGCATGAAAATTACGCCAATAAAAACCCAAATTCTAAAGAAATTGATTACCCAAAATAATTTAGATTTTTGATACGTAAGAATAGGAAAACTCATCATTACGAAAAAAAGAATACTTAATGAAAAGTAACCTAACATATAATTGGTTTTCGGGATGAAGAAAAGCAACAGAATAGACACCAAAACATTAGCAAAAATCACAAATCCGATGACAATATAACTTACTTTTTTCCCGAAAACATTGGCAATTGTATTATAGCCAAAAACTCTATCTACATTACTCGTCAAGACATCTTTAATCAAATCAATGGTCAACATAATTAAAAATAAAAACGCTGCCATTAAAAACAATTTGTACGAGAAATGCTTGTAATACACCAATAATCCAAAAAAAGGATACAGTGTTAAGCTCACAAAAGTAAGATTATTAATAATGAGCATTTTGCTCAATTTATGACTGTAAAACCAAATGATAAATTGATAAATCAAGAAAAAAACAAGAATTCTCCAAGAAAGAACCGCAGAAATCCCCAATGAAAAAACATTGAGAATAACATAACTGTACAGAAAATATTTTTCCTTTAAAAAACTTTGTAATCTGCTTCTAAATGGCTTTTCTACTTCATCTTTTTCTTTGTCATAAAAACGGTTGATAATTCCGCCTGCTGCAATACTCAGCATCGCACAGAGAATAATTCCGTGAACTTTATAATCGAAAACAAATTTTCTGAGACTTTCTTCTTGGTTAAAAAGAAAAAAAGTAGAAACATACAACGTAAATGTAAACAATGCCAATACAAAAATCCTCGCTCCTAAAAGCAAACTCACCAATTGAGATAAACGATGAAGAATGGGATTGTTACTCATTAGATTTGAGATTTTAGATGTCAGATTTCAGAGAAAAAATTTGAAAATTTCAGACTTCTTTATAAAAATCTTAAAATCTATAAATCACTTCTTTGTTGAAGCCTTCTAGCATTTTGTCTGCTTTTTCGTAATCTTTGGCAAAACCAAGAATATAACCACCGCCTCCACTTCCGCAGAGTTTTAAGTAATAAGCATTGGTATCAAGACCTTTTTTCCAAGCGTTGTAAAGATTGGTAGGAATCATCGGTTTAAAATGAACATAAGCCCATTTAGAAAGGTCTTTCAAGTGTTTGAAAAACGGCGTCATTTCTTTGTTCAAGAAAGTATCAATACAAGCATTATTATACTTAATAAATTCTTCTTTCAACGTTTTTCTGAAACCTTCATTTTTCAATTTTTCGAAGAAAATTTGAACCATCGGTCCAGTTTCGCCTACAGAACCAGAATCTATTAAGAAAATTGCACCTTTTCCAGCTTCTTCTTTAGGAATAGAAACTTTGTCTACACTTTCTTTGTTTTCAATGAGAATAGGAAGGTTCATGTAACAAATCAATGGGTCAATTCCAGAAGATTTACCATGAAAATAAGACTCTAATTCTCCGAAAACTTTTTTCAAATCTTTTAATTGATTTTTAGAAATCTCTTCCGGATTGTATTTAATGAAAGAATATTTTTCGAAAATAGCTGCCACCAAAGCTCCAGAACTTCCTACTCCATAACCTTGCGGAATATTAGAATCAAAAAATAATCCTTTTTCGATATCTTTTTTGAAGGCTTCCACATTAATTTTAAAAGCTTCAGGAAGATTTAATTCAGATAAATATTGAGCGTATTTAGATAGAGATTCGTTTGATTTTTTCTCGAAATCAGATTGATTTTCAGAGAATTTAAGCGTGCCTTTGTAGAAACTGTACGGTAAGGTTAATCCTTGAGAATCTTCTATGATTCCGTACTCTCCGAAAAGCAATATTTTAGCGTAAAATAACGGGTTCGTCATTAATCTATTCTATGTTTGGTAATGCAAAGATAATAAAAAATCTTTTTCTATGTAAAGATACTGATTATCAATAAAATCTATAACAAATTTTCTGAAAACATTTTATTGAAAGCTCATTATAAAAAACATTGCGTTCCTACGGAACGCTAAAAATTTGCAATAAACTTTTTACACACATTTCGTTCCTATGGAACGGTAACATCAAATTTTACATTTGATTTTGTTCCTCCGCTTCTTCCATCAATTTAAGATAAGTGATATATCTGCTTTCCAAGATTTCGCCAGTTTCTAAAGCCTCTAAAACAGCACATTTTGGTTCATTAATGTGTTTGCAATTATGGAATTTACACTCTCTTCCTTTTTCAAAAATTTCTGGGAAATAATGTTGAATTTCTTCTTTTTCTACGTCTATCATTGCAAATTCTCGAACTCCAGGTGTGTCTATTACAGCACCTCCAAAATGCCAAAAATGCATTTGAGCAAAAGTAGTGGTGTGCTTTCCTTTATTATGCGTTTCAGAAATTTCGTTGGTTTTCAAATTCAAATCAGGTTGAAGTGCATTTGCCAAAGTAGATTTTCCAGCTCCAGAATGACCAAAGAAAACGCAAGTTTTATCTTTTAAAATTTCTTGAAGTTTATCTAAATTCAGTTTTTCAGCAGAAGAAACTTGCAACGTTTGATAACCTAAATTTTCGTACATGGCTTGCAATTCTTCAACCAATTCTACTTCTTCGAAATTCAATAAATCTATTTTGTTAAAAAGAATGAGAACGGGAATATTATACGCTTCGCAACACGCTAAAAATCGGTCTAAAAATCCTAAAGACGTTTCTGGAGATTGCAAGGTGAAAATAATACACGCCAAATCGAGATTACTCGCAATAATGTGCGCTTCTTTAGATAAATTCACGGATTTTCTGATGAGATAATTTTTGCGAGGTTCTATTTTGGTAATCCACGCAATATCATCTTTCTCCAATTGAAATTCTACAAAATCACCCACAGCCAAAGGATTGGTGAGTCTGGTTTTGATCAGTTTAAATTTCCCACGAATTCTCGCTTCGAAAACTTGCCTAGTTTCCAAATCTAAAACTTGATACCAACTTCCTGTAGATTTTGTGATGAGTCCTTTCAAAACGAATTTCTTTTGTGCAATTTACGAAATCTTCTCACAATAAAAAAACACGCTTTTCAGCGTGTTTTCTTGTTATTTATCAATCATGATATTGTTTTGAACTTCAATGGATTCTTCGTGAATCGCTTTGAAAACTTTTTCTATAAAATCTTTGCCCATTCCAGATTCTTCGGCTCTTGCAGAGGCATATTCTGCAATCACTTTCCAACGGTCTGGCTGGAAAATCGCGATGTTATTCTCTTTCTTCAACGCTCCAATTTTTTCAGAAATTTTCATTCTGTTTGATAATAATTCTATTAATTGGAAGTCGATATCAGAAATTAAAGCTCTGTGTTTGCCCATTTCTTCATCAAATCCAGAAATATCAGAGTTTCTGATTTGTAGATTTCCTAACATTTCTGCCAAAACTTCTGGCGTAATTTGTTGAGCTGCATCACTCCAAGCTGCATCTGGATTGCAGTGAGATTCTATCATCGCTCCTTCGTAACCTACGTTAAATGCTTCCTGAGTAACATCTGAAAGCAAATCTCTTCTACCACAAATGTGAGAAGGGTCTACAAACATTGGAATATTCGGATATTGATGTTTAAAATCTAATGCGATTTGCCAATTGGGTAAATTTCTATATTTTGTTTTTTGATAAGATGAAAATCCTCTGTGAATAACGCCTAAGTTTTTCACATCTTGACCTAAAAGTCTTTCTAAAGCACCAATCCAAAGTGCTAAATCTGGGTTTACAGGATTCTTCACCAAAACAGGTTTATTGGTTCCTTTTAACGCCACAGCAATTTCTTGAACGGTAAAAGGATTTACGGTAGAACGCGCTCCAATCCAAAGAATATCTACATCTGCTTCTAGCGCTGCATAAACGTGATGCGCATTGGCAACTTCGGTTGCTGTTTTGAAACCAAACTCGTCTTTTACTTTTTTAAGCCAATTAAGACCGATAACTCCTACTCCTTCGAAACCATTTGGTTTGGTTCTTGGCTTCCAAATTCCTGCTCTAAAAACGGGAACTTCTGCACCACTTTCTTTCAATCTTTGTGCAGTTTCCATCATTTGTGCTTCTGATTCTGCACTACAAGGTCCTGCTATAATTAATGGTTTCGAGAACTCATTAATCCAATCGTTTTGTAAATCTTTTAAATTCATACTTCGTGATTCTTACAACTTTTATAAAATACAGAACACGCAAAAAGCGTGTTCAATTATGTTCTTTTTTGAAATATTTTTCAAATATAGAAAATTACGACTATTTGTTTTTATTTTTTTTCAATATTTTCTTGATTCAGAGCCTTTTCGATGTATTTTTCTTTCAGAACATCATAAAAAGCTCTCTTGGTTACAAAATTACAAACCAAAGAAGCGAGAACGGCTCCTAATAAAAGAAAAAAGATGATACTATGTCTGTCTGTCATTTCAAATATAATAATTGCGGAGGTAAATGGCGCTCTGGTTACTCCTGTAAGAAAAGCAGTCATCCCAATTAAAATCAATAAATTAGCATTATCTCCTGTTAATTGTAGCAATTGAGCAATTAACGCTCCAAAACTTGCTCCAGAACTTAATGAAGGGGCAAAAACACCTCCTGCTCCACCAAAACTGAAAGTAGCAATTAAACCATTCATTCTCAAAAAAGGTAAATACCATTCTACCGATTTATCTGAGGTGAAAAGCAGTCTTTCCATTAATTCTTTACCAGAACCCATAACTTCGGTTCCGAAAAAATAGATGAAAGTTGCCACAAAAAATCCACAGAAAAAAACGATAAAAACTTGTTGATAATTTTTCTTAAATCTCTCAAAAAAACTCATCACTGCAATGATGATGCTACACATTTTGCTGCCAAAATATCCAGCAACAACAGCCGTAATAAAGATTCCTACAAAAACCAGCCAACCAGAGTAATTGGTTTTAGGATAACCTAGGTACAAGTAACTGCCACCAAAACCTTGCGCAGTGAGACCAGCGATGATAACTGCTACAAAAAGTGGAGATTTAATATACTTAATATGAGTTTTGGCTAATTCTTCAATCGCAAAAATAATTCCGCCAAGTGGTGTGTTAAAAGCTGCAGCTAAACCAGAAGCAGCTCCTGCAATCATTACATTTTTTTCGGAAATTGGAACCCACCATTTTGGCAATCTTTTATGAATTTCCACAAAAATAGAACCCGCAATTTGTATGGTTGGCCCTTCTCTTCCTGCAATTCCTCCACCAAAAACTTTTACGGCACTTGCTAAAATTTTGATGATGATTATTCTTAAACTCAAAAATCTTTTAACAAGATGATGTGTATTTGGTTTTGACAATTCTACTGAAGCCATGACTTGCGGAATTCCGCTTCCTGCAGAATATTTAGCAAAAGTTCTTACCAAAAACCAAGAAATGAAAAAACTCAAAGGCGTGATGATGAAAATATATAATTTATTCTGATGAAAAATTTCGTGAGACCATTTTTCTGAAAAAGTGAATATTTTACTGTACAAAAATGCTACAAAACCAGTAATAAAAGAAGCCAATAAAAAGGGTAAAAACTGTAGAAACTGCTTTTTGAGAGTAGAATTGGCATAAGTGGTTCTTTGGTATACGTTTTTAAAATAAGAAAGTAGATTTCTTACAATAAAATTTTTCCTAATAGGAACCAGCAATCTTTTGTAATGAAAATTCATTGAATATTTTTTTACATGATTTGAAGCTTTAAAATTTATTTATACACTTCTACATTTGATTTATTGAGTCTTTTCTCAATCCAGTTTTTCAGTTTTATTTGGTCTTCATCTGTAAGATTTTCTGATGATTGATAAATAAGTACAGGTTTTTCAACCAATGAATCACCTTGTGCAAAACTGAGTTCAGAAACATTTATCGCATTAATATTTGGAAACAAAACTTGAGCTTCTTTAAGCAACTGCATATTATCTTCTAAAGATGAAGTTTGACTTTTTAAAGCCAATAATTCTTTATCTCTTTCAGAATTTTTATTGATTTCATTAAGAATATCGTCTTTTAAAACTTCTAAATTTTGATAATTATTCGCTTTAATAATAAGTTCGGTATTATTTAGACCAATTTCTGAAAGACTTTGGTTCATTTTTTTTATTTCATCTTGAGTAAAATTTCTCTTTAAGAAAGCCAATTCTATTTTTCGAGGATTGCTTAAAAAATTTATTTTTTTGTAAACCAAAGTATTTCCTTTTTCTATAAATTCTTTTTCAATAAACTGGTCTGCTTTAATCCTAAATTCCTGTTCTTTATATAATGAATAGGCAAAATAAATACTTGGCAAAAGAACAAGTATCGAAAGTAGAGTTATCAAATTTTGCACTCTTTTTCTCTCCTTTAAATCTACAAATTTAACCGATGGATATTTAAGAAATTTAACAATCAAAAATGTAGAAATCCCTATAAAAACACAATTAATTGTATAAAGAAATAATGCTCCAAAAAAGAACTTGAAATTACCTGTTGCCAAACCAAAACCTGCTGTACATAATGGTGGCATAAGAGCTGTAGCAATGGCAACCCCAGGAATAGGATTTCCTTTTTCCACTCTAGTTATTGCAATAACACCAGCTAAACCGCCAAAAAATGCAATAAGCACATCATAAATATTGGGAGATGTTCTGGCTAATAACTCAGATTGAGCTTCTTTGAAAGGACTAATATAAAAATAGATGGTAGAAACTAATAAACTCGCAATGGTAGCAATAAGCAAGTTTTTCAATGATTTTTTTAGTAATTCAAAATCAAAAACACCAAGTGCAAAACCAGCGCCTACAATAGGTCCCATCAAAGGAGAAATAAGCATGGCTCCAATCACCACTGCTGTAGAATTTACATTAAGACCTACAGATGCTACAAGAATAGCAGCCATTAGAATCCATAAATTAGAACCAGAAAAAGAAATATTATCTTTTACGTTTTCTAAAACTTTTTGTTTGTTTTCTTCTCCTTTGTGTAAATCTAATAGTCTAAACATGAAATGGAATTTTTAACTTAAATCTAACTTCATCAATTCATCTAAATCTTTTAAAACAGGATTAATTTCTACATATTTTTGGAAAATATCTCTTTTCGTTTCTTGTTTTTTGATGAGTTTTTTGTCTTCTCGGTAAGAAACTTCTATTTTGTAGTTATTGACTTTTCTCTTGAAATGATTAAAAAATTGCGCTTGAATTTTCTCAAACTCAGTTTTCACCAAATCTGAAGGATATAAAATCTCCACTACATTTTCTTCCTTTTTATGAAGTTTTGCTGTATTTACGGCAAAATAGGTGACTTGGTCTTTTATAAATAAATCATTTAGAAAAATTTGCCATTCTGTTTGTAAATCTTTCTCGGTGAAGTGATGATCTGGTAAATCTTCTTCTTTTTTCTGAGGAGTGACAACTACTTCTTCTTCCTCTTTTTTATTGAGCGTAGCAAGAATACTAAATTCTGAAACAATGGTTTTCTTAACAATTGGTTCAGTAATTTTTTGAACAGTTTTTGGAACAGATTCTTCTGTTTTTTTAGTTGACGGTAAAGTTTCTTGTGGTTTTTCTGGAACTACTTTTGGCTTTTCGCTTTCCTTTTTACGAAATAGTGGCGCTAGAATTAAGAACTTTTTTTTTTATCATCACTTTTTGCAGCAGTAAGACTGGCCAACTGCATCAAAGCGATTTCTACCGTTAATCTTGGATTTTTAGAATTTTTGTAATTAATATCTGCATGATTACAGATTTCTATAGCATCTATGAGTTGCTGTGCACTCCAATTTTTGCTCTGTTCAGAAAACTTCTGTTTCGTGTTCTCACCTACTTCTATTAAAGCAAGTGTAGAAGGATTCTGAGCCATCATTAAATCACGGAAATGACTTCCCAATCCACCAATAAATAAATGTGGGTCAAAACCTTTTTTAACAATATCATTAAAAGCAGTAAGGATTCCCGGAATGTTATTTTCTTTTGCTAAATCTACAATTTTCAAATATTGATCGTAATCTAGAATATTGAGAACTTCTGCAGCTTTAGCAAGTGTAATATTTTTTTGAGTAAAAGTGGTAAGTCTATCAAAGATAGAAAGTGCATCTCTCAGTGCTCCATCTGCTTTTTGAGCAATTAAAAACAATGCATCATCTTCATAATTTACGCCTTCTTTTTCGGCAATTTTTCTAAGATGTTCCTGTATATCTTCGATGGTGATTCTTTTGAAATCATAAATCTGACATCTTGATAAAATGGTAGGAATAATCTTATGTTTTTCGGTAGTTGCTAAAATAAAAATAGCATGAGCTGGTGGTTCTTCTAATGTTTTAAGAAAAGCATTAAATGCTGCTGTAGACAGCATGTGAACCTCGTCTATAATATAAATTTTATATTTCCCAACTTGTGGAGCAAAACGAACTTGGTCTGTTAAATCTCTAATATCATCTACTGAGTTATTAGAAGCAGCATCTAATTCAAAGATATTATACGCAAATCCGTCTTCTGAGGTAGAACCATCTTTTTCGTTGATTTTTCTAGCCAAAATTCTAGCACAAGTAGTCTTTCCTACACCTCTCGGTCCGCAGAAAAGCAACGCTTGAGCCAACTGACTATTTTCTATGGCGTGTTCTAAGGTATCTGTAACGTGAGATTGCCCTACAACAGTGTCAAACTCTTGCGGACGATATTTTCTTGCGGATACGATAAAATTTTCCATTGGTCAAAAATAGGGAAATAAATGAAATTTTAAAAATTAAAATGACAAAGTTTTTCAAAAAAAACCGCCGTAAAAAATACGACGGTTAGATTTTTATTTACAACATTGGAAATGTTCGGTTTCACAATTTTTTCCTTGAGTGGAACATTCTTTCATACATTCAGTATTACAATTAGTCATAGAAACAGATTTCTTTTGAGAGGCAGAAATCATGGTTTCTATTTTATGTTGTCTGTCTTTTTCAATTTTTTCGGCAAACATAGAAGCCAATGTAGGAGCAATAACCAAAGAAACAATAGACATTAACTTAATCAAAATATTCATAGAAGGTCCAGAAGTATCTTTGAACGGATCTCCTACTGTATCTCCTGTTACTGAAGCTTTGTGCATTTCAGAACCTTTGTAATAGGTTTCTCCATTTACTTCAACTCCTTTTTCAAAAGATTTTTTCGCATTATCCCAAGCTCCACCAGCGTTATTTTGGAACATTCCTAGTAAAACTCCACTTGCAGTAGCTCCCGCTAAAAAGCCTCCTAAAACTTCAGGCCCCCAAATAAAACCAACTAATAATGGCGTAACAATAGCGATAGAACCTGGTAATAACATTTTTTTGATAGAAGCATCCGTAGAAATCGCTACGCATTTATCATATTCTGGTTGCCCAGTTCCTTCTAAAATTCCTGGAATTTCTCTGAACTGTCTTCTTACTTCTTCTACCATTGCCATAGCCGCTTTTCCTACTGCATTAATTGCTAATGATGAGAAAATAAACGGAATCATTGCTCCAATAAAAAGTCCTGATAAAACATCTGCTTTGTAAATATCGATGCCATCAATTCCTGCAATTCCTACAAATGCTGCAAATAAGGCTAACGCAGTAAGTGCCGCTGAAGCAATTGCAAATCCTTTTCCAGTAGCTGCAGTAGTGTTTCCTACAGCATCTAAAATATCTGTTTTTTCTCTTACACTTTTTGGCAATTCACTCATTTCTGCAATTCCACCTGCATTATCTGCAATTGGTCCAAAAGCATCAATCGCTAATTGCATAGCAGTAGTAGCCATCATTCCAGCAGCAGCAATAGCTACTCCATATAAACCTGCACAAAGATAAGAACCCCAAATTCCCGCAGAAAGTACAATCATTGGCAATAATGTAGATTCCATTCCTACAGAAAGTCCGCCAATAATATTAGTAGCGTGTCCCGTAGAAGATTGTTTCACAATACTTGTCACAGGTCTTTTTCCCATTGCTGTGTAATATTCAGTAATGATAGACATCAATGTTCCTACTACTAAACCTACCATAATCGCTCCGAAAACACCCATTCTGGTAAACTCAAAACCTCTTAATGTCATATTTTCAGGAAGAATGAAATTCACCAAGAAATACGAAGCAACCGCTGTTAGAATAATACTTCCCCAGTTCCCCATGTTTAATGCTTTTTGAACTTTAGCAGTGGTATCTTCTGTTTTGTCAGAAATTTTAACAAAGAAAGTTCCTATAATTGAAAATACAATTCCGGTTCCTGCAATAAGCATTGGTAAAAGAATTGGCGCAAAACCTCCATAATTATCTACTGATAAAGTTTCTCTACCCAAAACCATCGTTGCTAAAACAGTAGCCACATAAGAGCCAAATAAATCTGCTCCCATTCCTGCAACATCTCCCACATTATCTCCTACATTATCCGCAATCGTAGCTGGATTTCTAGGATCGTCTTCAGGAATACCTGCTTCTACTTTTCCTACTAAATCTGCACCTACATCTGCTGCTTTGGTATAAATACCACCGCCAACTCTTGCAAATAAAGCAATAGATTCTGCTCCCAAAGAAAAACCAGTCAATATTTCGATGGCTCTTTCCATTTCGTGAGAATCTACACTGGCTTCTGGCGCAAAAATTTGTTTAATAATTAAGAATAAAGAACCTAAGCCTAAAACAGCAAGACCTGCAACTCCCATTCCCATTACAGAACCTCCAGTAAAAGAAACTTTAAGCGCTTGAGCTAATGAAGTTTTAGCTGCTTCTGCAGTTCTTACATTTGATTTAGTTGCGATTTTCATTCCTATATAACCTGCTGTAGCCGAAAAAACTGCTCCTACAGCAAATGCTATTCCTATACTCCAATGAGAATTAGCATTGCTAAATCCCATAATTCCCAATAATATACCTACCACAATTACAAAATAAGTAAGGATACGATATTCAGCTTTTAGAAAAGCCATCGCTCCATCTGCAATATGACCACTAATGGTTTTCATTCTGTCATTACCTGCTGGTTGCTTACTTACCCAAGAACTTTGAACGAAGGTGTAAAGTAAGGCTATGACACCAAAAAGAGGTACTAAATAAAATAGTAAATTCATAGAATATTAATTTTTGTTAACAATTGATGGGACTAATATAGTAAAAACAATAACACAAAAAACAAATTTAGATTTAAGATTTTTTAAGTGATGATTTATATCGTAAAGTACTGAAAATAAAACAAAAAAATCTAGCGAATATTCGCTAGATTTTGTAAATTTACTCAAATTTCGGTTTTTACATAATTCCCCCAAATTTGTCAGAATAGTCTTTTTGTGAAGCTACAATTACTTCTTTAGCATGTTCAGCTCCGTATATTTCTTCTATTCTACAAGTTGCTTCTTCGTAAGGAAGATTTTTGTAAGTTAAGAAGTAATGTTTTAGTCTGAAAACTTCAGCTTGTGGCAATTCAGAAATATCTCTGATATGACCATACACTTGATCTCCTACCATTACCGCTACGATTTTATCATCTGCTTCACCTTTGTCAATCATTTTAAAACCGCCAACTGGAATCGCATCCATCAATAAACCTCCAGAATGAATATTGTGTGAACTTAACACTAAAATATCCAATGGATCGTGGTCACCTTCTGAAACATCTACTGCTCCTTCTCTAATCGCTAATTTTTTAACTTCTTCGTGGCAATACGTTCTAGGAATAAAACCGTACAATGCTGGAATAATATTCGAAAATTTCTGTGGTCTGTCTACTTTTAAATATCCACTTTTTTTGTCTACTTCATACTTAATTGTATCTGCTGGAACTATTTCTATGAAAGTAGTTACCACATTTGGAGCATCATCTCC